>Ga0209825_1000113_pt1 | contig 83897 bp, 74 predicted proteins | sample EN8Hudsemesocosm_FD_184631 | JGI IMG/M metagenome (GOLD analysis project Ga0209825, IMG submission 184631) | Methane-oxidizing microbial communities from mesocosms in the Hudson Canyon - EN8B Hudson Canyon (SPAdes) (version 2) | ecosystem: Environmental > Aquatic > Marine > Cold seeps | place... | reverse complement strand
CCAACCAGAAAAACAAACCACCTAATAACAAACATTAACCGAACCCCGAAGAGCCCAACCTTAACAACGAATCCGTTAAGGAGCCGACCATTATAACCAATAAAACCAAACGGTCAAGCTTTTATTTTCAGGAAACTTTCATTTCCCAGGAATCAACAATAAGCGCTGAATCATCAGCTTCACTCCTGAACCCTGCCCTTCAGCACATGAGCGTTGAAGAGCTGGCTATTTTACCGCTTTACCACTTCAGGTCAAGCGTTTATTTTTACTTTCGCAAACTTTCTTTTACCCACTTGATATATATGCTCTGCACCAGCCTGCACAACAAGCTTTCCATTAACAAGCTTTTCACCATCTATCTTAACCGCTCCTTGCTTTACCATTCTATTGGAGTCTGATGTGCTTACCGTTAGCCCTGCATCTTTTAATAATAAAGCAATCGCATAACCTTCACTTGAGGCCGTCAATTCTATTTCAGCAATGTCATCAGGAATTGCGCCACGCTTAAATTGCGCTTCAAAATCCTCCAGTGCTTTCACTGCAGCCGCTTCACTATGAAATCTAGCAATAATCTCTTGCGCTAGTTTCACTTTATAATTACGCGGATTCGCACCATCCTCACATTCCTTATGCCACCCAGTGATTTCCTCCATAGACCTAAAGCTTAGTAACTCAAAATAACGCCACATTAACTCATCAGATATAGACATGATCTTACCAAACATATCATTTGGTTCATCTCTAATCCCTATATAGTTATTTAAAGACTTAGACATTTTTTGCACGCCATCCAGCCCTTCTAATATAGGCATGGTTAATGTGCACTGCTGAGGCCTGCCGTAATGCCCCTGCAAAGTACGCCCCATCAATAAGTTGAACTTTTGATCTGTACCACCCAGCTCAATATCTGCCTCCATCGCAACCGAGTCATAGCCTTGAACTAATGGATAGAGAAATTCATGAATGGAAATCGGCGTATTTGAATTGTAGCGACCACCAAAGTCATTACGCTCCAGCATACGCGCAACCGTTACCTTTCCTGCCAGCTGGATCATATCTGCCGCAGACATTTTGGACATCCACTCAGAATTAAATAGAACTTTAGTTTTGGCGGGATCTAAAATCTTAAATACCTGCTCTTTATATGTCTCTGCATTTCTTACAATTTCTTCCGGCGTCAAAGGAGGACGTGTAACACTTTTACCTGTTGGATCGCCAATCATTGCAGTAAAGTCACCAATTAAAAAAAGCACCTCATGGCCTAAGTCTTGAAATTGCTTTAACTTATTAATTAAAACAGTATGCCCTAAGTGCAAGTCTGGCGCAGTTGGATCAAAACCAGCCTTAACACGCAACGGTCGACCTTCCTGTAGTTTTTTAATCAATTCTGCTTCAACTAGGATTTCATCTGTTCCACGCTTTATCTGCGCCAATACATCTTCTTGCAATTTCTTCACCTTATTTCTTTTTATGAGTTATACACACTTTTATCTTACTAACTGTTTTGCGCTCTTTCTTTACTAATTTGATGCCATATAATATTAGGCATTAGCAAAAAAAACATCTTATAATCTTCAAATGCAATATCAAAACGACTTACTTCAATCCAGCGTGCCACCCGAACAGAAAAAAAACAACTACCTGAATCACCTAATTATAGGACTCATCTGCGCGATTTTAGCGACAGCAAGCTACGCTTTTTTTTCGGCCAAACCCGCCCCATCTACACCCACTGAAATAGCACTAACAATTCCCGATATCACAACAAATATCGAGCAACCCATCAAACTACCCGATTCAACTAATACTACACTTGAGGCGGGCAGTTTATCCCTCGAAGCTAGCCCTACCCCAAGCATGCAAAGCCTATCTACAATCTGGCAGGAGCATAAGATTAAGCCAGGGGAAAGCCTATCAGTCATATTCTCTAAAAACAAGTTAAGTAAATCTGATTTACACAAAATCATTCATGCAAATGACATAGCCCCACAATTTGCAGCAATACGTGCCGGAAAATCACTAATGATAGGACTGAGCATTACTGGCGAACTAAGCCACTTAACTTACAAAAAAAGCCCTTACGAAGAACTCAAAGCAACAAGACTTGAAGATGGAAGCTTCAGTGTCGAACTCAGCCTAAAAGAAATTGAACGACGCATTAATAGCGCATCCGCAGTTATTCATTCCTCACTTTTTGTTGATGGAATTGATGCAGGCCTATCCAACCAAACAATCATGCAACTCGCCGACATTTTCGCCTGGGATATAGACTTTGCATTAGATATCCGTGAAAATGACCAGTTTTCTGTTCTTTATGAATCCCTATATATAAATGGTAAACCTATAGGTACCGGCAATATTTTAGCCGCCGAATTCATTAACCAAGGTCGCTCAACAAAAGCTATCCGCTACAAAGACCCTACGGGAAAAGTAAGCTACTACACCCCCAAGGGCAATAGCATGCGTAAAGCGTTTATTCGCACTCCTATTCCTTTCGCACGCGTTAGCTCAAGATTTAATTTAAAACGCAAACACCCCGTACTAAACCGAATTCGAGCGCATAAAGGCGTTGATTACGCCGCCAGAACAGGCACCCCCATAAAAGCAACAGGGGATGGCAAAATTGTATTTCGCGGAAAACAACGCGGCTATGGCAATGTCGTCATTATTCAACACGGCCAACGATACAGCACGCTATACGCCCATATGTCTAAATTTCGCAAAGGACAGCGCACCAGCACACATGTCAAGCAAGGCAACGTTATTGGCTATGTGGGTCAAACTGGCCTTGCCTCTGGACCACACCTACATTATGAATTTCGTATTAATGGCAGGCACCGCAACCCTTTAACTGTATCGCTTCCTAATTCCAATCCTATTCAAAAAAAATATAAGACTGCGTTTTTAAAAGAGGCAAAACCACTATTAAGCCAATTAGAGTCACTTAATAAAACTCAGCTTGTGCAAAAATCACAATAATATGGCCGCTGAACTCTATATAGGACTTATGTCCGGCACTAGCGTTGACGGTATTGATGCAGGACTTTATGATTTTTCAGAAAATCAAGCTCAGGTCATCGGCTTTTACTATCAACCCTATAGTCCGCAAATAAAACAAAAAATTCATGCACTGTGCAATACACGCCAAACCATTTCTTTATCAGAGTATGGTGAATTAGATTCTTTATTAGGGGCGCTTTATGCTGAAGCTTGTATTAACTTGTTAAAACAAAGCAAGATTAATACAAGCGAGATAAAAGCAATAGGTAGTCACGGGCAAACGATCTGTCACTCACCTTACTCCAAGCCACCCTTTACATTGCAAATTGGTGACCCTAGCATTATTAGTCAAAAAACAGGTATCACGACAGTTGCTGATTTTAGACGTAAAGATATTGCAGCAGGCGGCCAAGGCGCTCCACTCGTCCCAGCTTTCCATCGCGCCCTATTTCACTCACCAACCGAAAACAGAGTTATTATTAATATCGGCGGCATTGCCAACGTAACCCTATTACCCAAAGATATACATCAAAACATATTAGGCTTCGATACCGGCCCCGGCAATACACTAATGGATTATTGGATTTCCAAACATCAAAATGCCCATTACGATAAAAATGGACAGTGGGCAGCAACGGGCAAAGTACAGTCTGAATTACTCAGTACATTAAAAAATGATGATTATTTTTCTGCCCCTCCCCCTAAAAGCACTGGACCTGAATATTTCTCAGCCACTTGGCTAAATAACAATCTGGCCGAGCTACCAACATACCAAGCGGAAGACATTCAGCGCAGTTTATGCCAACTAACCGCAGAAACAATCAGCGCAGCAATAGAGCGATTCGCTCCTGAAACAGATAAAGTTTTTATTTGCGGTGGCGGGATTCATAATCAAACCTTACTGCAAGAGTTAAGACTACTACTCAGCATGCCTGTCGTTTCTACAGAAACGGAAGGCGTACATCCGGATCAAGTGGAGGCAATGGCCTTTGCTTGGCTAGCGAAACAAACAATGCAGGGATTAACTGGGAATTTACCTGAGACAACTGGAGCAAAAGAAGCGGTAATTTTGGGCGGGATTTATCAAGCTTAACAAGCATTAAGCTGAAGCTTTTAGTGGGCTAGATTTTATTGATGCACAAAAAAATCTAGCTCACCATCAACAATAATACTTAGACAGAAAAAGAAGAACCACAACCGCAAGTTGTTGAAGCATTAGGATTGCGAATGACAAACTGCGCGCCCGATAAATCTTCTTTATAATCAATTTCAGCACCATTCAAATACTGGATGCTCATCGCATCAACCAGCACAGTAACACCGCCATTTTCTACTTGAGTATCATCGTCAGCGACTTCTTCATCAAAGGTAAAGCCATACTGAAAACCTGAACAACCGCCGCCTGAAATATAAACGCGCAACTTCAAGCCATCATTGCCCTCTTCTGCAATTAAAGCACCGACTTTTGCCGCCGCACTATCACTAAAAATAATTGGATCTGCCATTTGTATAAACCACTAAGCAATTGAAAGTAACACGATTATGACTATACCTACTGTTTTAGTCAAGAATTACGGATACAAAGCCATCGTTTGCAATCCTTGATTTTCATTAAAGCCGAACATCAAGTTCATATTCTGCACCGCCTGTCCTGCCGCGCCCTTTACTAAATTATCAATTACCGACAAGACCACCACGGTATCACCACCTTGAGGAATAACAAGCGCAATTTGGCAATTATTGCTACCACGCACATTGCGTGTATCAGCATGCGCGCCTACCGGCAAAACATCAACAAACGGTTCATTAGCGTAACGCTGTTCATAAAGCGCCTGTAATTGATCGACAGCATCAGTTTTTAATTGTGCATATAAAGTAGCATGTATTCCCCGAATCATGGGCACTAAATGCGGTACAAAAGTCAAACCTACCGACTGATCAGCAACTAATGACAAGCCTTGCTTAATTTCTGGTAAATGCCGATGCCCAGCCGAAGCATAAGCTTTAAAACTTTCACCCGTTTCGCTCATTAATGAAGGTACAGCAGCTTTACGCCCCGCGCCACTGACTCCTGATTTCACATCGGCAATTAAATGCTCAACATCAACCAAGCCATTTTCAATTAATGGCAAAAAGCCCAACTGCACTGCCGTTGGATAACAACCAGGACAAGCAATTAAATTAGCATCGACAATTTGCGCACGATTTATTTCAGGCAAACCATAAACCGCATCAGCGATTAAGTCAGGGCAAGCATGTTCCATGCCGTACCATTTACTCCATTCACCCACATCGTTAATACGAAAGTCTGCAGATAAATCGATGACTTTTACATTGCGCGCCAAAAGCTGCTCAGCCATTAACATTGCAGTGCCATTCGGAGTGGCAAAAAATACCACATCACAAGTCGCCAAAGAATCCACATCAGGCTTAGAAAAGCTCACATCGATACTTCCACGTAAACTAGGATACAAAGCATCAACACGCAGCCCATCATCAGACCTTGATGTCACTACCGCCACTTCAACCTGCTCATGCAACGCCAAAATACGCAACAACTCTACTCCGGTATAACCTGTACCACCCACAATACCTGCACGAATCATATCTAAACCTTTCTTAACTCTTAAAAATATTGACTATTCTAACCGAGGAATGTGAATTTTTCTTGCACTGCTTATTTATATTCCTCGATAGATGGGCAACTGCAATGCAAATGCCGGTCGCCATAAACGTTATCAATACGCCCTACCGGCGGCCAATATTTATCATCCTGCAGCCCCTTATCAGGAAAAAATGCTTGCTGCTTACTATATGGAAAATGCCATTCTTCAATTAATAAGCGATGCGTGTGCGGTGCATTGTGTAAGACATTATTATGCAAATCAGCCGCACCTGATTCTATATCCTGAATTTCCTGCCTGATACTGATCATAGCCTGACAAAAGCGATCTATCTCGCCTTTTTCTTCACTTTCAGTAGGCTCAATCATTAACGTATCTGGCACAGGAAACGAGACCGTTGGCGCATGAAAACCATAATCAATTAAACGCTTAGCAATATCATCGACACTAATCTTGCAGGTCTTTTTAAATGCTCGACAATCAACAATACACTCATGGGCAACATAGCCATTTTTACCGGCATACAAAATCGGATAATGAGGTGCCAGACGCTGAGCAATGTAATTTGCATTTAAAATCGCATGCAAAGTGGCTTTTTTTAAACCTACCGCCCCCATCATGGCAATATAAGCCCAAGAAATCGTCAATATACTAGCCGAACCCCAAGGTGCAGCTGATACGACACCCACTGTATCTTGTTCAGTTTTATGTGGATTTACGCCTTTTACCACAGGATGATCTGGTAGATAAGCCGCCAAATGATTCACTACACCAATCGGCCCAACACCTGGCCCGCCACCGCCATGCGGAATACAAAAAGTCTTATGCAAATTCAAATGCGCAACATCCGCGCCTATTTGACCCGGCCTGCTTAAACCCACTAACGCATTAAAATTAGCGCCATCTAAATACACTTGCCCACCATACTGATGAATAATCCCGCAAATCTCTCGAAACGACTCTTCAAATACGCCATGCGTAGACGGGTAAGTAATCATTAATGCCGCCAGCGTATCTTGATATTGCAGCGCTTTTTGCTGTAAATCTTCTACGCTGACATTACCGTTTGCATCACACGCCAAAACCACAACCTGCAAACCAGCCATAACAGCACTTGCAGGATTGGTCCCATGCGCAGATTCTGGAATCAAACAAATATTACGTTGCGCTTGCCCGCGCACTTGATGATATTTGCGAATAACCAATAAGCCCGTATATTCGCCTTGTGAACCAGCATTAGGTTGAAAAGAAAAAGCATCAAAACCCGTCAGATCACACAGCATATCCTCCAATTCTTCAAATAACTGCTGATAACCTAGCGCTTGATAAAGCGGCACAAAAGGATGCAAACCATTAAACTCGCGCGCTGAAATCGCCTGCATTTCAGTTGCCGCATTTAATTTCATGGTACATGAACCGAGCGGGATCATACTACGATCCAAAGCAATATCTTTTCTAGCCAATTTACGCATATAGCGCATCATTTCAGTTTCTGAATGATATTGATGAAATACCGGGTGCTGCAAAATAGCATCTTGGCGCAATAGCGAATTAGGAATACACTCAACAACAACCTTATCTAAAGTATTAATATCCGGCTGATCATCTGTGGCCGTAGAAAAAATGCGCCAAACCGCTCTAATCAAATCTCGATTCGTGGTTTCATCCAGCGAAATACCTATATGATCGGCATCAAGAATGCGTAAATTAATTTCCGCTTCTTGAGCTTTGCTGGCAATCCGTTTAGCCTTTCCAGGCGTATAGACGACAAAAGTATCAAAATACTGCTGTGTAAAGATGTTATAGCCAATTTGCTCTATGCCTTTGGCTAAAATTTGCGCATAGCGATGCACTCGGCTAGCCATCAAACGCAACTCTTTCGGGCCATGATAAATCGCATAAAAACTCGCGATAACAGCCAATAACACCTGTGCCGTGCAAATATTGCTGGTCGCTTTATCACGACGAATATGCTGCTCACGCGTTTGCAACGCCATACGTAAAGCAAGCTGGCCATGACAGTCTTGAGAAACACCAATAATACGTCCCGGCATAGAGCGCTTATAAGCGTCTTTAGTGGCGAAAAATGCCGCATGCGGTCCACCATAACCCATAGGCACACCAAAACGTTGCGCACTACCGACGACAATATCTACATCATAAACCGCAGGCGGTTTAAGCAGAACCAAACTCAGCAGGTCAGCTGCAACAGTTACCAGAGCCGATTTACTATGAGCAATAGTAACAAGCTCAGTTAAGTCATTAATTTCACCGGTAGTTGTCGAGTATTGCGCCAACACAGAAAAAAACTCATATTGTGCTAATTGCTGAAACGCATCACCTACAACAACTTCAAAGCCCAAGGATTCAGCTCGTGTTTGCATAACCGCAATGGTTTGTGGATGACATCCCTGATCAATAAATACGCAATTCGATGTACTTTTCGCTAAACGCTTAGCCATAGCCATCGCTTCAGCTGCAGCCGTTGCTTCATCTAGCAAAGACGCATTAGCGATTTCCATACCGGTTAAATCGGTAATCATTTGCTGAAAATTAAGCAATGCCTCTAACCGCCCTTGGCTTACCTCTGCCTGATAAGGCGTATAAGCCGTGTACCAGCTGGGATTTTCCAAGACATTCCGCTTAATCACCGCTGGCATCACGGTATCGTAATAGCCCATACCAATTAATGAGGTAAAAACTTTATTGCGGCTGCGCATTTTACGCAAATACTTAATAACCGCACGCTCACGCATGGTATCGGTAAGCTTTAATGGCTCATCATTAAGAATATTATTAGGGATCGCCAGTCCGATTAAATCCTCCAGCGAATTCAAGCCCAGCTCAGCCAGCATCACCTCAGTTTGCTCAGGATTACAACCAATATGGCGCTGAATAAAATTACCACGCATTTCTAATTCACCTAAGCTAGGGCGAGAATCAGACATAATTAGCCCCTATAATACTGATGTGCTACAAAAGGAAGTTTGCTCACCTGCAGTGCGATTTTCTTATTTCTAACCTGCGCGTAGAGCGTTTTATCCAAACACTGCGCATCAATTAAAGCCAGTGCAATCGGCTGGTTCAAGCTAGGAGAAAAGCTACCGCTAGTAATAGTGCCGACCAAAACATCATCTCCGCTATAAACCTGACAATGATCTCGGACGGGAATTTTTCCCTCAACAAGCAAACCAACTCGCTTACGCGCAGCTCCTTGCTGTAATTGCTGCTGAATTACTTCGGCGCCAGGATAGCCACATTTATTTTTATCAACCAACCAACTCAAACCCGCTTCCACAGGGCTAATACCATCATTAAGCTCACGTCCATAAAGGCTTAGCCCTGCTTCTAAGCGCAAAGTATCTCTAGCACCCAAGCCTACCGGCTGAACTTGTGCAAAAGATAAAATCAACTCAGCTAATAATTTCGCATGCTGTTTTGCAACTGAAATTTCAAAGCCATCCTCACCTGTGTAACCGCTACGACTAATCGTACATTGCATACCATTAATATCAATTTGTAGCACTTGCATAAAAGCTAGATCGCAAGCTTGGGCAGATAATTCCGCCATTACGTCTTTAGCACTAGGGCCTTGCAATGCCAATAAAGCGTGCTCTGATAATAGTTGCAAATGCCCCTGCAAATTACTTTGCAAATAAGTGATGACTTTTTCTTTACAAGCCGCATTAAAAACCAGCATAAAACCATCTTCTAAACGAGCAATGATAAGGTCATCAATAATTCCACCCTCAGTATTCGTTAAAACAGTATAACGCTGCTCCCCAGAGGACAGTTCTAAAATATCACTTGGCACTAGCTTATCAAGTTGCTCTGCGATGCTGTCACCACGAACTAGACATTGCCCCATATGAGAAATATCAAAGAAACCCGCTAGCGAGCGGCAATGTAAATGCTCTTTAATAATTCCTGATGGGTATTGAATAGGCATTTGATAGCCCGCGAAAGAGACCATCTTGGCATTGAGTGCCAAATGAAGATCATATAAAGGTGTGTGTTTAAGATCAGACATAGGCTTGTACTAGGTTGCTTGTAACCGCTATAGTTTAGGCTTATTTACTTATATTTATAAGTTTGAATACGGGGGAGAGTAATAGTTAAACTAACAACCTATAGCCAAAACCTTTTACCGTTGTAATCCACATCGGTTTTTTAGGGTTATCTTCGATTTTCTTACGCAATAAATGCATATACTGGTGCAGGTCGGCTTTTGTTGCATGACTGTTTCCCGGCCAGAGGCACTCAATAATTTCTTCATCAGAAATGACTCGATCAACATCATTCGCTAGTTTTTCAAATAATTTAAATTCTTTGCAAGTTAACGATATTAACCTTTCATTTAAATATACACATTTCAGTTGATTATCAATCTGAAAAGGACCGACCGACTTAATAAGCTCAGTAGGTTTATTTATCGTGCTGCCATTTTGGTCTTGGATTTCGGTATCACTAACTCTTCGGCAACTTTCCTGCCTTCTTCGATCAAAAAAATTACGTCTATCATTATTCTTTCTTGATGCAAAAAAACTTGTACCTCGTTTAAACTTTCTGCCAATATATTCATCCAATTGAACTATATCAACCGGACCAACAAGTATCTCATCAAATTCAATATTCAGATGAGATTTAGCATGAGCATTACTTAAGCCGCAGATAGGTACTTTTTTACTGAGAGTAAGTTGTTTCAACAATTTATGTGTATCTTTATTGGAAACCCTTATACTCATATCGAAGTCCCAAAAAATCAAATCAGGACTAACCGTATTGATTCTATCTGAAAACATATTACCATCAGAAAGTTCCACCAAATTACAGCCTAAAGCATGAAAATAACCTTTGTATATGCCCGCGGCATATTGATTATCACTAACAAATAATACTTGAAGTTTTTTAAGCATAAGCGCTCCCTACCAGCTTTCATTTCAAAAAGTATTCTCAGTAAAATCATTACTGACAATGCAATTATCTAATGAAAAGCAATAGGCAGGCCGATACTCATAAACAATTAATTAATCAATTAGTTACACTATACTTATATATACTAAAATGATGACATTGTAAAATTAACTGACACGCACGATAAATAATCGAATAACTCAGGTATAGGCCCTAAAATAGAAGAAGAGTATATTTAGGCCAACATTAATTGTTCCGTAGCTTTCGCATGAAATCCTTTGTAGCCCACGATGAAGCTTGCGTAATACGAGGCAATTGTGCTGACTTCAAACTACATTAATATGCTGTTGACGAATAAGTTGACTGCAAAACCATCAATGTAAACATATAGGCCGATAGAGCTTAAACAACACACCTTACCAAGGCGCCCCAACATCAAAGGTCATTGGCACCCTGAAATCCAACTTAAGATCAGGCGAGTCCTCTGTAACACCAATTCCTAAAGACAAGTTAAACAAGGTCTGTTTAGCAAATTTGTAAGAATAACCAATGAGTAGTTGCCCGACATCAGCACTACTGCCATCAATAGTATTACCATTTAGTGACGAGTTAAAAACATGTCTATGCGAATAACCCAGACTGAATGATGTACGCTCATTAAGACTAACCCCCATGCCAAAACTTATACCCAAAGTATCACCAGGGTCAAACGCACCAATATCTTCATCAGTTTTAAGATTAACAGTATAGCTCAGCCCACCAAAGAACACTGCCGGGTCAGTCGGATAAAGGGCTGTAATACTAGGCTGAACGCTATAAAAACCACTTCCTGTCGCCAACTCAGTAGGAAATCTAACCCCCGGTAAGGCTATTGATTCAACATACTCGACATCAAAAGGACTTTTTCCTGTTGGAATCGTACTAATAAAATTACCTACAAAAATTGGCCATCCACCTTCAGCACTATTGAGCTGATATTTAACACCCAACTCCAAATCACCGATATTGTTCCCTGTTGCATTAAATATTGCATCATTTGCAGCCCCTATACTAACAGCCCGAGAGCGCTGTTCATCAGACCTATAAACATAAGGCACTTTAAAATTAAATTCTAACCTATCCGTAATACCGTAGCGAAGACTTAAATTTGCAAAAACGCTATGGCGTTTAATTTCACGCACATCAATAAGCCCGATAACCACTGCCGGCAGAAAGGTATATGCATCCAAAAACAAACGATTGGTATCTGTAAAGTTATATTGCACAGAAGGCTCGACCACAATATTACCTTTGTGAGTTAAAACACCGCCTACAGTATCGCTAGTCCTAGGAATTTCAGGTGGTCTTTGTGTTTTCGGCTTAGGCGGTTTTTTGCCTACTGGTTTAATGGGTTGTGGATCACTCGCTTTTGCGGATTTACTCTTCGTACTCGTTGTTTTAATAGCTTGCTGTTTATTTTTAGCTGGCGCGCTTACCTTATCAGTACTTACATTGCGTGATAATGCCTTCACTTGAGACATTAATTCTTGAATTTTCTTTCCTTGAGCATTGATAAGCTGACTTTGCTTCTTAAATGCTTCCTGCTGACTATCAATAAGTACTTTTAACTGCTCAATCTCACTCTGCGTGCTAGAGCCTGCTTGTAGCTCAGTCATATTGAATAAAATAAAGCAAAAAATAAATAACTTCAATAAGGAGAACCAAAAGTCATTATAACCGTAAGAATTATTGACACTCTGTTTATTGCTTATAAAAGCAGTTGATTTTATGGGATATGAAAGAGGTATCTCCTCTTTATAAAAAAAACAATAAGATAAACTTGAAATACTCTTAAATAATGTTTTTTTTATCATATTCCCTTGAGCCTCTAAGAATGAATTTTATTAAAATTGCATTAGATCACGAAAATCCATTTGTCCGTTAGCAATAGTTGCAGCCTGTTTTGCACCGCTAAGACCAATATCAAAGGTTGTGATATTTGAGATAATCCGGTTATCAATATTATTCTGAATCACAGAACTCAAGAGTGCATTACTTTGAGATAAATCATTCAGTCCTACGCTATCAAAAAGAGCACCTTTAGGTAGCTGGTAACTCATAACATAATTTTCTTCGCCATCAATTAATATTTGTCTTTTAAAACTAAAGTCAACTTCGACACCATTAGCAAGCATAAAGCCACCTCTAACTTTAGCTAACTCATCATCAGATGCCTGCTCCCATGCCCCTAAACTATCAGCTGCAATATCAGCTGAAAAAACCAAAAGCACAGGGATGGCAATAATTGATAGTTGTCGATAAAAATTCAAACATAATTTTTTCATCACAATCACCTATCTATATACGGCTAAAAATCATAATTACCCAGAAGCAGTACATTAAATGCTGCCAAGCTTGTTCGATCAATGGCCAGTCCTAATGGCGCTTTAATCCTCGCACTCCATTCCGCATTACTATTTAATTCGCTGGCAAGTAACTGCTTATCCTGAATTAAAAATAAAATTCGATTGCCCCACATTTTTTCAAATTCATCTCTAGCAATAACCTTTACGCCCACAGCTGGATCGCCGACCAATACCTCTTGTTCATTTAAGCCTTTTATAATAATGAAATGAAAATAACCATTATTATTAATAATTGTTATGGCAGGGACTTCGGCTTTAATCAATTGATCTAAGCTTATTTTAAACCCATTTGAACGATAACCGCGCTGATCAAGGTATATTTTCATATCTAACAAGGAAAAACCTTGTTTATGAATTTTCTCTTTATTTCCAGCGGCATACATCTCTTTAAATACACTCTGTTCATCGACTTCATCATCGTAATGAAAGGCGAGTAAACTAGCTAAAGCAGCGGAACCACAACTAAAATCATAGCGCTGCTTATAGACCGTTTTAAAGCGTAATTCGACAAAACTTTTAACTGGGATTTGATATGTCCCTCCTGGTAAAACATTACTTAGAATAACATCACCAGCATAAACATTAGGAGCAGACACTAAAAGCATCAAACCCAATCTAAAAAAGTACCTCCTATAAGAGGCTACTGAAAAAAATATTTTCATTATGGCGTTATTACAAAATTCACAACTGTAGAGTTTTGGATAATAACATTATTTCCTGTATTTTGAATGACGGATATTATTCCGGCAGAATTAGCAAAGGAACTGGTATCTATTATGTTGTTCCCTGTCGTATTATTTATTGCCATACTATCCGTTAATGTTGCCTGTACATTACTTTCATTAAGTACAGAAAGATCAACACCACCTTGGCCTCGCTCTTCATCTAGGTATTCAAGCAATACTATATGCTCGCTATACCCATTCCAAATAACGTCTTCTGACCAAGCACTCTTAACAATAAGGAGACTCAGGATGCAACAGATCCAGATTCTTTTCATACCTCCCCCTTATGTAGTTATGTTACTCATTTAGAAAAAACCAATGAGTGGCAACAAAATACACCACTCATCAGCTTCACAGCTCATCGCAGCTAAAAATCAACTGCGCTCAAGAACTTATGGATTAACATTAACTGTACCGCTGATAGCAACACCTTGTTGTATCAAAGAAGAACCACCGAGGTTTTGCGCGTTTTGATTAATACCCGCAGCACCATTAAAGGAGTTATTTACATTGTTATTTCCAGTCCAAGTTGGAGTGTGACCTTGCATACCGCCCATTTCGCCACCAGTAGCATACCCAGCACCAGCACCAGTTACAGAGCCATCTAAAGAAGCTGTATTCACTGAATAAGATGAAGTCGCATTACCAGTAATAGCTGCAGCAGAACCATTAGAAGCATCCGCAGCAGTATAAGCACTGTTATCGCTATTATTTACAGTCGCATCACCACCACCATTTGCAGCGGCACTACCTTCAGAAGCTTCTGCATAGCTATTATCTGTATTAGTTATGCTGTTATTACTGCTATCTACAATAGCATCACCACCGCCATTTGCAGATGCATTACCCATACCCATTGCGCTAGCAGAGCTATTATCACTACGGTCAGACATTGCAGTACTGTTATAGTTCGCTGCTGCATCAGTAGCTGAGGCATAGCTGTTATCGCTCAAATCATCATGGCTATCAACTGCACTGTTATCGCTGTTGTTGTCATTGCTGTCATGAGTACTCTTGTCATTCAGAACATCTGATACTGCCACATCTATATTACCTACATCTGAGCTGCTGTTATCATCGTTGCTGTCGTTGGTACTTTTATCGTTCAACACATCAGTTACAGCGACATCGGTATTACCCACATCTGAACTGCTGTTATCATCATTGCTATCTGTAGTACTTTTATCATTCAGAATGTCTGTTGCAGCAACATCAGTATTACCTACATCTGAACTGCTATTATCATCATTGCTATCAGTAGTGCTTTTATCATTCAGAATGTCTGTTGCAGCAACATCAGTATTACCTACATCTGAACTGCTATTATCATCATTGCTATCAGTAGTACTTTTATCATTCAGAATGTCTGTTGCAGCAACATCGGTATTACCAGCATCGGTAGTGCTGTTATCATCATTGCTGTCATTGGTACTTTTATCATTCAGAATGTCTGTTGCACCAACATCGACATTACCAGCATCGGTAGTGCTGTTATCATCATTGCTGTCATTGGTACTTTTATCATTCAGAATGTCTGTTGCACCAACATCGACATTACCAGCATCGGTAGTGCTGTTATCATCATTGCTGTTATTAGTACTTTTATCATTCAGAATATCTGTTGCACCAACATCGACATTACCAGCATCGGTAGTGCTGTTATCATCATTGCTGTCATTAGTACTTTTATCATTCAGAATATCTGTTGCACCAACATCGATATTACCAGCATCGGTAGTGCTATTGTCGTTAGTACTATCAGTTGCACTGCTATCATTATTTGAATTTGCAGTATTATCTATATTGTCATTAGTACTATTATCGGCAAACGCACTTGACTCATTATTTGCCGAACTAGAACCAGCACCACTTGTATCAGCTGAAGATGTTTCTCCAGACCCACCGTTTCCTGGCCCCATCGCATATACAGATGCAGAAGACAAGCCTAAAGCAAGTGCGATACTTACTGCCATTATTGATTTATTAAATTTCATTTTTCCATCTCCTAAAAAGGTTTATATCAAATGAGGTTCTATTATTAAGATACCTCACCCAATATCACTGGATAACTTCCAAGTTACTTTATTCATTTAAAATGAATGATGAGTGGTAAATACCTTAACTTAACCTTACCACTCACCATTCCAAAGATCTCTGCAGCTAAAAACTGACAGTGATGACGGTCTTATTGGCCAACATTAACCGTTCCACTGATAGCAACACCTTGTTGTATCAAAGAAGAACCGCCAAGGTTTTGTGCATTCTGATTAATACCAGCAGCGCCATTAAATGAGTCAGTTACATTGTTATCTCCAGTCCAAGTTGGAGTGTGGCCATGCATACCACCCATTCCGCCACCAGCATATCCAGCGCCAGCACCAGTTACAGAGCCTTCTAAAGAAGCTGTATTTACTGAATAAGATGAACTCGCATCACCTGTAACAGTAGCAGCAGAACCATCAGAAGCAGATGAAGCGTTAGTAACGCTATTATCACTATTGTCGACGCTTGCACTGCCACCGCCGTTTGCTGCCGCACTACGATCAGAAGCTGTTGCATAACTATTATCTATATCAGTTGTGCTGTTATCACTGCTATCTACGATCGCATCTCCGCCGCCATTAGCTGCTGCAGAACCATGACCCTTTGCACTCGCAGAACTATTATCACTACGGTCTGACATTGCAGTACTGCCGTTGTTAGCTGCGGCATCAGTTGCCGATGCATAGCTGTTATCACTGTTATCGTCATTGCTATCAACAGTACTGTTATCACTGTTATCATCATTGCTATCATGAGTACTCTTATCATTCAGTACATCAGTTACAGCAACATCTGTATTATCAACATCAGTATTACTGTTATTGTCATTACTATCATTAGCACTTTTATTATTAGCAACATCAGTTACAGCAACATCTGTATTATCTACATCGGTATTACTGTTATTGTCATTGCTGTCAGTAGCACTTTTATCATTAGCAACATCAGTTACAGCAACATCTGTATTATCTACATCAGTAGAGCTGTTATTGTCATTGCTGTCAGTAGCACTTTTATCATTAGCAACATCAGTTACAGCAACATCTGTATTATCTACATCGGCATTACTGTTATTGTCATTGCTGTCAGTAGCACTTTTATCATTAGCAACATCAGTTACAGCAACATCTGTATTATCTACATCAGTAGAGCTGTTATTGTCATTGCTGTCGTTAGCACTTTTATCATTAGCAACATCAGTTACAGCAACATCTGTATTATCTACGTCAGTAGAGCTGTTATTGTCATTGCTGTCGTTAGCACTTTTATCATTAGCAACATCAGTTACAGCAACATCTGTATTATCTACGTCAGTAGAGCTGTTATTGTCATTGCTGTCGTTAGCACTTTTATCATTAGCAACATCAGTTACAGCGACATCTGTATTATCTACATCAGTAGAGCTGTTATTGTCATTGCTGTCGTTAGCACTTTTATCATTAGCAACATCAGTTACAGCAACATCTGTATTATCTACGTCAGTAGAGCTGTTATTGTCATTGCTGTCACTAGTGCTACTATCATTACTTGAATCAGCAGTATTACCGATATTGTCATTAGCACTGTTATCAGTTAATGCGTCTGAACTGTCATTAGCCGAACTAGAAGCATCACCGCTAGTATCTGCAGATGTAGTATCTCCTGGACCCATTCCGCCTTCTTCAGCATATGCAGATACAGATGATAAACCTAAAGCAAGTGCGATACTTACTGCCATTATTGATTTATTAAATTTCATTTTTCTAACTCCTCGGAAAACAAGATTTACATCAGATGGAAAATCATTAGGATTCACCTGACATCACAGGATAACGACCAAAAGTTACCTTGGTTTTCATTCTTCTCCGATGCCACTTAAATTTACATAGAAGGAAACTCAAAATTCACTTAAAAATTAAGTTTATTTATCAAAATGAGTTTAAATTTTAGAATAGACGATTGATCGTCCACCAACAATCACATAGAGAAAGAGATGGTAAGACAATGAGTTACGCGATCATAGCAGCGAGGAACGCCACTTGACGATAAACAAAAAAGGCTGAGCCACACTCGCGCGCATGACTCTGCCTTGCTTTTATAAAATAGTCTAAAAAACTAATCCCGAATCAATCTAATCCGAAATGAACGCCCTTTCAATTGGCCTTGGCCTAGTTTTTTCAATGCGATTTGCGTAACTTCACGCTTAACAGCGACATAAGCCCAGTTATCAAAAACATTAATTTTACCGACCTGATTACCTGCTACGCCTTGGTCACCCGTCAAGGCGCCTAAAATATCACCGGGGCGTACTTTTTGCTTTTTACCACCTTCAATTTGTAACGTTGCCATTTCAGGCCCAAATACTGGCTTATCCAAAACATTAATCGATGGCAAAGGCTCACCTTCTATCGCTATATCTAAATAATTACCCAAGGCAATCACTTTATGACTTTCTTTATCGCTAATTAAAGAACAAGCAATGCCTTTACTGCCGGCTCTTCCTGTACGACCAATACGGTGTATATGGATTTCAGGGTCACGCGCAATATGATAATTAATCACCGCATCCAAAGAATCAATATCTAAACCACGTGCTGCAACATCGGTTGCAACCAAGATAGAAACACTTTTATTAGAAAATCTCACTAACGTTTGATCTCGGTCTTTTTGATCCAAATCACCATGTAAAGCCATCACACTAAAGCCAAAATGATGCAACTCATCGGCTACTTCCTGAGCATCTTTCTTAGTATTACAGAAAATAACAGTTGATTCTGGCCTATGCTGCAAAAGTAATAAACGCACAGCCGTCAAGCGCTGATCATTATCATCAACCTTATAAAAATGCTGCTTAATGCTGAGTTCATCATGTTTAGATTCAACTTTCACCATCTCTGGTTTAAGCATAATTCGCTGAGTGATTGATTTTATTTCTTCAGGAAAAGTCGCACTAAATAATAGCGTTTGGCGTTGCTCAGGCATTAAATCGACAATATCTTCAACCGCCTCTTGAAAGCCCATTTCCATCATACGGTCTGCCTCATCCAACACAAAGGTATTCAAATCATCAAGGCGTAAAGTCCCTTTGCGTAAATGCTCATCAACACGGCCCGGCGTGCCCACCACAATATGCGCGCCATGCTCTAGTGATCCGACTTGAGGTCCAAAGGGTACACCACCACATAAAGTTAATACTTTAATATTATGAATGCCACGCGCCAACCGACGAATCTCTGTTGCTACCTGATCAGCCAGCTCTCGAGTTGGGCAAAGCACCAGCGTTTGTATACGAAAGCGTTTTACATTAAGGTTTTCCAGTAAGCCTAATCCAAAAGCAGCTGTTTTTCCTGAACCCGTTTTCCCTTGGGCAATAACATCCTCCCCTGCCAAAATATGCGGTAAACTTTGCGCTTGGATAGGCGTCATCGCCTCATAACCCAAGGTTGACAGATTGGATAGTAAACCAGGTTTTAATTTAAGTGTTGAAAAAGGGATTTGGCTCAAAGGGATTTCCTGTATTTAATGGCAAGTAATGAACTCTATATATGAGTCATAAACTTAATAGCTTGCTATTAAGCCATAAACTGAAAAAACTTTCTGCTATTTATTGCACTCCTGCAACCAGAAATACAGAAGCACACTTAAACTCATTGTGTATGACTACTTAAGGTTAAAAAGTATATACTCAATCACTAAAACCCCTCATTTATAACCTCCCTTAAATATATTGATACTCTCTTTGCTCAATACCACCCCAAATAAAGTCCAAAGGAAGCAAGATGATGAAATTAAAAACACAAATAAGCACCATCACCTCTGCATTGCTTATCTCAGGGTGTGTTACAAGCTCTGATAGCAAGCTAATGAAGATGCAGAATGAACTTGACCAATCGCGAATTCAAAAAAATGAACTAGAAACGAAGATCAAAAAGTCCAACGAGACCATACTGCAACTTACTGACTTGAATCGTCAGTTACAATCAGCTACTGCTTCACCTGTTAGCAATCACCAACTAGAGTCAACTAACGCAGAGCACCTCAACACTGCTAATGATTTATTATCACCAGAAACACCACCCTTAACTCCCACTAACGCAACTACTGACGAGTGCTACGCCAGGATTCTAATGCCGACAACAGTTGCCAGCACTGAACAGCAAGAAGCAGTTAGCTTTTTACATTGGCACGCCATTTTGTGTAGCATTAATACCACCCCAATTATTGTGCGCAAACTACAACAAGCATTATTAGCAGCAGGGTACAATCCTGGCATAATTGACGGCATTATCGGTTCAAGTACTGTTCGTGCCATTGCAAGCTATCAAAAAGAAAAAAACTTAGCAGTAGGTCAAATCACTATCGACACCCTTAAGTCACTAGGTATAAATAACTAAAAGCCTCAAGCCACCCATAACCACTGTAACCATTCATGCTTGCTATATCCCACTCATCAACTGCGCTAAACCTCACTTATCAAACTACACCCACACCGAAACCTAGCGAAGTATTAATAAAAGTCCATGCAGCCGGAGTGAATCGACCTGATGTTATGCAACGCCAAGGACTTTATCCGCCTCCTGAAGGGGCTTCGGATATTTTAGGTTTAGAAGTTGCCGGTGTTATTGTTGATTTAGGTAATACCCCATCGCATTTAAAAATTGGTGATAAAGTCTGCGCTTTAGTCACAGGCGGAGGCTATGCCGAATATTGCACTGCGGCCGTATCATTATGCTTACCTATCCCAAATGGGTTGAACTTCACTCAAGCCGCTGCATTGCCAGAAACTTATTTTACCGTATGGAGCAACCTATTTGATCGCGCTCAACTAAAAGCCAATGAAACAGTATTAATTCATGGGGGTAGTAGCGGTATCGGTACGACAGCCATACAACTTGCTAAAGCTTTTGGCGCTAAAGTTATTATTACTGCGGGTAGCGAAACAAAGTGCCAATTCTGCCTAGAACTAGGCGCTGATCTAGCGGTTAATTACCGCGAACAAGATTTTGTTCAAACAATCAAAGACCATACTAATGGCAAAGGTGTGGATGTTATTCTAGATATGATTGGCGGTGATTATTTTCCGCGTAATATAAAATGCCTAGACTATGACGGTCGCTTAGTACATATTGCCTTACAAAATGGCATCAAGGCAGAAATTAATCTCTTACCGATTATGCTCAAACGACTCAGCATAACAGGCTCAACCTTACGTGCCCGTAATACCGACTTTAAAGCCGCAATCGCTCAACAATTACAAAAAAATGTCTGGCCTTTATTGGCTTCTGGTCAAATAAAACCTATTATTCACCAAACCTTTCCTTTAGCTGAAGCCGAAAAGGCACATGCATTAATGGAATCCAGCCAACATATCGGCAAAATCATTTTAACGGTCTAAATATGTCATTTACTACCCTCATCTCTCCCGAAGATTTAGCCAGTAATATCAACCAAAGCAACTGGTTTATATTTGATGCCCGTTTTAATTTATCCGATACCCAAGCTGGTGAAACAGCATATCGACACGGTCATATTGCTAATGCTAGGTACGCTCATTTAGATCGTGACTTATCCTCAGCTATAAACTCATTTACTGGTCGTCACCCTTTACCTGAGTTCAATACACTGGTAAAAAAATTAGGCGCATGGGGCGTGACCAATACCAGCCAAATTGTTATTTATGATGATGCTAGTGGAGCTATTGCGGGACGTTTCTGGTGGTTATTACGCTATTTAGGCCATGAAAAAGTGGCGATTTTAGATGGCGGATTATCTTATTGGCAAAAACAAGGACACCCAATAACGACTCATCTACCTAAAACAACCCCTGCTATCTATCGTCCGTATGTAAACTGCTCAACGTTAGTGAACGCGCAAACATTAGAACAAGAACTTGCTAAAAATAGCATTACATTAATTGATGCTCGGGCTGCCGAACGTTATCAAGGCAAAATCGAACCTTTAGATCCTGTTGCCGGACATATTCCCAAAGCACTAAACCGACCTTTCCAATTGAATTTAGATACCCAAGGCCGATTTTTACCAGCAGCTGAATTACAGCAACAATTTCACGCATTAATCGGTCAAACTCCTGCCACACAAGTCGTGCATATGTGTGGTTCAGGTGTCACGGCTTGTCACAATTTATTGGCTATGGAAATAGCGGGGTTAGCCGGCTCTAAACTTTATGCAGGCTCTTGGAGTGAATGGATACGCAATAAGAACCATGCCATTGCATCTGATGCTTAGCACATAGGAGACCTCGCTTAAGCGAGGTAGTGTATTTATGGTAAAAATTGCAACTACCCTACCTAAGCAGGGACTCCTATATACCCTCACTTGAAATATCGACCTCTCACCACCATATAATAAGCAGCTAGTATTTTAAGCCGGTACAGTTTATGTAGGGTATGCACCGCATACCTTATTACACCGAAAGGTATGCAATGCATACCCTGCCTTAACTTTCTCCTTAAGTGTAAAGCAAGCTTTACGCTGATCCATCTATTAGCTCTCCCAAAATAATCAGCAAACTAGACAATCATTATTTCTGCCTGTTTTTAGCGATAATCCAAAGGCTTAACTAATAGATCCGTAACTTCTCATTATTAAAAGGTACGGACAGTTTTTTCAGTTCGTCATTCCTGCATGCTGTTAGCAGGAATCTATGCTCAACGTAGATTCCCGATAAAAGCACTCGGGAATGACGATATTTTTATAGATATTTGCCTATGAACAATGAGAAGTTACATAGCTTCCCATTCAAAACCTCAAAAATAACTGCATTTTTTATTTATCAAGGAAATCTAGTAATTTATTTCATGCCTACACCTAAGTTCCTGTAGACTACGTGTCCGCACTAAGAAATGGAACAGTCATCATGCCCGCTTTTCGGACATTATTTCCTTCCTATCGCAAAAAGTAATTCCAATTTAAAAGAGAAAATCTATGAGTTTTGCCTCCCTAGGCCTATCCCCCCCAATTCTTGAAGCTGTAACTGCACAAGGTTATGACACACCCACCCCCATACAATCACAAGCAATTCCAGCAATTCTCGAAGGTAAGGATGTTATGGCTGCCGCGCAAACCGGCACGGGAAAAACAGCGGGCTTTACATTACCTTTATTAGAGCTACTCTCTAAAGGCCAACGCGCACCAGCAAATCAAGTACGTGCATTAGTTTTAACCCCAACGCGCGAACTAGCCGCTCAAGTTGAAGAAAGCATCACTAACTACGGTAAAAACTTACCGCTAAAGTCTGCCGTTGTTTTTGGTGGCGTAAAAATAAACCCACAAATGATGCGCCTACGCGGCGGCGTAGATATTCTAGTGGCAACACCAGGTCGACTATTAGATTTATACAACCAAAATGCCGTTAGATTTTCACAGCTAGAGATCTTAGTCTTAGATGAAGCTGATCGCATGTTAGATATGGGCTTTATCAACGATATTCGTAAAATATTATCCTTTTTACCTAAGCAACGTCAGAACTTATTATTCTCTGCCACCTTCTCAAATGAGATTCGTCAGTTAGCAAAAGGCATTGTCCATAACCCTGTAGAAATGTCAGTCAGTCCACGCAACACAACGGCAGAAACGGTAAAACAATGGATTTGTCCGGTTGATAAAAAACAAAAAGCTCCTTTACTAACAAAGTTAATCAATGAACAGAACTGGCAACAAGCACTGGTATTCACTAGAACTAAACGCGGCGCAAACCAACTCGCCAGCCATTTAGAAGCAGAAGGCATTCAATCTGCCGCCATTCATGGCAATAAAAGCCAAGGCGCACGCACCAGAGCCTTAGCTGATTTTAAAGCCGGTACAGTGCGAATTTTAGTTGCTACAGATATTGCCGCGCGGGGTTTAGATATTGACCAACTACCCCAAGTGGTGAATTTTGACTTACCGAATGTTCCTGAAGATTATGTGCATCGTATTGGCCGTACCGGTCGTGCAGGTGCATCAGGCCAAGCCGTATCCTTAGTCAGTGCCGATGAATTTGAGCAACTATCAGATATTGAACGTCTTATTCAGCAATTACTCACTCGTGAGATTATTGAAGGTTTTGATCCTGTACATAGCTTACCGGAATCACGCTTAGATACACGCCCGTTCAAGGCTAAAAAACCGAAAAAACCAAGAGTAGAACACCGTGATGGACAGCGCTCTGGCACTAACAAACAAGGCAATAGTCCTAGCAGTAGAAATCGTAACAGTAGATCACGCTCTCGTGGTGCAGCTGCAGCTAAGTAAGATATATCAAGCACCGAGTTAATCACTCGGCACTTTTTGCTCCAATAAAAAACGCCTACCTCTATTTAATTAGAGAGTAGGCGTTTTTCATGGATAAATCAGATTAAATACCACCATTACATCACCTGTATAAGCTACTTAAATTTGTAATAACACTCACTAAATCCAGCTCTCTTTAAATATTAAATCTTAATATTTAAACGTGTCATAAAAGCTTCACTGTTTTGTCATATTGCCTCGTTATAGTTCTTTAAGGTGATTACAAATAAACCATGATTTTTTAGTTTTTCGTAATCCAAGCGCCACCATGGCAGAACGTTGCATAGGCGAGTAGTTATTTAATTCTTCACTTTATACGGGCGTTACAAACAATGAAAAAAAATTCAAAAATTGCTACCTGCGCTTTGACGCTACTAGCAAGTATCTCACTCAACGCAGTGGCTGACAAAGGCTCCCATCTTAAGCATATGCACGATGAACACGAAAATCATAATGCAATGGAAGAAAGCTCTCTTAACTGGTATATGCAAGGTGAAAAAGCAGCTAATCAGGCAATGATAGATGCCAGAAAAGCTGCCAAGAATAGTCGCAAACATGCTAAAAACATCATTCTATTTGTCGGTGATGGTATGGGCGTTTCCACCGTCACCGCAGCACGCATTTATGATGGACAGCTAAAGGGTAAAACAGGCGAGGAGAACAGATTATTCTTTGAAACACTCCCCTACCAAGCGATGTCAAAAACCTACAATACTAATCAGCAAACACCTGATTCAGCTGGCACCATGACAGCAATGATGACGGGAATGAAAAGTAGAGCAGGCGTTATCAGCGTAGGCCAAAACATGGCTCGTGCAGATTGCACCGAAATTCAAAACAATACTTTAACAACAGCATTAGAACATGCTGAAAAAATCGGTATGTCTACGGGTATTGTGAGTACTGCCAGACTAACACATGCAACACCCGCTGCGACCTATGCTCATGTTCCTGAACGTAATTTTGAAGATGACCGTGATATGGCAGGCAAACCTAATACTGCCGGCTGCAAAGACATTGCTTCACAATTAATTGACCTTAAAGACCGTTATGGTAATGGCCTAGAAGTCGCTTTAGGTGGTGGGCGTAAAAACTTTATCCAGCGCATTGATGGTGCAGACCCTGAAAATAATGGTAAGGGTGAACGCTTAGATCATCGCGATTTAACTGCTGAATGGTTGGCTGATTATAAAAATTCTTCTTATGTTTGGAATCAAGCGCAATTTGATGCCATAAACCCTGATACTACTGATCATTTACTGGGGCTTTTTAATATGAGCCACATGGAATATGAAGAAGACAGAGCTAATGATATAGGCGGCGAACCATCTCTGTCTGAAATGACAGGTAAAGCAATTGAGATCCTTGAAAAAAACAAAAAGGGATTTTTCTTACATGTTGAAGCAGGTCGAATAGATCATGCTCACCATGCAGGTAATGCACAAAGAGCATTGAAAGATACTATTGCATTTGCTGATGCTGTGCAAACTGCCTATGAAATGACTGACCCTAAAGATACTTTGATTATTGTCACTGCCGATCATAGTCATGTATTTACTATTGCAGGCTACCCAACACGTGGTAACCCAATTTTAGGAAAAGTAATTCATAATGACACGGCGGGTAATCCCAAAACGGATCATGAACTAGCTAAGGATGATATGCCGTATACAACATTGGGTTACACCAATGGCTTAGGTTTTGCTGATTTATCTATCGGTGGCGATACGCGTTATAGCGAACCAGGTGCGGCTGGTTCAAGAAATGACCTGAGCAATATTGACACTGAAAATCAGGGGTTTCATCAAGAAGCTATGGTTCCTTTAGGATCTGAAACACATGCGGCAGAAGACGTTGCCATCTATGCAAGTGGTCCAGGAGCAAGTTTATTTCAAGGTACTGTTGAGCAAAATGTTATTTTTCATGTAATGAATAAAGCGGGTCGGTTGAGCAAACGCTCAGGACTAACACCTGTGAAATAGCATTAATTATTTAAAAATCTGTACAGAAAGAAAGGGGAGATTTTATAAATCTCCCCTTTTCATTTTTAGTTAAAACAAACGAATTATCAATACAAATGAAATTTACACTATGGCGTTTTTTTATTTTCACAATAGCATTACTACTAACAACTGGGGCAAACGCAACAACTAATGTTTCTTGTGTTTATGAAACAATAGAAACGAAGAACTCAGTAACAAACGAACACGAGCCCCGAAATGACAGTCAGAAACAACCCAGTAAATGGTTTTTTTGGCGCACAGAGAAAGAAATTGAAGTATCCAATGCAGAGCGAAGTTTTGGTGAGAAATGGATCAATAACAACCAAAGAAGTGTGTTTTATCAGGCTTTATATCATGACAAAAAATTTCTATTGGACTTTCAGCCAGCTGACTTAAAAATATTAGGAAAACAAGCTGACTGGGAAATGCGTTCTAACTTGTTTCCGCAAAGCTTATTGACACAGTTAGAACGAAAAAATACGACTAAATTCAATCAATATGATGTGGTACGTTATGAAGGAAAAGTAGCAGGTATTGAATACCGAGTTGACTGGATACCTGAGCTTAAGCTGCCCGCTAGAGTCGAAAAAAACAACTCTAATACACTCATCATTACCGAACTGAAAGAAGTTTATATGCTGGATAAAACGCCTTATAAACAAACATCAACGGAAGAATATGAGGCTATGGATTATGCTGATATTGGAGATAATGAAAGCCACCCCGTCGTAGCCCAGTTACAGAAAAGCATAGGAATTGGCTATTTTCATGATCATTAAAAGGCTTAGCCTATACATTCCCTAGCTGGGATGATTGGAATGGTCAAATAATATATTGTGGGAGGGGCTTTTAGCCGCGATTTCATACAAGTCGCGGCTAAAAGCCCCTCCCACAAAATAGAGCCATTCCAAGTTATTTTGCCAGCCAACGTTGCACCGCTAGATTTAATTTAGACTTATCGCCAGCGCTAAAATTATCAATATCAAAGCGATACCGATAATGCAGTTTGCTGATTTCAATTAAAGAATGGTCATCAATGCGCTTAGCCCACACCGCAATAGACTCATTTTTCTTACGCGCCTTATCGGTCTTCGCTAAGGCTTGACCGATTAAATACAAACCTGAATCTTGCCCCGGGTAATCTCGCTTTTCTATCTTCTCGCTAGAATCAGTATCAGTATCAGTATCAGTACGCAATAAATGCTTCCTTGAAGCCCACAAACGCCACAATAAAACTAACACTAATAGCACCATAATGAATATTTTCATGGAATAATCACTATTCACATCGCCTGCTAGCGCTTGCTGATAACGCCATTGCTTATAATAAAAATGTACAGCAGAAAACAAGTCGTAAACAGGCTGCCAAAAATCTGCCTGATCTTCCTCCATATCCAACCATTGCGCGGGCGTTGCATCGACGGCTTGCCATTGCCCATTAACTGCCGCGATTGCCCAAGCATGTGCATGCCGACGACGCACGATATACAACTGCTCCGCCTCACTGTATTCCTGCATCGCATAACCATTTGCCAATCGCGCAGGAATACCATAACTGCGTAATAACAAGACACTAGCAACCGCAAAATATTCGCAATGCCCTGCTTTACGTTCCAGCATAAAAGTCTCTAAGGCTTTATCCGCATTCGCTTCTTTTCCTAAAAATAAACTGTAATAATAATTGCGTTGAAAATATTGTTTAATCGCCAAAGCAATCTGCGCAGGCTCTTGTTGTTCAAGCTGTAATTCTTGCTTAATGGTTTTCAGCCAAGCTTGATGCTGTAGCGGTATTTGCAAATCCAGCTCGCTAGTTTCAGCAAACTCTTGCCCGGTATAATCCACCTGATAATTAACAAAATCAGGCGCTTCAGTTAACTTTACCGCCCCTAATGGCGTGTATTGTAATTGCGCTCCTTCTAAGCCTTTAATATCAACCGTGCCACTGGGTAAGGCTAATACCGTCGCGCGTTTAACAAACTGAAATACGTCGAGTTGTTTTATCGGATTATTTTTTGCAGGCACTGAATAATTAGGCTGATCACTAAAAATACGTTTCGAAGCTAACCACGATTGACCTAAATAACGATCATAGCTCGATTGCAGCAACAATAAAGGTTCAGATGACTTAACTCGAAATTCAATTTTATTCGACAGTTTCAAATCACCTATATCGCCAATCGAAGTCATACTTTTAAACGGGTCGGTTTGCCAATCGCTTAATAACTCCACCCAAAAATCTTCACTGACCACCTGCAACTGACGCAAAGCAAATTGCCCCGCATAAGATAGTCCGACTGCAAAACCTATAGTAATAAACCAAAGTACAAACGAACTATTCTTTGAACGCACAGTCCATAAAATAGCACTAAAACACACCGTCATTAGCACAAAATAAAGCCATGACTTATCATTCGCTGCACCCGCAGATAACAGGCAAATAGCGGCATAAGGCAGCTGAAAATCAAGCGGCTCTTGTTTATCTCTTTTGCGTACCGAATAAAACAAAGTGCCCATCGGTAATTGATTATGCACACTATATAATTGCGCCAATAACACCGGTGCAAAAAAAGCTGGCAGCCATGCTAATAAAATAAAAACCGGCTTTTGATCAGTATGGGCAAATAAAAAATAAAGTAATGCGGCCACAAACAATACCGTAACAAAATCACCAATACGATAAAACTGCGTCACCTGCAGGTTCCATCGCCAAGCACTTAAAAACCGCCCCAATATCAGCAAAACTAAAATAACGCTAGCCAGCCAATTTTGCGTTAGCCAGCCCCAGCTTATGAGTGACAATAGTAACTTCTTATTATTCATGGGCAAATACCTATAAAAATATCGTCATTCCCGAGTGCTACCCAGTCAAGCGTGGGCACAAGCTTTATCGGGAATCTACGTTGAGCATAGGATGACTACTACGAATGCAACCCTGCTGAATAAGGCCTACTTAGGTTTATTGTATTTTCAGCCATAAGTCCTCCCATTGCGGATTGTCTTTTTCTAAAAGTTTTATTTTCCAGTCTCGCTCCCATTTTTTCATTTGTTTTTCACGAGTGATGGCTGTTTCCATCATTTCATGTTGCTCATAATAAACCAGCGTATGTACATTGTATTTTTTGGTAAAACCTTCTACTTGGTTGTTTTTGTGTTGCCAAATACGGTGTATAAGGTTGCTTGTTACGCCTATGTACAGCGTGCCATTCTTTTTACTAGCAAGCATATAAACGTACGGTTGTTTTTTCATTTTACGTACTCCATTTCCCAACCCCATCGTCATCCCCGCAGTCTTTTAGCGGGGATCCATGGTTCGCATATAGATTCCCGATAAAAAACTTCGGGAATGACGAACTGAAAAAACTGCCTGTACCATTTATGACACCAAACTAATGATCATACAGCTGCCAAATCCTCTGCAATATGCTGCGCATCAATCAAATAAAAATATTCAGGCGTATGCTTTAATTCACCTTCAATCAGAGAACCATCATGAATTAAAAAAACCGCCAACGGTACACCTTGTGCCATTAATTTCCGTATAAAATCCTGACGCTGCATATCCCAATGTAATAAAACACAAACTAAACTACTACATTGCTGGATATGCGCCTGCACCGCTTGCATTAATTGAGAAAAAGACTCTGCACCACTAGGCTGTACTGCCGCTAAAATCTCTTGTAAATGTGGTAAATGATCTACACCTCGCCCAGCGGTGAACCTGTGCGCCTCATGACCGACAAACATTAAATCCAACAAAGCATCCTGCTGCCGTTCACTCATAACTAACGATGCCGCCACCGAAACCGCCACCTCAAACAACTCTCGATTTAGAGAGCCTAGTTCAGAATCTAACACCAAAGCCCTGCGCACAAAATATTCATCCTGATACTCTTTAACAATCAACTTACCCTGCCGCGCAAAGCTCTTCCAATGAATCTGATTTAAAGGATCCCCTTGCCTATATTCACGTAAAGACATAAATTCAGACGAATCACCGACCGAATTCGCCAGACTAACACCGCCTGACTGATAATGACGCTTGCCACTTAAAGCCAAAGATTTAACAGGATAACGCTGCGGTAATACCCAACAGCTTTGCACTTGCGGCGAAAAATACAAACGCCGAAACAAGCCCAGTAAATCCGCTTTGGCAATATAAGCCCCAGAAAAATTTAATTTACCGCGCCTTAAAGGAGTACAGGACAACTTCACTTGAGCTGACTGTTGAGCACCAAGAAAATCAACAACTCGCTCATCAATATATGCACCACGCTGATAAATCAAATAACGCCGCCAGTGACGAAAACTCACCGCTCTTTTATACCAAGGCTTATCAGCCAATTGATAAAAATCAGCTAATTCCCCATTATTAGGAAAATGCTCTGTTAATTGCTCAATTAAAGCTAAATCACGGTAATTATATTTTGTGCTGTTGTTCACCGTTGCACTATAAATAAAAGGTTCGCCAACCGTTGCATAGCGTGGCAACTGACGCGCAATAGTCACCTTTAAGCGATTAAACAAACTACCTAATAAAGCAAAAACCAGCAATACCAAAACAAAAACAAACAATTGATAAGTCGTGCTGGACTTAGTATCTACGCCATACACACCGGCGACCAAACAGACGATCAAACATAATTTACCCATCAAGGTAAAATGCAAACGCATCCAGCGACTGACACGAAATACCCGCACATATTGACGCAATACCCAGCGGCTTAACATCACTAAACCGGCACAGGCACTTGCTGAACAATATCACGTACTAACGCTTCCGCATCGACTCCTGAGAACTGACTTTGTGCTTCCAAGCCCAAACGATGCGCAATAATCGGCACAGCTAACTCTTGAATTACATCAGGCGTAACAAAATCATAGCCGTCAATTAACGCCAAAGCTTGTGCGCATTTCATTAAAGTTAATGAAGCACGCGGACTTGCGCCTAATTTAACTTCATCCACACTGCGCGTTGCCGCAACTAACGCCACAATATAACGCTGCAATTCCACGCTAATCGGCACTTGTTTCACTTGCTGTTGTAATAACTGTAACTCGGTAAATTTGATACAAGCCGTTAAAGACTCAACAGGATGTGCTTGGCCTTGTGCTTGCAAAATGGCAACTTCTTGCTCTTGTGACACATAGCCCAAACTAAATTTCATCGCAAAACGATCTAATTGCGCTTCAGGCAAGGGGTAAGTCCCATGAAATTCCACTGGATTTTGCGTAGCAATAACAAAAAATGGCGCGGGTAAGCGACGAATATTGCGCTCAATACTCACTTGATTTTCCGCCATCCCCTCTAATAATGCAGACTGAGTACGGGGTGAAGCACGGTTGATTTCATCTGCTAACAGAATATGACAAAACACCGGCCCTTGTTCAAAACGAAAACTTTGCTGTTGTTGATCAAAAATAGAAATGCCTAAAATATCCGATGGCAATAGATCTGGGGTAAATTGAATCCGCTGAAAATCAGCCTCACAAGATAAAGCCAAAGCCTTGGCTAAAGTCGTTTTCCCCGTTCCCGGCACATCTTCCAGCAATACATGCCCGCCCGCACTAAACGCCACCAACAACCATTGCAAAGTACGCTGTTGGCCTAAGATCACTAGCCCTAAATTTTCCTGTAACTTGCCAATTATTTCTCGTGCTTGATCAAAATCACTCATAAGCTTGTTTTATAGTTAAATACGCATTTAAACTACCAGCATTAAACTAAGTCAGCAATTATTTTTCTCAAGCTTAAACACAGAGTAAAATACAAAAAGGTAGGGCGGACTTCAGTCCGCTAATATAAACCTGAGTATACAAGACCATGCTGTTGACTTAAGTCCTCTCTTGCTGGAAAAAAGCTTAGTCAACAGCATTGATATACAAGCGGACTGAAGTCCGCCCTACTCTTACACACTCACAAACCGCTTCGGCTAATAAAACTATGTCAAAAAAAACAAGAACAAAGCAACATATACTTAATTACAATCCAGTCGCCGATACTGCAACTTATGAAATCACCAATGCGCCTATTTTAGATCAACGCTTTCGTAATCTGCCGCAAGACATTCAAGACGAATTTAACGCAATCTCAGAACAAGCCGAAATCAATGGCGCAGAAGTTATTCCGCGTTTATTAGAATTAGTAGAATCCTATCCACTACCTTTGATTTACAGCTGTTTGGCGATTGCTTACGGACGAGTTGACCCAAAAAAGCAAAAACTGGTGATTGCCGAAAATTATCAGAAAAACCCTAAAAATATCTTTGCTCGCTGTAACTACGCTAGGTTATGTTTAGCAGAAAATAACCCTGATGAAATCCCTAATATTTTTGACCAACAATATGATCTGAAATCGCTATACCCAAAAAGAAATCAATTTCATATTACTGAATACACCGGCTTTACTTCGGTATTTTGTCAATATTATGCCGCGAAGGAACAAACCGAACAGGCAGAGGAATTATTTACCAGCATGCAAAGTATCGCACCAGAGTCGAGCGAAACCCAACAGGTTAAAGAACTCTTACATCCGACATTTTTACAGCGTATCAATAAGAAATTGTTTGGTTGAATAAAAACAAATCTACCCGTTTATAATCCCTGCGACCAGTCGTAGGGCATGGCTTCAGCCCACATTTCAGTTAAGAAACGAGAGATAAATAATATGCGAATCTCGCCTTTTGTAGGAGTGGCTTTAACCACGATATCGCGACTAAAGTCGCTCCCACAGAGTATTTATGATCTCATGTTATTTAATTCTGCTTCTTAAGAGCAATATAATATGGGGCGCAGTGCTTTAGCCTGCTATTTTGGCCATGAAAGCAGGCTAAAACACTGCGCCCCAATAAGCTAATTCCTTAACTTAATGGCAGTGATGCAGTTTGGGTGGTTTTTTTATTGCGAGCTGAACAACTAAGCTTGTGTAGCCCGTATGCAACGCAGTGGAATACGGGAATCAGATGCATCGACTATCCCGTATTCCGCCAGCTTCATACGGGCTACAGCTTATGAATCACCACAAGATGGATTTATATCTGCTGCTGGGGTTGGGACATTTAGGTATAAAATTCGGTCATCATTTTGACGGTGCTGCTCTTGGACAGTTGCAGTGCCGGAGTCGTCTAAGATTTGAGTATCAATATCGCCATTAGCTAAACCAACACCACTTCCAGAGCCAGCTGAAACCAACCGAGCACAAAAATCTTCATTGGTAGTAATGCCCCACTCACCAGAATCAATACAATTAGCATTATTTACTACTTGAATAACAAATGGCCTCCCCCAGCTATCCATTGCCGCAATATGACCAGCTAATAAAGAAAAACCACCTAGATCATTTGCCAAAACAACTCCGTTTTGCAAATACCCACCACTACGCCAGCCTGTTGCAGAATCTGGATCAAATGATTTATGAATACGACCGCCGCCTATATTTCGATCTGAAAACAAATAATGTAAATTATAATCTCGACTGGCAAAAGTAGCATTGGCAGTTAAACCAGCCAAATCCTGCGGAAACCTCCCCAACGTATCCAAATAATATCCATCCATAATGGCTTTTTTGATATTCGCCATCGACACATCGGTTGCGTCACAAAGCACTTTACTGCTTGTACCGCCAATATAGGGAATTGCCAAACCTGCTAATGCAATCAAGATTAAAAGCACTACGGTTAGTTCAAGTAGCGTCACACCCTTTTGATTATTACCTTTCATTCTTTGTCCTCATTTATTTCTAGCGGCCTTCCCGTATTCCGCAAGCTGCATACGGGCTACTTTATATCATTTTTTGCTAGACACATTAATGTAGGGTATGCATCGCATACCTTGCCCGTACAAAAGGTACGCAATGCGTACCCTACTATAATCGTGGGTATCTGTATTTTAAAGCTCTGTTAATAACCAATTTATACCGTTTAAGCGGGTGACAACATCGGGGCAATTAAACCCTTTAATTGCGCGCGATCAATCGGCCCGACATTTTGCCAAACAATTTGACCCTCAGGCGATATTAAAAAATGCGTTGGTGTCATACGTACCCCACCGAACGCTTCTGCATATTTACCTTGTTTATCAAAAATCACTTTATAAGGTAATGACCTGCTCTCTGTCATTGCTTTAATATTCGGCAAAGAGTCATAAGATAAAGCCACCGCCAATGTGGTGTAACCTTGAGCCTGATATTCCTTATGCAAAGCGATCAAGTCATCAATTTCCATTACACATAAACCACAACTCGTTGCCCAAAAACTCACCAATACCGGCTTGCCTTGTAGATCCTGCAAGCTCAAGTTTTCGCCGCTCAACGTGCTTAGCGTTAATTCAGGAGCCATAGGCGCAGGTTTTAGCCAGTAATTCCAAGCATTCGCGCCAGCAAGTACCAGCAGTAAAATGACGCTCATGGTTATTTTTGTTTTAGACATTTCTTATCAGTTCCTGTTTATTTTTGATATAAATAATTATATTTCGTTTGACCGTAGCCCGTATTCAGCCTGCGGAATACGGGCTACCGTTCACCAAAACCTTGGCTACTATTAACACCGCTTAATCCCCAATTCGGCTCTAGCTGGCCTTGCTCGACAAATTGATGAAACGAGGAATGTGGCCAATCGATAACGGATTCGACCCAGCCGTGTTTTATCGGATTAAAGTGTATGTAATCGATATGGTTCAATAAGTCCGTTTCATTCCGAATGGTATGTTCCCAATAGCGCGGTTGCCATAGATTCCCTAGTTCCCACGGTCTCCGTGGGAATTCATACGGGAACGCTCTGCGTTCCGTGACGCAGAGCGTCACAAACTGCATTCCAACGCAGAGCGTGGGAACGAGATTTAGGCGATTTAACCAGCAAGTGAGTAAATCGACTTTTGATCGAACGCCAGCGCATCGCATATTTGTCATCGCCTTCGGGTAATTGCCATACACAATGTAAATGTTCCGGCAAAATCACAATGGCAATAATGACAAACGGGTATTGTTTTTTCACATAAGCAAACGATTCCCTCAAAGCATCAATATGCGCAGTCAAATAGTTTGCCTGCCGATTTTTAAGCGTCAGCGTAAAAAAATACGTCCCGCCCTCAACATAAACCCGCCGATAATTGACCATATACCCTCCGTAGCCCTAGTAGCCCGTATGCAGTCTGCGGAATACGGGAATGCGACCACCCAAACCAATTACAAAACCACCCCAAGCGCACCCATATTTTCCAACATCAATAAAACACAACATCACAAAACCACCGTACCCCGCAGTATGCCCTCGTAGTCCGTATGAAACGCAGTGGAATACGAGAATGTAACACCCAAACCAATGTTACAAAATATCCCCAAACATACCCCGCATTATGTACCGTAGCATTTGCGTTACCCATCCCCATATTCCGCAGACTGCATACGGGCTACTTGCTTTCTACCAAGTGACTGTTGGCAAAATACTATGTGGTAACAATATTGCAGAAATACTTGGGTGTTCTGTACCGCCTAAATTAGCTCCAGCCGTGTCCGTACAAGTTGTTCCGACTACATTACGACAATACTGCTCTCCTCCAACTTCTATCCAATTACCAATAGCAGTTTGACAATTTACCTTAGTGAAATCCGCATCATCAGCAGTGTTAATACAAATATTGTTAGCGTGAGTAGAGCCGTAGGTAACTGAACCCGTACAACTAGCATCACTATATAGAAGCCCTATTACCTCCCCAGGAGCAACAAAAGCTGTAGATGCATAAGGAAAGTGAACTACTTGGCTCGTCCCATCCTCAATTATTGTTTGTGATAAAGAACTACTGATCGATTGAGTTTGATTGATAATTTTTAGGCATAAATTATTAGTTGGATCATGTGTCCAATCTCCTCCTGCAGATAAACACGCCAATTTAGTAGTTGGGTCTATAGGGCTAGAACATGTGTCGCCAGCAGCCCATGATCCACCAACCAGACTACAAGCAGCAGATGTAGAAATTGAATATCCAGAAGGACAAATTGAATTAACTGAATCCCAAGTACCACCAAGTAAAACACACTCATCACTAGTAGAAATAGTTTCTCCTGAGCAAGTACCTGTAACCCAACTACCTCCTATTGAAGAGCAGGTTGCCGGATCAGTCGCTGTTACTGCACATGAACCAGAAACTGAACTTGCCAATATTCGTAATGGAAACTCGTTTAAATCAATTTTCCAGTCGTTCTGTCTAACTGCAGTCTGGTTGCCAGGATAATCAGCATCATAATCACTCCCTCCCCCTGCCTGATCTTTACCTAAACTTTGCAGAGAAATCTCCGTTGCTGTTTTCGTAAAACTCCAGCCATAATTCTGCCCAGCAGCGCCCTCGTGCCAAGTTTTACCCGCATCTGTACATAACGTCTCATCCAATATCAACGGATCACTACAATATTGATTAAGTGTTGAATCTTGATTAGCCCAACCATCATTAAAAGCATCATCATGCAAAGGATCATTTTTTACCGTTAGATAAGGTCCTTTCCATCCAGTTATTGAATTCCAAGTTCCACCATCTGTCGTGCATGCTCCTGAAGTTTCATAATACACTTTAACTCCAGAAACCAGCTTCCATCTCTGAGAACAAAACTCATCTTCCAATAATTCATGTAAATTATTAGGCAACCGCCCAACATCCGCCACAAACCCCGAAATATCCGGCTGCCCATTAATCAATACATCAGGTCGCCCAATAATCGCCCGTTTAATCTTTTCATAGCGATCTTTGGTCACTTCATAGCGCCCTTGAAAGGCGAAGTCTTTGGTGAAATCAAGGGTAACGGATGCAAGCGCTGTTAAGATCAACATCACAACTAAAAGTTCAACGAGCGTGAAGCCGATTTGCTTTTTTATAAACGGAATATTCATAGTTATTAATTAAACTTTGTTATTTGACGTATTCTAATGAGTTTTTTGGCCTATTTAATGCGTAGCATTATGTAGTTTCCGCAAGCAACGGCAACGCTTAACATCAGTGCGCTAGCCGGATAAATGGATTGAATAATGAAATACCAAAGACCACCAATTAATATTGAAACGCTAAAAGTCACTAACCAGCTGAGTGGGTATTTTAATCGAGATAGTTGATAACTCAAGGCTGGCAAGTAGGCGGCAAAACAAATGGCGTATAAATGTAAGCTTTGCTGATCTACAGATAGGCTTTGCGGTAGAAATAAAGCAAGAGCGATTAATACCAGTAAGAGTATTCCGATAGATTTTGCGCTGCTTAATTCCTGCATAGTGTGCTTGATATAGCCTAAGTTAATCGTTAAATCATGCAATAATTAAGCCATTGAGGATATGATTCATACCTAATACCAATCCCAATAAATAATTACTGTAATGGTCGTCATTCCCGAAGTCTTTAATCGGGAATCCATGCGCACACTATAGATTCCTGCTAAAAGCATACAGGAATGACGGTTTTTCTTGGGTATATGAGTTTAAGTGCAAATATATTGGGATTGGTATAACCGCCTGCTTTAATACAGTTAAGGAACGAGATTTCAATAAACCCCGAAACTTTGTGTTACTTTATTTATCAAAATTAAGGTAAATTGATAAATTGTAACTACTCAGTGTAAGTCCCAAGTTCATATAATAAGACTCCTTCTCCAGTGGGAGAAAGTTGGGATGAGGGGGATTTTAAAGGCATAATTTCATCCCCTCACCCAATCCAGCAAGAGAGGGTCTTCTAAAAATAACGTGAATAGCAAAATGTGACGACCTATTTAACACGGGACACATAAAAATTTGTATCCGCTATTGCTAAAAAGCGGACTGAAGTCCGCCCTACAAATGTCCCGCCTTAAGTTTGTCGCCCAAAATGTCACTCATTTAAAATAAACCCGTTAAAATACACATAAATAATATTGGAGTATCAGCCATGCAAACATTAGAACTTAAAGACGATGTAGCCACTCAGCTTAAACAAGCAGCAGAACAGGCACATTTATCAACTAGTGACCTGATAGAGCAGTTCCTGAGTAAGTATGTTAGTGAAGAAGAGCCACCCGAAACACTCACTGATTTTTTTGGTATTCTTAAAGACTCTCCTACTTTTAAAGGCGATCCAGTAGAAATACAAAGGAAAATGCGTGATGAATGGGATTAAATATTTATTAGACACCAATATTATCCTTGGCATCATCAAAGGCAACCCTGATGTAGGGGCAAAACTAAAAGGGCTAGACCTAAAAACTGTGCCTATAGCTCAATAACCCGCATGGAGTTATTAGGTTTTCCAGCAATAACAACAAATGAAATTAAAATAATATCCTCATTGCTTACACTTGATAAGAAACTAGCGAACAAACTATTGTAAACCCCGTCCACTTTGAAATGTGCAGTTTTTAGTGAATACTTTTTTCGTATTCGTCACCCTATGCTACCCAGTCAAGCGTGGGCACAAGCTTTAGCAGGAATCTATCGTACATGAATAGATCCCCGATAAAACAACTCGGGAATGACGGCGATAATACAACATAAGCGTCAACTGGCAAATGAAAGGCACCCAACATTACTTGCAAAGTAATTGATAGGAATGTTACTTTATTTATCAAAAAAATATAAATTGATAGATATTGATACATTAATCAACATGAAAAAACCACCTAGCCCACCTGCAATAGATGAACTTCTAAAAAAATATAGCGCGGACATACCTACTATCTTAGGCTTAAAAATATCCACGTTATATAAAAACCAGTACATCCATTGGGATAAGTTAAGGCTCTTACCTCCTATTCATAATTTATCACACGAGCAATGGTGGCTAGGCATCAAATTAGCCAGAATTAATCAATACAAAGCACTACCTCTTAAAGACCTATCAAATAGACCTTTCGTTTATATACTGCCCGACTCTGCTTTTTCTATGCTGCATAAAATAGACACGCAAGGTGCTGGGGTAATTGGATCGTCAGCACCCGTCATTAGTGAAGAAAATAGAAATAGGTTTATTTTTAATTCATTAATTGAGGAAGCTATCACCTCAAGCCAACTAGAGGGAGCATCAACTACCCGCCAAAATGCCGTTGATATGATTCGTAACCAGCGTAAGCCTAAAGACCATAGTGAAAAAATGATTATGAATAATTATATTGCTATGGAAAAAATCAGAGCGCTTAAAGACTCCCCGATGACCTTTGATTTACTCATGGAAATTCATCATACATTAACCATTGAAACGCTGGACGACCCCACAGCGTCAGGGCGCATACAATCACCAAATGAAGAGCGCGTACAGGTAATTGATAACAGAACCGCACAGGTATTACACAACCCTCCCCCAGCTAAAGACCTAAGTAAACGCCTTGATAGTTTGTTCCAATTTGCTAACCGCATTGAAGGTGAGCCTTTCATACACCCTGTGATACACGCCATTATTCTGCATTTCTGGTTAGCTTATGAACACCCCTTTGTGGATGGTAACGGACGGACAGCGCGCGCTTTATTTTATTGGGCTATGTTACGCCAAGGCTACTGGATGTTTGAGTATATTTCTATTTCCAGAATATTAAAAATGTCACCTGCGAAATATGGCAAGTCTTATATGGAATCAGAAACAGATGACAATGATTTAACCTACTTTATCCATTACAACCTTGAGGTGATAAGACAAGCCCTAGAAGATTTAGAGCTGTATTTAGACCGTAAAGCCCAGCAATTGAATGATGCAGAAAAATCACTAAAACAAACAAACTTAAACTATCGTGAAATAAGTTTAATAGCCCACGCCTTGCGCCACCCTAACCACGAATATTCAATTAAATCCCACCAAACCAGCCACCATATTGCTTATGCAACCGCGAGAGCTGATTTAATGCACTTAGCCTCTAATGGCTGGCTTATGCAAAGGCGTATAGGTGAAAAGACCTTAGCATTTAGGGCTATTGAGGACTTAGAGAAACAGTTAGAAACCCAAACGAATAAGCTATAATCAATCCATCACCCTAGGCTTAGCGACTGAAAGAGCGAACTCGCTCTGCTTAACTGCAAATTATTGCTGGCAATATGAAACAGGGGCTACGAATTTAAAACAAGGGCACTTTGGCGCACCTAGTTCCCAAGGTCTGAGGTTGTGAAAGTATTATGCGTAGGTTGGATGAGCTTATCTAGCGTAGCGTAGATAACGAAATCCGACATTTACGAATGCTGCTCATGTCGGATTTCGTTTTTTAATGCTACGCAATAAAAAATCTCATCCAACCTACAAAATCTATTTTTATTAGAACTATTTTATATATTTATCAATTGTTTGCATAAATACAAAATGACTTTTCATCTTCAGAATCACTCTGCCCACCTTAAGGGGTATTGAATAATCGTGTTCTTAACCCATTATTTTAAAAGCGAATAGTTCTTTCACGGCCTCGGAGCATGGGAACGAGAGAAGCCCCTCCCACAGACGTTTTCAGCTAGAAGAATTTCAGGCATAAAAAAAGGCTTACATTTGCATGTAAACCTTTGATTCAATTGGTCGGGACGACAGGATTTGAACCTGCGACCCCCACACCCCCAGCGTGGTGCGCTACCAAACTGCGCTACGTCCCGACAATTTGAACTTTTTAAACATGAGTGACTGATTGAGCACAGCTAAACCAGTCATCAAGCCGGCTAAGTATAAAGCAACTAAGCGACTTTTCAATGTTTATTTGAGGATTTCTAAAATATCCTCTAACTCACCAATCATCTGATGAATCACTTGCTTGGTGCGGGCAGAATCGTCTTTAGCATCATCACTTAGTAAATGTGCTCTGGCGCCACCAATGGTATAGCCTTGCTCATATAATAAAGCTCTAATTTGACGAATCAGCATAACGTCATTACGTTGGTAATAACGTCTATTGCCACGCCTTTTAACAGGCTCTAATTGTTCAAACTCTTGCTCCCAGTATCTTAATACATGGGGCTTTACTCCACATAATTCACTGACTTCACCAATGGCAAAATAGCGTTTTGCAGGGATTGCAGGTAGTTCGTTATTATTACTCGGTTCCAGCATAAGCTTCTACTCGTGTTTTTAACTTCTGGCCTGTTCGAAAGGTGACCACCCTACGTGCGGAAATCGGAATTTCCTCACCGGTCTTCGGGTTTCTTCCAGGGCGACTACTTTTATCTCTTAATTCAAACTTGCCGAATCCTGATACTTTAACCTGCTCACCTGTTTCTAGAGCAGCTTTAATTTCTTCAAAAAAAAGTTCAACCATTTCTTTCGCTTCGCGCTTATTTAAACCTAGTTCGTCAAATAATCTTTCTGCGAAATCTGCTTTTGTTACTGCCATTTATTCTAGTCTCTCAATTTTGCACTAATGTTATTAGATAAAGCGTCTAACACTTTGTTTACTATAGCATCAATTTCTGAATCTGTTAGTGTTTGTGTGTTATCTTGCATGGTTAATCCTAAAGCGACACTTTTATAGCCTTGCTCTACGCCTTGTCCACGATAAATATCAAACACATTAATTGCTTTGATTAGGTCTTCGTTGCAGCCTTCAATACACTGCTTAATTGCTTGAAAAGAAACGTCTTCGGCAACTAATAAAGCTAAATCGCGGCGCACTGATGGGAATTTCGATAGGCTATTAAATGCCGGCACTTCACGATCCAACAATACGTTTTGTGACAACTCAAATAAGAAAACATTGCCATCAAAACCTAGTTGCTTTTCTAGTGTTGGATGTAACATACCTACCCAACCTAAAGATTGACCGTCTAAAGTTTTAATTTCTGCGCTTTGCCCCGGATGTAATGCTGTATGCTGACCAGCAACAAACTCCACTTCACGCCCTGTTAACGCGCATAGGCTTTCGACATCAGCTTTAACATCATAAAAATCAACTTTACGTGCTTTTTCACCCCATTGCTCTGGGCTTACTGAGCCTAAAGCAACACCTGCTAACATTTTCTCTTGTTGCGCGGCACCAGTCCCTAAAAAGCGTTGACCCGCTTCAAATAAACGCACTCGGCCTTGCTGACGTTTTGTATTGTAAACGGCAGCTTGTAGTAAACCACACCATAACGTAGTCCGCATCACTGCAAGATCTGCTGAGATTGGATTTTGTAATTTTATATAGTTATCGTTAGGTACGATTGATTTTTGCAGCTCTTCGGCAACAAAGCTATAAGTAATGGCTTCTTGATAATCACGCGCAACTAAAACATCTTTAAGTTGATCTATATCTAAAACTGCTTCAGGTGCTTCGCTTAGTGCGGAACGCATTAACAAGCTGCTTTGCGGTAAGTTGTTATAGCCGTATACACGACCTAATTCTTCAATTAAGTCAGCTTCAATGGCGATATCAAAACGAAAACCAGGCGCTGTCACTTGCCAGCCTTCTGCTTCTTTAGTGACTGACATACCTAAGCGCTGTAATATCCCTTCTACAACAGATGCCTCTAAATCGACACCCAAAATACGCTGGATACGTTTTTGACGCAAAGTAATCGCTACGCGTTCTGGCAACTCCGCCTCAGCAACCACCTCTGTTACTGGACCTACACTACCACCAGCAATTTCTACGATTAATTGCGTCGCGCGCTCTATGGCTCTCGCTTGTAAATTAGCATCAACACCACGCTCAAATCGGTGCGATGAATCCGTATGCAAACCATAATGACGTGATTTTCCCATCATAAAGCTAGGTGAGAAAAAGGCACATTCCAGGAATATATCTGTCGTCGTATTTGAAACTGCCGATCCACTTCCGCCCATAATACCGGCTAATGCTAAAGCTTTCTCTGCGTCGGCGATAACTAAGGTCTCAGTATTCGCTTTAATTTCTTGATCATTTAATAGCTTAAGCGGTTCATCTGCTTTTGCCATACGTACTTCAATAGCGCCGGATAATTTCGCTGCATCAAAAGCATGTAAAGGCTGACCTAGCTCTAATAGCACGTAGTTCGTGACATCAACTACTGGGCCTAAACTTCTTAATCCTGAACGACGTAAACGCTCTTGCATCCATAAAGGGGTTGCTGCAGTTGCATTTACATTTTTAATCAAACGACCTAGATAACGAGGACACGCATCTGGGGCACTTACTTTTATGCTTAAAGTCTCTTGATGTTCAACAACACTTGGCGTAATTTCTGACGCTGAAAATGGCATTTCATTAAGTAAAGCCACTTCACGAGCGATACCTTCAACGCTTAAACAATCCGCTCTATTCGGTGTCAAATCAACTTCAATCAGTTGATCATTCAATTCTAAATAATCGCGTATATCCATGCCTACAGGTGCATCGTCAGCTAATTCCATTAAGCCATCAGCATCCTCTGCCATGCCTAGTTCTTTTTCAGAACACAACATACCAAACGATAGTTCGCCGCGTAATTTTGATTTTTTAATCTTAAAATTACCAGGTAACACCGCACCGATTAATGCCGCGGGGATTTTCAATCCTTCGCGTACATTGCTTGCACCACAGACGATTTGTAGTGGCTCAGCTTCACCGACTGCAACCTGACAAACTCTTAATTTATCAGCATCAGGATGAGCTGTGATTGATACTACTTGCCCAACAACTACGCCGCTAAATTCAGCTGCTGCAGGTGTTACTGCATCAACTTCTAGGCCAGCCATTGTTATTTGTTCTACTAATGCTGCCGTATCAAGGGCAGGATTCGCTAATTCTCTTAACCACGCTTCACTAAATTGCATAATTACTTCCTTCCTTAATTAAATTGCTCAAGAAATTTAAGATCGTTTTCAAAAAACAACCGTAAATCATTGATGCCATAACGCAACATAGCGAGTCGTTCTACACCCATACCAAAAGCAAAACCGGTATACGCCTCAGTATCGATATTCACCGCGTTAAAAACTTCAGGATGAATCATGCCGCAGCCCATTACTTCTAACCAGCCTGTATGACTACAAACGCGACAACCTTTGCCATCACACATGACACATTCGATATCGACTTCTGCAGAAGGTTCGGTAAAAGGAAAGTAAGACGGTCTAAAGCGGACCTGTATATCTTTCTCAAAAAAGGCTCTTAAAAACTCGTAAACAACGCCTTTTAAATCAGCAAAGCTAACATTCTCATCAACTAAAAATCCTTCTACTTGATGGAACATAGGGGTATGCGTAATATCAGAATCGCAGCGATAAACACGCCCTGGTGCAATCACTTTTAATGGCGGCTGATAGGTTTCCATAGCACGCACTTGTACTGGCGAGGTATGGGTTCTTAATAAGGTATGCGCATCAAAATAAAAGGTATCATGCATAGCACGAGCAGGGTGATGCGAAGGAATATTTAAGGCTTCGAAATTGTGATAATCATCTTCAATTTCAGGACCTTCTTCAACTTTAAAACCTACACTAGAGAAGATTTTTGAAATACGTCTTAAAGTCAGCGTTACCGGGTGTAATCCCGAAACTGACTGCCCTCTTCCTGGCAAAGTCACATCAATGGTTTCACTGGCTAAACGCGCATCAAGTTCTGCTTGCTGCAGTGCATTTCTGCGGGCTTCTAAGGTATTTTGAAAATCGGCTTTAACATTATTAATCGCTTGCCCTGCAGTTCGTCTCTGATCTGGGTCAAGTTTTCCGAGCTCTTTCATCTGTAAGGTGAATGCACCTTTTTTACCCAGATATTGCACACGGATCTGATCTAATGCGGATAAATCGCTGGCTGCTGCAAGCTCTTGTAATGCTTGCGCAAGAATTTCTTCGAGGGTGGCTGACACGGCTCTTTCGCTTATATTGAGATGGAAGAGATAGAAAGGTGTAGCAAAAAAAAGGGCTTTTCAGCCCTTTTTTTCAAACCTTTCTCTATAAAAATCAGCATAGTTTAACTATGCTTTCATTCTTTAAAGTGGGCTTTTATTTGCTTTCGCAATTTCTGCAATCGCAGCAAAAGCTTCCATATCGCGTACTGCGATATCAGCTAATACTTTACGGTCAATCGCAACGTTTGCTTTTGTTAAGCCGTTAATCAATCGGCTATAAGAAATATCGCACATACGCGCTGCCGCATTGATACGAACAATCCATAAAGCACGGAAAGTACGTTTTTTAACTTTACGGTCACGATAAGCATATTGTCCTGCTTTAATAACCGCTTGCTTAGCAACACGATATACACGGCTACGCGCTCCGTAATATCCTTTTGCTTGCTTTAAAATTTTCTTATGTCTTGCGCGGGCTGTTACACCCCTTTTTACTCTAGCCATTTTCTTTTCCTAAAATTAACTGTAAGGCAGCATACGTGCAGTCATACGCACATCATTTGCATGAATAGTTGCAGCTTTACGCAACTGTCTTTTTCTCTTAGTCGATTTTTTAGTCAGAATATGACTACGGTGAGATTGTCCACATTTAAAATGGCCGCTAGCTGTACGCGTAAAGCGTTTTGCAGCACCACTATGGGTTTTAATTTTTGGCATTTATTTTCTCCAATAGTATTAAAAATATCACGTCCCTGATATAAGAACTCAGCAAGGCAAAATGCACGGGCCCGGCTGAATTAGTAAGCTACTATTCCTACAGCAGCGAAACTTACCGAACAAGTCCGATAAGAATATCAACTAAATAATAGTTGTTATTTTTTCTTTCTAGGTCCTAAAACCATGACCATTTGGCGACCTTCCATTTTAGGAAATTGCTCAACTGCAGCCAATTCTTCTAGGTCTTTTTCTACTCGCTTCAGTAAATCCATACCAATTTCTCTATGCGCCATTTCGCGACCGCGAAAACGCACTGTGATTTTGGTTTTATTACCTTCTTCAAGAAATTTTGTTAAGTTACGCAATTTGACATTGTAATCACCAATATCAGTACCTGGGCGAAACTTAATTTCCTTAACCTGAATTTGCTTTTGTTTTTTCTTGGCTACTTGTAGTTTCTTATTCTGTTCGAATATAAACTTACCGTAGTCCATGATTTTACAAACCGGAGGATCAGCATTTGGTGAAACTTCTACCAAATCCATACTTGCTTCAGCCGCTAAACGCTTTGCGTCCATAAGTGACATAATGCCACCCTGCTCTTCTGACAAACCTGTTAGCCTGACACGTCTTGCCGTAATTGCGTCATTTAGTCGTGTTGCATCTTTTTTAGAAGCGATACTCTGGTCCTCCAGTTTCTATTTTATTTTTTTTGTTCAATTTCGTTATTTAATCTCTGTGTAAATTCATTGAGTGAAAAGCTACCTAAATCTTCGCCTTTCTGCGTACGCACTGTTAGCGTTTGCTCATCTAACTCTTTATCACCGATAATCAAAAGATAAGGCACTCGTTGCATAGAGTGTTCGCGAATTTTAAAGCCTATCTTCTCATTTCTCAAGTCAATTTTTGTTCTAAAGCCTTGTTTTTGCAATTCAGCAACAACTTGCTGTGCATATTCGTCATGCCGACTCGCAATATTAAGCACCACTAACTGCTCTGGCGCTAACCAAAGCGGTAAATTCCCTGCATGCTGCTCAATAAGAATACCTATGAAGCGCTCTAAAGACCCTAATATTGCACGATGTAACATAACAGGCACTTGCTTAGAGCCATCTTCCGCAATATAACTAGCATCTAAACGCCCAGGCATAGAGAAATCGACCTGAATCGTACCACACTGCCAAACGCGCTCTAAACAATCTTTTAATGAGAATTCAATTTTAGGGCCATAAAATGCACCTTCACCCGGCTGCAAGTCCCAAGCAAGTCCTTTATTATCTAACGCCAACTCTAAAGCTTTTTCTGCTTTATCCCAGTCCTCGTCAGAACCAACACGCTTTTCTGGGCGTGTAGATAATTTAATAATAACTTCATCAAAACCAAAGTCTTTATAAACTTCAAATAATAAATCAATAAAGTCCGAAACTTCTGCCTGAATACCCTCTTCTGAACAAAAGATATGCGCATCATCTTGAACAAAATTTCTTACGCGCATCAAGCCATGCAAAGTACCTGACGGTTCATTACGGTGACATGAGCCAAACTCAGCTAAACGCAAAGGTAAATCTTTATAACTTTTTAAACCTTGATTATAAATCTGCACATGACACGGGCAGTTCATCGGTTTAATCGCATAATCACGATTATCTGAATGCGTGGTAAAAATCATATCACCGAACTTATCCCAATGACCTGATTTTTCCCATAAACTACGATCCACAACTTGCGGCGTTTTTACTTCGCCATAGCCATGCGAGCGTAATTTATTACGAATATATTGTTCAACTTGCTGATAAACCGTCCAGCCTTTTTCATGCCAAAACACCATGCCAGGCGCTTCTTCTTGGGTATGAAATAAGTTAAGTGCTTTACCAATTTTTCTGTGGTCGCGCTTTTCAGCTTCTTCTAAACGATGTAAATAATCCGCTAAATCTTTTTTATCATTCCATGCTGTACCGTAAATACGCTGCAACATTTCATTATCTGAATTACCGCGCCAATAAGCGCCAGCAATTTTCATTAATTTAAAGGCTTTTATTTTGCTAGTACTTGGTACGTGTGGGCCACGACAAAGATCGGTAAAATCGCCTTGCGTGTACAAAGATAAGTCTTGATCTGCAGGAATTGATTCAATGATTTCAGCTTTATATTCTTCGCCTAAATCGCGAAAAAACTTCACCGCTTCATCACGCGATACAACAGTACGTGTAATTTTTAAATTAGCCGCAACTAAACGCGACATTTCCTTTTCTATTTTTTTAATATCGACCGGCGTAAACGCACGTTCATAGGAAAAGTCATAATAAAAGCCATTATCAATCACTGGCCCTATCGTTACCTGCGCATCAGGAAATACTCTTTTAACTGCCTGAGCCAATAAATGCGCTGCCGAGTGACGAATAACTTCAAGACCATCATCATCTTTTGCCGTGACAATCTGCAATGCAGCATCACTTTCAATCAGTGTGCTGGCATCAACCAATTCATCATTTACCCGACCAGCCAAGGTTGCTTTTGCTAAGCCAGAGCCAATAGACTGTGCAACTTCCATTACAGTTACTGCATTATCAAACTCTCGTTTAGAACCATCAGGCAGGGTAATTACAGGCATGCTATCTTTTCTCAGGTTTATAAAATAAAAAAGCACTGCTGACGCAATGCTTTTCAGTTAGATTTTTTCAATTATACTCGCTGCTTTATATGTTTGTAAACATATACTTACATAACAAAGCCGTAACTGCTCATTATTCATGGACAAATACATATAAAAATATCGTCATCCTCGAAGTCTTTTATCGGGGACCCATGTTAAACGTAGATTCCTGCTAACAGCATATAGGAATGACGAGTTGAAAAATCAGCCTGTACCTTTTAATAACTGATGTTACGCATACCGTATAAAATACCAGCATTACAACCGCCTCTGTATTACCAAGCTAGAGCGGTTGAAACAATAAAAGAATAATATTGTGGGAGGGGCTTTTAGCCGCGATTTCATACAAGTCGCGACTAAAAGTCCTTCCCACAAATACTCGCATATTCAATATTAAAACTGCGTAACATCAGTTAATAATGAGAAGCTACACAAACAATTATACGTACTGTCCCGCACACCAGCCTGAAGCCCAAGCCCATTGAAAATTATAGCCCCCCAACCAACCAGAGACATCTAGTACTTCTCCAACAAAATACAGCCCTTGCACTTGTTTAGCCTCTAAAGTTTTAGATGAAATACTATTACAATCCACACCACCCAAGGTCACTTCGGCAGTACGGTAGCCTTCGGTACCATTCGGTTTAACTTGCCAATGATGAAATTGCTCAGCGATAAATTGAATTTGTTTATGCGATAAATCGAGCAAAGAACACTCTAATAAATCATCAGCTATAAATAAGGGAATTAGACGTTTGGCAAAAAATTGCGGCAAATAATTCTTTAATTTAACTTTTGTTTTGTCTTTTTGTGCAGCCAATAAAGCTTGCTGTAAATCCGCAGTAGGCAATAAATCAATATTGATGACCTCGCCTTCATGCCAGTATGATGACATTTGCAAAACAACCGGACCACTTAAACCGCGATGGGTAAATAATAGATTTTCAGTGAAATTTTGCCGCGCATTACTTATCGTACAAGGTAATGCCAAACCCGATAAAGCCGCGAACTTTTCTTTTTCTGCTAATTGCAAAGTGAATGGCACTAAGCCAGCTCGAGTAGCCTGCACATTAACACCAAATTGTTCGGCGATTTTATAACCAAAAGGTGTAGCGCCCATTTTAGGAATAGATAAACCGCCAGTAGCAACAACTAAAGACTGACACTTAATTTTTTCTTTCCCTACAGTAAGAGTGTAGTCCGCACTCGCTGACTGTGTAATTGACTTAATCTCGGAATTTAAGCGCATTTCTACACCCGCCTTATCGCATTCAGAAAGCAGCATATTTAAAATATCGCGCGCACTTTCATTGCAAAACAACTGACCATGCTCACGCTCATGATAAGGAATATTATGCGCGTGAATCATTTCTAAAAAATCCCACTGGGTAAATCGGCTTAAGGCTGATTTACAAAAATGCACATTTCCAGACAGGAAGTTTTCCGCCTCAACCGTGTAATTGGTAAAATTGCAGCGCCCGCCACCCGACATGAGGATTTTTTTACCGGCTTTATTGGCGTGATCCAAAACTAAAACCTTACGCTTGCGCTTGCCCGCCTCTATCGCACACATTAAACCTGATGCGCCAGCACCAATAATTACTACATCTACTTCTTGCATTTTTTCACTTCTATAAAAACAAAAAAGCCCTTTGACCGAAGTAAAAGGGCTTTTTGTACAGGCTGTTTTGTATTAGCAGACGGAAGTCCGCCCTACTTTAAACTTTATGATAAACCTCAGCACCTTCCTCAAGGAACTGCTGGGATTTTTCATCCATACCTTTTTGTAAGGCCTCTTCTGCGTCTTTAATACCTTTTTCAGCTGCATATTCACGTACATCTTGCGAGATCTTCATCGAGCAGAAATGCGGGCCACACATAGAACAGAAATGCGCGATTTTCGCTGAATCTTTCGGTAAAGTTTCATCATGGAATGAACGTGCTTTTTCTGGATCTAAAGCAATATTGAATTGATCTTCCCAACGGAATTCAAAACGCGCTTTCGACATGGCATTATCACGCGCTTGCGCGCCAGGATGGCCCTTGGCTAAATCTGCCGCATGTGCCGCGACTTTATAAGTCACGATACCTTCTCGCACATCTTCTTTGTTCGGTAGACCTAAATGCTCTTTTTGGGTCACATAACACAGCATCGCACAACCATACCAACCGATATTCGCCGCACCAATAGCCGATGTAATATGATCATAACCAGGCGCAATATCAGTAGTCAAAGGCCCTAAAGTATAGAAAGGCGCTTCATGACAGTCTTCAAGCTGCTTAGTCATGTTTTCTTCAATCAGGTGCAATGGCACATGACCTGGGCCTTCAATCATAGTTTGAATGTCATGCTTCCAAGCGATTTTAGTTAATTCGCCTAGTGTTTCTAATTCAGCAAACTGCGCTTCATCATTGGCATCGTAGATTGAACCGGGGCGTAAGCCATCACCTAATGAAAACGAGACATCATAGGCCTTCATGATTTCACAAATATCTTCAAAATGCGTATATAAGAAGCTTTCTGTGTGGTGCGCTAAACACCATTTCGCCATAATTGATCCACCACGCGACACGATACCGGTCATACGTTTTGCGGTCATTGGTACATGATGTAAGCGTACACCAGCATGAATCGTAAAATAATCCACACCTTGCTCTGCTTGTTCAATCAGCGTATCGCGGAAAATTTCCCAGGTTAAATCTTCAGCTTTACCGTTTACCTTTTCTAAAGCTTGGTAAATTGGCACTGTACCAATCGGCACAGGTGAATTACGTAAGATCCATTCGCGCGTTTCATGAATGTTTTTACCGGTTGATAAATCCATAATGGTGTCACCACCCCAACGGATACCCCACATCATTTTTTCGACTTCGTCTTCGATGGATGATGTAACCGCTGAATTACCTAAGTTACCGTTGATTTTCACTAAGAAATTACGACCAATAATCATTGGTTCAACTTCAGGGTGATTGATATTCAGAGGAATAATCGCTCGTCCGCGCGCCACTTCATCACGGACAAATTCTGGCGTAATTTCATCAGGAATAGATGCGCCATATGACTGACCTTTGTGCTGATCTTTATATAAGTCACGCATTTCGGACATATTTTGATTCTCACGAATCGCAATATATTCCATTTCCGGGGTAATAATACCCTGACGCGCATAATGCATTTGCGAGACATTTTTGCCAGCTTTAGCTTTACGTGGCTTGCGTATATGCTCAAAACGCATACCGGCAGTTTCAGGGTCAGTTAAGCGCTCTTTACCAAAGTCAGATGTAGGGCCATCTAACTCCTCAGTATCGTCGCGCTCCGCAATCCATGCATCACGGATACCCGCCAAGCCTTTTTGTAAATCAACGGCAACATCAGGGTCTGTGTAAACACCTGAAGTATCGTAAACAAATAGCGGCGTATTTTTTTCGATACCAAAATGTGCCGGTGTATCAGATAAGGTGATTTTACGCATAGGTACGCGTATATCAGGACGACTACCCTCGATATAAACTTTCTCTGACGCGGGGTAAGAGTCAATTTTTACTCCACCCTCGTTGGTCGCGGTAATATCTTTAGGGACTGCGCTCATGGTGTATCTCCAATTTCAAAAAATCAAGGCGCAGACGGGAGCTTGTGGGCTTTCCTACGCCAGTATTAGCTGGTCTCAGGTTCAAAGGGTTTTATCTCAGCTTCTTGTAACGAAGCACCCCTAGCCTTTCGGTTAATTGTACAAAGTAATGGATAACGCGAGATATTGCAAATTTAATACACAAGCTTCGCTATATTTAAAATATCTACTCATGTAATTCCTTAAACTGCGCTAAAATCCACAAGATAAATAATAAATTAACCAATCTCTGGGGAGGGAACATGGAATTAAAGAATCTCAATCAAATCGAAAATAAAGGGGCGGGAATGCGCACCGAACTACTTAGAATTGGAGGTGCAATTCTATTCCTAGTAGGTATTATGCTGTTTATCGGCATGACCACTGCACATACGCCTAATCAGACATTCCTGATTGTTTCCGCCGTGATTGGTGGCTATATGGCCTTAAACATCGGCGCCAACGATGTCGCTAATAATGTCGGCCCTGCGGTGGGCTCTCAAGCACTGACCTTAACCGGCGCCATCTTGGTTGCCATGATTTTTGAATCCGCTGGGGCCTTAATTGCGGGCGGCGAAGTTGTTAGCACCATTAAAAAAGGAATTATTGACCCTTCCCTGATTAATAATACGGACACTTTCGTTTGGTTAATGCTTGCTGCGTTACTCGCTGCAGCTATTTGGCTAAATACCGCTACCTTTTTTGGCGCTCCCGTGTCAACGACGCATTCGATTGTTGGTGGTGTATTAGGTGCTGGAATAGCCGCTGGCGGCTGGAATATTGCTAACTGGGCCGTATTTGGCAAAATCGCTGCTAGCTGGGTTATTTCTCCGATGCTAGGAGGGCTGATTGCAGCGGCTTTCTTATACTTTATAAAACGCAGCATGACCTATCAGGAGGATATGCTGGCCGCAGCAAAAAAAGTCGTCCCTCTATTAATTGCTATCATGGCTTGGGCATTTTCTACCTATTTAATTCTTAAAGGCTTGAAAAAAATATGGAAAGTTGATTTCTTAACAGCTGGCTCTGTTGGCTTCGCCATTGCTTTAAGTATTTATTTTGCAGTGCGCCCCTTCATTAACAAAGCCGCGAGATCTTTAGAGAATACTAAATTTAGTGTAAACAAATTATTTACCATCCCGCTTATTTTTGCTGCTGCCTTACTGAGCTTTGCTCATGGAGCGAATGATGTTGCTAATGCCGTTGGCCCACTAGCAGCCATTAATGATGCTTTAAGTCACGGTGGTGAAATTGCCAAAAAAGCCGCTATTCCTATATGGGTTATGCTGATTGGTGCTTTAGGCTTATCCCTTGGACTAGCATTATATGGTGCAAAGCTCATTAAAACCGTCGGTACAGAGATTACAGAGCTCGATAAAATGCGTGCTTTCTGCGTTTCTATGGCCGCTGCAATTACCGTGATTATCGCTAGCCAATTAGGCTTACCTGTTAGCTCGACTCATATTGCAGTCGGCGCTATTTTTGGTGTGGGATTTTTACGTGAATACTTAAAGCGCACAGACGCCAAGCGCCTTCAAGAAATCAGAACGCATCACGAAAACTTAGATCCAGAAAAAACTGAAGCCTTTTTAAAAACCTTTAAAAAAGCCAGCGTTGCTAAAAAATCAGTGATGTTAGCGGAACTTAAAGAGCAAGCTAAAAACAGTGAAACTGACTTTACTAAACGAGAAAGAAAAACCCTACAAAAGGTTTATCAAAAAGAATTAGTCAAACGCTCACATGTCTATAAAATTGCCGCTGCCTGGGTTATTACCGTGCCGTTATCCGCTCTATTAGCAGCTATGCTGTATTTTACTATTCGCGGCATAATGATTCCTTAAGTGGCATCTAAAAATGGTAGGGCGGACTTTAGTCCGCTATTGCTAAAAAAGGACTAGTATTTAAGCCGGTACAGTTTATGTAGGGTATGCAATACGTACCCTACCTTGATTTTTCGCCTTAAGTGTAAGCCCTAAAAAAGCGGACTGAAGTCCGCCCTACGTTAATATGATTAACGTCCCGCCTTAAAGTAAATAGCAAAATTTCGTGTCAACTAATTTATTATTATTTTTTTACTTTACACACATTCTTTTCTCTAAGCATAAAACACTTAACATTATCCACTGATTGGCTAGAAAAATAACAATTGACTTAGTTAAGATATTGATTAATAAGATATTAGTGTGCCTGTCATAAATTTGTACAATTTAACAAACGAGCAATAAAACCGAGGCTTCCACTCACTTTTCCTGACCTTACACACAAAGTTATCCACAGCTTTTGTGGGTAACTTTATTTTTCTTTTCAGCATAACGACTTAGCGTTCTTATATCGAATTTTCATTAGCAAAAAGGCCATCAGTGAATAGCTCAAAAAAAATAATTTTAAGTATAGCCATTCCCATCCCGCTAAATTTTTCATTTGATTATTTACCGCCTGATAATTGCAACCTTGAACAGCTAAAGCCCGGTCTGCGCATCAAGGTTCCCTTTGGCAAACAAAGTAAAATAGGCGTATTACTTGCCATCAATAGCAATTCCGACATCGATACTAGCAAGCTAAAGCAAGCTGAAGAGCTGTTAGATGCCGAACCACTACTCTCTGCTAAAGATTTAAAATTATTACATTGGGCACAGCTTTATTATCACCATGCTATAGGCGATGTATTTATCAGTGCCTTCCCGACTGCATTGCGCAAAGGAAAATCCAGTGAGCTCAAGCCTACGCCTTATTTTGCATTAACAGAAACCGGCCAAGCGACTGATGCTACAGCACTTAAAAACGCGCCCAAGCAACAAGCGCTATTTAAATTATTTCAAGCGCAAAGCAATGCGATCAACATTGAAACAATCAAGCAGCATTTCAAACTTTGGCGCCCGTCATTAAAAGCTTTACTTGAAAAAGAGTTAGTTTCCGAAAGTAATTTTGTTGTATTACCCGCTAAAACTACCAACATCACCCAACAAACGCCACTCGTAGCAAATGAACAGCAACAAGCGGCCATTGATAGCATTAATAGCAAATTAGAGAAATTTTCGGTCTTTTTACTCGAAGGCGTGACCGGCAGCGGTAAAACTGAAGTGTACTTACAAGTGATTGAACAAGTTTTAGCTCGTGGCCTACAAGTTCTCGTGCTGCTACCTGAAATCACCCTAACGCCGCAACTGGAAGCGCGTTTTAAACAGCGCTTTGCTGTACCGATAGAAACCTATCATTCGCAACACAGTGAAACGCAGCGCCAATCTGCATGGCTAGCTATGCAAAAAGGCCATAGCTCCATTTTGCTCGGCACTCGCTCTGCCTTATTTACGCCTGCTCCGCGCTTAGGTTTAATTATTTTAGATGAAGAGCATGACGCGTCCTTTAAGCAACAAGAAGGCTTTCGTTTTTCTGCGCGAGACGTGGCTATCGTGCGCGCCAAAATGCTTAATATCCCGATTGTTTTAGGCTCAGCCACCCCTTCTTTAGAGAGCCTATACAATGTCGACAAGCAACTCTATCAGTTACTACGCTTACCAAATCGTGCAGGAAACGCCCTGCCGCCTAGCTTATTCTTACTTGATATTAGAAATCAGCAATTACAAGAAGGCTTATCTCCACCGTTAATCAGAGAAATCAAAAAAACACTGGCTAAAAAAGAGCAGGTTTTATTGTTTTTAAACCGTCGCGGTTTTGCGCCGACCCTAATTTGTCATAGTTGCGGCTGGGTGGCTCAATGCAAACGCTGCGATGCTAATTTAGTGGTACATTACCGACAACGAAAAATACGCTGCCATCATTGCGCCAGCGAACAGCCTTTGCCACGGACATGCCCAGACTGTCAGTCAGAAGAATTAAAACCGCTAGGATTAGGCACGGAGCGCGTAGAAAACGCCTTACAGGTTATTTTCCCAGAACATAAAAGTGTCCGTTTAGATCGAGATACCACGCAGAAAAAAGGTGCCTTAGAACAGCATTTAGATGCTATCAACCAAGGTGAGGTTGATATTATCTTAGGCACGCAAATGCTCGCTAAGGGGCACCATTTCCCCAACGTAACTTTAGTGGTGTTATTAGATGTGGATAGCGGCTTATTTAGTATCGATTTTCATGCACCGGAAAGGCTCGCGCAATTAATAGTGCAGGTTTCAGGCCGTGCAGGACGCGCAGAAAAGAAAGGTCGTGTGATTATGCAAACGCGACAGCCTGAGCACCCTCTATTAAATACCTTAATTCAACAAGGCTATCAGGCATTTGCACAAGCGGCTTTAGCAGAACGCAAAGCCGCTGTATTACCACCGTACAGCTATCAAGCCTTATTACGCGCAGTATCATTAGAAAAGGATACTGCGTTTGAATTTTTACTCGCGGTGAGTGAATTAATTAACAGTTACCCCGCTAATGGCACTTGGGTATTAGGCCCCGTTGCTGCCCCTATGGCAAAAAGAGCTGGACAATTTCGCTATCAATTATTACTGCAAGATACCCAGCGAAAACAATTGCACCTATTACTAAATCGGCTACTCCCCGACATTGCCAAGCTTAAACTGGTACGCAAAATTCGCTGGTCCTTGGATGTCGATCCGATTGATTTATACTGACCCAGACCACTGCGTCAATAAATACTGCAACTTGTCCTTATCTAGCTGAGAATTATCGACTTTTAAATAAACCACATTTTCACTCGCTTGCAGGTCAGCACTAGCTACTCCTACAACTGCTACAATATCAGCCAAAAAGTCATCTAATTTATCCGCGGTAATATCTTCTGTAGACACCAATAAATTAGCTAAATACTTCGGAGGATTCATAAATAGAGCAACTAGCAGCCAAGTGCTTGCTGCAACGGCACAGAACAAGAAGACATAACTTGCACCATATTCACCGTAAATCCAGCCACCCGTCGTCCCACCCAAGAAAGCACCAAAAAACTGAGAACTAGAATAGGCTCCCATTGCAGTGCCTTTTAAATTACCAGGGGCTGTCTTGGAAATTAATGACGGTAAAGTTGCTTCTAATAAATTAAACCCACAGAAAAACACCCATAGGCAAGCAATTAATCCGTACAAACTATCGTTAAAGTAAAACAACCCTACATCAGCAAGCACTAAAGTAAACACCGCACTAACAAACACCGCCTTCATTTTGCGTTTTTTCTCAGCCAAAATAACAAAGGGAATAATCATTGCCATTGAGGTTGTTAGTACCGGTAAATACACTTTCCAATGCTCCGCTGATGCTAGGCCAGCATCACGAATTAATAAAGGCACAATCACGAAAGTCGCCGTTAAAATTAGGTGCAAGATAAAGATTCCGTAATCCAAACGTAATAAGTCTTTATCTTTTAATACTTTGCTAAATTGCGCGGTATCTACCTCAGCATCACGATGCACTTTAGTTTTGACTGGATTTGGCACAACAAATAACACTACAAAGACCGCTAAAAATGACATGATAGCCGTTAACCAAAATATTCCTTGAATACCTGAAAATCCAGCGATAATAGGCCCTATAGTCATTGCCACACCAAACGAAACACCGATACTGGCACCAATCATTGCCATTGCTTTGGTGCGGTGTACTTCATCGGTTAAATCAGCTACTAAAGCCATAATCGCAGCGGCAATCGCGCCACTACCTTGCAAGGCACGACCGATTAAGACACCATAAATGGTCGTTGATAAAGCAGCAACGATACTACCTGAAGCAAATAACAATAAACCGATAACAATGATTTTCTTACGCCCGAAACGATCAGACATTAAACCAAAAGGAATCTGTAATATTGCTTGAGTTAAACCATAAATACTAATCGCTAAACCAATCAGTAAAGGCGTAGAACCTTCTAAAGTTTCAGCGAATAAAGATAAAACCGGTAAAATCATAAACAACCCAAGCATACGCAAAGCATAAATACTTGATAAAGATAGGGTTGCGCGTCGTTCCAATGACGACATTGGGCTTGTTATATCCTGCATTTGTGTCAAAACCGTAAACTCCTGTAGATAAAAATTGTTTTCACATTTTCAAGCCTATGTAGGGCGCGGCTAAACCCACACCCTACAGACCTTAATCCTTAATATTTTACCAGTTTTATATTTATAGTTTATGTTTATTCAAGGCCAGCCACTGAATAGCTATAATAGGGATCGCCGACTCAATCCGCCCGTCCTCAATCATTTCATAAGCTTCTGAAAAACTTACGGTAGACACCAGAATATCCTCATGCTCATTATCTAAACCATGAATGCCACCCACCGCAGTTGCATCAATACGTCCATAAAATAAAGAGATCTTCTCAGAAGTACCACCGGGTGAAGTATAAAATTCATTAATTAAACGCATTTCTTGTACTACACAACCCGCTTCCTCTTCTGACTCCCTATAAGCAACTGCTTCTGCTGTTTCGCCCTCCTCTATTGCTCCAGCAACAACCTCCAGTAACCACGCCTTTTCACGCACATTATCTTGCCCCATCGGCCCCATACGGAACTGCTCAATAATCACCACTTTGTCAGCATCAGGATCATAAAGGAGTACGGCAACGCAATTACCGCGTTGAAATAATTCTCGCGTCAAAACCTCACTCCAACCACCGGCAAATAAACTATGCTGTACTTGGTAACGATTTAAACTAAAAAAACCTTGGTACATGGTCTCTTGAGCAATCACTTTAAATTCTTTTTTCATAACACCCTGCTTAACTGTTGTAATTTAGTTTTCATACCACCACTATAGACTAAATAATTAATTCATTTTTCGGAGCATAAAAACCATGATGCGAATTTTTCTTTTCTTAGCCACTAACGTTGCCATTATGGTGGTGGTTAGTATTGTTTTTAGTATTTTCGGCTTAAGCGGTACTTTAGCAGCTAACGGCGTAGATCTTGACCTTAATTCCTTACTGGTTCTGTCCGGCGTTATCGGCATGACCGGTTCGTTTATTTCTTTAGCAATGTCAAAATGGTCCGCTAAAAGAGGTATGGGCGTACACATCATTGAGCACCCACAAAACCAAACAGAAAAATGGCTAGTTGATATTGTTACTCGTCAAGCTCGTATCGCCGGTATTGATACCCCTGAAATAGGTATGTTTCAAAGCAACGATCCCAATGCTTTTGCGACTGGCATGTCAAAAAACAGCTCTTTAGTTGCTGTCAGCACTGGCTTATTACAAAACATGTCCCCAGATGAAGTGGAAGCAGTTGTCGGCCATGAAATATCACATGTTGCCAATGGCGATATGGTGACAATGGCGCTAATGCAAGGCGTGGTAAATACTTTCGTTTTTTTCTTTGCTACGATTATTGGTCATACCGTTGACCGTGTTATTTTTAAAAATGAAAACGGTCATGGAATGGCGTATTACGTCACGCAAATGATTGCACAAATTGCCTTATCCTTTTTGGCTTCTATGCTGGTTATGTGGTTCTCTCGTTACCGCGAATTCAAAGCGGATGCAGGTGGCGCAAAATTAGCGGGCAGAGAAAAAATGATCGGCGCTTTAAGAGCATTACAGCGCGCGCATGAGCCTCAGGAATTACCAGCGCAGTTCGCAGCATTAGCAATTAATGGTTCAGCAGTACATAAATTATTTATGAGTCACCCGCCTTTAGAGGCGCGTATTGCTGCATTACAAAATCAGCGCTAATAGTCATTGAGGCAGCCTCCTCTTAGAAGAGGCTGCCGCTTTTTTAATAAGCGGTAAATTATGCAATCTATCACCAACAAAAACACCCAAGAGAAAGTGATACGGTTTTTAAAGCATTTCAAAGATGATCGCGCCGAAATAGTTTCTCAAGAGAATATTAACAATCTAAAGCATCTAAAGCTATTAGCAGCCACTCGAAGTGAAACTAACATTCCATTTGATGAATATTTAAAAAATGGAAATTAAACTAAGAAAAAGCGCTATTAAAGACCTACGCAAACTTCCTCCTAACGTAACCGAATGAACTCATAAAAGAATCCTTGAATTAAAAAACTTCCCAAACCGACCTAATTGCAAGAAATTAACCAACTTTGAACCCGCCTATAGACTACGTTCTGGTGATTATCGTATTTTGTTTGATGTAAATGACAATGAAATCGAAATAGGCCGAATTTTACATAGAAAAGAAAGCTATAAAGCTTCAGTATTTACAAAGCTATGAACACACATCAATATATCCGCTTTCAGCTCAACTTATCCGCCGATCAATACCTCAAAGTCTATCAAGGTATTGCCAAAAATATTACTGCCGTAGCAGATGATGGAAGACGTATTGCGTTTCCCGCACAAAACATCAAACAATTTCTAACTCATGATGGGGTTTATGGGCATTTTGAAATGGAACTGACTGCTGAAAATAAGTTTGTTTCGATCCAGAAATTAGATCGCGGATTTGGTTCTGTATAGCCTATTTACGCCAACACGAATAAGTTTCTCCGCTCTCGTTCCTCCTCTATAGCTGTCTATTTGAGTTGAACAAATATCATCAAAAGAATACACTGCATTACAAAGCTACCATTTAGGACAGCCCCATGAGTATTACCAGCGTAAGACTACAAGCAGAAATAGAGACCCCTTTAGAAAACCTTGCAAAAAAGCTTGATAGAAGCAAAAGCTACTTAATCAATCAAGCTATTAAAGAATTTCTAGCTCGAAAGTCACTTGAAGAGCAACAGTGGCGTGAAACACTAGAGGCTATTGATTCAGTTACTTCTGGAAAATTAATTGACGAAAAAAATGTCAGCAATTGGCTGGAGAGCTGGGGCACAGAAAATGAGCTTGACCCACCGAAACTATGAGAATCTCATATACACCGGAATCAATAATTGATTTAAAACGCCTGAGAGAATTTATTGCAGAAAAAAACCCACAGGCAGCCCAACATATCGCCATCTCAATATTACAAGGCATTAGCCAATTAAAAACATTCCCCTATTTGGGTATAGAAGTAACACTAGCACCCAATCCGGAAATGGTGCGCGATTTAGTCATCGGTAATTATATTGTTCGTTATTTACTCCGTTCTACCGAGATCAATATTCTGCGTGTATGGCATCACAAAGAAAATCGTTAATAACATCACCTATTACCTCTCTCCCCACCAACAGAAACAACATCAAAATCCACATTCCCCGCGCCATTCAGCACCATAAAATGCTTACCTTTCGAGCGAGAAATCAACGTCACGCCTGATAATTGCGCCATTTCTAGCCCCATTTGAGTGGCTCCTGAACGCGATAATAAAACTGGAATACCCATTTGCGAGACTTTAATCACCATCTCTGAGGTTAAACGCCCCGTGGTGTAAAAAATTTTATTATCACCCGAAATAGCATTCAGCCACATATGTCCTGCAATAGCATCAACAGCATTATGCCGCCCGACATCTTCGACAAATAGTTCCAACTGGTCACCACTATATAAAGCACAACCATGTACCGCACCGGCTTTTTTATACACTTCATTATGCGCTCTGACAGAATCTAATAAGGCATATAAAGTCGATTGACGCACGCGATTTTCAGGTACGCGGATTTCCTGTAGTTTATCCATTAAACGCCCAAAAACGGTGCCTTGCCCACAGCCTGTTGTCACGGTACGGCGTTGCATTTGCTCAGAAAAATCACTGGATTCGCCTGCGGTCACGACAGCAACCGATTCGGTTTGCCAATCCACTTGAACAATCTTAATTTCATCGAGACGCTCAAAAAAACCCTGATTTTTCAAATAGCCTAAGGTTAATAATTCAGGGTGCGAACCAATCGTCATCAAGGTAACAATTTCTTGCTTATCAACATAAATAGTCATCGCTCGCTCGCCGACTAACTGCAGTTCGCGCTCTTGACCAGTTTCATCAACGCCAAATACCGCTGTAGATACACTTAACCCAGCATCAGTCATTTGCGGTTTCATAGCTCCCCCTTAGCAGATAACTCATGTAACTGTTCCAGCGTATTAATATTCTCAAAGAATTCAGGAGAGGCACTAAAATCAACTTTCACCCAATTATGCTGTTCAATCCAGCGATCAATTTTACGTTCACCTTGCGCTAAATAATCTTGCAAACTGTCTTTTAACGACGTTTTAAGCGCTAAAAAAACTGGGTGTAAACGCTCACCATCAAAAGCGACAGCAATATCCGCATCGCAGCGCACACGTTCATTCAGTAAAGTTGTTAAACCTTCAGCCGTTATAAAAGGCGAATCACACGGCATCACCAATAAAACCTCATTTTGGCAGACATTTAAAGCCGCATAAATTCCCGCTAACGGGCCGTCGAAATCACTCGTTACATCGCTAATAACTGGATAAGTAAATAATTTATATTGTTCAATATTACGGTTAGCATTAACTAATAACTCATCAACAACAGGCGTCATCGCTTGCACGGCATAACTAATCATTGGCTGACCATTAAAATCCACCAAACCTTTATCTTGTTTATTCATGCGTCGCGCCAAACCGCCGGCTAAAATCACGCCTGTTACTTTCGATTGCTTATTCATTCTCTAATTCTGCTACTATGTCACCAACGAAAACCCATAAAAACATTAATATGTCATTTAAGCAATTAGATTTATGCGCGCCTTTACTCCAAGCCATTACTGAACAAGGCTATGAGCAGGCAACCCCTGTACAAGAACAATCAATTCCCGTTATCTTACAAGGTCGCGACATTCTTGCTGGCGCACAAACCGGTACCGGTAAAACAGCGGGCTTTGCATTGCCAATATTACAGCTTTTATATAACCAAGAACGACCCGCAAAGCCACACCCAGTGAGAGCTTTAGTTCTAACGCCGACACGTGAATTGGCAATGCAGGTGTATGAAAGTTTCAAAATATATGGCAAACATTTACCTTTATATTCCGAAGTCGTATTCGGTGGTGTCAGTACCCATGCGCAAATTAAACGTTTACAACAAGGCGCTGATATTCTGGTCGCTACGCCAGGCCGCTTATTAGACTTACTCAATCAAAAACAAGTCGATTTATCTCAGGTGCAATTTTTTGTTTTAGATGAAGCTGATCGTATGCTGGATATGGGCTTTATTTTAGACATACGCAAACTGATGAGCGTACTGCCTAAACAACGTCAGAATTTACTTTTTTCCGCGACCTACTCGCAAGAAATAAAAACTCTAGCAGGACAATTATTAAATGATCCTGTTGAAGTGGCGATCGCCCGAGAAAATGTCGCTGCCGATACGGTCACGCAATCGGTTTATGCTATAAAAAAAGAGAACAAACGTGAATTGGTCTCTTGGTTAATTGGTCATAACAACTGGCAACAAGTGTTAATTTTTGTCAGAACTAAGCACGGTGCAGACCGTTTATCCAAACAATTAATAAAAGATGGCCTACGCTGTGATGCACTACATGGCGATAAAAGCCAAGGAGCTAGAAGCCGAGCACTAGAAAACTTTAAATCAGGTAAAGTTGGCGTATTGATTGCCACAGATATTGCGGCACGCGGTTTAGATATAGACCAATTACCGCATGTTATTAATTTTGACTTGCCCGCACAGGCAGAAGACTATGTACACCGCATAGGCCGAACTGGCAGAGCCGGTACAACAGGTGAAGCGATTTCTTTAGTCGCTGCGGAAGAGGCTTATTTGTTAGCAGCCGTAGAAAAATTACTAGGCAAGAAAATTTCTCGCGTTGCAGACACGGGTTATGAAACAGTGTCGCTTGATGTCATTAATAAACCCAAAGCTCAGCCGCGACAAAATCAGCGTCAAAATAGAAACCAAAATGGTCAGAACAAAAAACCCGCAAGCGCTAGGAATCGTAGGCCTAGAAGTAATACCAATAAATAATCACTGTAATAGTCATCATTCCCGAAATCTTTAATCGGGAATCCATGCATACACTAGATTCCTGCTAAAAACAGTCAGGAATGACGGTTTCTCTTGATTGTATGAGTTTAAGTATAAATCTATTAGGATTGGTATAACAGTCAATCTAAAGAGTAAGAAGTAAGAATTTAATAGCCTACCATTGCCATTTAACTTGTATCGTGGGAGGGGCTTTTAGCCACGACTTATATAAAATCGCGGCTAAAAGCCCCTCCCACAAAGACTCCCACTCTCCATGCTAATCGACTCTGCAAAAATATAGTAATATGAACGATGTACAACAAAACCACTATGATGTACTTGTCATAGGCGGTGGCCCAGCCGGAACAACGATTGCCAGTTTACTCGCAGAAAAAGGGCGTAGCGTTTGTTTATTGGAAAAAGCGCATCACCCACGCTTTCATATTGGTGAATCCTTATTGCCAATGAATTTACCAATTTTAAAAAATCTTGGCGTACTCGAGCAAGTTGATGCTATCGGCATTAAGAAATATGCAGCTGAGTTCAATTCTACCGATACATTATTAGCACAAGATACCTTCTACTTTGCTAAAGCGGCTAATCCAGATCATCCTTTTGCTTATGAAGTCAGGCGCTCTGAATTTGATGAAATTTTGTTTAAAAATTGCCAACAAAAAGGCGTAACAGCGCTCGAAGGCATGACCGTAACTGATACTGAACTTAAAGGCTCTGTAAAAAAGATTCACGCAAAAGATGGTCAAGGCGAACTACATGAGTTTAGCGCTCGTTATCTCATTGACGCATCAGGGCGTGATACCGTTCTGGCTCAACAACTCAACAGCAAACAAAAAAATCCAAAACATAAAATGGCTGCTATTTACGGTCACTTCAACAATGTTGAACGCAGAACCGGCAAAGATGCAGGTAATATTAGTATTTATTGGTTTAAACATGGCTGGATTTGGTTAATCCCGCTAAAAGATGGCATGACCAGTATCGGCTGTGTTTGTTGGCCAGATTATTTAAAAACGCGCGACACACCTTTAGCCGAGTTTTTACAGCAGACTTTAGAGCTTGTTCCTGAAATACGCGAACGCATGAAGCACGCTCAATTAGACGGTGAAGCGCAGGCAACGGGCAATTATTCTTATCAATCCAACATTATGTCAGGAGATGGCTTTTTATTAATTGGTGATGCCTATGCCTTTGTTGATCCAGTGTTTTCCAGCGGGGTTTATCTCGCCATGCAAAGTGCTACAAAAGGCGCGGACTTAGTTGACCAATTACTCGAAAAAAATACGCCGCACAAGCATTTGATTGCCCAATTCGAAAACTCAGTCGCAGAAGAAATCAAAGCCTTTTGCTGGTTTATTTATCGATTTAACAGCCCAGCCCTACATAAACTCTTAATGTCATCCGATGAGGCCGCTCAACATCCTGTTAAACAAAAACTCAAATCCGCAGTGATTTCAGTATTAGCAGGCGATGCATACAATAACCCAGAAATTCGCCTGCCTCTGCGAGCTTTTAAGTTTTTATATCTAATCAATAAGCTAGCTGAATTCAAAAAGAACCACGCATTTAACCGCTTTAGAAAGCAGCAAAACCAAGTATCATAACCTAAGCACTAAATCAGCCCAGTTTTTACGCAAACGTTGCTCGCAGTCATAACCTAGCATTAAGCCTAAAGATAAATAAAACCAAAACTAAAAAACACACGACATGACGACAAAGCGCGCTACCCTTGAACAGAATTGGCCTGTAGAAATTATCTAGCCCCCACGATAGAATAGTTAGTGCAAATTACCCGACACAAAGGAACCCAGATGCAGGAAATATTGATTGGCGGCAACGAAGAAACACAAATCATAATGGATGCCGCTATGGGCAACCGCCACGGTATGATTTCAGGGGCAACGGGAACCGGTAAAACAGTTACCTTACAAATTCTTGCGGAAGGTTACTCACGCTTAGGTGTTCCCGTTTTTATGGCGGATATTAAAGGTGATTTATCCGGCATAGCCAAACAAGGAAAAGCCCATGAAAAAATTACCGAACGTATAGAAAAAATTAAAATTTCTGATTTTCAATTTCGCGCCAATCCTACTGTTTTCTGGGATATTTTCGCTCAAAACGGTCATCCAGTACGCACTACCATTTCAGACATGGGACCTTTATTGCTCAGTCACCTACTGGAATTAAACGATACCCAGTCCGGCATTCTATACAGTTGCTTTAAAATAGCAGATGATCAAGGAATGCTTTTACTGGACCTAAAGGATTTACGCTCCTTGCTCAGCTGGATGGCGGACAACTCCAAAGAAATTAAATCTGATTATGGTAATATTTCATCAGCCAGTGTTGGTGCAATACAACGCCGCTTATTAGTATTAGAAGAACAAGGAGCTGGTCACTTTTTTGGTGAACCCGCGATACAAATTGATGATTTTTGTAGGACTGATTTTTCGGGAAATGGCGTGATCAGCATTCTCGATGCAACGGATTTAACATCAAAATCCCCGCGTTTATATGCAGCTTTTTTATTATGGTTGCTCTCTGATTTATTTGAAACCTTACCTGAAGTAGGCGATGCTGATCGCCCTAAACTGGTACTGTTTTTTGATGAAGCACATTTACTGTTTGATCGCGCACCTCGCGTGCTCACGGATAAAATCGAACAAATTGTGCGCCTGATACGCTCCAAAGGCGTGGGCGTTTATTTTATTAGCCAAAGCCCCTTAGATATCCCTGAAGATATTTTGGGACAGCTAGGACTAAAAATTCAACATGCTTTAAGAGCCTACACTCCCAAAGACCGCAAAACGATTAAAGCAGTTGCAGAAACCTTTCGCAGCAACCCAAAGCTCGATACCGAAACAGTCATAAAAGAATTAAAAACAGGAGAAGCATTAGTCTCTGTTTTAAATGCAGATGGCAGCCCGACGCCCGTTGAAAGAGTACTTATTCGCCCACCTGAATCACGTATAGGCGCATTAAATGCAGCTGAACGTACAGAAGCGATGACTAGATCGCCGTATAAAGACCGCTACGACCAGAGTATAGATAGAGAATCTGCTTATGAAATGCTCAAACAAAAAGCAGAGCATATGGCTGAGCAAGCCGCACAAGAAAAGCCAGAAACTCGACGCAGTAGTGGTCGTCAATCAGCAGGCGAAGCCTTATTAAAAAGTGCTGCACGCAGCATAGGCAGCCAAATCGGCAGGCAGATTATTCGAGGAATTATGGGGTCATTATTTGGTGGACGGCGCTAACCTAAACTCAATAAGGACAATGCCGACAGCTATTACCACAGCAGGTGCCACGCTTTAAGTGGTACCATTTGCTATAAACGAATTCCCCATACTCTATGGTGTAATCAATGTACTCAACCAGTCCCTTTTTATTGTCGTATTGACTAGCAAGCTGCAACATATGTTCAAGTGTATTTTCCTGTATTGCCAGCTCAATTCTTTCGGCTATCGCTTTACTGAGGCAAGTTTTACAGCGACAATCTTGGTCATATGCCGCTGGCATAATAGCCGGCAAGCCAAGGCACCAGCATGATTCGCCTTCTTGAGCCGCACCACAACTAAATTTTGTACCGCAGACTGAGCATTTTTTATTCACTTGAGGCATCAGACTATATATTTCTAATTATCGTGACACTTATCGAATGGTTAAACCACCTAAAGCAGTCCCTAATGTATACCCACCACCAGTGCCTGCTCCGCCAAAGGAAATATACCCTTTAAAGAGCCCACGAGCATCTCCTGCTCTTGCAAAGCCAGCATGAACATCCATAGAAAAATAAGTTCCGTAAATATCCTGGATATCCTTTACCCCAGCAAACTTACCTTTCGCTTGTTCAATATCGAGCACACCAAAAGTCAATCCACCACCATGCTGCCTCAAAGAAACATGTGCACTTTGTCCATTCGTGCAAGTGACAATACCCGTTCCTTCATAGCTTTGATACAAAGCGGACCAGCCACTTAAATTGTACGTAATAGAACAGCTAGTATCTTCTGCAAACACGGTGGTAGGCAGCAAAAAAATGACGCTAAGCGCAGAACTTAAAATTGCATGTTTCATAGTTAATCGAGTTTGTTAATTGAAAACCAAGTGTTTCAATAAATAAAAAATAGCTTAATGTATTAAATACATTAAGCTATTTTTGAGACCGAATATTTGAGGTATGTTACACAATAAAATAGCATAACAACCCTTTAATATATAAGCTGAAATTAATTAGCAAATTTAATTTCGATACGACGATTTTTCTGGCGTTCATCACGCGTCGCATTAGAAACAATTGGCTGGCTTTGACCATATCCAATCGCAGTAATACGCTCTGCCGCGACACCTTTAGTCACTAAAACATCACGAATAAAATCAGCGCGTTGTTGCGACAATTCCATATTTAGTTCAGCACTACCTGAATTATCAGTATGTCCAGAAAGTGCAATGGTTTTAGTAGGGTGTGTATTCATATATTCCGCTAACAAATCAATCCCAGAAACCGCACCCGGTACTAAATCAGCTGTTCCAGTAACAAATTCAATTTTACCGAATGCCAATAAAATTTCCTGCTCTGCTTTAGTCTCTTCCATAGAAACAACACGCTGCTGCATAGTAGCTAATTGATCCTGAGCATTGGCTTTTTTAGCATCAACGGCAGAGGCTATAAGCTGCTCTTTCTCGGCCATTAAGGCTTTCGTATTTTGGTGTGCTTGCTGCGCCTCCGCTTTAGAGATAGCAGTCTCAATTTGCGTATTAGCAATATAAGCTAAAGAATCCATATCTTCTTTATTTTTTGATGCAACTGCACTCATTAATGTTTTATTTGCTGTATTTAACTCAGGTGCCGCATATTTTAGAACACTTGCGCTATTAGAAGCTTGGCTATAAGCTTTCTCAGCGTCTAACAATGATTGTGGCTTTTGTGGTGCTGCACACCCAGAAGCTAAAGTTGCCAAGATTGCTGGAATAAGCAGTTTTTTTACAGTTAATGTTTTCATAGATTCAGTCCAAAGTAATAAATTCAAGTCAGGGCGGCTTATTTAATTTGTGTTTTCAACATTTCAAGGCTTTTTTGCATATCAGCCTCAGAGTCACTAGCAATTCCCGCTTGCGCTTTTGCTTGAGCAAAGTTAGCATCCGCAATAGCTTCATTTGCTAGACGTAAAGCTTTGGCATTGTCACCACCTTTCATCTCTTCTTTAGCTTTCTGTAATTTGCTAGCTGCCTGCTTTAATTGAGCACCTGCATTGCCGTCTAAATCAGCATTTCGAGCTGATTGTAGCGCTGCTTCTGCATAAGCAATTTCAGTTTTAGGGGCAGCAATACCGCATGCGCTTAAAACTGAAACAGAAACACCTAAAGCTGCCGCTTTAAGTAATGTTGCAGTACTTTTTTTTGTGAACATAATCTCATTCTCCAAGTAAATTAAAAACTTAAGGGTAAATATAGTGTAAAGACTTTCAATTCTATCCGAATTCTATAAAATCGCCAAACACTTATCCTCAGTCAATTCTTAATTCCTACCCCTTTTGCCAATAAAATTAAACAAAAAACAATAAGCAACACAATAAAACTAACCGTCATAATCATAGCCAGATAAACATCCACATCAGATATACCGATCAAGCTATAACGAAAGGCATTAATCATATACAGAATTGGATTAGCCAACGCTATTTTTTGCCAAATATCAGGCAACATCGAAACCGAATAAAATACCCCGCCTAAATAACTCAGTGGTGTTAATACAAAATTGGGAATAATAGAAATATCATCAAAACTATCGGCAAAAATCGCATTAATAAAACCAGCCAAAGAAAATAAGGTCGCGGTTAAGACAAAGACACTAACAGCAAGCCACCAATTGATGACAGTAATATCCGCAAATAACAAAGAAATAGCCGTTACCACACAGCCGACTAATACACCCCGAGCTATTCCGCCTCCAATATAGCCTGCCAGAATGACCCAATTGGAAACTGGTGAAACCAACAACTCCTCAATATGTCGCTGGAATTTTGTCGAATAAAAAGACGAGACGACATTAGAGTACGAATGACTGATTACCGACATTAAAATCACACCAGGCACAATATAGTCCATATAACTTACGCCATTAACCGCACCAATACGCTCACCTATCAACTTACCAAAAATCAAAAAATATAAAGACGTAGTGATCGCGGGAGGCAATAAAGTTTGTGGCCAAATTCGAGCAAAGCGGCGTATTTCTTTAAATAAAAGCGTTCTTAAAGCAACTGAATTGTTCATGAAATAATCGTTTCGCCTTTCGCTAATTTAGGCAAACGCCCTTCCAATCCCATCGCGCCACGCATCACCTTGTTTTTTAATGGAGTAATACGTTCAGCTAAGCCCAAGCCTAAGTTCCTAAAGAACTTAACCGGCAACATTTTATTACTAAAAACTCGATAAAATAAATCCATGACTGTCATCATTTTTAAGTTCTCATTACGGCGTAAGCGCTCATAACGTTTCAATACAGTTAGATCAGCGATATTTTTACCTTTATCACTCGCCTCAAGTAAAACTTCAGCCAGCATTGCTGCATCTAACAAGCCAATATTCACGCCTTGTCCCGCTAAAGGATTAATCATATGCGCAGCGTCGCCAACTAAAGCAACACCTTGCCTGACATATTCTTGTGCATGTTGACGTTTTAATGGAAAACTCGCAACGCCTAGAATTTTATTGATTTTGCCTAAGCATTCAGGGAAAGTCGCCGTTAATTCAGTCAATAAATCTGCTTCAGGCAAAGCTTTCAATCGCTTCACGTCATCTGGCGTGTTATACCAAACGATAGAGCCATAATGCCCCGTTAAAGGTAAGAAAGCCTGTGGTCCCGTAGGTACAAAACGCTGCCAAGTAATATCTTGCTGCTCATAATCGGTTTCAACATTAATCACCATCGCATGTTGCTGATAGTCCCAACTGGTTACACCTAAACCAACGGTTTGTCTTACACGAGATTGCCCGCCATCGGCTCCGACCATTACTTTAGCTGAAAGGCTGCGACCATCATCTAATTCAACACTGCCTCGGCCCTCCGTGTAATAAATCTTTTTAATGCTCGCAGGACAGAGCAATTGCACATTAGAAAATTCTTGCGCTCTGTGCAGTAACGCCAGTTGCGTTACTCGGTTTTCGACGATATAACCCAGCGCATCATAATCAATGGCATCACTATTAAATTCAGTATCGCCAGCAGTTTCCCACACGCGCATACGTTTAAAAGGGCAACTGCGCATACCAATAATGGCATCCCACGCATCCACAGTTTCCAAAATAGTTTTAGAGGCAATGCTGAGAGCAGAAACGCGCATATCATGAGGCTGCTCAACTGAAAATGCTTCAGGCATAGACTGCTCAACCAAGCCAACTTTAAGCTGACTCCCTCCCAAAGCACAGGCAACCGCTGCACCCACCATGCCGCCACCGACAATCAAAACATCAAATTCTTCGTTCATATAATCCTTCCCAAGCAATCGACTGATTTGTTAATTAAACACCGCGTAAAGCAGTTTTACTGGTTTTGGTAAGGCGTTGGATCAGCAATACCTGCTTGCTCAAAACCTATTTTTCTTAAACGACAAGCATCACACTCTCCACAGGCAAAGCCTTCAGGACTTGATGCATAACAAGAAACCGTTTTAGCATAATCAACACCGAGCTGAGTCCCTTGTTGAATAATTTCGCCTTTACTCATATTAATAAGTGGCGCATGCACTTTAATTTCATGTCCTTCAACACCTGCTTTCGTCGCTAAATTGGCTAAAGCTTGAAATGCCTCGATAAACTTTGGTCGGCAATCAGGATAACCCGAATAATCCACGGCATTAACACCAATAAAAATATCATGTGCATCGATGACTTCAGCCCAACCCAATGCAAAAGAAAGAAAAATCGTATTTCTAGCTGGCACATAAGTCACCGGAATGCCTTCTTGCGGCGTAATCGGAACAGTCAAAGCTGCATCAGTTAATGCCGAACCACTAATTGAACCTAAACCTAAAGTAATTACTTTATGCTCCAACACTTGATAGTGCTGAGCGATTCTCTGTGCAGATGCTAGCTCCGCATTATGTTTTTGACCATAATCAAAACTCAATGCGTAAATAGAATAACCTTGCTGTTTAACCATCGCTAAGACAGTCACCGAATCCAAACCTCCGGATAATAAAATAATTGCTTTTTTAGTCATATTACTCAAATAATAAATTGTCTCTATCCGCCTTATTATACTGATATGGGCTTAGTAGGGGGAATGAATTAAGCGTATAATGCCGATCATTATTCAGATAGATCTCGATATAACTTATGAAAGAAACAGACGTTTTACGCCGCTTTTTATTTGACGACTTAGCCGTGCGCGGCGAATGGTTAAATTTAACTGCTAGCTGGCAAGCTGCAAAACAGCACCATCAGTACCCTGAAGCCGCCATGCAAAAATTAGGTGAAGCGCTCGCCGCCGCCGCCTTACTTTCGGCTACGATTAAATTTGATGGTACGCTAATTTTACAAGTGCAAGGCGATGGCGCAATCAAATCTATGGTCGCACAAAGCACCAATAACCGTGAAATTCGCGGCTGGATTCGTTGTGCTGACACTATGTCTGATGACAACTTACAGAACCTGCTTGGTGAAGGCTATATGGCGCTGACTATTGAACCTAAAGAAGGCGAACCTTATCAAGGCATCGTACCTCTAACAGGCGAACATCTTGCTGGATCTGTAGAAAACTATTTCAGCCAATCGGAACAATTAAAAACGCGTCTCTGGTTATTCGCTAATGAACACCAAGCCGCAGGCTTTTTAATCCAAGAACTACCTTCTGAGAAAGGCGAACAAGACTTAGAAGACTGGACCCGCATCGAAGCTTTAAGCCATACAATTACCGAAGAAGAATTATTAACGCTGTCATGTGAAGACTTATTACATCGCCTATTTCATGATGAAGCATTACGTTTATTTGAACCAGAAACAGTGAGCTTTAAATGTCATTGCTCTCCAGAGAAAGTCGAATCGACTTTATTGTCTTTAGGTCGTGAGGCGGTTGATGAGTTATTAGTCGAGCAAGATACGATTGTTGCCGATTGTGAATTTTGTAGCGCCAAATATAGTTTTGATAAGGTCGATGTAGAAAGAATTTTCGCCCAAAATCCAGCAGTTAAAGGCTCAGCAACAAAGCATTAAGGAGATCCAGGGAGAGTAATGCTGTTGACTTAAGCCCTCTCTTGTTGGAGAAGGAGCTTATCCTTAAGTCAACAGCATTGCCCCTCCCACATTTGCATCCAAACCTTATTACTCGTTCGGAAGAAGCGTATAAGCCATCATCAACGCATCTTCACGCTCACCATTTTCAGATTTATAGTAACCTGGACGAATACCAACCTCATTGAAACCTAAGCTTTCATATAAAGCTACAGCCCCAGTATTTGATGGGCGCACTTCTAAAAACACACTCTCAGCTTTTCTCTCTTGAGCGGTTTCAATAACATGACGCATAAATTTAGCACCTAAGCCCTGCTTACGCTCATCCGGCGCAATACACAAATTAAGTATCGTTGCTTCACCGACAGCCGTAGAAACAATGCAAAAAGCAGTCATTTTATTTTCTGTATCTTCACACACCCAACAATCGTAATGAGCGGCCTTTAAGCAATCATGAAATATCCCTTCTGCCCACGGATAATTATATCCAGCCTGTTCTATTTTCAACACTTCAGGCAAATCAGCCTTAGACATTTTACGAAAACGCATGAGATCTACTCTATTTAATGATTCTGGAAATGCTTTGGCATAAAATTCTCGATCGGCATCATAAGTTACAAAGCCTTTTACTATGTTAAATACACGCTTTATCATTATTATTATTTTTCTTATTATTGTTTGGGAAAAACACTTAAAGCCCGCTGCATATCTTGCCATGCCTCACGTTTCTTCGTAAGACTACGCAGCAAATAAGCGGGATGATACATCACAACTAAAGGAATACCTGAAAATTCATAACTTGTTTCACGCAATTCACCCAAGCTGGTTTTACTTTGCAATAACTGATGCGCAGCGATACGCCCTACAGCAATAATTATCTTAGGTTGAACTAAGCTAATTTGTCTTGCTAAAAAAGGTGCGCAAGCATTTAATTCTGCGACTTTTGGATCATGATCTTCTGCTGGCCGGCATTTTACAATATGCGTAACAAAAACATCATCCCTACTTAATTGCATCGCTCGGAGCATTTCATCAAACAGCTCACTAGAGTCATCGGCAAAAGGCATACCCTTCTGTTCATCCTCCAAACTAGGTGCTTCAGTTACCAAAAGCCAATCAGCTTGAGGATTACCCGAGCCAACGACGGCTTGCTTCCGCGTTTCACTAAGAGCACATAACTGACAAGCACGTATACCTGCATTTAAAACTTCCCAGCTATCTTCTTGCTTATCGATTACTAGCTCTTGCGTTTCAGTACCCTCTTCAGCATAACGAGGCACCCAGACATCAATGCCCATAGCCTCTAAATACTGTAATCGCGTTGCATTATCCATAAAAGATTGATACTCATTGTAGGCCAGAGGCTTTGGCACTGCCATTTTCGGCTATGAAAGCGGCTACCCACTTAACACGAAACATTAACTATATGTAGGGCGGACTAAAGTCCGCCCTACCATTCTTAGGTTCGCAACTATGAAAGTACCGAGGCTAATATTTTAAACCTGAGGATGCTTCTTAACGCCCTTATGTTCTAGTTTATTTAAAGCATTGATATAGGCTTTTGCAGAAGCAATAACAATATCAGTATCAGCACCCAAGCCATTAACAACCCGCCCACCTTTTGCTAATCTGACCGTAACATCACCTTGTGCATCAGTGCCGTTAGTAATATTATTAACCGAATAGAGCTCTAATGTGGCGCCTGATTTAACAATAGAATCAATCGCCTTCAAACTCGCATCAACAGCTCCACTGCCTTTCGCACTACCGGTTAATTCCTCATCACCCACATTAACAGTGACTGTTGAATTAGGTGTCTCACCCGTTTCTGAGCAGACTTTTAATGCAATTAACTTAAAATGCTCTTTGGTATCAGCACTCACTTCAGTAATTAAAGCTTGTAAATCTTCGTCAAAAATCTCATGTTTTTTATCGGCTAATTGCTTAAACTGATAAAACGCATCATTTAATTCTGACTCCGTATGAAATTCAAAACCTAATTCAGTCATACGACTTTTAAATGCATTACGCCCTGAATGCTTACCTAAAACCATACGGTTAGCTGACCAGCCTACATCTTCAGCGCGCATAATTTCATAAGTTTCACGATTCTTTAATACGCCATCTTGATGTATACCCGACTCATGTGCAAAAGCATTAGCACCAACGATTGCTTTGTTCGGCTGCACAGGAAAACCAGTGATGCTAGACACCAATTTTGAACACGCCAAGATTTCTCGGGTATCCAAGCGAGTTTCACAATTAAAGGCATCATGACGCGTTTTAATCGCCATCACGACTTCTTCTAAAGAAGCATTACCCGCACGTTCGCCCAAGCCGTTAATCGTACACTCGACTTGACGCGCACCATTCATTACCGCAGACAAAGAATTCGCGACCGCCATACCTAAATCATTATGACAATGTACGGAAAAAATCGCTTTATCAGCATTAGGAATACGCTGCATTAAATTCGCAATCGTCGCACCAAACTCAGAAGGAATACTATAACCAACGGTATCAGGAATATTTAAAGTAGTTGCTCCAGCATCAATCACCGCTTCTAAAATACGACACAAGAAGTCTTCATCAGACCGACCCGCATCTTCAGCAGAAAACTCCACATCATCGGTATATTGACGTGCGCGCTTAACCGCTTTCACAGCATATTCAATAACCTGCTCTGGCGACATTTTTAACTTCATCTGCATATGAATCGGTGAAGTCGCGATAAAGGTATGAATACGTGAACGCTCTGCGCCTTTTAATGCCTCACCCGCTCGGTCAATATCTCGATCTAAAGCACGCGAAAGGCCACATACCGTACTGTTTTTTACCGCTTCAGCAACCGCTTGTACCGCAGCAAAATCACCTTCACTGGCTGCAGGAAATCCCGCCTCAATAATATCTACTTTCAAGCGTTCTAGTGCACGTGCAATTCTTACTTTTTCATCACGCGTCATTGACGCACCGGGGCTTTGCTCGCCATCACGCAAAGTAGTATCAAAAATTATTAATTTATCTTTCATAAAAAGTTCCATTCATGGAAGCCAATCAGCCTTATTAGGCTAATGGTAGAAAATAGGGAAAATGCGAAAATCAGAAAATATAAGAGGTAATATGCCCACTAGGGCAGATTGTTTATCTGCGCAGCTATAGAGACACAAGTAAGGCTGTTACTGTTCATGACTATCTATTATTGAATTCATCGTTAACTCAAAACTATCAGGACTGATTGCTACGCGATTGCTGGCGTTTACGACGCATCAAAACGATCGTAACGACAGGCCCTGATAAAGCATAACCAAAGAAAAACAAACATAATATAGTCGCTGGATTGGACAAGGTAATAGCAAAACCTAACATCACAAAAATCATCACCACAAAAGGCACTTTGCCTTTAAAGTTAATATCTTTAAAGCTGTGGTAGCGAAAGTTACTGACCATTAATAAGCCTGTCGTAACCGTTAAAATGAGCACTAGCCAAGGTAAATTTTCCACACCGTATTCGTATTTTTCACTGACCCATACTAAGCCAGCCAAAAGAGCGGCAGCAGCTGGGCTTGGTAAACCCTGAAAATAATTTTTATCTTGCGTCGCAAGTTGCGTATTAAAACGCGCTAAGCGCAAAGCACCACCGGCTAAGTGCACAAAGGCACCAATTAGACCCGCTTGTCCTAAGGAGGACAAGGACCATAAATACATGACAATAGCAGGTGCTGCCCCAAATGAAATCATATCAGCCATGCTATCGTATTCAGCGCCAAAGTCACTTTGAGTATTGGTCATTCTTGCTACGCGGCCATCCAGTCCATCAAGCACCAAAGAAACAAAGATTAAAATAGCGGCAGTCTCATAGCGCCCACTAATAGCAGAAGCTATCGCATAAAAACCTGAAAACAAGGCAGCGGTAGTAAACAAATTAGGCAATAAGTAAATGCCACGACTACGTACTTTTGAACTGTTCTGATCCGGATTAGTCATGAGTAATATCGTTATAAAGCGCTAAAATTAAATGCAGTCTATTGTATAGTATTTACAGTGTCTCTAAAAAGAAAAACCTAGGACGCCAATCAGATATTTTATTTAAGACACTTCCATGTAAAAATACCGAGCAATATGGATAATACACAACAAGGCGTCAGCCCACATACAGTCAACTTATCGCGCCACGCTCTCAAACAGATGATTCGCGTCGTACATGACTTACAAAATCTCAGCGAAAACCCTCAATACCCAGACAAGCTCCCCGAACTGACTTGCTCTGCGCAAATTCAAGCTCAGAACTATTCGGTATTAATGGCTTATGACTTTCATGTCACAGACTCTCAAGAGGCCAAATTAATTGAGGTCAATACCAATGCTGGAGGCTTATGGTTTGCTTGCGGCATTGAAAATCCGCTCAACCAAGCACTTCCCGACAAATTAGCCCAGCGCTTACTCGCCACATTTATTCAGGAATACCGACTATTTACTCAAGACTCACAGGCTAGGCCTAAGCTCATTGCCATTGTTGATCAAGCGCCTGAGCAACAGTTTCTGTATTCGGAAATGCAAGCCTTTGCGCGGCTGTTTAAGCAAGCAGGAATTGATTGCGTTATTACTGACCCTAGTGAAATTGAAACAAGCAACTCAGGCCTCTATTATAAAGAGCAACACATAGACCTTATTTATAATCGTCATTGCGACTTTTATTTAAACACACCGGAAATGCAGATTATCGCTCAAGCATGGCAAGAGCAGTCCGTTTGCGTAAGCCCCAATCCTCGCGTCTATGGCCTACTAGCCGATAAACAACGCATGGCTGACTGGTCACACCCCCCCCTTTTAAGTGATTTGCTCAAGCCTAAAATAGCCCAACGCCTACAACAAGCTATTCCTAAAACGCAACTGTTGCGCTCATTAGACCAAGATACTTTATGGGCTAAGCGTAAAAAATTAGTCTTTAAGCCAACAACCAGTTATGCCAGTCGAGGCGTGTATATAGGTGAAAAATTAACCAAAGGTAAATTCAATAGCTTTGACCCACACACAACCTTAGTACAAGAGCGTATTAAACCGTCCATCACCACTATAAGCGATGACACACAATTTAAAACTGATTTCCGGCTATTTGTTTATCGTCATACCATTCTCGCCGCTTGCGCCCGTATTTATCAAGGCCAAGTGACCAATTTACGCACCCCTAACGGCGGTTTTAGTCAGCTTAAATTAACCAATTTCATATAAACATGCATACTTTGTTAAAACCTCTTATTCTTGTGCCGGCCTTACTCAGTAGCGCCTGCAGCTTAACCTCCCCTACTCTGGAAAATACACAGTTAATGGAATCTAACGAAGTCATTCAAAGCCAAAATGATAACCGACAATATCAAGTATTTACCTTAGATAACGACCTGCAAGTTCTTATTATTTCTGACCCAGATAGCGACAAAGCAGCTGCGTCTTTAGATGTTTTTATTGGCAGCGCTAGCGATCCAGAAGACCGTGCAGGGCTCGCTCATTTCTTAGAGCACATGTTATTTTTGGGGACTGAAAAATATCCCGACCCAGACGAATATCAAACCTTTATTGCTCAACATGGTGGTTCCAGAAACGCCTTTACTGCAAAGGAACATACCAACTATTTTTTCGATATAGAAAACGCATCTTTAGAGCCAATGCTGGATCGTTTCAGTCAGTTCTTTACTGCGCCTTTATTTAATCCTGAGTTTGTTGAACGCGAGAAAAACGCGGTACATTCAGAGTATTTGGGCAAAATAAAAACTGAAAACCGCCGATTTTATGCGGCCATGCAACAAGCCTTTAACCCCAAAAGCCCCTATGCAAAATTTAGCGTCGGCAATTTAGAAACTTTAGCCGATAGACCTGAAAAGCCGGTTCGCGATGATTTACTACGCTTTTATAAACAACATTACTCTGCGAATTTAATGCGCTTAGTAGTTTTAGCCAATGAACCTCTGCCCGTATTAAAAAAATGGGTAACAGATAAGTTCTCAGCCATTCCCAACCAACACAGCACTAAAGAATTTTTTTCTGAGCCATTACTCAATAAAGCACAAATGGCACAGAAAATTAACATTCAATCTTTACAGGAAAAACGTGAATTAAGCTTTATGTTTACCCTGCCAGAAGTGCAATCGCACTACCGCACCAAACCAAGCGCGTATTTTCAATCTTTACTAGGCCATGAAGGTGAAGGCAGCATTATTGCTCTATTAAAAGAGAAAGGCTGGGCGGATGAGCTAGGCACGTCCGCTGGTTTTAGTAATAACGCCCAAGAATCAGGCCTCTATATTGGCGTTAATCTGACCCATGCAGGGCTACAGCATGCTGATGATATTAGTGATATTGTTTTTCAGTATATTCGTCTCTTGCAACAGACCGAGATGCAGCAATGGCTATATGAAGAACAACAGCAACAAGCGCGATTAAAATTTCGTTACCAAGAAAAACGCAATGCCAGCCATACCGTAACTGATCTTGCTCGTAATCTACAGTATTACGCGCCACAAGATGTACTGCGCGGCACTTACCTTATGGAGCATAGCGAACCCGAACTCACGCAATCTTTGTTACAACTATTAACCCCAGAACGCGTGCTTATCTCCCTAACTAGTCAAGATGCCAGTACCGATCAGACAGAAAAAAACTATCATGTGGATTATGCGATAAATCCGATTACACCTGAACTAATAACGCGCTGGTCCAACTCCCCAATCAACCCAGCATTAAAGTTACCTACTCCTAATCCATTTATCCCGGATCAACTGGAATTAAAAAAAGCAGCGACAGAAACAACACACCCGCAGTTGATTCCACAAAGCCATGATATGCAAGTATGGCACCAATTAGACACGAGCTTTAATGTGCCTCGTAGCAACCTTTTTCTGGCTTTACACTCACCTATTGCCAACAAATCCCCGCGCGATGCACTGCTAAGCTCCCTATTAGCTTCTATTATTAGCAAACAACTAAATAGCTACGCTTACCCTGCTAGTTTAGCGGGACTGCACTACTCTATTCATGCAACCGAGCGAGGCTTAAGCATTTCCTTATCAGGTTATGATCAAAAACAACCGGCACTCCTTGAACGTATTGTCGAAGCACTCAAAAAGCCTGAAATAACAGAACAGCGTTTCACCATCTTAAAAAACCGTTTCCAGCAAAGCTTAAGCAACGCTCAGAAACAACAACCTTTTCAACAAATCCTTGCTGACATTAAGCGCACCTTAGTCGAAAATCGCTGGACCAATGAGCAAAAATTAGCGGCGCTAAGCACATTAACCGAACAAGATCTCATCGAGTTTTCCGCGCAATTTTTAAAGCAATTACAACCAACACTGTTAATTCAAGGCAATACCACAGCGCAAGAAACCCAGAAGATTGCAGACTTTATTCACGCCCAGCTTGTTTTATCGAAGGAAAATCTTCAAGTTCCAGCGGCTAAAATTATTCAACTCAAAGAAAACTCTTTAAATGCACACCACTTAAACATCGACAATCAAGATGCGGCTTTAGCACTTTATTTCCAAGGACCGAATAAATCAATAGCCGCGCAAGCGAAAATGCAATTATTAGGACGTATTATATCTTCGGCTTTCTTTGCTGATTTACGCACGCGCCAACAATTAGGCTATAACCTTGGCGCAGCCGCACTACCAATGAAAGATGTGCCCGGCATGATTTTTATCCTGCAATCGCCAGTTATTTCTGCGACTGAAATAGAAAGTCGCGTGAAAACATTTATTACTGCTTTTCTACAAGATTTAAAAAACCTAGCCACAGAGGAATTAGAAACCTATAAAACAGGTTTAATCACTCATCTTCTGGAAAAGGATAAAAACTTACAAAAACGCAGCTATAGAAACTGGCTAGAAATTGACCGTAAAAACTACGATTTTGACACACAAGAGCGCATTGCCTCAGCCGTTAAAACAATTGATAAGGCCGGCTTAGTTCAGGCTTATAAAAGCTGGCTGATTGATAACCCTCGTCAATTCCGCAGCTACGCCTTAGGCACGAAATTTATTAAGGAAGATTTTTCTGATGTGCAGCCGATTACAGATAATGATTTGTTTAAGCGTGGGCACGATAAGTTGTAGATAACCAAACAATTACCGCTCCCACCGCAACTGCGAGGGAGCGGTAAAAAAGTCAACATTGGTGCAAGCTCGTAACCGGATGAGTAGGCTGGAATAGCGTAGCGTTTTCCGGCATATTATTTGCCGTTGATCGCATGAGTTTCTTCTGATGGTGGAAAACGCTAACGCTATTCCACCCTTGCGCTAAATATTCAGATCATCTAATGGACTCGTTACTCCCTGCCCGCCTTGATTTAGAACATGCGTATAAATCATCGTCGTCTCCAAATCATTATGTCCCAAAAGTGCCTGAATAGTCCGAATATCCGTTCCGCGTTGCAATAAATGTGTTGCGAAACTATGCCTAAAGGTATGCGCACTTACTCTTTTTACAATTCCCAATTTTTGCACAGCACTTTTAATCGCCTTATTTATTGCGGATTGATCAATATGATGGCGAAGAATTTTTCCTGAGCGCGGATCAGTGGATAAATTTCTTGCAGGAAAAGCATACTGCCAGCCCCATGATTTTGCTGCATTAGGGTATTTCCTGCTTAGTGCATTGGGCAAATAAACGGCACCATAACCTTCATCTAAATCTTTTTCATGGATTAATTTCACACGCTGTAAATGGCTTTCAATTTGAGGCATCACATTAATAGAAAAAGTGGTTACTCGATCTTTACCGCCCTTACCAGAGCGCACCGTAATCTGTTTATACTCAAAATCTATATCCTGCACACGCAACCTAGCCGCCTCAGTAATACGTAAACCACTACCATAAAGAAGTTTCACTACTAATTGCGGCACGCCTTCCAATAAAGTAATAACCTGCTTTACCTCCTCTTGGGTCAACACAACTGGAATTTTACGATTTTTAGTAGACCGAATTGCATCTACTTTTTTCTCCAAAGGCTGCTCCAGCACTCGTTTATATAAAAAAACCAATGCATTCATTGCCTGGTTTTGCGTAGAAACCGCCACATTCCGCTGTATCGCTAAATAACTCAGAAATTCTTCCACCTTTGCTTCTGGCGTAACAGTCAAATCAGCACGATTAAGCATCTTGTGGAATTTCACATACTGCCTAATCCAATCAGAGTAGGTTCTTTCTGTATGAATGGAATAATGATTAAGCCTCATAACCTGCCGAACATCATCCAAAAGTTTGCTGTTTTTTTGTATTGACACCCCCGCCCCCTAGCATCTAAACTGTGGTGAAACATACCGCCGAGTTTGCCTAATTTACAGGTCAATATCAACTTATCAAGGCTAATTCCCCTGATAATAAAAAAGACAGGCACGTTTGCCTGAATACTACGGTAGTATCAGGTTATCAAGGCAAATGTGCGTGATAATAATATAGTTATGTTTTTATCTAAGGGTGTATTTCGTAGATAATCCTAAAATAACAATAGCAATAATAGATAGTCCATAGCCGATGGTTCTAAATATCAATTCGCTAATTTCAGTAAAAACACTTTCTGGAAAAAACACAAAAAAAATCAGGTGTACGAAAATCCAAAAACCTGCAATATAAATACCTATGTAAAACATTTTGCAAAAAACGAGGAAATCAAGGGGAGGAAATCAAGGGGTCAGCCAGCTTGATAACGAGAGAGGAAATCAAGGTAAATCAAGGGGTCAGCCAGTAATGCCGCTACCAGTCATTTTAAGTCTTAATAAATCAATTGGTTATCGGGTTTATACATGATTAAAAATGAACGCGGCTGTAATAAACAATAGCTTACGGGCTTTGTTTATGGAAAATTGAACCACAAAATCAAAATCAAATTGTTCAAGCTATTGTTTTTAAAGTGGCTATGATATTAGAATACATGACAAATATTTAGTTTTTATTCTTATGATTCAACAGCTTAATGTGTGACTGGTAGCGACATTAGGGTCAGCCAGCTTGATAACGAGCAAGTAAAGCTCAATATTGGGGTTGTAGAGGATTTTAAATATTGTTCTAACAAAGCAAATACAGCTGACCGTTTAAAGCGTCACTTTAAACGGTCAGCTGATTTGGTCGTTAGATTTACAAGAAATACTTAGCACATGATTTGTCCTAATTGTTCAAAAACAATAAATTGGTACGAGCCAGTCAAAGTGAAAACGGAAGATGGTTTTGAAAAAGTAAATAAATGTCCTAAATGTAATGGATATTTCAAAGAATCTTGTCCTACTAGTTTTTGGTGGTCTCAGCTTTTTCTGATTCCAATGTTTTGGCTAACTGTCGTTCCAGATGAATTTGAAATACTCAAATATAGTATCTTTGCTATTTTAATTACAGGGCTTCCAATTTTGTTATTTATGCGTGAAAGAAAAAGAAAACGTATAATTCAGAAAAAAGGAGAATGGGTCGTAGTAAAAACTATCAATATTTGAAACAAAATTAAGGTACAAAAAATCTAAATCGGGTAAGGACTGGTTTCTCTCCAGCCCTCCCCACAGCACCCCGAATGCGGGTCCGCACGGGGCGCTTCCTTCGCGTAATAAAATCAATTGCGCCCTCGCAGTCAATCCCAAAGCTGGCTGCGACATCTTACCGCCTCTTATGTCTAGCATAAGAAAGGCAAGCTCGGCTCCTCTTTGACAAAGGTTCAGGCCTTCACCCTGTCCCAACCATTACGATGGGCATTTGGCTACTATGCCGTCTGCTGACTTCTGCCTAATCACCTGTGAGGTTACCCAAACAGACGCTATGTCCAGATGTTGCGTTGCTATTAGAATTCGCTCGATCTCCGATGAATAGCCATCAGAAACCAATGGGGTCATATATGGTCCGCCCCGTATTGCAAGAATTGTTTGTTCGTAACATAAAGAAATATTGCACCCATATATCCGGCCTTTGTATGAGGTTGCCTAATACCTCTGGCCCTGATGGAATCCGCGCATTCCTCACCTAATCAGACTCACGGCCTCAATGGGCCCTAGACCCCAGCAGGTTCTTAGGAATGCAGGTGTTACCTTTTATGCCATCACTTAAAATTTTATCTACGCAACTCGTTGCTAACGCTTTCTTAGCTATTGTAACTGTTTTTCTTTTATTGCCACTCAGCTCTCTTTGTTAAGTTTGGCAAAGTAGCCATGTCTTTTGAGTGTTTAACTTCATTCCCT
>Ga0209825_1000111_pt1 | contig 84527 bp, 68 predicted proteins | sample EN8Hudsemesocosm_FD_184631 | JGI IMG/M metagenome (GOLD analysis project Ga0209825, IMG submission 184631) | Methane-oxidizing microbial communities from mesocosms in the Hudson Canyon - EN8B Hudson Canyon (SPAdes) (version 2) | ecosystem: Environmental > Aquatic > Marine > Cold seeps | place... | reverse complement strand
CATCCATACTGAGTGCACGAATAGCATTAGCAAGTTCACGACGAGACGGCATTCATTTTCTCCAAAGAAGGTCTAAAAAGTGCTGCATTTTCCCCTATATCGAGGTTATGAGCAAATATAAATAAACGATAAATGATTATTTTGATCGAAATTATATAAAGACTAAAGTTAGCTAGAAATTCCAGGCTATAAATCGACTAATTTTATTACCTTGAGCCATATTAACCACTAAAACATCTTTAGCCCCAATTTGTTGTAAGACTTTTTGCATTTTTTGTACATTTTCTTTCTTTGATACCAGCGAGCTAAACCACGTAACTTGCTCCTTAAACAGAACGCTCTCTTCCGCCATTAACGTCATAAACCTAAGTTCACCTCCTTGACACCATAGTTCAGCATTTTGCCCACCAAAATTTCGTCCTTTCTGTTGATAAGTTTGCTCACGATAAGAACGACCGCTTCGCTTAGCTTGACTATTTGTTAAATTATTTCGTTTTCGCTGGTTATTTTCTAGTGCTTGCTCCAAGGACTCATAAAAAGGAGGGTTACACATCGTGAGATCAAAATACTCATCAGATTTAATAATGCCTTTAAATATGTTGCCTATATCCTTCTGGTGCACAAGTTTTATATGTTTTTTTAACGAAACATTACTTTGCACAATATTCTTAGCACAATTGATTGAAACCAAATCAATATCCGATCCCAAAAATTGCCACCCATAACTCTGTGACCCTATAATTGGGTAAATACAATTAGCACCACAACCAACATCCAACACTCGAATCTGTTTTCCACGCGGAACATCCCCACCATTAGCTCTCGCCAATAAGTCGGCTAAATGATGCACATAGTCAGCTCTCCCAGGAATTGGGGGGCATAAATATCCTTCAGGAATTTGCCATAAATCAACATTATAATAAAAAGCTAATAACGCTTGGTTTAATGAAAGAACTGCTTTTGGGTCATTAAAGTCAATTGTCTCTTCTCCCGCTACATTTTTATTTATAAAAGGCTTTAGTGAAGGAACGCGCAGGCAAAGCGCTGGCATATCATATCGACCATGATGCAGGTTTCGAACATGAAGCTTTGAAGATGAGGTCTTTACAGCTTTATTAACATTTTTTTTAGCATTGATCTCTACAGCAACTTTTTTTCTGGCCATGATTCTACTCTTAGAAAAAATCGACCAGTTAAACTGGCAGGCCACATTCTGTCATATGTAGCCCGCCAAACAAGGAATTAATTTTAATAATTACAGTATAATTTTTTGATTTTATTTTCCTGCGCTTTCTCGGCAAGAGGAATAATCAATTTAAAATGACGTGATACTATTTCTCGATAAACAATATAGTCACACCAAGTTGACTTATCTTCGGGCATCCATTTGCTTGCTGAACGACCATCTCTAATTTTTTTTTGTGCAGAAGATACCTGCACTAAGTTCATTGGATGATAGGCAAAAGCCATTCTCCGTGCTCTAGTCCAAAACGCCCCACCATAGAGGTGTGCCTCTTTTAAACTGATGCGCTGATCGACCGCTAGATTTTTCATGCCGTCGATAGGTTTTCCTGTATAAATATCTAACCACTCCCCTGCACTGATCAATTTACATCCATTTTTACTTTTAAAAAAACTGACTTTAGAAAGACTCGTTTTCTCAAGCATATTGGTATATGCATTTTGACACGACCATTCATCACCACGCCTTGGTAGCCATTCTCTAACTTCAAAAGGCCGCACATTCGCCGAGGCCGCGCCTTTCCCTTTATGAAGACTAAAACAAGGCTCAGAATAACAACGATACTCACCATCTACATACCCGCCACCAATAAAATCAAGTTCTTCTGGCCGCTCTTCAGCAAAAGAAAAAAGACTCACTAATAAAAGATAAGTTACAGCTACCACTTTCTTAAACAATTTAAGTTCCATCAATAATACAGCCATCCATGTAAATAAAAGCCATGTTTTATACATTGGCCAAATACAAAATAAACACATTCGTGTAATGCGCGCAAACATATACCTTTACCAAGTCATTGTTAAGTTTTTTTAATGAGAGGTGTGACATACGTTTCGCTTCAACTACACAACGTGTAAAAATAACGCTTTCTAACAAAATCTGACTACTTTTCACATGTGTTGTATTGGATAATTAGAAAACAGTGGCTCAACTCGAAGAGCTCTAACTATTTGAGCAATGGAATTTATGCGTTTTAAATTAACACTTCTTCTTTTTTTAGCTTTAATTAGCACTACCTCATTAAGTATTGAACTGGAAAAGAAAATAGCATGTACTTGGGATCCTGTTGGCAATAACGGTCCTGTAATGGCTTTTTTTTCCGACCTAATCCCTAAAGCTTTATCATGGGGAGTCGATTTAAAGTTTTTACCCTATGAAAATGAGAATATGGCAGCTGCAGACTTAGCATCAGGAAAGTGTGACATTGCTATCGTTACGGCAATCCTTTCACGCGATTTTGTTCCTTTTGCGGGCACGCTTGATGCGATTGGAGGCATAACATCTGAGAGAAAGTTAAAAGAAGCTATCGCTGCCATTTCATCAGCAAAGGCCAACAAAGTAATGTCTTCTGGAGAGTACGAAATGATCGCATCACTCCCCGTCGGTTCAATGTTTGCTTACGTAAATGACCGAAAAATTAACGGTGTTGACAAATTCACTGGAAAGAAAGTCGCTATATTGAATGGTGACATACAAACAAAAACCTTTGCAGAGCTTTCAAATGCCATTCCAGTAGCCACCACTCTTTCTAACTTCCATCACTATTTTGAACAAGGTAAAGTCGATATCGTTTTAATGCCTGCGCTTGCCTATAACGCATTTGAACTTTATCAAGGTTTAGGGAAAAATGGCGGTATTTTAGATATCAGACTTTTTTATGGGATGATCCAGGCGATCGCCAGAAAGTCTCAATTCCCAGATGAGTTTGGCCATAAGGTACGAAAGTATATGGTTGGCCGCCTCGGTAATATTATTAATCTAATAAAAGTTGCTGAGCAAGCGATCCCTCATAAGTATTGGATAAAAACCAGCCAAAAATCCAAAGACGACTTAGAACATTTATACAAAGATGTCCGACTAACACTCAAGACACAAAATAAATTTAACGCAAAGGCATTATCCATGCTTTGGAAAATTCGCTGCCACTCATCCCCTAATCGTGATGAATGTATGCTGCCTCAAAAATCAGCTAAGTAATTACAGAGAGCTAAAAACAACTATTTTTTAAACTTATTTGCCACCAGACGACAGCTTTTCAAGGCTGCCAGCAGAATAATCCCGGAAGCAATTCCGACAAATAAATTCAGTAACTGACTTATTATTGCTTGATAATATTGCGTCGCTAAAACACCCTCAATATAATGATGTAAAAACCCGACACCGTGAACAATAATACCACCACCAACAAGAAACATTGCCGACGTCCCAATAATAGACAAACCTTTCATTAGAAAAGGACAAAAAGCGAGTATTAATCGCCCAAACGATTGTTTTATTGCAGCCATATTCCCCGCAGAGTTATCTGCCAATAAATATAAACCCATATCATCTAGCTTAACTATAAAAGCCACGACACCATAAACACCTACAGTCATGACAAACGCAATAACACTCACCACAAGCCCTTGAATCAATAAACTTTCATTGGCCACCGTACCTAGTGCAATTACAATAACTTCTGCTGACAGAACAAAATCTGTTCGAATGGCACCCTTAATTTTTTGCACGCTCAAACTCAAGAAGGTCAATTTCTTTATTGTATAAGACCTTTCGAAGAGCTTCTTTATACTCAGTCTTCTCGCTTTGATGAGCTACGCTATGCCATACTTTTTCAACACCTTCAAAACATAAGTACAATCCACCTATGATTAAAAGCGGTGAAATGAACTGTGGCGCTAGCGCACTGATTATTAATGCTAAAGGCACTAATATAAGCTTATTCAAAAAAGAGCCTTTAGCGACAAGCCATACTACAGGGAGCTCTCTATCTGCTTTCACTCCACTTACCTGTTGGGCATTTAAGGCCAGATCATCGCCTAGCACCCCAGCGGTTTTCTTTGCAGCAATTTTACTCATTAATGCAACATCATCCAATACTGTTGCGATATCATCTAATAATGCAAATAAACTGCTACCTGCCATACTTCCCTCAATATTGATTAGTTATTGTCATATGCATTTAATGTTAGCGATATAAAATCACTGAAACTTACTTTAGCTATATTCTATAACTTTATAAAAAGCCGTATATCTATTAAGACTCTAAAAATAATTTCCTCCATCTTGCTGAAGAATTTCACGATGTTTAAAATCAATAACATAATCTTTGCTAGAACAACGGACGAGCCAGTGACTTAAAATAACGTCATATATACATTATTAATGCATATATTTTAAAAACCCCCTAAGCAATAACAATAAGCGCTAAAGGGCGTATATCACAAATGAATATGGTATGACTTATGGAAGACCCTTCCTCCGTGCTCTGTTTTAGACTTCAGATCTGACATCAAAACTCCGATTAATATTAACCCGATAAGATTATTAGCCTACCCTATACCATTCATCTCAATTTTTAATTACTGACAATAATAAGTCAAAAGCACGAAACAAAATTGAATTTATTAATCGGGAACAATACAAATATATAAGATAGGAAAATCGATAAAATAATAAAGGTTATTACAACGACTTATAAGATATTAGAGTAATATTTCTACAATCCAAATCAAAGGTAAATTTTCGTGAACTTTGGTACTTTTCTTTTCTAGAAATTCGACTTTCAAAAAGAGATCTGACACCATACGGCCTCTATAATATGGTGAATTAACTTGCAGCACAGGAAGCATTAAAAATGGCAAATAAACGACCTCTCTCAGTAGTAGATAATGGATTTCTAATTACTGAAACAGATGAAAGTCCGAAGCATATTGCAGGTTTGCAAACTTTTATAAAGCCTAAACGGGCAGCTAAAAACTTTGCAAGAAAGCTATATGACCAATGGATAAAAACTGATACTGCCTGTGCACCATATAATTTAATACTGAATGCTAAAAACCCCTTAGCCCCCCACTGGGAAGAATCACCAAATTTTAAAGCTAAAGAGCATGTATCCTTTTTAACTCTAAAAAAAGGAACACGAGACGAATTAAACACGCTTGTTTCAGAATTACATGAACCAAGATTGGATTTGTCAAAACCTCTATGGCGATGTTATTTTATAGATGGCCTCTCTAATGACCGTTTTGCAATCTACTTCAGCTTCCACCACAGTTTACTGGATGGAATTTCAGCCGGAAAGATTATGGAACGAACACTCACTTATGAAGCTTCAAAAAAAGGTTTACCACCATTTTTTGCAATGGCTGACAACCCGTACAACAAAAAGTCAGGACGTAAGAAACCTACATTACTCGATAAGGTAATGTCTACAGCAACAAGTAATGCAAAGGCTGTTTACGGCCTTTCGCGCATATCTACACAATTATGTCTAGAAGCAGCTGGTCTGACTAAAAACGCCATTTCTCTACCATTTACAGCTGCACCAACACCATTAACGGGTAACGTCACCTCTAAACGAGCTTTTACTACATCCTATTTACCGATGGACCGTGTCAATCATTTACGTAAAATCACGAGAAACACAATAAACCATATTGCTTTGACATGCTTAGATGGTGCATTGCATCGCTACCTAGAACATATTGGCCACCCATTAGATGCTACTCTAACTATCACTATGCCAGTAAGTTTACGAAAAGAAGATGCTAAAGTTGGCGGCAACCAAATAGGGTTAGTTGCCACGACATTATCTCCAAAAACAGATGACCCTATTATTCGTCTTAGAGAAATCGGAACTTCACTTCAAGCTGTTCGTAATCAAATTGATGATTCACCTGCTCAGAGTATCCAAGCGTATTCATTGGTCACTAACGGTATTGCTCAATTAATTGATACCGTTAATGCATCAGCCGCGATACCGGCGTTATCACACACAATCGTTTCAAATGTACCAGGCCCAAGAAAACCTCTTTACCTTGAAGGAGCTCTATTAGACGGCTGGTATCCAGTTAGTACATTAGGGCCAGGACACAGGCTCAACGTCACTATGTTTTCTTATAATGGTAAGCTTGATTTCGGCATCATAGGCGCTTCTGATTTTCTACCTGACTTACATATTTTAGGCGCTTTTATTATTGAAGAATTTGAAGAACTAGAGAAAGCGGTTATGTCACCCGATATGGGAACAACGTTATTAGCACAAAAACGTCTAGCTAAATCTCAAGACGATAACTAGTCTATAAGTCATTCGTTTTAAAAGTCTTCTCACCTTAATTTATATGCTTAATTTCTGTTAAATAGCGCCACTCAGAAGTTAAGTGTTTCTTGCGTAATACTCCTTCAAAAATATTTCACTTGCAGCACCTGATAGGCCTTGATAATTACAACTCTAAAATTGATACTGTAATAACCATCCCACTCCGAAGGCAACAGACGATGCATACACTATACCCAGACATTAAAACCAATCAAGAGCATCACTTAGCTGTCAGTAAATTACATACGCTTTATGTTGAAGAGTCAGGTAACCCTCAAGGCATTCCAGTGTTATTCGTGCATGGAGGACCTGGTGGTGGTTGCGATCATAATTCACGTTGCTTTTTTGATCCAGAGTTATACAGAATAATTACCTTCGACCAACGTGGCGCAGGGAGAAGCACGCCTCATGCTGAGTTAAAGGATAATACAACCCAAGACTTAATCGAAGATATTGAGAAAATTCGTCTCTATTTAAATATTAATTCTTGGGTCTTATTTGGCGGATCATGGGGTTCAACACTTAGTTTGCTTTATGCTCAAGCATACCCCGACAAAGTAATAGAGATGATTCTACGAGGAATATTTTTATGTCGAAAAAAAGATTTGCACTGGTTTTATCAAGAAGGTGCTAGCCGTTTATTTCCGGATGAATGGCAACACTATACAAAGCAAATACCCATTAATAATCAAAATAATTTCATCTCCGCATATTATGAGTTGTTAACATCAAAAAATGAATTAAAACGAATGTCGGCAGCAAAAGCTTGGTCCGGCTGGGAAGGTACTTGCTCTACGCTAAAACCAAACAAAGACATCAAAGATCACTTTACACATCCTCAAGTTGCTCTAGCTATGGCTCGTATTGAATGCCATTACTTTATAAACAATAGTTTCATTGAAGAAAATCAAATAATCAAAAATATGCACAAAATATCGCATATCCCCGGCGTAATTGTTCATGGTCGATATGATGTAGTTTGCCCTTTAGATAATGCTTTTGAATTAAAGAATAACTGGCTCGAAGCACGGCTTAATATTGTTCGAGATGCCGGACACAGCGCTTTTGAAACCGGAAACACTGATATGCTGGTCCGAGCGACTATTGAAACAGCGCAACGATTAAGTTCTGTTCGATAAGCTTACCCTTCGAAACAATCAAATTTTTCAAACGCTTCAAAGTGATCGCTCGGTAAGCTATATAATATTACGGCTAACTCATCACAACGTTCGACCCATTCATCACCTAAGCTCTTCGCCTTTTCACGCAAAGACCATTGCAAACACTTAAGTTTTTGAAGTACTGACTCAAGCATAAGCGCCACTAATTCAACTTCAGTGCATTCTTCAGGCTTCATACAATCCGCGATCTCAGACAACCAGGTTCTGATACCATCCTCCCAAACTCCTGAATTCCTATAAAGCTGCTCTAGACTTGAAATAAGTAAAAATGAACGATCTTCACCATCTGTGCTTTGTGCTTCATTCATTTCTTTTGAACAGCTTTTAGCTAAATCAAACCAATGAATCAGAGTACGCTGTAGTACAACAAGGTAATTAGCCAAAGAAGGCATAAACTCATAAGGAATCACTTGCGAGGTTTTATGAGCGCCTTGTCTTAACATTTCTACCGCTGCGTGGTACACGTCAATATTAAAACTTTCACTTTGAACTTCGATTACTGGAATTAAATGAGAGCGATCAAAACCTCTGGGCTTTAAATTTCGTGAGTAAGCTTCATGCAGTAACACGGCTAGCCCTACCACCTGACTTTCGAATGTATTATGATCACCAATAATACCTTCTGGCCAACCTGAGCCATCTTTTCGCTCTTGGTGCGCCAATACCGAAATACCAACAGCTTTTGGCAAATGAGGAACTTGGTCAAGAAAATTCTTACCTAAACTAAGCTGTTCTTTATATAATGTTCTTCTTTCATCTTCCGAAAACGATTCAAGGTTTAAGGCTGTTTGCGGATTTATATTTAAAAAACCCGCATCATGCATTTGGGCCGCAGCAAAAATTATTTCTACAGACGCAGCGCTTAAACCAAGCTTTAAAGCAATCAGAACTGCAAAACCCGCTACGCCTTGCGTATCCGAATATTTAAGCGGCATCCGCTCTTCAAATACTGTCAATTTTTGAGATACTAAAGGAAAAGCATTGAGTAAGCCGCACTGCCGAATTAGCTCTTTTGTTGCAGAAAGAGTATTGGATGAACCAAATATTTTAGTTTGTATTTCATTAATATCATTAAAGAGTTCGTTTGGTGATATTCTAACGGCCAAATTTACCTGAAGCTCAATCGGTAGATCTAATTTGAATTTCGAAATTTTATTCGCAACATCTTCTGTAATATTTGTTCCTTTTGGGATGACGGTAGCCCCTAAGCTGTTACAAATATCTTGCGTTGTGATGACAGGGTTTGTTTTATTTATCTCTACCAAATGATCGGCATAAAAATTTCGCTCAGACTTCGGTACCATTGTCATCTAAAGCTCCTGTTTTAATATTCATATCTTGAATTATAATCTAAGTTTTTATTCCCTATTATAAGCTAGTCTATATATTACGAATTGTCTCGTAAGAGACTAAATTCAGGTTAAAAAAATAATCTATTTTAAAAACAAGAACTACTTAAACTTAACATTGCTAGATTAACAGGCGTTTCAAGAATAGCCTTTGTACTTTCTACAATAGGATATTGAGAAAGCCGATAGTTACTCGGAGCTAAGTGAACACTCGAAGCATTACGCACTATTACGAAACTGCTTCTATCTGACAAAGCTTTGACATGACAACTTTTTGATAACATATCAGTTTTTCTAAGCGTACGGTTTGAAGATATTGCTGCAACATTCTCCTCTTCAGCGCTTTCATCTTTTTCTTCTGCCGTTGTGATTAATGTATCCGATGCACCTAACGCGTCATCAAGTACATCTAGTAACTCAACACTGATAGAAATATCAGAACTACTTCCTGAGACCAACACATCAGAAGTGAGGCTGTTTTTAGCAATGACTGTACTTCCACTTGAAATGGAGCGGTCTGGCGAGTTCAAAAGTAGATCACCACTTGTGACGCCTGTTGTTGTGCTGCTATCATCTGAGGCAATTACCGTAAAGCTTTGCTTAGCGTTAATCACAGCTTTTCTAGACTCGCTAATTTCAATCATTGCTTCGTCTGTAATTTCGAGAACGTTAACATCTAAATACATATTTCCACCTTCACCTTCTTCAAAAGTAGAAGTTTTGATATTTGCTGCAGTCGTTAACTTCACTTCATCAGCCATAATTAAAATATCACCCCCACCTTGAACCCCTAGACCCATTGAAATGGTCGATGTATTTTCGATTACTAACTCTCCAACCCTTATGTCAATATCTGAGCCAATGCTGTCATCACTTACATTAACCGCTATTAAAGCACCGTTATTCATGGACATTGAACCGGCATCTATTCTTATTAATCCGCCTTGGCTATTACTTTGAGATGTCGAAATAACATTGCTACCATCTAAATTCAATGAATTTTCAGTTACAATGACAATGCTTCCCGCTTGAGGGCCCGATACATCAATGATCTCTGTAGAATCAGATATAGCTGAGGCATTAACTCCATCGAAAGAATCCGCTTGTGTCACAATGCTAGCACCTCCTCTAATTGCAACATCTTTACCTACAATAAAAACATTGCCTCCCTTTATACCATCTGCCAACGACTCTGTTTTAATCAACGTTTCGCCGTAGATATCAATTGCTTCACACGCAACAATATTAACATCGGCACCCAAACTACCTTCAAACAACGAGGTACCAATAATACTCGAGCCGCCAAATATATTTACATCAGTACCAAACACATTAATTTCAGGGTGAACATCAGCTGTTTCGGAGGTAACAGAAATCGTAACATTATTTAAGTTAATCGTTTCAGAGGCTAGGTTTAGTGCCTCAGTATTGCTAGATAATAGTGAGATGTCTGAATTTGATATGGATAAACTTGAGCCAACAGCGGAATAAACAAGCGTCTTATAAACGGCATCTACATACGCGATACCCTCGGACGCTGTTGCAGATAAAAAATTAACATCAAAATCTACATTTGATAAGTTTAAGTTATCAATTTCAATTTGGTGAGATGCTAACGTTAATTTTTCACCTTGCCCTAAACTGAACTGACTGCCATTAACTGTAATATTACTAATGGAGTCTGACAGAAACCCAAACGACACAGGCGATGCAATACTTAAATTAGGTGACGCTTCAATATCAGTCGTCAGTACACTTTCATCATCAAACATAAGATTATTGGCGGTACTTGCATGAAATGATCCCAATACATTGATTTGTGCGTTTTCTCCAAAGACCAAACCACTTGGGTTAACTAGCCACACATCAGCCCCCACTATCGAAGATGAAACCGTGCCATCAATAATTGAGGCTGTGCCACCCGTAACACGAGCAATCACATTACTAACAGGATTATTTGCTGCAAAATGTGCTTCTTCGCCAGCCAGTACGTTGAAGTTCTCAAAACTAAAGAGCAGGTTCGTACCATTCAGTTGGCCTTGGTTTTCATCAAGTAAGTACGTTGCATCTGCACTTGATAAAACAGCCTGACCAGCGGACCCTACCAAACTGCCATCTTGCGTAATTTCGGCTTTTAGCGGCATCCCAATGCCTATCAGAGCACTCAACAGAAAGCCTTTGTTTTTATAATCCATTATTAACTTCCTAGAGTTAGTGTTTATCTTGTATTGTTTAATTTTTTGATTATTGAGGTACATTAAATGGATCAACTAGAACAGTTATTGAATCAAAATAAATGAGTGAGTTCGGATCAATATTATCCGTTGCTGTACCACGAATTGTGCATTCTAATGACGCTTCTGTACTATTGAATGGCGCAACCCAAGCTGGACTATCGTTATTAGTATCAAAAACCCCATCGTCTTCAAGACCGCAATTTTGTTCCCATTCAATATTAAGGTTGCCAACGAGTAAATCCTCAAAACCTATACTGATCGCATAGGATTCTCCAGATTGAACAGTGCTATTAGACGGTATCTGAGCAATAGGAATGCCAGCAAAAGTAATCACAGGTTGTTCGTACTCTATAACACCACAGGGAATTGTTACGACTTCTACCGAGCCTTCATAAATACCATTTAGTGGTGTTGGCAGGAATACTGTATCGTCACACTCTGTATGCTTCCCAAAGAGGCCCTCTGTAATGGATAACACGCCTGGGTCTCCGGATGACGGGGTATAAGCAAAAATCGCATTATTTTCAGGTAAAACTCCAAATTGTTCAGTGCTACTTGACCAGCCAATTTGACTGTAGCTAGCCTCTCCATACCATTGATGAGGAACTGGCACCGCATCACGTAAGAGGTCTACCCTCAATTCAACGGTAAAAGGGTTTAATAAAGGGTTATTTTCGGTACTTATGTTAAAAGTAGCTTCAGGTATTGCTAAGTGCTGCTCTATTTCTGTCGCAAGGTCTGAAACAGTACTTGTATAGTTCAAACCATTACAATTTAAATTAAGATTAGATAAGTCTAGATTTTCTGAGGATAACGTATTTAAACTAGCAGTAATTTGGTTTGCCTGTGCATCGATTAAACCGTGATATGACAGGTCAAGGGAATCCAAATTCAAATAAGATAGCAGTGATAAATTGCGTATAGATAAGCCAACATTGTCGATCAGTACGCATTGATTAGGACCCAGTAATTCAGATTTTTGACTTCCCGCACAATCCAACTCAGTACTGATTAGTTCTTCTAGGAAGTCAACATTTTGAGCAGCAAAACACTCACCTAATATATCTTGGTCAACACTCAATTTATCCGTTCCACATCGCACATTAAAAGAAGCAATATTATCACCGCTAGGTATTAATGACTCGATGATACAACTAGGATCAGCATACTCGACTGTCGTTGTTAGTATTAATTCATCTTCGATATCAACATCGGCTTCTGAATTTTTATAATCAGCAAACGCTTGCGCTGATAACTGATTAGTAAATAAAAAACCAAAACTGTCATCCGCACACTGATACGCATCAAATTCAGTACTACCCCAGCATACTATTGGTGCATCAAATTCAGCTAGATAACCGATCTTCCTAATAAAACTTTGCCTCTCACCATGCATTAGTTTTAGTGTTCCATTTGCTAGTACTTCATAGGTTTCGTCTACTTCAAGGTCTTCGCCGCATTGTGTTAAAGAATAACTTTGTTCAACAAATGTTAATATTCCAAACCCCCAGCCCGGTGTACATACTTCGTCAAAATCTCCAAAGTCACTAACTTCATAAAAGGTTGTGCTATTTACCTCTTCCTCGGTAAAAACCATTGAATAGTTTGTATATATCTCTGGAATAAAGTCTATATTTTGGCCTTCCAACAACTCAATTTGAGGGCTACTTAAGCCAGATAGATTCGCAAGCCTTACTTCGTAAGAACTACCTCGCTCGACATTTTGGAATATATAATCTCTGTTTTCAGATAAGCTAAGATCAGTTTCAGCTAAGACACCATCCACTAATACATCAACTAGCGTTTCACCATTTAAGTAAGAGTTATATGTGATATTGATCGAAGGTTTAGGCTCACAAGCTACCTCTATAGTGGTATTTTGCGTTATGGTCCCAGTAAATGATGAACCCTCAACAAGCGAACAGGTCTGATTTGAAAACGATAAACTTTCAGGTGATGTACTCAGCGTGTAGGTTTCGTTTAATAAAAATGTAGAACTAAAACGCTGCAGTGATGAGTTTGTAAATGATAGTGTTTCTGCTCTTTCTTCTTCTCTAAGCATCAGCAATAAAGGGTCTGAATCTTCAGTAAAACCAGTTAAATTAACACTAAGGCTATAGAATAGATCCTGACATTCAATAGGGATCAATATATTGTTAGTAACTGACGAGGGGAATTCAAAAGATGGAGAGATTTGGCAATTATAGTTTACTGGGCTACTTAAATTTAAATCTACTGAAGATACTAACGTACCCTCAATAACATTTGATACCAAGCGAGTGCTTTCAGTATCAGAACCAATTGTAAGTGGCTCTCCTTCCATATAATAGATTATCAGTGGCTCTGGTGTTTCCAAACCTAAACCACTAATAGAAACATCGATGGTAAAAACATCTTTAACTTCACAAGCAATATTGTATGTTTGATTCGATGTTACAGAGATAATACCAGCATCAAAATTTGGACAGTTATATTGAGGGGGTAAATTAGCGGAAATACTTAAAGCAGCGCCATGCGTAACAGTAACGTTAATGCCTTCGGTGCCGACTGACCAAAGTTGATTATTCAAAATTAAAGATAAATTTTCGTTATCTTCAAGACCATCAACTAAAACAAGCACGTTATAGTTATTATCGTTACAGGAAATAACAAGACGATCAACAGCATTCGCCTCAGAATTATTGGAGCCATTAACAATATTACATGTTTGCCCATCAGGCTGACTTGAAATGCTAACCTCGAACCCAATGCTGTCTATTAATGTTTCAGTGAACGTGAACTCGCCATTTTGAGTTAGCGTTAATTCTTCATAGCCTTCATTTTCTGTCGCTTCTTTGATAAGGGTCAAGGAGCCTGATAAACCAGAGATAGTTCCGCCTAGTTTATAATTGCCACCGTCTTTACTTTCAAAATGTTCGATTGCATCATCTGCATTTACTAACGCATCACAACTACAACCTGCCAACTTTTGAAGCGCAATTATCAACTCTACATCACGTTCAAAATCGCCATCAGACAGATCTAGTTCAATACCATTTAACTCTGCTCGAGCCTGTTTTGTAATACGGATACCGTTGGTGGGGTCACCATCGTCGTCTAATGTCTGAAGAAATCGCAGGATATTAACAACATGAGGTTCTCTGCCTGATACAGCGCCTTCAACAAGATCTATCGGGGTGATAATTCTTTTGCCTAAGGCCGTGCCAAATTCAATATCGCCGATATACAGCGTGACTAGTTCACCTTCTTGATATTGAAACTCACCTGATTCAGAAGTAAAACCAGATAAAGTGTCAGTTCGATAAGCAACACCTTCAACTTCACTATCAATAAATCGGCCGGTTCGTAAGTTTTCGCTCGCAACAATAGAACTAGTTGAACTAGTGCTAGAATCCGTACAAGCGCTAAGTAAAACTAATAAAAACACATTGATGAATATCGTTATTTTTTTTGAATAGGTTAACAACACTTAGGTCCTCTAAATACACTCTATACACAAGCTCGGACCATGAAGCATTCCTTGCCCTAGCAACATTACACTTAAGCCGATTAACAGCCAGTTACAAATTATTACATAGATGCAGCAAGCAGTATATATGCAACATACATGCAGGTATTTTTTCCAATGCCTAGTGAGCTTGTACTTAAAAGGAGAGCAGTAAAGAGGTAAAATACGATTAGCCCAATGTCTTAGCGGCTTGGGAAGAATAGAAGACTTAGAAAAAAGAGCAAAAAAAACTAAGAAACATCAAATATTATGATATTTTCGCTATTGATATTTAACAGTTGATTACTATTGACTGAGCACGTCACCCATAAACAAGGTGATCGCAAAAGAAACTATCAGAAAGGTAAGGCCATAACCAAAGCCCAATAAGTTAAATAGTCCGCATCTGAAGGTAGGTTCACTGCAACAGCCACTTCATCATACTGAGCAGACATAAGCGTTGCACAATGACTTGGACTCTCCAGCCATTCAGAAACCACATCATGCTCAGAAAGTTGACCCGCGGCAAGATTTTCGCCCACTGCTGCCCATTCATACTGTACAGCAGACACGCGATGACCCACATTCAATCCGTCTGACCCGGTATGACTAAAGAAATTATTACTCCCCATATCCGAGCTATGACTAGAGGCTGCTGTTTTTAAGGTACAGCTCCATTTCACTGGACTTACAGCCGAATAGTGAGTATTACCACACTGGCGAGCAACAGATCTTAGTTCATTGATTAAGTTAAGCATATTATCATCAAGTACTGATAACTGGCAGTCACCGCCACTGTCATTCAGAGTATTTGACAATCCACCAGCGTTCGATGTGTTACTTGCTTCAATACTACTCACATCCCCCGTTTGTTGATTATTATCACTTGATCCGGCACTACAACCCGCTAATACCGTAAGAATTAACAAACTAAGAACCATTCGATTCAAATTAGTGTGCATTCATAGTTCCTCGTGATTCATTAATATGCTTTAGATTTATATAAGTTATATAAATTATATAAGTTATATAAAAGCCTACTAATGAAGCTCCTGCCGTTGCGCGAGTGTAATAATCTGTTACGTACGTTATCAACTTGCAATAAAACAAAATGAAGTTGTAAATTAATGTTAAATCGACGTGTTTGTGTAACAATTCAGGAGCCGTTTATGGCGTACACATAAAAAGATTTGATGGCTATAATTTGAACTAACTAGTAAAAATTTATTGATAATAATAGTCATGTATTAGAAAAGAGAGACCATAAGCATTTGCAAAAGAACAGTACTTACTCTCTAATCACACCCTTCTAGCTAAATAAGAGCGTTACGACTCAATTTTTACATATTGGACATTAAGATGCGGCGGTTAAAATACACTATAAGTTTGTTGTTTTATTTTATTATAAACGCTAGTGCCTCAGCGACTGATAGAAATATATCTGCCTTTGCTTATGCCGATACAGAGCAAAATGCACAACAATTAGCCTATGCAAGTTTAACGACAAAACTAAATAACTTAGCTAATTTGTATCGTTGTCAACAACAAAACAATGTCAATAAACAAGCTAATTGTCTCGGTGGATTTTTTCATTTCGATATCCCTTTAGAAGGTCTAATTTTTAAATCCATTGATAAGCTCAATTCATTGGCAGGACAGCGAGTAATAATTGAAAAGAACGCTATTCAATCTATCTATTTACCTCGTTTATCAAAGCTTCATAATGAACTTATAAAGAACTTAGAACTTAGCACCGCCCCACAGGAGGTTAAATTTATAAGAGATCTATGGCGAGATTATAATGAGCATTTGAATATTGAATATATTCTTGGGATATTTGATATTCAACACAACTTCAAACTAGAGCTCGATCAACTAAACAAAATTAAACAACTACAAATTGACTATGCTGTACAAGTCAAATCTCTTGACGATATTCCAGCGTTATTACTATCAATTGGTCGCGTTGAAAAAGCATACATTCATGCTCCTACACCAATCGAATCAGTTGAAATGACACCGATGTCAGAAATGTTAAGGCATTTAATCGAGACGAGTTTTGCAAAAAGATTTCCTAATGAACGGCCTTCTGTACGTGGTATTAAATCGAAAAAATATCCATCTAAAAATTCGTGTTATCACCCTGTGAGTAAATTTGAAATCATCTGTAGCACTTTACCTACTGGTAGTAAGTCTTCCTCATCAGATGAAACGGTTCTAATTGGAAGCTATGAACAACTAGATGATAAAAACTTGTTGTTACATTACCAATTAAGACAAATTCAAAATAATAGTTTAATTGAGCATATTTACCTTCAAATCCCCCTGTCACTCACTGCGGCCACACGACAAGAACCTATTAATACTCAATTCGATAAAACTTTACATGAGAGTATAAACGAAGACCCTGAGTTTCACGTTGAACTAGAATCGACAAGAGGTAAACGAAATATTCTTATCTATGGAGGCGAGGATATTGGCCTGAAGATTAGATCAGACTCCCCTGCTTATTATTACCTTGTTGGTCATGTCGTTAGAGAAAAAAATCAATATTCCTACCTTATTGAGATTGGGCCAAAAAACGATCCCTTTATTGCAAAAATCTCTGGAAATGAAATTGGACAGTGGCTTGAACTAGGTGAGTTTACTGTTGAACCTCCTTTTGGTGTCGAACACCTTCAACTGGTTGCATCCAACCAAAACCCTAAATATCGACTTCCCAAAACGAAGTGGGACCCGATTAACGGTTATCATATTGTCGCAGGCTCTGAATCTGACTCACTATTAGGACTTAGTAATGTGCGAGGAATGCAACGACTCTGTGTTACACCGACGACTCGTGGAATGCAAAGAAACTGTGGTTCTGGAGCTCAAGTTATTCATAGCAACACGATCCCTAAAAGTACAACGGCAGATAAGCAGGATAAGACATTAAAAGAAGACGAGAGTGTATTGAGTTTCACGTCAATCCAACCAAAAGACTAAGCGTATAGTCATCTATACAAGCTTTAAATGCATACTCTAAGACAATTTCGACCGTCTATTGAGACTATAAATATAAAATGAGGTTCCACCATGCTCTCACGTATACCATTAGCGATTTTGCTGCTCCTTTTAACTGCATATCTTCCATCAGCTGCGTTTGCTTTAACCAAACATGCTCTTCTGGTTGGCATTAATGACTACCCAATTAAACCACTTAAAGGCCCTCAATTTGATGTTGTCGCAATTAAAAAAGCACTTAAAAATAAAATGGGCTTTGAAAGTCAATACATCACCACCTTGCTCAACGAAAAGGCGACAAAATCTAACATTTTAAAAGCAATAGATGACCTAAATAAAAATTCTAAAGAAGGTGATCAGGTATTTATTTACTTCAGTGGGCATGGCACGAGCGCATCAGACAATAATTTTAAATTTCCTCTACCCACAACAACTGGGGCATTCATTCCTTATGATGTCATTCCAAAGTTAGGCTCTAAATTTGCTTTACCCCAAATAATAGTTGGACGAACTGATTTACGCCCTCTACTTGCGAAGTTAGACGAAGGTGGACGGTCTGTATTTATGGTGATGGACGCATGCTATTCAGGTAATGCAGTACGTGGGATTCAAAGTTCATTCACTCTGACGGAGCGCTATTTGAATCTTAATAAAGCGTTTGCCGAGCGAGGTATCGAAATGGACTGGAGTGAATCGTTTCCTGAACCTAAAAATGAAAGTAATAATACTGATTACCCATATAAAAACATCTACTTTTTATCCGCCGCGGGTGAACACGAAGTTGCATTAGAAATTTCAGAGGCTCGTCTTAATGACTACCCTACTCTGGATGGCAAACCACATGGCGCTTTCACAGATAGTTTGTTGAGAGTTTTTGACGATCCGATGAAATCTGATCAAGATCGAAATGGCGAAGTTAGCTATTCAGAGTTACGCAGCGCACTTAGAGCACAGATGGAATCTAGAAAGTTCAACCACACGCCACAAGGCTTACCAAGCTTAGTAGACGACAAAAATAATTTAAATAACACGGAAGTTCTACTTTGGTCATCACGTAGCTTTTCAATAAATGACGACAAGCAAAGTTCTTCGCCTAAATTTACCAACACATCGACACCTAAAACTATTAATAATAAAATAATGACTAACATTAAGAAGCTCTATCTTGAACCAGAGCTTTCCCTTAAAAATATTCCAGATGGCATTGAATTAACACTAAACAAACATTTAGCGGATTACTTATTGGTTGGTGTTAATAATTCAGAGTTTGCGTGGTTGGCTGCAACTGGCGATATTATACGTAAAACTACACGCCCTACAGAACAAGAAATCAGCAGACAACTCAATTATTTGGTATGGCGTGATAATATAAAGACACTCAACAAAATTGGTTCACACGCTGTTCAGGTTGATTTACTTGGTAATGGTAAGGGTGCAACAGCAAGAAAGAATGAAACTATTGGGTTTACGGTCAACCTTCCTGACGGTGGACAAGTTATGCTGGTTAATGCAGATTCAAGTGGCGAACTCACCGTACTTTACCCTGCTAACAACGCAGAATTAGAAAAGTTTAAATCAGGTTCACTTGTTAAATTACCTAGTTTTGCAAATATCCAAGCCCCATTTGGCCAAGATACTCTACTCGCTATATCTTTTAAAGATACTCATCCACTTGTAGCTGATCTGACAAACACGACCTTTAGTTTTGACTCACAAACAGCACAAAACTTAAAAAGTACACTCAACGATGGCCTCTCAAATAGCTGGGGTTTAGATTATATAACGTTAACAACAACCCCTTAATTCTTACTTTATCTTTAAACCTAAGCTGCGACTTTTTGCATAAAAGTGCTTTTTTATGATGGGCGTTAGCTTGAACAACGCTTGTTTAAGGCATAAATGCTTTTTAAGGTATATCTTGTAGATAGTAGTTAAAAAACGCTGTCTCCAATGTAGGATGTTTTCAATATTTTGTTGGGATTCGTGTGACTCATCCAAACCTACTTTTGGGAATGATGAGTTTAAGCAATCATGACGCTATTGTTATTATAGCGTCGTGGCTTTATGGTTAATTGTCATATCAGTAAATACGATATTAGATTTAATTTTCGAACTATCAATTTTTTCTTGAAGAAGCTTCCAATCAAACGCTTCAGCTGTAGCATCAACTGACATATCACAAATAGAGGGAATACTTGCTAAAGTATTTTTTAGTGCCTGTTCGGTTTCATTTTCTTCAATCACCAACGAAACAAACTTAAAAGATCGGGCATTATTATCTAATTTAAAAAACCATGGGTTCTGATTTTGCATTGGAAAATGTACTTTTTGATCGACTGGCAACGTTTCTGAAATACCAAGACTACCGCATTCATTCGGATACATACGCGCCCATGACCCTTCACCAGTCACATCAGAAATCAAATAATAAGTTCCGATACCATTCCACATAACGGTTAAACCAAAACAATTATTTTCATGAAGGTCCTCGCCTAAATACGGAACAAAATCAATTTCCTCACGTGCATTTAATTTGCAATTTTCCTGATCATAGGGAACTTGTATTTTGGATGTAATGCTCAATAATGTTTTTTTAATGTTAGTTTGAGGTGCATCAAGAGGATCTATATTCGTATTAGACTGACTAGCCATGATTGAGTCTTGAGTAGATGGATAATTGGTTAAGGTCAAATAGCCAATCAAAGCGGATGAAACAATCACCGTTGCGACTATTGAGATAAGTAAGTTACGTTGATTACTTTTCTCATGTGTTGGCGTTGATAACTGACCTACATTTTTTAGGTCGTTAATTAGATCGTCCGCCCTTTGATACCTATTTTTTGGATCAGGAGCTATCAACTTATCTAATATCGGTTGCCAGTGCCGCTTAGCTTTAGTCAATATTAGTTGAGGTTGGTTTACTTTTTGAAAGAAAATTGACTCCATCGATTCACCTTCAAACACTAGCTTTTCAGTTAACATTTCATAAAGAGCCAAACCTAAACTGTAAAGATCACTGCGTCCATCAATCTCTTGGCCTTTTAACTGCTCAGGACTCATATATCGGGGCGTTCCAATACAGGTATTGGCCTGAGTCAACCCATCTCCTTCGATGGTTCGAGCAATCCCAAAATCTGACAATTTAGCAGTACCATCTGACTTAAACAGAATGTTTTCAGGTTTGATATCTCGATGAATAATACCTAGTTCATGAGTCGCTTTCAGTGCACTCGCAACTCCCGACAAAGTACTAATAATTATGTCATCTGACATTCCTTTTTTGATCATGTCACCCAAGTCGCCACCTTGCATGAATTCCATCGCAATAAACAAACGACCATTTGCTTCTTGAACCGTATAAATCGTCACGACATTAGGGTGATCAATTTTGGAATGACTTTTAGCCTCTTTTCTAAAACGCTTTATATAATTCGGATCATTCTCACGTAAGCATTTTAAAATAACTAATCGATCATTACCGTGCTGGTTAGCAAGGTAAACATCAGCCATACCACCTTTTTCAGACAACACTTGAATGATTGTAAAGCCTTCTACCGAAGGGAATTTTTGGACTTCAGTTGGAGCCTCTGCCATGAAATTTTTGCCTTAATCTTAACAAATTCGACGAATACCAACGGTATTCGTCGCGTAAATATTACTAAAAAAGATTTACGTATAAATCTACGAATGCTGCTTACTTGAATTCCGCCGAAAGCCCTAAATAAACACCAACTGCTACCACGATGACAGCAATTACTACACCTCCAATCTTCCACGATCGGTTATTCACCCCTTTTTTTCTCGACATTGTTTTTGATGCAGTGATCGACGCCCCCCCCTGCTTTTGTGCACGTACTTTGCCAGCTGATCGAGCTTTGCCTTTTGGAGCATCGGGAAGCTGGAAAACTAATAATGCGCCACCCATTCTGATCTGATCACCTGAGTTTAAATAAACGCTTTGAACCTTTTCATCATTTACGAGGGTGTGGTTAAGCGCAAGTAAATTCACAAGCTGCCATGTATGACCGTCATGCACTAATTTTGCATGCTGGTCGCTAACAGTTCCTTCCTTTAACTGAATATCACAAGAGGCATCTTTTCCTATCACAAAACTGCCCGCAGAGAGTTTAAACTCAGTACCTGCATCAGAGCCCGATTTAACCACTAAACGCGGTTCCATTGCCGGACCTAACTTAACTAAGGCTGCAACATTTGTTTTATTAGCTCCTAAGTCATTTACGTTAAATACTGCTGTCCCATCTGATTTCTTTTCACTGCTTTCCCACCAAGCGGAACTTTCTTTTTCTGGTTCTTCTGTTGATTGTTGCCCCTTAGCGTTTTCATCTTTTTTTTCATTGGCTGATTTTTTCAGCGAAGAAGATCCTGACAACTGACTAGTACTTTCAGCTGTATTAGATTGTGATGCTTTATTCGCAGCCAATGCGTTAATTTCAGACAAGTCCATTGGCATCGTTTTGTCTGAATCAAACTCAGGTGTAGCAAAAGTCTGTTCAACTTTTAGTTTATAGCAATCATTTGGAAATGATATTACTTCCCCATTAAGCACTCGAAAACTTTGCTTACGAACACCTTCATGTACAGAGCCATTGGTAGAGCCCAAATCTTCGACTAATAATCCGTCGCCATCTGGTTCTATTTTAGCGTGCTTGCGTGAAGCCTTTGGGTCTTTAATGACAAAATCACTTTCATCACTACGACCTACGATCATTTCACCCAATATTTGTACCGAAGCACCTTGGTTATCAACTAAAAATAGCTGGGGTCCTGTGTTAATCACTTGAGTTGCTTCATCATTCGACATATTTTCTATCCATAATATTCACTAAGCTTTTGCCCAGTCTATTAAGCGCTGTATTATATTTCTAATTTTAGGCCCTTCAATGATAAGAACCGTCGTGTTATCTCGTCCACCTGCAGCTAAAGCCGCTTGAAGTAGGTTATTCTTTTGATTTTCAGAAGCAGGTTCAGACACCATAATTTCTTGAATTCTAGCATCATCCAATTCATCCGTTAAACCGTCAGAACAGAGCATTAATTTATCACCATTACGCCACTCGAAGTCTATCAAACCAACTTCTAGGTCGTCTTCATTATTAAGTGCTAGACCTAAAACGGAGGTCACCAAGTTTCTCTGTGGGTGATTTATAGTTTCTTGCTGATTAATCATGCCGCTATCTAATAAACGCTGCACGACACTATGATCTGTTGATAGCTGAGTGAGAGTTTGCTTTCGCCAAAGGTAGGCCCTACTATCACCAACCCATACAATTTGTGTCTTAATCATAGTTTCTTTTACTAAGACTACGGTTGTGCCCAGCCCTTGAAGCTCTTCGTGTGTGTCACCATGTTCAAGAATCGCGCGATGAGCTTGCAAAATAGCCCTCTTGCTCTCACAACCGTCTTTAAGTTCTTTAACAATCGTGTTTTGTGCAATTTGGCTGGCTACTTCACCTCCCTGACGACCTCCCATACCATCAGCAACTAACCAAATACCCTCTTTGTCTGATGTAAAAAATGTATCCTGATTATTGTCTCGCTTCAGGCCAGGATCGGTCACTCCAAAAGAGCGCTTCATAAGCTTAACATCCCTAATTTACCTTTGAACGCGGTTACTGCTTTTTTAAATGCCGCTGGATTAAACGCGTCCTCATTTGCGAGGACATCGTAAAGACTATCTATTCGGCCTCCTAAACTTTTATTAAGACCTAACGAATCGGAAATAACACTAATACTCATGACGATTTGCTCACAGCTACCGTAATCCAAGAATCGTTTATCAGACCCAATGTCTATAAATTGACTTAATAATTTTTTTTGCTGTGAAGTACTTAATCCTTTTTCTATGTAAGGTTTTATTACATCAAGAGACGCTTGTAATGTTTGACTCAATTGGATTAGCGCTGCTTTATCATTCTGTCCTGCTTTCAAAAAAGCTTTGGTATTGGCTTGCCAGAGCGCTTGGTTTTTGGGTGAAACAACGGTAAATATTGCTTCAATTATTTGCAAATAACCATCATTAAGACGTAAATCGCCAGGATGCCCTACAAGCCCACTTTGTTGACGAACATCAGACATACCATGATGGCAGGCATGACAATCGTAAAAACTTATTTCTGGAAACAAACCATCACCGTCAAATTGTGGCGATTGTATGAGACTTAGCCAATGATCCGCCACTAAAACTTGCCCAGCCAACCAAATTTTTAAACTCGAAAAATCACCTTTTCTCTTAATATAGTCTTTATCAGCTTTATAGTGCTTAGGTTGAATAACCGTGAAGGTATCAAGCTCAAAACTTAATCGAGGATGCCCGGCTGCCATGATATCGTGTGTAGCTAGTTTTTTCTCATTACCCACATGGCATGATATACATAGCTCAGCTCGAGCTGTTGGGGATTCTGTCGGATATAGCCCTGAATTCATGTTACTTAAATGTGTTGCATTAGGCTCTGTGTGTGTTTTTATCCATTTTTCAGCCCCACCATGACACGCTTCACACCCCACACCATCGCTACGCTGAAACCGTCTTCCCCTGCTGCCATCACTTACATTATCAGTGTGACAATCTAAACAAACTTTAGCTTCATGCGCAGGCCCTACTCCTAACAGCTTAGCTATCTGTTTGGAGTCTTTTGACAATAAAGTTTTATATGCCCTGGCATGCCGGTCATGCTGGCTCCATGTGGTGTATTCATTTTGAAGAACCGTTGTGGTTTTCCGACTGGTCGTTTTACCATGACAAACAGAAGACGCACAGCTTGCGACACCCAAATGAATTAAGCCGTCGTCCTCTGGTAAAGGCTGTGATGCGTAACTCAGCTCAAACCAAAACCCGCAAGTAGCGACCATTATTACAACTAGAAATTTACTCAGCCCATATAGTCTTTTCATTATTGGTCACTCACAAACCATGGTTCACCATTTTCATCAAGATATAGTTTTTTCATTTCCTCCTTGTTGAATGGTCTTGAACCTAAACGACCAAATACCGCAACTTGCCCTCCTGTTTCATCAACTGCACGATCTCTTTCTAGCGCATGCGATAAGCTTATTGCCGGTGCTGACGTAGGATAATGCGCTATTAATTCTGGTTTTGGGTCAGGACTAAAACCATAGAACTTTGGTTGTGTTTCAGGTGACATTAATTGGACTACCTTCAAACCATTCTTGCCATCAGCTATATAAGCGAATAGTGACGCATTAGTCATCGCTATTACGATGTCTTGAGCGTCAGAAATTGCACCTTCGGCATTAAATCGTTGATACTCTTTCATCTCTTCAGGGTTTTCAACATCAACAATAATAATCCCCTCTGAACCAGCCGCGACATATGCATAGGTACGTGCAATAAAGACACGCTTAGCATCGGACATACTAATTGTATTGTTAGCGATGAGCCTAGGCGTCTCAGGTTTCGTAACATCGATAGTTTTTAAACCCTCTTTATCGGTTACAAATAAATACCTGAACTGAAGATCAGCGCCTCTCGGATCATTTAGCGCAAGCTCATTCAGAACCTTGGGATTAAGCGGATCATCCATGTCTAAAGTAACTAAACCTTTCTCCGTTAAAATATAGACAATACTTCCACCTACAACAATGTAGTGAGCACCATTCAGAACACCTTTAGGATTAAAAGTACTGGCGCGCTCAAACGTATTATTACGTGGATCACCATCGTGTAAGGTATCAATATCAACCAGAATCAATCCCTCTTTGCGATCTGCAACGAGTGCGTAACGGTAGATAGGATGCATCGGCTGCTCCTGGTTATCTATTCGCATCAAGTCACCTTCATTACGTGAAGGCTGTACAGGCTGAGTTGTTGCCAGCACCACACAGGCGGCATCTTCAGTTTCGACACTTGACTCTTGACCTAAACTACTAAAAGGCGCGCTGATAATACGTTGTGAAACGCCTTTATTTGCGATACTAGCAATATCATAAATATTTAAGCCATTTTCGCCTTCAGCAGTATATAAATACTCACCGCGCATTTGCAGACAGCCAACTTCACCACTGCCATGGCTATAACCCGTTTTAAGTTCTTTTTTACCCTCCAAATGAGCTTTATACCAATCAGGGTACGCATACTTTTGTAGGTAACTACCAATCACGGATTGTGGTTCTTCCCACTCTGTTACTTGAATACCGGTAACTGATTTTTTAGTCCCTATCCAAGCGTAATACCCTAAGAAATCAATATACTGAGTACCTAAACCTAATGTTTGAGTCATGATTGCATTATTATCGTTATCTTTTGACAGGTGGCAATCAGTACAGTTTTTGGTCTCAGTTTTACGTTCAGTATGCGGATAATGTGGATTAAACGCCTGACTACTGAAGCCACTAGCAGAGATAGGTGGTTGCTGAATATAAATCTTCTCTCGATTAGAGTTCGTTGAACTCAAAACCAATGCCGAAGTTGACCTGACAGGAGCTACCCGACCACCACTAGAGGGCTCACGCTTACCCAGCATAAATATTTCTTGCCGTGCAACCTGAGGGTTATAGGTAGCAAAATTGCGTGTCTCACCCCCTTCAAAATGATGTCGCTCTGTTTTTTGGTTAGCTTCTATTGGTAAATGACAACCGCCACAACTGGTGGTCCAAGATGTATGACAGGAATAACACTCTAACTCTTCATCTTGATGCGCCATTTGATCTTGCGAAGTGATCTCACCCCAGCCTTGCATACCAACATTCTGTTTTTGTCGGTCCTCTTTACTTAACGCTCGATTCTTTTTAGCAAGCTTCGCTTTCGCTGCTTTGGGGTTAAAATTAGCGTGATTTTTATTCACTGAATCTTTTACCAATGACATGTCCCATTCTAAGCCTTCAGTCAGAATAGAACGTTGAATCAACTTATCATCGATCCACTCAAACCTTTTCTTTCCATCAGGGTTACGAATAAGGCTTAAATCACGACCTCCGGCTAACGCGGCGGGTCCTGAAGTTATTAAAGACGGGTATTCCTTCGAAGTACCATGACAATCAACACAATCTATTTCGACCGCTGCCGCAACCTCGCCATATAGATGACCGTTACCATGAGAATCTTGGCTAAAGTGGCAATCAACACAGTGCATCCCGGCATCTACATGTATTGATGACATGTGAACAGCTTTATCAAACTTTTTAGGGTCATCGTCGGAAATTAAGTCTCCTTTTTCATCCTGTAAATTACCTTTACGATCACGCTTAAATACGCCTCTAAAATTCCAACCGTGTCCATGATAATCAGCAAATTGTGTATCATTTAAGTCGGGATTCATCTCAGACACTTGCTTCAGGAACTCAACGTCGCCCCAATTACCACGTACAGCTGCGCCTTCAGGATTTCGATCATTAATTTCTCTTATTTCTTCATGTGACGGGTATTTCTGTTTTTCGGGCCACATTGCAGGAGCGTCTGATTCATAATCCCACATGGTATTACCCAAAAATGTATTCATAAACATGTTGGGCTGATGCATATGGCAAATCATACATTGGCTAGTAGGAATGGCTCGGGTAAAGCTGTGCTCTATCGGGTGTCCTGATTCTTCTTTTGAAATAGTTGGATCTTTAGTTTGCCCTTTGCCGGTATGGCCAAATTTAGCATAAGGGCCTGAATGTCGTTCATCTCTATCGTTTGCATACACAACATGGCAACTCGCACAGCCGCTATTTCGATAATCTCCTGGTTGATCATTCGTACCCATAAACCAAGTTAAAGGGTCATTTAAACGGGTTTTATGTATATTTATGAGCGGTACAGAAATACTTGCGCCTGTTCCGGGGCCGCGATTTGATTGTTTGAAATCTGGCCGGCCTGGTTCTTCTAAGCGTTGAATATTACCAGCAATGTTCGGGATAGCCGTTTCAGGAAATAAACTGCTTATATTTCGTCCACCACGTTCAAATACTCTAAAAATATCACCAGGTTTAACAGTTTCCCATGCGGGTAAAGGGTAGAGATACGGCAAAATACCTTTTGCTCTCATTTCAGGCGTCGGTTCAACAGGCGCCTTTAACATCGCGGGAATACCATCATCTGTGTAAGCTTCACCTAATATATAATTCTTATACGGAAGTATGCCATTGTTGTAAGAAGCACCACCAAATAGCATTGCGCCCGTTGCCATTAAGCTACTTTTCGCCGCTTGAATTTCTTTCATGTGACAGGCACCGCAAGCAGAGTCAACCACACGATAATCAGAAGGATTCATAAAACGAATAAACTCACGGCTCTCTTTATTTAACAGTGTATAGGTACGTTCTGGATTAGCACTTGCAACTAGATTATTTTCATCAAAGCCCCATTTCTCAGGGTATTTAGGCATAACATGAGCTTGTCGCATTACCTCATGATAAGCCTGACTATCAGGCGCTATATTCTCATTACGTATTACCGCGGCATCACCACCATGACAATCTGCACAACCAAGTTTTACCCCAGGACTTTCATGCATCGATGCTTGATCAGTTGAAGTATGGCAAGAATTACAACCACTACTTTTCTGGTCTACGTCTAATTGTGTCTGCTGACTCGGTGCAGCCGGATACATTTTACTTTCATAACCTTCTGGCGCAGCAAATAAGGCTGTAGAAATTAACAATAAAGAAATTATATTAGTTAAAGCAAACATGACTCTTTGACCTTGACGAGTAAAATTAAACGTATTTTGATAAACAAACTTCCAAAATTTCATTGCACTTCCCTTAATACGTTAAAATCAAATTGGCCAATAATGAATAGGGAGATTCGTCATCCCCATATAGGTCTTCGTAACCCTGCCCAGGAATAAGTTGAGCATACGATAACCTCGCCACAACATTTTGATGCATCCAAGGTCGCCAAATTAATGCTGTCGACACATCAAGACCAATATGCTTATCAATATCATTTTGTTGCCTAACAACATCTAATACAGCGGTATCATCAAACCATAATTCATTCACATTAAACGATAACCTGAGTTCAGGTAAAAGGTCTAAGTCAGCCCCTACACCCATCAACTTTAAACCAGGGTTCGTGAAGTTTGATTGTCCGTGTTCTTTTGAGCTTCGGAGATTATTCTGCAAGCCATTTCTTGATGACAGCGCGACACGTCCACCTCCAACAAGCGGTACTCCCTGCCGAATCCAATAACTTGTATCGGCTCCTGCGAACAAAGGATTCTCAAAAATAGCGTCAAACCCTTCTGACAAATCATCATAAGGGTCAGAATCACCACTCGCCCAGGCTAATGAGCCTCTTAAACGAATCCAATCTAAGTCAAAGCCTGCTTCAGCGGCAAAAAACCAAGCACTAATATCTGATTCGACACCATTGATAGGTCCACGTTCTTCATCACCGAACACATGGTAAATACTCATGCTTAAGTTCATACGACCGATATGACCATCACCACTGTAACCAAGATAAGCGGCATTATATTCACGTGGTCGCTCCTCACCAAAAGATGCGGGTCGTTGAATAAATCCATTCGAGTCATAAAACACATCGGTTTCAGTATTACGGTTATACAATGCTAAGAATGATGAATTAAACCCTTTTGCACCTAAATCCTGCCAAAATAGATTGGCAACGAAAATGTCATCGTCTCTTAGAGACTCACTTACATCATTTAGGCCACTATTCGTATCTTTCTCGACACGCCTGAACCACGCCAAATTATATTGAAATATATTGTTATCACGTGTTCCAAACAGCCGTACACCGAACGGGCTATCGTTAAAAAGAAAACCACGAAAATCTGCATTAAAAGGCTGTATACCAACACGAATACTATCAAAGTCATAACGCGGAGAAACATTACGTAAATGGTAATCAAAGAAGGCTGTTTGTATTCCTACATGTTCATCTGTACGGTACTTCCCTTCATCAGGGTCAACATTAACCCCCAATATTTCATCTAGCTCGGTGTAATTGATATTAAATACTGGTGTAAATCTAAACTCCAAGTCTGGCGGACGAAAAACGGTATCTCCTTGATAAAAAACAAACTCTGCAATAATACTTTGAGAAAAGACGGTTTGGTCACCCGAACCATATACATCATTTTGACCAGCACTCCCTGTCGATTGCCCTCCAACTGGTGTCACGACACGCCGGGGCTCTATAACCGTATCTGAAATAATTGTAGTAGCAAAAAACCAATCATTACCAATGACCGGCGCATCACCTTTCAGTACGTTTCGGTTGTAAGGATCCCACCAATTTTCTTCGTAACCTAAACTATTCATGAGCCTCCAACGGTCAGGAATAGCGACTATATTTTTTTCGTTAATTTGTGCGTTAGTTAAAATAGGGACCGGAGATACCGTCCTTTGTTTTTTGCGGGCCTGCCTTGCAGCAACAGGAAGCTCAGATTTGGAGGTTGATGACATTGTTGTTTGAGACGAACCTACATCTTCGCTGTTGATTGCAGGTTTTTTACCTTCGCAATCAATATCGGTCAGACGTTCAGTATTACGATTACCAGCACGTCTTCGACGTTTAAATTTGCCTTGCTTTTGTCGTTCAACGCAATCCTCGTAGCTTTCTTCAGTTGATTCAGCGCTAACTAAGGGTGAATAAACAATGCAGGATAAAATACCAACAAAGAGTATGCCTAATGCATATTTTGGACAGCTAAGAAAAAAACGAAAGCCAGGATATTGAAAAATGCTAAGAGTATTTGTTGTCGTTTTATTTTTATTCATAACATAACTCCTGTTATTTTCCATCACAAACGTTCATTGAATCATCGTTAATAAACGGTGCCTGTGGGCACTGCACATAACGTAACCGAATACCTTGCGGTTCAAGTTGGTCAGCCCTCATTATCGAGGGTGCATTATTGATTGCCCCATTAAGCTCAATACCTGCGTTATGAACACCCAAGAATGCAATCATGTCGTCTTGATCAACACCATCTCCCGATACACCTATTGCACCGACTAAATCACTATCACGATATATAGGCACACTACCAGGAAATATTTGTAATCCATTTGCTAACAAAGCAGAAGTAGCGACATCCGCACTGGTAAAAGACTTTCCACCACAATTTGGCGTGACATCAGTGCCTAATGCACCAAGTAAAAATGCCAAGTGCTTAGTGATTCCGTTATAGACTGAATCTAACTGAAATCCTGTAGAAAACGGTGACCATTCTCCTGCAGGTTTACTGAGTGGCCCAGCATTAGCATTTTGTAAACCATCAGGAAAGAATGGCCGTGATAAATTCCCGCCCGCTCGATCGGTAAAGGCATAAGCGCCATCTTCTAACGCTGTCGGTAGTTCCAAAAATGTTCGAGTGGCATCGACATAATCTGAAAGTGCTACACTTCTAGCTACGCCCGATAAGTCCGAAAGCAAATACTCTGTATCAGGAAGAGCGCCTATTAAGCTATTGGCTTGATCACTTGAGAAAAAAGCCGCCGTTCTTGCTTTTTGTAAAGAAACATCAATACCAAATACAGGGGCATCTTTTCCCCGAACAATACCTAATATCTGTCCATCCGTATCCACAACACTAATACTCACTCTTGCAGGTGTTCCTAGTGGACGTCTTATTTGCGCACGTGCTTTATTCGCGATGCCTAAAGCACTTTGTAATATTTGAGTGACTTCAGTCTGGGTAAGAGGATTACTACCTACAACGGAGGCTGTCGCGGGAAAACGGTTGCTGTTGCTTGAATCAACTAGGACATAACCATCTAGAGATAAAAACGAACCCGTATCAGCACGCACACCTGAATTCGGTGTTCCAAAAGCTGTTCCCGCTCTTAGACTGCCATCCGTATAAGTAGCGAGCGCAACCAAAGCGCCTATACCAGTGCTAATATCAGCAAACAAGGGAGCGTCTTCAGGGTTACTTAAAATATCTGAAAACTGAATATCACTAAAACGTAATGTTTTTCCATCGACGGTAATACGATTAGCTTGCCTATCTATCGGTGCTGCAAAGCTATACGTTGCCGCTAATGCAATGGCTTCGTCCTGATCATCGTCAATATCAAGAAGATTTGAATCAAAGCTATACTCTTCATCTGATATAACACCTATACCACCGACCACTGTTCCGTTTTTATATAATGGAAATCCACCTGGATCGGCTGATAAACCCAAGGGTGAACGCTTGGGGCCAACACCTGATGCGCCACCAGCATCGGCTAAAATCAGATCACTACAAGCCAACTGGCTAAACTGAACACCAAAAAGAGGGCCGCCCGGTTGGTTATCTTCTCCTGGATTAAAATGATCCTGTATAATTTGCCCTGCTGTTCGTGTACTAAAAGCATTGCCCTCACTGGAAAGGTATGCTCCTGTAATCGCCTTTGCTATGGCTGCTGTAACATCACCTGCAGTAGGAATAACCACACCGTCCAATCCACCATCAACTGTATTATTTGAGGTAACGGTGACTCCCCCGATATTGGCATCCGTCATTCGGTATAAACCCAGTATATTACCCACGCGATCTGATACTGCGATTGTTGCTGCGACACCTCTACTTTGTGCTTCAAAAACACCTTGTGAGATAACTTGCTCCACCTCAATTTGTGTTAAAAAACTAGTCGTATTAGCACAATTTCCAGAGCAACCAGTTGTGGCATCTAAACCGTCAGTATTCGATTGTTTACCATCGGAGCATCCTGTTAATAAAATTGACTGAAGCAATAAAACTATCAATATATTTGAACGCTGGTATGCCTTAAACATTTTTACCGTCTTAACTCGTTGCAAAGTGAGTTTAACGCTAGTTGAAGCCGTAAATTGATACACTTTATTCATGAGAAATATCCGTTTGTTTTAAGTGGTATTGATGACAACTCATACATGAAGATACTGTTTTGATCTCTTGATCAATATATTTATGCTTGTCTGATTCACCTGCATGACAGCTACGGCAGTTCTTTATATCCGGAATTAATATGTCTGAGGAGTTATCAGACTTGTCCGCTAAGTGACAACTATTACACTCATAAACTTTATGAGAAGAATGATCAAACTGTGCTTTTGGATACCAGCTATTCGTGATTTTTACAGGTGTAACACGAACGGTAGCATTCGACTTATCGATAATATGACAGGTTGAGCATGCTTTATTATTAACAAGTTCGTCCAGTGCATCTCGAGCTTTATCATCAGACCATTCTTTCATAGCAGTATAAAAATCAGGTTTGGGTTTTCCAGGACGTTTTGCTGGACGGTCTAATTTAACTTTAGATCTAACGGGGCCATTTTGTACCGAATATAAACGAGAATAGTATTCTTCGAGTGACCTTTTAACGACATCTAAGCTCGCATGCGGTACTTGTCGTGTTAAATCTGTAGGCTCAAATGACAAGGTATGACATCGACTGCAATGCGCCTCCATCGTAATTCGCTTAAGTAATAAACCATCTTGTTCAGGTTCATGGCAGTTTTCGCAAACCATTTCTTTTCGTCCATTAGGGCCATCAATGCCTTCAGGATTTAGATGTAAACTATGCGAAAACTCTAGGTTCGAAGTTTCTTTTAGAGTTTTCGTACCAGAGTCATATCGCTGTGCAAGCCACTTTTGGTCATCCTGTTGAGTTAACATAGAGAGCTTAAACTCAGGGTGATGTTCAAAACGCTCAATCCCTTTACCTTCCGGATTACTCCCGTCATGAGCGCTTGCAATATCACCATGGCAATTTGTGCACATTGGCTCATCTTCGCGTATCACTATCGAAGGGCTTTTATGTTCAATATGACACGTAGCACAACGGCCCTCTACAAACTCAACCCCATTGTGTGGGAGTGGTGACTCACCTTGAGATTCATCAATCACTTTTCCAATTGATAGATGAGGATCAACTTCATGGCAGTTTTTACAATCACTATCTTTAACTGGACTAAAAAGCTCCGTATGACAAACCTGACAGTTATCAGCAATACCTTGAATATGATGAACTTTCGCTAAGGGGCCGGGGCTCCAAACATCATCTGCAGAAGATAAGATTGGAAAGGTTTGGAGACGACTCTGAGGCCCATATACCCATAGCAAAGGCAATAGTAATCCAACGACTAACGCAAACGTCATCAGTGACCACGCCCAACGACGTATATTAAAACCAGCGTCTTTTAATGACATAGGAACTAAAGGAAACGAAATACTCGCCTGAGAACTCAATTCATTCTTTTGGGATACCGACAAAGCAAAATCGACACCGGTAGGAGCTTTCACACGGGTAAACGTATATCTACCCGACTTAAACTGTTGCCCTTCTAACAGAGTAACTTTCTTAACAGACTTATTATCTTCGATTAAAATTCGTGCTGTTGAAGGTACAGTATTAACCGACAGTTTACCTTTACTGCCTTTTGAAAAGATTAAATGTTTCGCTTCAATCCCTGGACCAGTAAGCACAAGGTCAGCTTCGGTATTAGCACCAGCACTAAGCTTGTTAGCTTCAATAATACTGTCTTGCAATTCACCTTGATTTGCCGACAGACTTTCGGTTTTTCTAATTAACCAACGCATCGACAACTCACCAATACAGAAAGACGCTCAATATATGAGCAATAAGTGAAATTAAAAGCCCCAAAGACATCGGGACATGAATATATAACCAAAGTTTTAACCATGCATGTAAGCGGATGTCTTCTCTAATACGAAAAATATAAACACGACGTCGTGCAAATAAAGATAACAACTCTTGTAGGGACTCAGTTTCTTTTCCACCCAAGCTTAACGATAGACGTTTAGCTAACCAGTCGAGTATGCTTTTTTGTTGCGAATTTGAAGTAAGCACTTCTTTGTTTTTACTTTCGTCACTGAACATCGCTAATTCAATTTTTGAACGATCAATGCCCATTAATATATCGCGTACACCGCCACCTATAACCGTTCTTACCACAGCGCTTTCGCAACTTTTAGCAACATCCGTTTTACATTGTTGCGCAGTAGCCAGAATACATTGATCCACTTCGGCAAGATTTGATAAACACGCGTCACGACTAATACCACTTCGAATTTTTGAAGTGCGCTCTGGTAATGTCAAATATGCCCACATTCCCCATAGTCCGCTCAATACCACCGCTAAAAGCAATACATAAGACAATGAATGAATATTAAAACCTAATTGAAATGCAGAATGAAAAGATGCAATAAAAAGTACAGCGACACCCAAATAAACATGGGCTGACACCCAACCTTGATACGTCCCAATAGACGCTTTATATTGACGTTTACGTATGCCTAGCCAGAGTAACCAAGCGATGAGTAATGCACCTATAGTTCCTAAAGTATAACCTTGCCAAGTTCCACCGTTACGCGGTTCCACAACGCTAGGTGATGAAAAAATAGCTAATGAAACCAAGGTAAGTATAAGCGCCACCCAAAAGTAGCGTTTACCGGCATACGATAAAATTGATTGAAAAAGTGAGGTGCCACCATGCATCATAAGTTTGCATCCGTTCCAAGTGAAATAAGATCATCAAACTGACTCGGTTCAATCCTAATTGCAGCGCCGGTTGGACAAGCTCTTACACAAGCAGGCCCTGCCTTCAGTTCTCTACATGCATCACATTTCACCGCTTTCTTTTTAGCTTCTGGCTCGTAACTCTTTGAACTATCATGATGTTGACCCGGCCCATTACCCGCACCAAAAAACAACCAACTAAAAAGGTTTGGTTTTTTAGGCGCAGGATAAGCTAGTTTTATCACATCATATGGACAATTGGTTTCGCAATTTCCACAACCGATACATGTATCATCAATATACACCTCACCCGTGTCATCACGTTTAATCGCATCCGGCGGGCAATCCTTCATACAATGCGGCACCTCACAATGACGACATGAAATAGGTACATGAACTGATGCGTATGCCTTACCTCCAGACCGATTAAAACGAGATGTTCCATCATGCGTTTCTGCACAGGCAGTTTCACAGTTATCGCACCCAATACATAAGTCGTCATTGATCACGAGTAGATCTGTTGCTTCCTTCATGCCTTCGTTTAGCAAGAAATCAGTGAGTTGTAAGCTTTTGGTATCCGCCATTTTTAAGGCTGAAGACTTCACCCTTGTTTGTAATTCAAGTTGAAACTGTTGAATCAATCCTGGCTCTAGCTGTACAAGCTTTTTAAAAACCGAAGCGTCTATCGCAACCAATTCACAATCATTAGCGGCTTGTGCCGCAAAGCTTCTATTACCTACACCCATTAACGCTGATTCACCAAAGTAATCACCCGCTCTAACTTGATTAAAAACCCCTTTTAATTTCTCAATTTCACGATAAAGCGTCACTGACCCCGCTCTTAATAAGTAAAATAAATCTGCATCATCTCCTTCAGAAAATATCGTTTGCCCCTGTTTAAACCGTACAAGACGGCATTTCTTTGCAACAGGGATAAGCTGTTCAAACCCAACAGAAGGACAAAATCCTAGCTGTAATGCTCTCACGATGTAAGCCGCATCAAGGCCTTGTTTAACATCTTCATTAGAGTTAATGAGTTTAACCATGACGCGTCGCGGTGTCTCAACCACCACACATTGCTCGCCTAACCTTGCGGTTGCATTTCGTCGCTGCCCAGTATTTAAACCAAGTTCACCAAAAAATTGCCCTGAGCTTAAGTTAAACGATTTATTTTCCAGTTCATCTGTAATGATCGTTAACTCACCATCCACTATCGTTATGAATGAATCAGAGTAATCGCCTTTTTTGAACAAGTTATCGCCGGGTTTAAGCATGGATTTTGAATCAGCAAAAACAACCCGACTTTCTAACATTAACTCCCGAAACTGCAAAGAAGATAAAACACTAAAAAATGGAATTCGTTTTTGAAACAAACTTAAAGTTGGCGGTACATCAAGACCGAAAGGCAATATTGATAATTTATCTCGTAATAATCCTTGATCGGCAGGCTCAACAGGTTCACCGATTATGGTCTGTATCACCTCATAACCTTGATTCATAGCTTGCTTAATAAGAGGGTTACCAGCCAGCGCCCCAATGATGTACAAACCCGCCATTGAGCTTTCATACGAGTCAGACAAAACTGGAATAGCATTGGGATTATCATTTGGAAAGGCCACTCCAAATGACTCTAGAAAGCCTCGCGGAGCAATCGCGCCAAGCCGGGCAATAATTCGATTACAATTGACATCTGTAGTGCCTTCGCTTGTATTAAGCGTAAAGGTAAATGGAGTACCGCCTTTCTCTTCTGTATTTTCTTTAAGGTTGTCTTTGGTAATCTCTTTAGCACTGGCATTGTATAAACATTCGATTTTACCTAAGGCTATCGCTTCTCGTATGAGCTGTAAATTACCGTCTTTAGCTCGGGCAAATTCATCTCGTCGATTAACAATTACAACATCATTTTGAACTGATAAGGCAATTGCATTTTCTATCGCGGCATCTCCGGCCCCTACGACGATGATTTTTTCTCCTGAGAATTCATTTGCATCAACTAAGGTATATTGAACTGACTCTGTTTCTTCTCCTGGAACACCCAGTTGTCGAGGGTTACCTTGTAAGCCAATTGCTAATACTATGTATTTTGTTTTGATGGTCTCCGCTGATTGGAGAAATACCTCAAACGCTCCCTTACTACCAGAAACTGAAGTCACTCTCGCATTATTTCGGACATTAACATTTAAGGCATCAACACCAATTTGCCAACCAGCGAGTATGTCTTCCCGTTTACCGGCTTCAAAGGCAATATCTGACCGCAATGGTAAGATAGAAGGCTCTGCCATAACTGGTTTATTTTTTTGGTAATCAAAAATAGTTTTGGCAATCTTAGGCGACGCTTCTAATAACAGGTAGTTTAAGTTTAAAACCGCGCAACGCGCAGCAGCACTTAAGCCACCAGGCCCAGCACCTATTATTACAACATCTAACATACAGACTTGATCCCCTACATCTATTGCTAATGCACACTGAAGCGTGAAAACGAACTATATTATTATTTCTTTATGTTCAATGAGATTAGTACGTAATTAGTATCTTTCGAAGCATTTTTATTTTTATGGTCTGTTAATTTCTAGTACTGTTTGCTCATTTTTATTTAGGTAAATAGCGATAATACTCTTAATGATAGCTTATATAATTACATCCAGTTACCAATCAGTAAAAAAGGTGCCCAAAAACTTGGGTGATTAAAACTGGTCTTGCTTAACATATTAACTTGAGCGGTTTGCAGCGCTTGAGCTTTTGATACTTGTGGTTGACTTAGCTGTTGATAAAAATCCGCAATCAGTTGTGACGTTGCTTTATCATTAATAAACCAAAGTGTTGCAAGAGCACTACGCGCGCCTGCTTTAATGGCAATACCTGCCAAACCCAGTGCAGCACGATCATCGCCTACAGCAGTTTGACAGGCGCTAAGGACCAAAAGCTCTATAGGTTCTGTCTGAAAACGACGCAACCCTATTGTATCCTCCAGCATATCCATCGTGAGCTTGCCATCATAAGTAAGCAAAAAGGATTTATTATGGTCACGATTAAACTCGCCATGTGTCGCAAAATGAACAACATTGTAGCTACCGCCAGACATTTCACTCTGAACATCATCTAATAAGTAACCACTATCTTTGAACAACGTAGTATTAAAAACAGAATTAATATTGTTAAGTTCTTGCTTCACGCTTGGCAAAGTCGAGTACCCTTGTACCGATTCTGTTAAACCATTGGCTAAAACACGAATATTCTCTCGATTAAAAGGTACAGGGTCTGTAAGTGTAATACCGGGTGTCGTGGCAACCGCATATTTTTCAACCAGAAATTTTTCTCCATCATGAAAAGCACTCGCAGGGATACTTCTTAAAGGGCCATCTGGTATAAATACAATCGTCGAAACACCAGACTCGTTTATTGCAGCTTCAGCAGGTTTAATTAACCATTCATAAAGTGATTTGGCAGATTCTAAATAACTATGATTAACATCATAGGTTTCAATTTTTTTACGAAATTGATTAATCGTATGACTTAATTCTTCCGACTTAACAAGTGATGAGTATTGTTTAATTATACCGGGTAGTTGCACTATTAACTCGACACGATCCTCTAAAAGAACAGGGTAAATAATTGCACTATCAGAATTAATATCAGTTAGCTTAATTTTATGTTCTGCAAAAAACACACATTCGCTGTCGAAGTAATCTTCCACTTCAGCTAATTTCAAAGCTTCAAGTACATCAATCACCTCTTTAAGGGCTTCTTGCTTAGCCTTTCCATCTTTTATGTTGGATGACTGCTTTAGAAGTAAGTCAGAATATTGATAAAATACTGGACCAACAGATCTGTTAAAATTTACACCTACATTCAATGTGAGACTAGTTCGAGATCGATTTAAAGTCGCAACCGCCTGGCGGTAGCTTTCAAGGGACGCTTTTATTTTCCCCTGAGCTTTTAATAAACGAGCAATCTGCCACTGCCAACGATATAACACCGTATCATCCGCTAATTTTTGAGCCGAGAATAATGCTTTTCGAGTATAGGTTAAGGCATCCTCATAACGCTTTTCGTCTTCATAGAGTTCACCCAAATAACCATTTGAAAAAGATTGGAGTTCGTGATCCTTATCTAAATTCGCAATATTTAAAGCACTATTATAGGCCTTCAATACTTCTAACCTTGCTGATGAATTCACCATTCGTTCTTGAACAGAGATACGATATAACTGCCCTAAACCAAGCCAATGGTTAGCGGTTGCAAGCGTCGGAGGAAGCGCTCCAATATCGTTAGTAATTTGTTTTAATAAAGTTTCTATCTCCGCACTTTTATCTAACTCGATATTTGCTTTAACTACGTTTAAAGCACTTGTCACACTCCCCGAAGCATCCCCGACGCTCCTTGCATGTTCTAACGCCGCTTCAAATAGGTCAAGCGCTTGCACATAATCTTTACGGGAAACTTCGATGAGGCCTAAATCGTTATAAATAGCAAAAATTACTTGCTCTATTTTTTTCGTATTTTCAAGCAGTTTTAATCCATCTCGCATCATAGTTTCGGCTTTATTCAGTTCACCTACTTGATAAAAAGCTTGCCCAATTAGGTGATAAGCTTTCGCGCGTTCATTGATATCTTTTATGGCAACTAACTCAATAGCATGTGTTTTATACCACGCTAATTTTTGAACAGGTGATGTTGTGACATATAGTGTTGAAAGTACATCGTCACTCTTTGCATAAACCGAGGCTGTATTGACCATAACAATTATAAAAACACTAAAAAATAATGCGCTAACTGCTCGATAAGAATTTTGAACCGAAACGTTTTGTATTTTCATCATATTATCCCTATATTTCGGTTAGAAGCTCTGGCTATAACTAATTGAAAAATGTAATCCGTCGTCCTGTAAGTCATCTCCCTCATCAGAGCGATCACTTTCAAGCGCCTCCCCCCAATACGTTTCAATATTTAAGCCTGAAATTGGTTGCCATAAAAAACCTAACCCTGCGCTGTAAATATTGACAGTTTCATCATCTTGGCTCGGTGAATTTTCATTCCAAGCACTCCCCCAGTCTAGAAAAGGCACTAACTTAAAGTTATGGGGGTCATTCCCGCTATCATCAGCAAAAATGGCATAGCGAAACTCAGCAGATGCAGTGAGGCCATTATCCCTGACGAGTTGATTTTCACGATAACCCCTTACAGTGCCATGACCACCAACCGACAATTTATCAATAGGCAATAAAGGATCCAGGCTCAATTGAAATGCCGTCCTTAGAATTAACTGACTGCCTGGCACACTTTCAATTCTTCGTGCGTATTGGCCTTGGCCCAAAAAAGATAAAAATTCGGAGTCTGGAATATCGTCTTCACTGCTTTTATTCGCATCCAAAATATCCAAGCCTTGCCTTGCCGTCAGTGAAACGGCATAAACCTCTGATGCAGCCCTATAAACAAAGCTTCCACCCAGCTCAAACGCTCTAGATTTAATTGTCCCGTCAATAGAACCTGCTGAGAATTCAAATGGTTCGCCTAGTAAAAATGATTCACTTTCTTTAAAGGTCATTCCAGTTACCAGAGAAAAAGTTGAATTATTGTCTTTGTAAAGCGGTGTCGAAATATTAAACCCGAAATCACTAGAATCATACGTGATATCTAGCTCATCAAACGGTTTCTCAACTACTTCTGAATCGCTTTGACTATAAAAAATGGATAAAGTGGTTTCTTCTGTGGTTAAAGGGATTGAATAGTTAAGATTAACTGAATCTAAACCCTCTGATTTCGAATACGATACGTTGAACGCATCCCCCATACCAACAAGATTTCCATTCGAATAACTGAGTACAACTTCTTCAGCACCAATACTCGGTGCCCGATAATTATCCACAACAATGGTAAGACGCTGCGCATCGGCTTCAGTCACAACAACATCTAATTCAGCAACACCAAGCTCTTTAGCTGGTTTTAGCTGCGCATTGATTTTAAAAATTAACTTATTCCGCTGAATTGTTCGTAATGCATTCTGAAGGTCATTAACATTTAAAGGTTTATCGACCCCTAAATTTATTCGATCAAGAATATAACTGTCATTCAAATGATCATTGCCACTTAAATTTAGTTTCGTTAATTGCCCTTCGATAACTTTAAGCTCAACTGTCCCACTTTTTATATCTTGGTCAGGGATTATTACGCCTGAATTCACATAACCGCGCTGAAAGTAACTTAACGATAAGGTGTGACGCAACGCTTGTAGCTCATCTATTGTTACCATTCGCCCCTCATAGGGAGCAAGCATTGAAGCCATTTCAGCATCAGTAAAAACGGTACTACCGGTTACTAAAATGCGTGCTACTTTAAATTGTGGTGAACTAGTAATACTATCCTGTGAAGAAGGGGTGTTGGGGGGATCAGGTAATACTTTTTCTAATTCTAAAGGTGCCGGTTTAGACTTTTCATACACAGGTTCATCAAATTGGGGTTTTACCGGCACCCTAGACTTTAGTCCTCTAGTGGCTACATCCTCGATTGACTGTACCTGCATCGAAAGCATTACTATTAAAGTCGCAGCACTGATGAACACGGTTTTAGAAAACAGTTTTTTAGGGTTCCAATCTTCCATGAATAGGTCTCAATTGTAATTGAAAAAGGTTATTTACAAGGTTAGTCGCCACTATCCTTGTGATTGTCTGTTTGATTTAGGGGAGTTCTTACCGAAGCGGGAAATACACCAATCAAGTTATAGGTTATTTATTGCGGTAACCCATCGTACAAGCACGACTTAATCGACGTATGTTAGCCAATTTTATTGGTTTTTTACTCAAATTGACAAATACTGCGCACATAATCACGCAATGATAATTGATAAACTGAAGGGGGTAAATTACTATTTAATAAGAACAAACAACAAAACACTTCAAGTGATTAAGATTTTTCATTCTCCGTCCAGAAAAGTTCTATTCTTACCCAAAATTTTTATTCAAAAAAAACAAGTATTCAGCCCAATAGCTGAAATATGAAAAACCAATTTTTGATACAAGTTGTAATAGTAGATCAGATGAAGCTTACTACCCTGCGCCTCTTTAAACTGTATTAATACTAATGCCATTTCACACGATTAAAAACGCTTAAATTGGGATTCTTCAATATCCCGGTCATCATCAAGCCCTACACTGGGTGTTACTATAGGTCTAGGAATAAGAGTGTTTGATGACGTGGGAGTCATTTGTGAACTAAAATTCTTTGAATTATCGGCTAAACGAAAAAAACCAACAACTTGTTGCAAGTTTTCAGACTGAGCTTGCATCTGTTCTGCAGTTGCCGCGAGTTCTTCAGAACCTGCCGCATTTTGTTGAGTTACCTTATCAAGTTGTTGCATTGCCGTATTAATCTGCCCTACACCACTCGATTGTTCTTCTGATGCTGCCGTTATCTCCTGCACCAATTCTGCTGTTCTAGTAATATCAGGTACCATCGTAGCCAAAAGTACGCCAGCTTTTTCAGCAACTTTTACACTTTCGCTAGTGAGTGTACTGATCTCAGAAGCTGCCACCTGGCTACGCTCTGCCAGCTTTCTAACCTCTGCTGCGACGACCGCAAAACCTTTGCCATGCTCTCCGGCTCGTGCTGCTTCGATGGCTGCATTGAGCGCTAACATATTAGTCTGGTAAGAAATATCCTCAATAATAGAAATCTTTTCAGCAATTTGAACCATCGCTTTAACTGTTCCCGTTACTGCTTCACCACCATCAGTAGCCGCTTTTGCCGACTCGCTAGCAATCGCGTCAGTCGTTTGAGCATTTTCGCTATTCTGACTGATCGAAGCCCCCATTTCCTCCATTGAGGCACTGGTCTCTTCAACACTTGCAGCTTGTTCACTGGCCGCCTCACTTAATGAGTTCGCCGTATCGCTTACTTGAGCCGCAGCTGAAAAAATTTGATCGGAATTTCCCTTAATCTGTTCTACAACCTCAATTAGTTTTTGACTCATAGAATCCATTGACGCGAGAAGCTGACCAGTCTCATCACTGCCTTTGACTTCGATCCTCGATGTAAGGTCACCCTCTGCCAACGCATTCGAGAAATTCACCGCCTGAGTCAATGCTTTAGTAATCGTATTTGCTAGAAATGAAATGGCAAGAATCGACAGAGCAACACTTAAAAGAGCACCAATAATTGCAGTCATACCAATCGCATTTGCTTCAGACATAACAACGCCTTCGTCAAGTACCACGCCAATCATCCAGTCCATGCCCTCAAGCGTTGAAAGAGGTGTAAAGAAAACCATAATAGGTTTTTCTCCTAACACAATGGTTTGTAATTCAGGCAGAAGTTTAGGCTGCTCATCTAAAAATAAGTCCGCAATTGGCTTTCCATTTAGATCGCCATCAGGATGACTTATAATTTGACCTTTTTCAGTTAACAAAAAAGCATAACCGGCACCATCAAAACTGAGTGTATTCACCGCATCAGAAACAGTTTTAAGACTCAGGTCACCACCAAATGCACCTTTGAACGCCCCTTTATCTGAAAAATTTGCGACAACAGAAATCAAGATCTCTCCAGTTGACGCATCTGCATAGGGTTCTGTTAATACAGCTCGCGAAGCATTTCTGGCTGTTGGGTACCAAGGACGTTTACGGGCATCCCAACCAGAGGGATTCCACGTTGAATCATTCGTGATCGCCTTACCATCAGTTTCTAGTCCACCAAACATCAGAAGAAACTCTTTTTTTAGCATCGGACGGTTGAAGAGTGTATCAATTGTTTCTGGTCTAAAATCAGCATCCACCGACTCAGCAATAAAATCTACTAAGCCAAGTTTGCCATTGAGCCAATTAGAAATTTGGTTCGAAAGCGCATTACTAGACTCGGAAATACTACTTGAAGTTTGTCTTAATAATGAATCCTTTACTGAAAAATACTGAACCAAGGAAAGCGCTGTGATAGCTACAATTAAAACTGAAGACGAAACGAGTGTAATCTTATGGGCAACCTTCATCTTTTCGACTCCTAAATAAAAATATTTTTTTCTTAGAGACTCTACTGCACCCAAACTTTATTAGTCATGCTATAAAAAATAGGTCAAATATATAGGTCTGTCAAAGTTACTAATATTCAAGACCAATAAGACCATCTATATTTCCACATCCTTGCGCTCCATATAGATTTGGTCCAGTTTTTCTCTGTATATTAGTGTATTTATACGCTTGTCATTTGTGCCTATAGCTTTAATTTCCATATAAAAAAATAGATTTAAAGCTATACCAACAAAGCATCAAAAATTGATCAGAACATCAAAAAAACAGTTCGCAAGGCAAAATATCGGTGTAAGAATAGATATATAAAGCGAAGCATTGAAAACTAAGTTAGAAGTAGTCTAGCGAAGATCAGGAAGGATATACGCACCCTATTTTTAAAACCAGAGTGCGTAAAGGCATTAACAGTAATAATGTAATCTAAACGTTGGTATGCGTATTTCGATAAATTTTAGTGAGTTTTTTGAGCCGCATTTGATCACCGATTAGTGATAGTACGGGTGATGAATTTAATTTAGGTGCTTTACCTTTGCCCATACGTTGAAGCTGACGCTTAGTAATCGCCATCGTAGCAATAGCGGCCATTGTTTTATCTTTCCACTTTACGTTGGGTAAAATAGCTTTGGTGTCAGGTGTAGTTTTCCAAACATCAGGAAGATCTGGTCTAAATGCCAATGCTCGACCTATCCCCACCATATCAACACCTTCATCCAGTACTTTTTGTGCCACGGGCAAACGTACAATACCACCCGTTGTCATAATCGGAATTGGTGCTTGCTTTGCAATTTCTTTAGCGAATTCAAGAAAATAAGCTTCTCGAGCAAGCGTACGCCCATCAGCAGTATTACCTTGCATAGCAGGACTCTCATAGCTACCTCCAGATAATTCAACCAAATCCACATTAAGCTCCCCAAGTGCTTTAACCACAGTTAAAGCATCGTTCGAATCGAAACCGCCACGCTGGAAATCGGCAGAGTTCAACTTAACCGCGACGGCAATATTTCCGGGTAAAGCTTTCTTAACAGCTTTAACGACTTCATATAATAAACGCCCCCTATTTTCTAGACTACCTCCCCATTGGTCATTCCGTTTGTTAGTAAGAGGCGATAAAAACTGAGATAACAAATAACCATGTGCGGCGTGAATCTGAATACCATTAAAACCCGCTTCAACAGCACGCGAAGCAGTGATGACAAAACGCTGTATTAACGCCAGAATCTCATCTTCAGTCATGGGCAATGGTTTGCCGAATAACTTACTATGCTTTCCCATATCTAATGCAATATCTGAAGGTGAAAGTACCTGACCGCCCATTGCAGCATAGACCTGACGACCTGGGTGATTAATCTGCATCCATATCTTAGTTCCATTTTGAGTTCCCGCCTTAGCCCATTTTTTGAATGGATCTAAAGGCGTACTCGTCTCAAGTACAATGCCTCCTGGGCCTGTCATGGCACGATGATCGACCATTACATTACCCGTAATAAGCAAGCCAGTTCCACCAGAAGACCACGTTTTATATAACTGAAGAATACTATCACCAGGTAAATTACCCGTTGCAGCCATATTTTCTTCCATGGCCGCTTTTGCAAGGCGATTAGGAAGTATTGTGCCGTTAGGCAGGGTTAGAGGTGAAAATACAGTATTGCTCATTTAGCGTTCCGGATAATTAGCTTCAATTCGGTGGATTTTTCATGAGTATAAGCTTAAAGTTAACTTTAATGTCAACAGTTTAAATTTTAATCAAGTGAGCAAATAGATGAAAATTGGTGAATTATCGAAAGTAAGTGGTATTGCAGCACATACCATTCGTTTTTATGAAGCCAAAGGCTTGTTACCTAAAGCAAGCAGAGGCATGAACGGCTATCGTAGTTATAATGAAGACAGCGTTCAGCGCCTAACAACGATTCAATGCGCTAAGCGACTAGGTTTCAGCTTAGAAGATATATTAACGGTATTAGCTGATAAAAGCCCTACAGAAGGAATTGATCACGATAAAGTATTGCAACAGCTGGATATCCGCTTACTAGAGGTCGACAGTTTAATGAAAGGATTATTATCTCAAAGAGACGAAATCATCATATTTAAACAGCGCCTTCAAGAAAACTGGCAGCAAGGTAAATGTATGCAGGCAGATGATATGATCAACCAAAATTTAACGTCATTAACCGAACGTGCTTTTAAGTAATATCATCCGATCATTTCCTTAAGTTATGGATATTAACTTAAGGAAAACGCCTACTAGCTTACGATGAGCCTCTTTAATTTCAAACTATAGATAATTCACTCAAGATATCTCAATTTTAATCCTCAAACGACATTCGCTCAAAGACATTTAAGTTGAATTATTGCTTAACGGTTTAGGGTATATAGGTAATGTTAATAATCATCAGACAAGCATTGACCAATTTTTGAAATGTTAATCTTCCATGTAAGAATTTATTATCTCTTGGTAACGTCCATCTTTGTGGATGTCACTAAATATATTCCAGATTCTTTCAGTCATACTTTTGTGCGTTTGATAAAACTGCTTTGATACCAGCAAAAACATATTATCCTGGGCGAGCGGTATATTAAGTTTTCGAATTGAATCTGATTTAATACCTACGCTGTGATGATAGGGCTCAAAGTGGGGCTCCAATTGTTTGGCGTAACCAGCAATTACAGCTATCTCTTGAGACATTAACATGGAGACCAAGGTTGAAGGGGAATGTGCTTCAAAGACTTCTGCACCTAAATCATTCAGTAACTTTGCTGACGAATAACCCAGCCCCGTACCGGCAATTCCATCGTTTGGCAGCATCAACGTTTCGCCATCCCAAACGACGCTTTCTTCATTAGTATATAACCAGTAATCATTGGAATAGATGCTTCGTTCGTAATCGACATCTCCGTTGTCTTTTAGTGGATAATGCCCAAAATCAGATCTTTCTTTTAGATAAGATGCGCCCATAACACCGTCAATACTCCCGTCTTTAAGATAGATCAAACAACGCTTCCAAGGGTAGCGTTTAATAATAATATTGATGCCAATTTGAATGGATACCTCTCCTATAATGTCATAAGCCGCGCCCTTGTGTTCGCCCTCTTCAGGCGTGTCTAGATAGGAAAAAATAAAAAATGGAGGGCTAGCTATATCAACACCACAGACAGTAATTTGAGATAAGCTGTTTGTTGATTTCTGCGGATATTCGACCTTGCCTGTTGCATTTGGACTACCTGATGCGAGCACCGATGCTGAAATGGCTGCGACGATAAATGTCGCTGGACAAAAGAGGTTAGAGTTAGTCACGTCAATACCCACTTTGCTATAATGAATGTATTCCAGTTTAGTAGATATAACTAATGATTAACAAAAAAATGATAAAAGGGTTGATAATAATTAGCCTGCCCTTTGGTGCCAACTCGAAACAAAGGGGAGTTTTGGCGCACAGGCCAAGCTGCCTATCCCCCTTCTACCAACAACTATGAAAATTATTGACGGGCATATCACTAATCTGCCACGAACTATGTTGCTATGAACGTATAGAGTTATTACAAACCTATTGCCTTTATGGCAACTTTAAGACCACTTGATCCCTTCCTTTTTCCTTGGCCTCGTACAATGCCTGATCGGCTCTTAGTAAGATCGAATCAAAAGTATCTTCCTTCTCAAAGTTGGCCAAACCAATACTGACACTAATGGTCCCGACATCATTTACATACATTTTGTTGACCTTCTCTCTTATTCGCCGGCAAACCATAGTGGAATGGTCTAGCTAGGTATCAGGTAACGCTATTAAAAATTCTTCACCTCCCCAGCGGTAAACTCTATCACTGGGCCGGAGTGTTGTTTTTAACGTTTGTGAAATAACACTTAATACTTTATCACCTACACTGTTACCAAAAGTGTTATTTACTTTCTTGAAGTGGTCAATATCTAGGATTGCTACGGACAATGGCTGAAAATCAACATTATAACGTTGAATATAAGCTTTCAAATCTTTTGTGCCTGCCCTTCGGTTGGGAAGCTCGGTCAATATATCGGTATGAGCTAGTTTGTGCATTTTATTGGAGGCAGCTTCTAACTCCTTGTTTCGATCATCAAGGTCCTTTGTTCGTTGCTGAACGGTTGATTCCAACCCTAGGCTTAACTTACTAAGATGCATCTGAGCCTTGATGCGTTGACGTATGTTAATCAGTAATACACAAATAACGATAATCAGAAAAACTACCAAAGAAAGAGCGGCGAAAATCATGTTTTTGTACTGTTCATAAAAAGTGACTGGGCGACCAATAACCGTGCTATCTGCAGGTAAACGTGTAAAGTCGATATTAAAACGTTGTAATTGAGAGTAGTCAAAGAAAGGTGAATATTTGGCTTTATCTTGAATCTCGATATCTGCTAAAGGAACGCCACTTAAAATTCTTAACGCTATTTTGGCAGCACTTTGACCGTGTTCATAGTGGTTATTCATTCTGCATGGATTGTTTCCGCCAGCGAGTCTTGTACACCGCGAGTTAGTTCAGTAGTCCACTGATATTGGGGATGATAGGAATTCAACAGTAATACTCTTGGGCTCTGTGCTGCAAGCGTCCAATGAGGCAAAAAATATAATAGAAATAGTATAAAGGCACTAGGCATTTATATGGCCTGACTGTAGTTTAATTAAGTTTCTGTTTATAAGTTTAGGCTAGATTAAAAAGTTACCTTCTCTTTAAAATTGCTATCAATAGATTAAGAGTCTACTGCCGTGGTTTCATGTGGGATCGAATCACTCAAGGTCTAAATTCACACAAATTAATATAAGTGTTTCATATCATTTTTTACGATCGCACTGATAAATGGTGTTGCTGCTTTACCAATCAGGCCTTCTCCATTCATATGTGCCGATAAAGCTTTTGAAAACCGTGTTAAACAATCGGGGTTTACGTGGCTTTTGTCAAACCAAGGCTGAGCGCTCTTAATAGCTTTGCTTTGCGCTATCGAGAAACAACACTTTTCCAGTAATATACCTAACTTTGGTCGTTTATTATTCACCGCTGTTGCATCAATATACTGCTCATCTTCGGTTAAAATAGCATGACCATTAACGTTCATTATGTAATCTGTTCCAGGAAGAAAGAACAGTAATTCTACTTTCCCATTCTTTAGAATATTTCTTAAACTTACCGCCACTTTATTACCCGGTCGTTCGGGAATAAACAGACAATCTTCTTCAATTAAATGAACAAAACCAGCTTGATCTCCCCTAGGTGACAACTCAGTTTCACCCATTTCATTCGTCGTTTTCATCAACAGATATGGACTGGCTGAAATAAATTCTTCAGGCGATATTTTCTTGTTATTTTCAAACTGACTTTTTGATTGATGGTCCCTCCAAAGTTCAGCTCTTGCAGCAGCGCGTGCGCAATGAAGATAAGCAGTGGTAACCTTAAACACAACTTTAGAATCTTTCTGTTTTTCAAACTGTCCATTCACTCTTAAACCATGCCCTACTCCCGGGACTAAAAAATACAAACTTGCATAAATACTCGCGTCACCTAAATTCAAAAAACTATCCAATGAAAGCATAATCGTTTTGCTATCTAGAACGACTACATCTTTGTGCGTCAATGGCACCATAGGGTAATTTGATAAGTGATAAGCGGAAACAATAAGTGTTGAGAATGAAATAAATTCTCGACAATAATGATCTAACTCAAAACGTACGCGCTTATCTAGAATTTTAGGGTAAGCCGATATAATCTTTCTAAGTTGAGTTTCTGAGGTGATTTTCTGGTTTTTACAATCTACTAATGCCATGTCGATTTATGCCTTACTATGATATTAATGGTGGTTTACACTATAAACTCTCACCTACTTTTCAGGCCTAACATTTGGTTTCAAGGTATTGGTATTTAGTTTCAACTTGATCGGAATAATTGCATGACAGTAAATTCACACGAGACTAAGCGAAATGTTTCGGCCATCGCAGTTATCGATCTGGCAAACGAGCTGGTAGAAAGAGGGATTATTAACGAAACATCTTTAACTGAAATGGGCACTGATTTTTTGACCTTGAATGAAGCATGGCAAAACAATCAACCTATCCAGGAATACCGATTACCCGAAGCATTATTGGTGTCACTTTGGCGACAAGCAGACGCTCATCGCACAAATTCAAATATCGGATTAGAGATTGGTTCAAGTGTAAATTTTCATGCTAAAGGGCTTTTAGCTAACTGGCTGTCGCAGTGCAATACCCTTGCTGAAGCGTTTGATGTATTTAGTGAGAACATATCGCTACTAAACTTATCTGAACATTGGGATAAAAAAGAGGATGACGGTCAAGTGAAACTCGTCGTTCGGTTCTCATCATCGAAATATCCATCAATAGCAGTCGACAGAAGTCTGGCCGCAATGCTTGCATGGAGTCGATCACTATCCATGGAAGGTATTACGCCGCTTGCAGTCACTTTACAAAGACCCTCTCCTAAACTAACCGCCAACTACCTAGCATTTTTTGGAGACACTGTATTATTTGGTCAAACTGAAAACGGTCTTTGCTTATCGAAGTCGGCCTTCAACCAAACGATTAAACAGGCCAACCCTTATCTAAAATCCATACTTTCAAAACAAGCAATGACTCTTAATGCCCAGTTAAATAAAACCAACAGAGGCTCTGTTTTAGAATCAGTCAATAACTTATTGCTTGAAGACCTCGCGCAGTTTTGCCAAATTGGCTCAACCTGTGAAAAGCTACATGTCAGTCGCTCTACTTTATATCGTAAACTCAAAACCGAAGGTACAAATTTTACCGAGCTTGTAAAAGAAGCTCGCTTAAGAAAACTCAAAGATAATGCCTTACGCCAAATAAACCATGTAGACCTCTCAGAAGCATTGGGCTTTCAAGATATCGGTTCTTATTACCGATTTATAAAATCAATTAGTAAATTATAGGTTTATATTGTTGAAGAGTATTAAGCTGAATTATGCACCCTATTCTTGCGCTGCATACGGAAGGCTTAAGTGTTCTTTTTTGTAGATACTCTATTCAAGATCAAGCTTTGTTGGGGTTCGTTGTGCTCACCAAAATATACTTTTAGCACCTAGAAAAACAGAGGAGATCTACTACTTAGTATTAATTCATAAAATATAAATAAGGCAATGAGATCAGACCTTTTTCAGCTATAACAAGCACAAAATATAAAAACAGTGCAGCGAACAGACCATGGTCTGTTCGTTATTTATGATGTTAACTACTGCACGTACCTTTAATCGCCATGTCTAAATCAGATATATCTTCCTTTCCTTGCTCATCACTAGATAATTCAAGGTTTGCCCCACCAACAAACACGCCCATCTTTATGAATTGCTTAACAAAATAGTTTTTACCCGCTTCAGTCGTAACAAAAAAATCATTGGGTGAAAATTCTGATTCAGTTGAAATTTTATGCTTTTTATCTCCCTCAACCTCTTCATAGAAAAACATACTTGGTGCTGTTTCTCCGATACATTTATCGTTAACCCAAACATCTTTCTTCAGCGCCGATCCAACACCACTAGTTCTGTAAATATAGAGCCCTGAGGTACCTTCTGAAGGTGAATTGAATTCTTTTGATTTAGCTGAGAGGTTTTTATTTTCCATTGGTACGGAAGCACAGCCTGAGAATAACGAGGCGACAAATGCTAACAATATAATTTTCTTGTACATACTCTTCCTTCTTTATTAATATTTTATAAGGTAATAAGGGTTTTATGAGCCCTCAATAAAGTTCGCAGGGATAGTAAAAAGAAAGTAAGAGATATGCTAGAAACTTTAGGACTGAAATCAGAACTACTATGTAAAAATATGGTGATGAATCCAGCTAAGTGTTAAATATCCTGATTCGATGCATTGGTAACATTAGACCCCCCCCTCCTAACCTGTTAGTTATTCAAGTAGGCAGCGTTCAAGCTTTCTGAATCAAATACATTGATAACAATACCAATCCAATACCCGGTAAAGATGCCCAATCAAACACTTCTAGGCCGATAACAACACTCAAAAGAATAACAAATACTGGTGTGAGAAAACCATACGCTGCGACTTTGGTTGCGCCCAATTTTACGGTTGCAAACTGTAGTACAAAGAAGCTGCCTAAGGTGGTAAAAACCGCCAAATACAATAACCCTGCATAAACGTTAGTCTCTATAGCTTGCCATGCAATTTGATCTAATTGATTGAACGATAATAAGAATAACCAAAGTGCACCAATAAGTATGACCCAGAAAGTCATGACCTCCATTGGTTCGCCTTTATAAAAGCGTTTAATCAAGGGATTATAAATCCCCATAAACAAACAGCCTGTAAGAAAAAGCAAATCACCATGATTTAATTCAAGGTTGATAAACGCGTGCAGATCGCCTCGAAACACAATCCACAACGCTCCGATAGTTCCAATTAACAAACCTGTTTTACGACGTGAATTGGTATGGTCATGATTGATGAAATAAGCAAACACAGCGGTGATAGCCGGTACAATGGTATATAGAGCGCCGGTATTTATGACACTTGTATAACGAAGGCTTTCAAACATACACCAGAAGAACACAACCAGCGGGATACTGATTAGAGCGTATGCGAGCAGTCGGTCTATTGTAGGTATGTGCCAGCCATTTTTAAGAAAAACAAAGGGGGCAAATAACAATGCGGCTAATAAAAAGCGTACAAACATCATTACTTCAGGTGCGAGTGCATCGGTAATTAAACCCGCGACAGGAAAAGAACCTGCGACCAGAATCATGATGAAGAGCATTAAGGCATGTACATGAAAATTGCTACCTTGCTCTAACTGTTTAACCTTTAACTTTGCTCTTATATTCAATATAAATTCCACTGTGCACCTTTACTAACTTGAGCGCTAAATTTAACGCTACCATATAAAAACGAGACTCGTTCATTTACTTTCTTTCTCACTAGTTCTTAAGATCAGGTATATGTACAAGTTTCGCTACTCACAACAACATGATAGCTAGTTTCTGTTTGACAGATAATCCCTCTTTATAGACAATAACTGTTGAGTTTAAGTTAACGATTGAGTTTAAATAATCAGTAAAGCAATCATCAACAGTTAATTTGGGGGGTTACAATGGACGGATTTGGCGCAATACCAGTTTTTGTCGCGGTCGTTGAAAGCGGTGGCTTCTCCCCTGCTGCCAAACTACTTGGTATCTCTAAGTCAGCAGTCAGTAAACGCATTAATTTATTAGAGCAAAGTCTTGGTGTAAAATTATTACATCGAACCACGCGTAAAATTAGCCTGACGGAAGCCGGCGAGCATTTTTTTGAGCACGCGGCGATCGCTAACAACGCAGCCAAAGATGCAGAAGATGCAGTTGCCCAGCTACAAGGCGAGCCTCAAGGTCGCTTAAGAATCAATACACCTATGTCTTTTGGGCGTTTACACATCGCGCCTTTTATTCCGGCCTTTCTGAAGCGTTACCCTAAAATTAGTATTGATATGGTGATGAGTGATGAAGTGATCGATTTGGTTGGTGCCGGTTTTGATGTTGCCGTTCGTTCGGGCACCTTAGCCGACTCTAGTTTGATTGCACGTAAACTTGCACCTTTGCACAGCGTATTATGTGCGTCGCCCGAATACCTTAAGCAACACGGTACCCCTCTAACTCTAGACGACCTGAAACAACATAATTGCATATTATTCTCTTACTCACGCGACCTGAAAGAATGGAGTTTCAGTCAAAATGGCCGGACTCAAGCCATTGAAGTCAGCGGTAATTATCAGGTAAATAATAGCGAAGCGTTAAAAGAGGCCTTATTGCAGGGCATTGGGATAGGACGACTACCGACATTTGTAGCAGGAACTGAGATAAAAGCAGGAAGACTCGTCCCGTTATTCACGGATCATGATATGAATGAACAAAGTATTTATGCTGTGTTTCTAGAACGTCAATATATGCCAGCAAAAGTGAGGGTTTTTCTGGACTATGCGATTGAGTACTTAGGGGGGGATAAGCCCTATTGGGATCGATAAGTTCAATCTTTGGAATTATTCGTTCACTATTACTCAACAATCATTTTCTTAAAGAGGTAATTATCATTCATTTAGAAACCTTTTAAGCTTGTCGTCACCTTAAGTCATTCCTTTGCACCGTAAACGGGAATTCAGAATGACATTAGAACATTTACTCGCTAAAGGATTTTAATATGGAACTGTTTACTGCAATAAAAGAACGTCGTGCAATCAAACATTTTGATGATCAGGCGCAAATCCCTGAAACTGACTTTACTCAAATTATGGAGTCCGTACTCCTCTCTCCTACGTCATACAATATTCAACACTGGCGTTTTGTTCGAGTAAAAGAAGTACATCTAAAGCAAAAAATTAAACACGCTGCTTGGGGACAACAACAAATAGAAGATGCATCAGAACTGCTTGTGCTTTGTGCGAATACCCAGGCTTGGAGCGACAGACCTGAACGGTACTGGGCCAATGCTGATGAGCAGACACAAAACATGCTAGTGCCAATGCTGCAAGATTTTTACCGCGATAAACCACAAATTCAACGAGACGAAGCAATGCGTTCTTGCGGTATGGCAGCACAAACCTTAATGCTAAGTGCCAAAGCTTTAGGTTACGATACTTGTCCCATGGTTGGCTTTGATCATACCGCTATTGCGAATATGATTAAGCTACCTAAAGACCATGTAATCGGGATGATTATCGTGATGGGCAAAGCCGCTAAAACTGCGCATGGCAGAGGCGGACAACTACCTTTAAGTGAAGTATTAATGGATAATACATTTTAGGGCTATTTATATAATAGGCCGTAATAATAGGACCATACGTTCTGATGAGTACGACAGGAGACGATAATGATTGCTTGTGACAAACATGATTATATTGAAGTTGCCTGCCTGTACCGCCTTAAGGTGGTACTTAAACTGAAAACGGGCGATAAAATAATCGGCACCGCTCAAGATACAGTTCTGAATGATAAACGCGATGAATGCATCCAACTTAAAAAGGATAACCAAGTACCTGAGGCTATTGCATTGTCACGTATTTCAACAATGCATGCCGTTACTCAAAACCCGCATTTCGACTGCGTTGAATTTGACTGATTTTTATATCATCACGAACCCATTAACTGAGTGCTCTATGACTGGCCACCATAAAGCCCATCATTCGCTTTGCCCTTTCAGCAGATTCCTTCAAACCACTGGTATGCGCACAGACGATCGCGCCTTCAATGAGTAGTAGTATTTCTAAAGACAACTCTTCCCTTTCTGTCTCGGGTACATTTTGAAGTACGCTTTGTATAAAGCGTGACAATTCAATTTTATGCTCAGCAGAGTAACGATGAATAGGATGGTTGGTGTCTGAATATTCGGCGCTGGCATTAATGAAATTACATCCAAAGAAAGTATCGGAATGAAACCATTCACTTAAGGTGTCAAATACAGCTAACAAGTGAGCGTCAGGCACATCAGTATAATCATTATTAGCAATTTCATTTACTCGGCTTTTAAACCACTGCCCAAACTGATCATGCCGAAGTTCTAATACAGCCTGGATCAACTCATCTTTAGATTTGAAGTACTTATATAGGGTTGTTTTTGACACTCCAGATTCAGCTTGTACTTTATCGATACCCGTGGCATGAAAGCCATGTTGGTTAAATAAGCTCAATGCGGTATTTAGAAGGTGATCACGTCTTGGAGCGGCCATTTTAATCTCTTGAATTTGCTTTTTGATTATTTGTTTCTAGGCGATGTTTATTTCTTGATAATATTTTTTAATATCAATCTGCTTTCTACTTCAAACTATTCAGGATATTTATATCTATTAAGTAAAACCGAACCTCTATTTATTTGAAATATATTCTCATAATGGAACAGATCTGTACACACCCGTTAACCCCCTACTTTTGCGCCCCCTACGACCATTTAAGCTTGGTATAAGTATTCCGTTGCACTTACAACATGATCTCTTGCTCTGGATATTCTAGATCGAACCGTACCAATTCGGCAGCCTACCACATCCGCAATTTGTTCATAACTTAGGCCTTCCTGTTCTCTCAGTAACAGTGAACTTCTTAAGTCTAGTGGTAAACGTTCGACCGCTTTCATTATCGCATTGCGTAATTCAGCATTAAGTGCGTGCTTTTCAGGTGTTTCTGGGCTGGTAAGGTCTGGTTGAGCATCATGCTTAAACACTTCATCAAAATCCATCGTATTTCTGTGATGTCTATTCGTTTTAAAATTGCTTAATGCAGTATTCACAGCAATACGATAAAGCCAAGTATAAAATTGGCTGTCCCTTCTAAAATTATTTAAACCTTTATAGGCTTTAATAAAGGTATCTTGCACAACATCTTTAACCGTATCATGGTCATGAATATACATTGATACGACTCGAGCAATCGTTTGTTGATGCTTTATCACCAACATGTCGAATGCCTTTGTATCACCCTGCAAGAAGCGCCCAACAAGCATTTCATCTGAATTATCTGTTTCTTTTAGCGCGATATCTTTATCTTTCTTACGACCAAAATCACCTAATACAACCTGTCCTAAAACCGGAGTGATTGAATCACTGTCTTCTAGATTGTCTTGGGTTTTTAACACTGTTTGATACATGATGCTTCTCCAATTGGTACGTAAAAGGAACGGCTTATTTAATCACTTTCGGATATTTGTGCTGCGCAGTTAATCGATGAAAAACATAGGCGATTAACACGAGTAAAATACTGCCACTCAATACCGGAAACAAAAGAAACGAGAACCCCTTCGCCCCTATCAAAATAACAATAGGGTCAGCACCCGCCGGTGGATGGGTTACTTTAAAGATAACCATTAAGAATATTGCAACGGCCACTGCAAGCGACAGAACAATAGGTGAAGCTGGCCATAAGGATACGAACACAACCCCTACTAATGCTGAAATAAAATGGCCACCAATCACATTCTTTGGCTGCGATAAAGGGCTGTCTGGCACTGCAAATAGCAGTACACAACTCGCTCCGAATGGCGCCATCAACAGAGGAGAACCTGTACCAATTGTAAAAAGTGACAAGAGAAAAATACCAATTGCACCACCAGCACCTGATATTAATGAATGATTAAGTTGCTTACTATTCATTGTGATTTTTCTCGGTTGTTAGATCTTATAGATCGGCTTTAGCAGTTCAGCCATCTTCTTCATCAGATTCTGGAATCAATTTAACGATAACAAAAAACTGAACAAGTCTGTACACCCAAAATAATAAGTGAACAGATCTGTTCATGTCAAGTTTATTTTTTATAAAATGAAATGGAACTTTTTAATATCGAGAGTGATCTACCACCCTGTTACGTCATTACATTTGAATGTTAATAAGGAGAAATAACGATGATAAAATTACACGATTTCCCACTTTCAGGTCATGCACATCGAGTACGTTTAATGCTGTCTTTGCTAGATTTAGACTATGAGAGAATTGAGGTTGGACTTGCCAAGGGCGAACAACATAGTGAAGCATATTTGAAACTTAATCCCTTTCATCTTGTACCTGTTTTAGAACATGAAGGTCTTGTGATTCGCGATTCAAATGCAATCATTACTTATCTAGCAAAAAAATATGCAAAAGAATGGTATCCCGATGACGCAGTTTCAAGCGCAAAAATCCATGAGTGGTTATCTATTGCAACCAAAGAACTATCTGAAGGCCCTGGAGCAGCTAGGTTAGTCAATGTTTTTGGTGCTGGCTTGGATCATCAAGCGGTGATCGATAAGAGCCATGAATTATTCACGATTATGAACCAACACTTAAGCACAAATGAATGGTTCGCATTAGACCAAATATCAGTCGCCGACATTGCACTTTATACCTATACCGCTCATGCCCCGGAAGGCGATGTATCACTAGAAAACTACCCTCATATTCGTGTATGGATCACCAAAATTGAAGCGCTAAAAGGTTTTGTAGGCATGCCAAAATCAGCCACTGGATTAGTCGCTTAATTTTGTTATTAATTACTGACAGGAATCAAAAATGAACATGTCGAATCTTTTTAAAAAAACATTCATACTCGTTACACTAAGTTTTACCGCACTGGCATTTTCTACTCACAGTTTTTCAGCTGATATTAATATGAGTGCAGATATTAACAACATCGCACTCAGTGGTTATGATTCGTTTCATACTTTGAAAACGAACAACCGCTAAATGGAAGTAAGCTCTTTACAGCCACATACAAGAATGCTATTTACCAAATTGCGAGCGCTCAAAGCCGCAATAAATTTAAAGCGACAACTATCCTGACAAGGGGATAGGATCATTATTCTTCAATCAATGACGCCTAATTCTGCCAAAAACTTAAACAATGACATGACAGCAGCCTTTCTGGGAAAAGGATGATCCAGATTTGGTGACACTAATCGTGCAAGAGCTGGAAAAGGGGGATAGGATACATCCCAATGATTACCACGTACAATTCCTAAATGTGTTGACATAGGGATATTCAGTATGGATTGTTGTTGAGTTAGCATCATATCGTTATTGGCATCATAACGACTAATATTGAGCACATCTTGCATTAAAAAAGTCGGTACTTCCAGCATAGAGGTTGCGGCAGAAACATTGAAAAAGGGGATGTTCAAGTCGTTTAAGAATGAACCTTGTTCTTCAATAAACTGACTACGAACTTGGGTGGTTACAGAATGTACAGCGCCTTTAAAATCATATTCATCGTACCGCTTTGGAGTAATTTTACTCTTGATTGAGGGAGGTAGCATTCCTATAAATCGGTCTAACTTCGAATCTATTGCGTTAAAATCTAACTTTTTGATTAAATTATAGATATTATCCCCTGTATGTGAGCCGCCTATACCTCCTACCCAAGTGATAACAGCTCGAACCTTGTTTTTCAGGTCAGGATGATTATAGAGGAGCGATAAAATATCTGCAGAACCTTTGCTATATCCCATTAAAATTACATCCTTAGGGGGAGGACCTCGACGTTCTATTTCTGGATCAGCACAAAGCCCTACCCCATCGTCAATTGCTTTGAGAATGTCTTCATTATTGGCTTCACAACTTCTCACCGGATGAGAATCAGCACGGAAAATATTCCATCCGTATTTCTTCGTAATATTTGGAAATTCATCCTGAAATGCGCGTACAGGTAAAAGTCCATTAATAAATCCGGGACAAAACACTAACGTCGTGTTTATTTGATCATTAAACTGTGCTTCCGGCATTTCAATTTTCCACTCCTGAATAGATTCTCCTTTAAGAAATCGTTCTGCGATTAGTTGTGGTTTGGTGCGTTTGGCTTTTATTCTAGGGAACAAACTCTTTGTCGCTCTTTTTACAGCGTTCTTATCTTTAACGGCTTCTTGTATAAATAGGTTCCGCCATCTTCGTCCACACCATTCTTTTACATAAGGGCTTTCAAGAACTCTTTGGTCTTTGTTGATTCGATAACGTAGTTCTTCAATTAGTGCTTTGTAATCCCCTGCTTTTTCCAGCTCTCTTAATCTATTTTCCATGACGTTCCTTTTTATTATATACAGGGGACCCAGGTCTCTCATTGCTTAGTAGGGACTAGGTTTCAAGAAATGCCCGAGGATATTAATAAATAGCCCACTCATGACCTTTGACCATTCTCATGATGCAACTGCCTCGGTGTCATTTCTAGCGGGCTTAATTTATCAAATGTGAAATCCCTTCAATTGGGATAGTTTTAAAAATTTGCTTACAAGCCTAATTGCTTTGCAATCACTTCATTCATAATTTCATAAGTACCACCGCCAATGGCAAGGATACGGTTATCTCGGTATAAGCGCTCAACGGTTGTCTCTCGCATGTATCCCATTCCGCCAAAAATTTGTACTGCATCGTAAGTGACTTTGTCACTTACGTTTGTTGCAAAATTCTTCGCCATCGATATTTCTTTTATCACACTTTTACCTGCTTGTATTTTAGCCGCTAGTCGATAGGTAAACGCTTTACTTGCTTCTATTTGAGTCGCCATTTCGGCTAGTTTGTGTTTAATTGTTTGGAATTTACCAATTGGACGACCAAAGGCTTCCCGCTCTCTGACAAATTTCATGCACTCATCAAACGCAACTTCGGCTGTTGAGTTTGCCATCACACAAAGGCTTAATCGCTCCATTTCGAAGTTCGACATAATGGCAACAAAGCCCATATTTTCTCGTCCAATCAAATTCTTAACGGGTACTTTACAGTCGTCAAAAAATAATTCGGCAGTATCGCTTGCCCACCAGCCCATTTTGTTAAGTTTTTTTCCTGTGGTGAAACCAGGGGTACCTTTTTTAATCATTAACAAACTAATACCGCCATACCCCTCACCACCAGTTCTCACTGCTACCGTGTAATAGTCGGCTCTAATGCCACTTGTGATAAAAGTTTTACTGCCGTTAACAAGGTAATGATCGCCCTCTTTTACCGCGCGTGTTTTTAAGTTTGCTACGTCAGAACCTCCACTAGGCTCGGTGATCGCTAATGCCGAAATTTTTTTCCCAGCAATCACATCGGCAACGATACTTTCTTTTAATTCAGAATTTCCCCACTTCCAAATTGGCGGTAAAGCAATATCCAAAGAACCTAGGCTGGCAACTAAACCACCTGAAGTTGAACGCATTAATTCTTCTGAGGCAGCTATTTTGCTAAAAATATCTTCTCCTGTTCCTCCAAACTCTTCAGGATGACCAATCCCCAACAGTCCAGCTTTGCCAGCTTTTTCATACAAAGCTCTCGGAAAAGTATTTTCTTCTTCCCATTCATCAATAAATGGCCGTATTTCTTTATCAACAAATTTTTTTACATTTGCACGGATTATGTTTTGAGTTTCCCCAAAATATTCTTGTAGTTGTGACATATCACGCTCCTAGTTTGTTTTAATTATCTCTCAATAAAATACAGGGGTGTATGCGGCGAAGTTTATGGTACTTTACTGTAAAGTACAAGCCTGTATGTTTTTCAGATTTTCAGCGAGTATTCGGACAAATGGCAACACTTACAAAAGACCAATGGGCAGAAGCAGGTTTAGCCTTGTTAAATGAAAAAGGTTACACAGATTTATCTATTGTGAAATTGGCCCAAAAATTAAACGTCACACGAGGCTCGTTCTATTATCATTTCAAAAGCCTGAATGACTTGATAGATGCAATGATTTCAACTTGGGAAGAGCGTGTCGTGAATCAGGGTTTCGATCAAATATTGACAGATATAGAGAACCCCAAACAAGAAGTCAAAAACCTGATCGAATATGTCACGCATTTGACTGACCGACTAGACCTAGTATTCAGACAATGGGCGCCCAGTAACGAACATGTTAAACAGCACATGGCGCGACTTGACCAAAAAAGACTTAACACACTCGAAGGGTTATTTCAGCGACTTACCGGAGACAAGAAAAAAGGGGAAATTTTATCCCGTGTCGCATTCTACGGCCACATAGGAAGTTTGCACACCTTCCCGACCCCAAATGCAAAACAGCAGCGAGAAACGGCATTTGAGGTATTTGATATGATGATGAATTATTTAGATTAGAGTATGAAATTTAGCCACTTTAAACGATATTAATCAGTAAAAATTAACGTTACTTGGAACACTGTAATTTTTGATAAGAGGGCTTTTTTACAAAAAAATTCTACTTGACTCATCACATTAGGAAAGACCTATCGAAGTGAGGTGGTTCAATATTATTTGTAACTGCCTATCACCAACGACCTATAAGTGATTAATAAGTCCGCACTAACTCAACGCAGGCGTTTGATGCTTACCCGTCGAATAAAAAATATTTATCCCTGTGGGTCAACCCACCGGTTTGGACAATGGCTCTCGCTGCAACTAGTATTTATTCACCTCCTCTTAGCATGGAAATGATTACCACCAGTGCTTTAATATTTGGTTTCGGGACTCTGCCTTCGGTTCACTATCGACCGAGAAAAGACTGCTTTAACGCCAATTCACACGTTGTATCATGAACGTTGAAAAGACCGGTTTTTGCTCAAAGCTAGCATTTTTTAATTACTCAAAACAGGTCTAGTTTTAACTACTTTTCCTGCGCTTAAGTAGTAGGAAAATCCTCGATAATTAGACCAATTCAGCCATACTATCTTCGCAAGAACAGTAAACGCACCTTACCTGTGTATGGCTACTTTTGACGCTCACTAATGTAAAAAAGAATATCCGTTTTTAATACCACTTCTCCAGACTCATTTTGAATTTGAAATGGAATTTTTATATTTCCAGGTTTAAGCACGTCTAGATCAAATTCACAAACACCTATCAGCTTGCCTGTCGCTTTTTTGGTGTATTTAACTGTCATTTCCATGGGTATCCAACGCAAATTCTTAGGTATGGCTGCTTCAACAGCAAGCCCACCGGTTAACTCACTTAAAGTACACATTGCTCCCGCATTGATAGAGCCAATATGATTTCTAATGGCTCGTCGATCTTTTATTTCTACGCGACAGTAACCACGACGAAGGTCAGTAATCAGCGGTTTTATTGACGAAAAATAAGGTGCTTGAAAGGCTAATGCCTTGCTGAAAATATGATTTCCCATAGGGAATTTTGTTAAACGGTTATATAAGTTCAATGTATTCATTAGTTTATTCCCTGTTTAGTATTAAACGCTGCCTTGGTATTGGTTACATTGCGCATACCCTGACTAAAGCACGTTGGTGAACGAACTACTCTTCTTATAATCACCATACACACACAAACTTAGTTCGTCAACGAACCTTTATTTTGAAATAATCAGTTTTAAGTCTTGATTCACGTACTAAGACTCATACAACCGCTAATATTTTCTTTCTCTTCTTTAAAGTAGGTCCTCTTTAACGACTTCCGTCATGTAAGTACCGCGTCACAAGACTAGGCCAACACACCATTAAAATATCGACAGACTAACTGATGAAAACGGGTGAGATGGATCGGTTTATCTGCCTGATAGGCATGTATCGTATAAACTGGCCACAGGGGGCCGGTTATACCGTCCATAATATGCACCAGCTCGCCTGATTTAATTAAGGGTTTGGCAGTCACATCCGGAAGTAGCACTATACCAAGATGACGTAAAGCCATTTCAAGCGCACTAGGTAATGTATTAACCCGAGCAAATTGTTTCAATTTGATCACCGTTTTCTTATTCGTACCTACCTCAAATGTTGGCATTTTAGGTTGCTGCCAAGTCGTCGCAATCCATTTTAAGACCTGTAGTTCTTCTAATGAGTTAGGTTTTATATTTCGATTAAGAAAAAGCGGTGTCGCACAAAAAATTTCTTTTATAGTTCCGACAGGTAACGCTCGATAACTGCTGTCGGATAACTCACCCGCATGTATCGATACATCAAGATTGTGTTCAACTAGATCCAAACTCCCGTCGCTGACCATTAGTTCAGGTTCCAAACCTGGGAATTCACAACATAGTTGCTCTATAGCTGGCATTACGACAATTGATTCAAGCGCATGTGGAAAAGTAATCGCAAATCGGCCACTCGGATTCTCACCCGCATTCGCAATATCTGAATACGCTAACTCAACTTGGTCCTGTAATAACTGACAACGTAAGAACAGTTTTTCACCCAACGCCGTAAGCGAAACACCACGAGTGGTTCGATTTAGAACCCGAACCCCCATTTCACTTTCTAATAACTTTATTTGTTGGCTGACCGCTGATTTGGTAATACCAAGCGCTTCAGCTGCTTGAGTAAAAGAACCCCTTTGAGCGACATTAGTAAAAATCATTAATCTAGAAAGCTGCTTCGTATTGTTCATAAAATCTAAACACTAAGTTAATTAACAAGGCATTGTTCTTGATTGTACTTAACCCTATCATTGTTTCAAGCTAATTTGGCTTAGACAAGCAAACAATTATTACTAACTTCAAACATTGAAGAGGAAAAACAAATGGCTGCATTTATTATTGTAGGGTTAACACCAACAGACACTGACAAACTTCAGCAATACGGGGCTTCAGTGCCGACGACACTTGCTAAATACTCGGGAGAGATACTTACTAAAGGTCCTGTTTAGAAGTTACAGGGTAATTTTGCTCACAAGGTTCAAGTGGTTATTAGTTTTCCAAACAGAGAAAAAGCTCTGGGTTGGTATAATTCGGAAGAGTATCAAGCACTCATTCCGATACGTGATCAGGGCATGGATTCGGAGTTTCAGTTGATTGGCTAAACAAAATTGTTACCGCCTTAGTGTCCGAAACTGTGATGAATAAATGGAACTTTACCAGCATTAGATGCATCTAAATTTTTTTAAACACAATGATTTCAATTGAGAGAAATAACATGACCTTTAAATTATATACTCAAGAAGAAGCGCCTGAAGAAAGCCAGAAACTACTAAAAAATTCACAGGCTGCCTTTGGCATGATCCCAAATCTACACGCAGTAATGGCGGAGTCACCGCCAGTTCTTGAAGCGTATCAGACCTTGCATACCCTATTCCAAAAGACCAGTTTCAATGCCGAAGAACTCACTGTTGTATGGCAAACCATCAATGTGGAACATGAGTGCCACTACTGCATACCAGCGCATACGGGCATTGCACATATGATGAATGTCGATAATGCCATCATTGATGCACTACGAAATAAGACACAATTACCTACCGACAAGCTTCAAGCCTTGCACACCACGACCTTATCATTGGTACGTAATCGCGGTCAGCTGAGCCAGGTTGAAACTTCAGCTTTCCTTAAGGCTGGTTACGAGCAAAGACACCTATTAGAGATAGTACTGGGCATCTCTCAAAAAGTAATGAGCAACTATGTGAATCACTTGGCTGATACACCTGTTGATGATGCATTTAAAAAATTTGAATAACCATTAACGTCTTTTGTTAAGGTCTTATCTCCATCAAGTATTAAACGCTGATCATTATGAAAATTTGGTCTGCGTCATGAAATTCTTTGATACCGGTTATAACGCCTTTTCATTGTGAGTGCTGAGGATGCATATGACTCGCTGCAACTATGTGGCAAGTTACACCCTCTCTTCCGGAAAAAATCCGTCATCACATAGCTGAATTTATTACGCTTTATTTTTCAACTTAGTTATCTATTTCGATGGTTTTCTATCACCTTGAAAGATAGATTATGTTATTACATTGTTCTCAGCATATGGTTGATCAACACTCTCTTGCTCTTCCAGTGCCTTTTCAAACTTATCATAAAAATCATTTTTGACTAAATTGAATCGGTCCCAACCATCTAAAGATACGGAAAACTCTAATGCGGACTTCAAGTTTTTAAAGAGTTGTTCTATGCCCTCGTCGCTCCATTGTTCATCGGGTGACAGCGCTGGTTGAGTTTGTACGCCCTCGATCTGAATACCATAAGTCATCGTATGCATATGCAGCTGCATCGTCATTTTGTCTTGCACTGACATCCCTTCGGTCGCTTCATCCCAAGCTTGCTGTACAGATTCTGGTGCATTTACAGGCGGGAAAGTTATCATTTTTGCTGCGCCAATTTCGACTAAACCATCGTTATTTAGATCAACCATACCTGTTTTATCCGGTTGCGCGAACAAGTTGATCGCAGCTTCATTACTCAGTGAATCAACATCAATCCGCTCCGCTAACCCAACGGACTTTTGAATCATTTTGAGCTCTGTTGCGGTTAATCCTGACAGTACGTCTTTTGCTGATACGTCTTGTTCTAACTGAATACTTGCCTCTTCTAACAAGGCAGAAAAATCAACGATCTGTTGATCAGAGCGACCACGCATTTGTAATAAACCGACTGATTCATTACTAAGGTTTGATACCGATAACATAAACTACTCCTAATACTTGAGATAGCTTATGAATAGCATTATTAATGCCACCATTAATCCATGTATGGAAAACATAATTTCTACTCTACTGCATGTATTTGGCTACCTACCACCTTTAAGATATTTTTTGTTTTAAACGAATTAATTTTGTAGGTAAAATCATCTTGAATACCAAACCAAAAGCAAAGGTATTCATTATCTCTCCAGTGTTAACGTTAACTTGTTACCCGATAGCTTTTATCCTATAAAACAAGACACAATACGTGTTAACTCATTCGGTTTGTCCATGTGAACGTAATGACCAGCTTTATCAATAATTTTAATTTTGGCATTTGGTAGTGTTCTAACTATTTCATGGGCTAGCTTCTTATCAATAAAACGATCGTGCTTACCCCACACGACTAAAACCTGAGTTTTTAATGCTTCGGCATGCTTTTCAAAGTAGGCCTGGCTAATATGAAAGTTCTGAAAATATGATAAAAATGCCGCTTGATTTGTTTTGCTTTTACCGTCTTCGGCAAAGGATTGACGTATTTCTTTTGGAATCGAATTTCCTCGATAAAAACCTTTTGCACGTGCGATTTTAGAAGATATGCCAGGAAACCAATTCACTAACGCTTTACCTCGTATCGAACCTTTTTTAGCAAAACTTCTTAGCTCCCACGACGCATATTCCGGACGAGGAAAAGGAATGCCATCCATAACAACGAGCTTTAACACCCTATCAGGATGGTTTAAGCCAACTAAAAGTGCAGGGAGTAATCCAATGTCTGTTGCAACTATATTTGCGTTGGTAATATCGAGCGTATCCATGAAATCCACCAGCACTTCCGCAAAATACCTTGAATTGTATAACTCATTGGATGCCAGTGACTCACTCCCACCAAAACCTGGCCAGTCCAATGCAATCACATGATATTTCTCTGCTAAAAGTGGTGCGACGGCATACCAAGCATGAAGATTTTCTGGCACGCCATGGAGCAAAATAACAACTGGATTAGAAGAGTTACCCATTTCAGAATACCGTATTTTTATATCTTCTTTTTTCAACCTTGTACTTTTTGTTGGCAGTAGATGCCCTTGCCCTTCCATTGTATCTAGCTGTGCAGGTGACGTAGGAATATAAGTGGTATTCATTAAATTATCTCCGTTTAGAAAATGTGTTCGAATTTTTTAAGCTTTTATTTAGCGGTATTTCTTCGATAAGTCAGTGCTTGTGACATCGCCCCAAAAACAAAAGGTAATACATATGATTGAACCAGCTGAGGCCAAGGTGTATTGTCAAGCCCCCCTGTACTAAGCACTGTATTTGTTAGAATAATTAAACTACTTATGCCTCCAACTATCATGCTAATGATCAACGCTCTAGCAGGGATATTGTGTGATGAAATTGAGGTAGTAAATGTTTCTAATTTTGAACCTTTAACCCCTTCGATTTCATCAATATTGGCCTGATGTAGCGCTCCCAATTGAGAGAGTGTGATCACAATAAAAGGTGTGACGAAAGCTAATATCAATTGCAGTACGATAAAACTACCGGTCCCAAAAATTGCGTCTGGCTGATTGGTCACAGTTAACAATAAACCAATTATTAGCGCTAATACTGTCGCGCGTTTCAAAACGTTTTCATCCAAATATTTCACCCACACACGGGGTATTTGGAAGCTATATATATGACTAGCGTCAATGGAATTTCTCATCATTAAATCTCCGTTATTCATTATTAAAATTATGTGTATATACACGTATTAACTTAAAAAAAACTAATCGACTGTACTCATAACCTCTACCACAACTTCTAGGCCCACAAGAAACTGACTCCACCTCACCTCGCCCATTCTGGAAACGATGGTGTCTTGAATCTGTTGCCATTGAGGCATTGCTTCACTTACCAGAGTCTTACCTTCTGGCGTTAGACTAATTTTCCTAACGCGTTGGTCTTGTTCTGAACCGACAATAACTAGCCCTTTATTAATAAGAGGCTTAAGATTACGAGATAGCGTTGTTCTATCGATCACCATAACTTCTGCTAACTTAGTTATGGCTGGGCTTCCCAAGGCATTCACAGTCGCGATCAAGGTAAACTGAGTTGATTTAATACCGGTCGATTGCATAGCAACATCATACGCTTGTGTAACCAATCTAGTTGCTTTACGTAGATTCATATTTGTACAGTTAGAAATATTATTTACGCTATGCTTCATGCTCAGACCCTATAAACGAGAAATAGAGTGTATATACACCTTAATGTTGTGTCAAATATTTTTTATCACTCCAAACACCTCAAATCTTATAAAGTGAACCAGCATTAGATGAGTAATGATTTACACATTATGTAAAATTTACTGATGTAAGTTAATTTTGCTTAAGTATATAGTTCTGATGTCAGGTCTCTTTGCCATTCCGTAAGCATATTCGCCACCCATGATGTGATAAAACCCTCATCAGCTTTGGGTGCTGTTAACGCGGGGCCAGCCGGTCGGCGCAACGCTTTTGCGATAAGGTTTCCCCCATTAGGGGTTAATTGAGCTAAGCCTGTACAAGAAGGACAAACAATATGGTCACCTGATTTTGCATTGTGAGGTATCACCATGGTCGGACCACATACCGGACAATGTTGTAATGGTATTCCAAACTCAGAGTGGCCTACAATATGCTGAAGCTCGTTTCTTTTTGCTAGGGCGATAAACGCATCAATAGACGTCTCACAAAACTGACTGCCGCGATTTTCTTGAAGAATAGCGAGTGCTTTTTCAATCGACATACCTTCACGATAAGGACGTGAGCTAGTCATTGCATCAAAGGCATCACAGATACCGACAATTCGAGCGACCAGTGGAATTTCTTCCTTTTTAAGTCCGTTTGGATACCCCTTACCATCTGGTCTTTCGTGGTGATAACTAATCGCTTCTATTGCAAATTGACTAAGGGGATGAAGTTCAATAAGCTTCGCGCCAATATCTGGATGCGTCTTAATAACCTCATATTCATAATCAGTTAACTTCCCTTTCTTATTTAGAATGGCGTCAGGAATGCCTATTTTACCAAGATCATGCAAAAAACCACCCAGACTAATTTCAAGTGAATCTTGGAGAGATAAGCCTAACTCAAGCGCTAAGATACGAGAAAACTGAGAAACCCGCCATAAATGCCCGCCAGTATAGGCATCCCTCGCCTCCACCACGGCAGCCATAATCAAGAGTGATTCAAATAAAGATTGTGTGGAGTTATTTACCAAGATTTTGTTTGCCATGACATCCTATCCAACGTTGATATTCACTGAATTTTATTAATTCCCCTTGCGGGGAATTGTAATGTTATGACTACACCCTAGTTCAATAGTTCAGTCCTTTAAAATTAAGTACTTTCATATTTCCATAGGTAAGTAATCTGTATAGCCTTTTGAGGAGTCTGTATAAAAGGTATCACTATCCGGTATAGCTAGCTCAGCACCTGACCTAAACCTATTCACTAAGTCAGGATTAGCAATGAACTGGTTTCCGAAAGTAACCCCATCACCTTCTTTATTTTCTAAGGCCTCGCTTGCTGAATCCTTTGTGTACGCGCCGTTAATGAATAAGTGACCTTGATAATGTTTCCGCAACTCCGGCGTAAGATAAAGACTTCCGTCACCAGGCTTTGGTTCAAGCACATGCACATAGGCTAAATTAAAGTCATTGAGCTTTTTTACTGCGCTTATAAACGTTTCACTCGGATTTGAGTCCTTAATTCCCCATACACTATTGGTAGGTGATAAACGAATTCCAACTTTAGCTGAACCAATTTGTTGGCATACAGCGTCAACAACTTCCATCATAAACCGTAAGCGGTTTTCGACATTCCCTCCATATTCATCCTCTCTCTGATTCACACTATCACGTGTAAATTGATCAATTAGAAAACCATTTGCTGCATGAATTTCGACACCATCCAAGCCTGCTTCAACAGCTTTACGTGCTGCTTCTGCAAAATCAGAGACAACTCTAGCAATCTCCGGTTTCGTTAATGCTTGTGGCGTCACAAATTCACGGTCACGACCTTTTGGTGTTTTCAACGCTCCTTGCTGTTTCACCGCAGAAGATGAGTAAGGTAGCTCACCGTTTAGAAAGTCAGGGTGTACGGCACTTCCCATATGCCACAACTGAACAAAAATATGTCCGTCGTTATGATGGACTGCATCCGCAACCTTCTTCCAACCTTGTTGTTGCTGCTCAGTGTAAATCCCCGGTGAATTAAGCCAACCAAGACTATCCCTTGATACTGCCGTCGCTTCTGCAATTATTAAACCTGCACTAGCACGTTGTGCATAGTATTCCGCCATCAATTCATTCGGAGAGCCATTATCAATCGCTCGCCCTCGAGTTAAAGGCGCCATAATAATACGATTCTTTAGTTCATAGTTTCCAATGGTTAATGGGGTAAATAATAAGCTCATATAATTTCCTTAAATTTTTGTGAGTAGATAACGATTCAATTAAGAAAGTTCCGAAGCATAAACGTCACCAATGACAGGCAACTGCATTAAATGTTTCAGATAGAGAGAAACATGTTGATACCTTTTAGTTATCGATTCTTTTAACACTACCTGCCAGTTAACCGCGACTGCTAAGTACAGATCAGCAATCGTTAATTGCTCACCTGCGATGTAATTATTTTTTGCTAACTGGACATCAACAATCTCAAATAACTTGTGTAATTGAATTTCAGCTTTATCTTTAATATCAGCTGTATCTTGACCAAAACGTTCCGGATGAAAGGCCTGTACAAAACTGGGGTGAATATTGCTGTACACAAACATCATCCATTTTAATGCTTCAGCTCTATCTAGAGTCCCTATTTCTGGTAATAACCCAGTCTCAGGGGAGCGCTCACTAATGTACTGTAGAATCGCAGCACCTTCAGTGATGATGGTATCTTCAACCATGAGGGCGGGTACTTTTCTCAAGGGGTTTATCTTGCTGAACTCCTCAGTCAACTGCTCTCCTTTTTGTGCATCAATCACTTTAACTTTATGTTCAAGTCCACTTAAAGCTAAAGCGGCTTTTACAGCAAGTGAACAAGAACCTGGCGCATGGAATAATGTAATCATCGGTTTTTCCTTGTTTGTTTAAATTAACAACAGGATAAAACAGTTTTTGAACTGCGAAAATACTCGTTTTTTGCAAAGTTATTATGCAATAATGCACACATGAATGATTGGGATGATATTCGCTTCTTTCTAGAAGTAGCGCGCTCTGGCAGTATTTCAGCCGCCTCAAGAGCCTTAAAAGTGAACCATACGACTGTTTCACGTCGTATTCTGAGCTTAGAAAGCAAGCATGGCATTCGCTTGTTTGAGCGACACAAAGATGGCTATCAAATGACCGAGGCCGCCGATGCAATCTACCAACAAGCGGTTGAAATAGAGGCTCAAAACCAACAGATTTCACGTACACTCTTTGGGCAGGACACCCGCTTGGAAGGTCCTATCAGTTTGACAATGCCCCATGATATTTTTGAAAACATCCTCGCAGAAGACTTAGCCGAGTTTCATCAGTCGCACCCGGGCATTCAACTTAAACTGATCGTCGGTAAAGGCGTAATGAACTTGGCAAGCCGTGACGCAGATATCGCAATTCGACTTACGCCCTCCCCGCCCGACTATTTAGTAGGCCGTGAAGTGACTACTTTGCAACACGCGCTTTATTCTAAAAAGGATTACCACGAGAGTAACGAGCTGGTTGGTTTAATACTTTGGGAGGGTGAAAACAGCATCCCAAAATGGGCTCATCAACATTTCAATGAATGTTATGTATCACTCTACGTAGATGACTTGTCTACAATGTATGCAGCAGTCAAAGCAGGGTTTGGCGTTGCACGAATGCCCTGCTACATGCCTGATAGCCTGAATGATCCTTTGGTTCTAAAGCTTTCTATTGAATTACCCCGATCTGACTGGTCTCTATGGGTATTAAGTCATGTCGACTTACGTAAAACGGCACGTGTTCAACAATGCAGAGAGTTTCTGATAAATAAGCTACTCAACAAGAAAGCATTATTCGAGGGCAGCACTGTTTAATATTTTTGATAAAATTGTTTTCAACAACCCCCTCGCTAAATCTTACAATATTAAATCAATAATACTTTCAAATTATTGTCAGTATTTAACTATCAAAAAAATGTACGTTTTTAGCATTTGCGCAAGAAATATCAAAACCTCTGTTTAGAAAAGTCATAATATTCATCTCGAAAATCATTCACTCAAGCATATCGAGATACATCATGAATCTACCTGTTTTCTTAATTATTAACGCTAGATCAAATCCAAATAACATAGAAGCCAAAGCAAATTATCTAAAGAAATCAAAACCAATCACTGCTAAGTATGGTGCGATCCCTGTTGCTAGTTACGCTTTAAATGAGGCTCTAGATGATAATGAACACCCAGAGGTATGCGCCATTATTTCATTTCCTTCAAAAGCGTCCATATTAGCTTTGTTCAAAGATGATGATTATCAAAATATTGTTAAGGAAAGAGATTTAGGCTTTTCATCAATACGTTATTTTATCGGTAACGAACAAATTGCATAAGGATATTAAAATGAATTTATTTACGTCAGTAGGCATTAAAACAATCATTTTTGCTGTATTTATATTGACACTTTCTGCCTGTAGTTCTATCAGTCAGAAAGAGTTTGGTTCCAGTTATTCTGAAGACCAAAGACAACTAGACGGTCTTAACATTGATGACTTTACTAAGGCAGGGTTAAAAGCATTTTCAAGAGCACATTTAAACGCTTCACCGACTATCGTTTTTCAGAAAATGGCTGACCATAAAAATATGAACCTTTGGGTTCCGATGATCGATCACGAAGTACAAGTCGATTTCAGTAAATCGGAACCACCAGGAGCAAACGGGGTAGGAACAATACGCGTATGTGACTTTGGTGGAGATATTTTAACTGAGAAGATTCAATACTGGGAACAAAACAAACAATACGCTTACTCTGTATTACCTAATGAAAATGTTGCAGGTGTAGACCATCTTGGTGTGATAACGATCGAGTCTGATGGCAAAGGCGGAAGCCTGGTTACTTGGCGCCAATACTTTAATCCGAAACCTTGGTCACTCAAAGCGAAGATCATGCCATTTATGATGTCCATGGTTATGGATAATGCCCTAGAAAATCTATCAGAAGAATATGGTGGAAAGGTTCTTTAACTAGTTATAACAACCGACAATACCTTAAAGGGAACCTTTTTCCCTTTAAGGTATCTATAACCTTTTGATTTTTTGGAAAAGTTATGCAACGTTTTTTTAAGAGTATCGATTACGTCGAACAACACTTGTACGAACCAATCAGCGTACATGATATGGCGAAAGCTTCGAATTACTCGACATATCATTTTTGTCGTATTTTCAAATCACTCGTTGGCGATAGCCCTAAAGAATATTTGAGAAAAAGACGCCTGACCATTGCTGCTGTCCGCTTGCTTAAAGAAGACATTAATATTATTGATTTAGCCCTTGCTTGTCAGTTCGAATCTCAAGAAGCTTTCACACGTGCTTTTAAACAACTTTTTTCAGTCACACCAGGTCATTACCGTCGTGAAGCTGACCCCTATAGACTGATATATAAAGATCAGTTTAGCCCACATATGCTTCATCACCTTCAAGATAGACTAGCGATGCAACCAGAAATCATTTCACGACCAGAGGTGAATACAGTCGGCATTGCCAAACGCTACAATAATAACGATTTGGATTTAAAAATTCTGTGGTCTGCATTTAAACCCTATATGAATACGATTCCTAATCGAGTCGGTACTGACGCATTTGGTATTTATGAAGAATATGAGGAGCAAGAAGACACCACAGGTTTTACCTATGTTTGCTCAGTAGCGGTTAGTGATTACAGTCACATTCCTGAAGGGATGATCACCAGAACGATTCCTTCACAACTCTATGCACGATTTGATCATAGAGGCCCCATTGCACACCTGAATGACACATTGAAATATATCTGGGGAAGCTGGCTACCAAAATCTAATTACGAGTATGTAGAGAAGCCTGATTTTGAGCTGTATTCTCAAGGCTTTAATGACAAGGATCCCAATAACATTTTACAAATTTTTATTCCTATCAAAAAAATTGAAAAAGGATAAGCGGCTTAATGAGTGCTTCAGGTTTATCAAGAGACTCCAATTTACACCATGGAGAATACTATTTAGATGCAGCTCCAACCGTAACATTATCAAATGGTAAGAGCTGTACACCTCAACAATTTTTAGCTTTTGAGCATTCACTCAATTCAGTTGAAGAACTCATAAATAAAATCAAGTTTTCAGAAGACTACCCTATTTTTGTCTCTGAGACTGACAGCGGTTTGTTTATTCAGATTGGTATTATTGGTAGAGAGAATTACAGCAGAGAAAATGGTGTAAGACCCAAGAAAATTGTTTATGGCCGTAAGTGGCGAATTGAGGCGAACCTTCCAAGCTCTGAAATTATTCAAACTATTTTTTTGGCCTTAAAGAAAGCAAGAGAGCATGAAATTCGCGAGTTCCTGAGTATGCTGGAGCCTTCATGCAAAAAGCAGAGCACACCTTTTAATTCGCATCATGACCTGCCCTTACTTGCACGTAATAAGAGTTTAATTTCATCTCATATCAATAACATTAGCGATAAAATAAACACTAAATCCATTAATGGTATGTTGAAGCTGCTGAAATTTTCACAAAGACCCATTACATTAATCTCTATAAAAAAAAGAAAGAATCAAAACTTTTTAATTGATTTAAAAGTTGGCACTCCCCCGCCTGAACGACTTAACGAAAATGAATATAATGAATACAACAATTTAAACATCACCCTTATTTTGAAAAAAAACTCCTTGAATGAACTACTGCACGAGCTAATGACTGAACTCATAAAAATTAGCGATCGTTTTGTCGATGAACATTTTATATTTGATGGTTTTGCACGCTTTAGTAGACAGAATAGTATTGCTTCAATTGGACAATTTTCGATTAGTACCCGTAATATCAACGACCATCGTTTTGATGAGTTTCGTCGTACAAAGGTCAAACAACATCATTATGAAATTGATCTGAGCAGAGTACCTATTGTTCAAAGTAATAAACAAAAACGTCGTTTATCAAGACTTTTAGAGGGCTCATTCCCCTTAGAGGGTTTTAAGCCGTTTTGCGTGTAAGAATTCTGTTTTTAAGTGATAATCACGTAAAGTACAAATAATTTGATCATGAGGTATTACAACAATGAACAGCCGCTTCCAAGGGTTTCCTAAAGAACTACTTACCTTTTTTGAGCAGTTACAACAAAACAATAACAAAGCATGGTTTAGTGAGAAAAAACCAGAATATGAGGCGTTTGTCGTGACACCCATGCTCGAATTTATTGAGCAAATTAAACCACGACTTATGGGAATTTCTCCTCATTTTGAAGCTATTCCTAAAAAGTCGGGCGGCTCTATGTTTCGTATTTATCGAGATGTGCGCTTTTCTAAGGATAAAACACCTTACAAAGAACATGCCGCTTGTCAGTTTAGGCATGAAGCAGGAAAGGATGCGCATGCACCTGGATTTTATGTGCACTTAGCACCAGAGAGTATAAAAATTGGCGGAGGTATCTGGCTTCCACCATCTAACAAACTCTCGCTGATTCGAGAACGAATCGTCAATAAACCCAATGAATGGTCCAAAGTAATTGAAGACGCAGGCATCAATTCATATTTTGAAGGTGTATCTGGAGATAGTCTGAAAAGGCCCCCGCGTGGTTTTTCAGAACAAGATCCTCATATCAAGTACCTCAAACAAAAAAGTTTTTTCCTTATGCGTGAGTTGCCTGCTGCATCAGCTTACAGTGAAACTTTCATTAATGAGGTCGCCGATACTTTCTCTAAAGCGACACCTCTCATGGCATTCTTATGTGCAGCCGTCGGTGTCTCATATTGAGGGCTTAAAACCGAGGCTTGCAGTAAAACTGACTCGCATTGAAGTAGGTATTCTAGAATTTTTCAGAAACTAATCAATTTATGGTTGGTACACCTAACCAATGACAGCTGACAAATAGCTTAGGTGTAGTTTTGGTAGGATTCCGTTTTATTCTCTTTAAGTAATTGTCTTGTATGGCCTTTGTTATTAAGCAAAGGCCATACAATGTAACTCAATAAAAACTTAATACCACAGGCTATTTAACTAAGCACTTTGGTACGTGATGATGCCTTCCTCTTGCGTATCCTTTTCACTGGCATAATCGGCCTTATCAAACGTTAATAACATCGCTGGGAGTAACAAGAAGTCGACCACTAAGGCAATCGTAATTGTCATCGATGTGATTAGGCCTAATTCAAAATTTAACTTGAATGATGAAAGCGTCAGTATCGAAAATCCTGCTGTTAATACCGCCGTGGTGATCATTAATGCAGGACCTACTTTTGCAAATGCATAACGTACTGCATCTTCTGGCGATAAATATTTTTCACGTCGACCTCTCATATACTTACTCAGAAAATGAACGGTATCGTCAACGATAATACCAATAATCATGCTAACCGATAGTGCCAGCGCAAATCCAACCTCACCCACTAGAACAGCCCAAATTCCAAATGACATCATAGGCGGAACTAGGTTTGGAATTAAGCTAATCAAACCTATTTTGATCGATCTCAGTGATATAAGTATCAATATCGAAATAAGTACTAAGGCAAAGGCAACGCCACCGGTCATCTGTTCAACCGTTCTTAAACTAATATGCGAAAACATAAATTGTGGACTACCGACTGTTTGGGATATCCAAGGAGCCGTCTGCGTTAACCAGTTTTGAGCACGGTCATTGAACGCGATCATTTCATTATTCGATAAAGTGTGAAGTGATACGGTGACACGAGTACCCGACTTGTCGACGTTAATTTGGTTATTTAAATCCAAACCATATGGCAATGACATTTCATATAACAACAAATATTGTGCTGCAAGTTCTCTTTCATCTGGTAAGCGATACCAACTGGGCTCATCATTATGAAGGTTTTTATTCAAACGTTTCATAATGTCGGACAAAATATTAACGTGCACTACCTCAGGCTGTTGATATAACCAAGTTCGATACTGATCTAGCACTTGCAAATACTTTGGCGCACTTATGCCACCGGGTTGATTCGACTCCAAACCATACTCTAAATAATACGGTCCTGTTAAATGCTCAGAGGCATAATCAGTATCTACACGGAACGCTACAGACTCGTCAAAGAACTCCCATATCCGGTCATTCACGATATTAAGCGGAATTAAGGCTGATAATAAAACGGTAACCCCCACCATCGACCACAAAACTTGTTTGCGCTTACGAATAATAAACTCGCCTAAAGCACTCAGTTTTTCGTTCGCTTTATTCTTACTCACTTTGACCCGGACCGGAAATATCATCAATAACCAAGGCAAAAATGTCATGGAAAGCATAAAGGAAATCAAAACGCCCGCTGCAACCATATTAGCGAGATGATGAAACGGTGGCACATCTGAAAAATGCATTGTAAGAAATCCCACAACAGTCGTTATAGTAGCGAGTACAACAGGTTGAATATTTACACGTAAGCTTTCACTTAATGCTTTTCGCTTCGCCATTCCATCACGCATATTATGGATCATGGTAAGCAAAATATGGACGGCATTAGCCACCACGATTGTCATCACAATCGTCGGCGCACTAGCCGATACAGGTGTCAACTGCACACCCAACCACCCAGCAAAACCCATCGTTGAAGCGATCGACATAATAATGATCACTAGAATACTCAAAGTTGCCGTGATACTACGAAGGAAAAATAGTAAACCGATCATAATTAATGAAAACATGATTAATGTTAAGGTGCCCATATCTTCCATTGAAGCTTCCATGAAAGCATTGTCCATGACAACAAGACCGGTTAATCGAACTTCAATATTTGGGTTTTGTTGTTTTAATTGTATGATCAGATCTCGTGTATAAGCCGTCACTTTTGGGCTGCCTTCAGGATCACCCTTGGGCAAATTGATGGTGACATTAACAGCGGTTACTTTTGCATCCTTTGAAATTGCACTGTTTAGCAATAGAGGTTCATTCATTGCAATATTTTTGATATTTGCCAAATCCGAAGACGTTAGATTTTCTGCATCTTTGATCAAATCAACAACCGTTAAGTCATCTTCGTTTGCATAGGTATATTGAAAGTTACTTAAGGAGTCAACTCTCGTAGAGAAAGGAATTTGCCAAGCTTCCTTGGTAAACCACTCTACACTAGCCAGTGTTTTTTGATTAAACACTTCACCATCTTTAGGCGTAATCAACACCACTACATTATCGGCTTTTACATAGGTTTTCTGGATAGACGAGAAGTCTAGGTATTGAGGGTTATCGTCTGAAAACCAAACCTCATAATCTGTAGCAAAAGATAAAAAACGAGCGCCGCTCGCCATCGTAAACACGACAGCTAGTGACAAGAGTGCAAAGAGCCACCGCCACTTAACTAGGTTATATGTAATTGAATTCATACTATAATTCTCTTAAAGAAAAAAATGGTGAAAAATACTTTCCACCAAAAAAAGGTTACAACCGAAAGTAATTAAAATTTGTCTTTATCAAGTTTGAGAACAGAAATTAACGTGCCCGCTTAAGTGCATTTTTGTTAAAGTCGCTACTATCTAGTCCTACTTTAAATGCATAATTCGACCATTTAAGTTCAGTCGTTTTTCCATTTTGATGGTTCACCATCATCATATTGTTCGCACGCCAAAAGTTGTTCAGATGGTTTTGATAATCTGTATAAGACAAAGTTTTCAACAAAGTGTTTTTACGGTCATAAAAATCAATTTTATGTATTCGGTATTCTGTCTTATCAACCCATGCAATACGACGTGTGTACCCGGAGTTTTTATCAACCGGATACTGCTCTACCTTAAAGCTATCGAGACCATTAACCGTTTCATCACCCAGGTACTTATAACTATATTTTTCAATTTCGAATGAACTTAAGTCTTCAAATGCGAACTCTGAGCCCATAAAAGGACCTGACTTATTACTTGAAGATATTCGCTTTACACGTTTGAGCGCCGGAAGAAACAACCATTGGTCATCATCAGTGACTGGATGAGAAAAACTTAAAAAAGCCGTTCCTTTAACATCTCTCGGTTGATTAAAAATTGTAAGACTTTTATCACCATCACTTTCCTGCTCTAAGGTTTTGATTTTAAGTTCACGAATACTTTCATCACCCTGCTGGTTACGTAAAAACATCAGCATATCTGCAGTGTTATCCACCCAACCACTATCATGACTGATGACTTGTTGAGATATTTCAATACCCCGTTCTTCAGGACTCATTGCGAAACTATAACTAGATGTAAAAATGCTTCCAGCCAAAGCTAGAATGGTAAATCGACGATTAAAATTAAATTGGTTTATCATGGTTTTCCTTAAAAATTCTGTTTATGTTCTATACAACGGACTATGCCCAATGACTCGAAGGCACTATTTATAGTTAGGAATATTTTCCAGAATTTTAGGCGCCATACTGCTCATCATTTTATTGATCATCCATGGAAACCATTTGTACATTGTAATCATCATTGCTGATGCGCCGGGTCTTATTTCTGTTTGACCATTTTTAATTTTAGAAACGATGATTTGCGCTAGTTTTTCTGGCTTAATTTTTTTAATACCAGGCATATCCATACCATGAGTCATTTCTGTATCCACCATTGGCGGTAGAACTTCGATAATAGAAATTGAGGTATTTTTCAAAGCCCCGCGAATACTTAACGAATAAGAATGTATGGCAGCTTTTGAAGCCGCATAAACGGGTGAAGCGACGAAAGGCATATACGCCAAACCTGATGTAACATTTATGATAGCCGCGTGTTTCTGCTTCTTTAAATGAGGCAAAAATCGATCGCACAAAGAAATAGGGCCATAGATATTTGTCATTATTTCTTTCTTCTGTAGTTCCAAATCTAAAGAGTTTTTTGCCACATCATGTAAATGCATCAAACCTGCATTGTTAACAACCATGTTGAGAGCGGGGTAATCTTTTAAAACAGCATTAACCATTTCTGAACTTGATAAATCATCGGAAACATCACATTGAATCGTTCGAAGTTTTGGATTTAATAAACGTACTTGCTCTAGCCTTTGTGTACTTCGGCCACATATTATGACTACGTTATTATGTTTCAAAAACTCTTTTGCCATGGCTAGCCCTATACCCGAACTACCGCCCGTAATTAAAATAGTGTTATTTGATATATTCATTTTTTAAACCTCTAACAAATTATGAATTGCGCATATATTTTGATGTCAAATTCGATGAAAGAAGTTTAAAGGAACTTTATTAATATATATATGCACACAATACACTTGTAGTGGTGCTATAATGCACCAATAAAAATATTAGTGTTTAAACTATAAATAAGGCAAGATTTTTATGGCTAATTGGGACGACGCTCGGTTTGTACTGGCACTATCTCGTAATGGCTCCATTAGAAATGCAGCAAAAGCGTTAGACGTTAACCACACCACTGTTGCCCGACGAGTAACCGCACTTGAGAAACGTCTTTCAGCACGATTATTTGAGAAAACACCATCGGGCTACGTACTCACTGCCTCTGGTAGGGTAATTTGTACCGCGGCTGAAGAAATGGAGAGCATACTACTAAGCTCAGAACGAAGAGTGGAAGGCGCAGATGCCGAGCTTTCTGGGGATGTTCATATTCATATACCTGACATCTTTGATGAATGGATTTGCGAAAGTTTGGCCCTATTCTCTAGACAGCACCCCAAACTTAATTTGCTAATTACCAACACCATTTCAGTCGCAAATCTTGCAAAACGTGAAACAGACATCGCCTTGCGCTTTTCGCAGTCGCCTCCTAATGACATGGTCGGTCGCAAGCTTTGTACTTTACCCGTAGCAGTGTATGCTGGTATTGACTTCGAAATCGACCCAACCATTGCTTTAGCAGAACATCCATGGATACGCTGGGATAAACCTTATAGCAACACGCCACCTGAACAAGTCGCTGAAAAAATGAGTCAGAAGTCATCAACAACACTCTATGTGACAACGTACCATTCCATTACCAATCTAATAAGAAATGGTGCTGGTATAGGCGTTTTATCTCCTTGGTTTGCTGATAAAGACCCAAGACTAAAACGAATTTCACCTGATATGGAAGAAGGCGCAATGGACGTTTGGATGCTTATACACCCAGACCTTAGGGGCGTAAAACGGATAAAAGCGATCACAGATATGTTAATAACCTTATTTGAACAAAAGAAATTAAACTAGCATCATACAAAAAAGCCTACGTTATAATCATTTAGCATTTATCAATTCCTCTAGTTGACTATCGCTATTTACGCAGAGGCAAAACAGTCCTCACCAGCCCTCCTGAACAAGTTGCTAAAAATTAAGTCCTAGCCATTTCATGAAAGAAATTATATTTCGTATCAGTTTCTACAAGTCTAAAAGGATTTAATACGTCAGTATGGTTAAATCTGCTATAAATCGTCTACTTGCTTTTATTGGCAAGCATCGCTTTTGAGATTGAAACAGTTTTCATATTCACAGCTTAATTTTTCAGTAGGGAGATCATTCCTCTTTTTTTATTTCATGGAAAGCTGTCTTCATTATTCTCATCTAAGAATTTAAGTAGGTTAATTATTGGGAGTAAGAGTGAAACCGACAACTAATCTAGGGTAAATATAAGAATAGCTAACGGGAGATCGTAATAAAACTTTGGGTAACTAGCTGGGCAGAGAGATTAAAAATTTGATCAGCTTTTGGGTGTTGAGAAAATATGAATTTTACTCAATATGAAGCTAATATTCTGGCACTCTAAAAAGGAGCACTTTGTGCTCTTAATTAGAATTTTCCGACATTTACTAAGGGCCGCTTATGCTCACTTCCGATACTTATCACGAACTTCAAATTGGCTGAATTATCCTGAATTACGCAAGGTCGCTATGAGGCGGCTTAGTGCGAGAACTAGCCGCCTACTTTATTAAGTTAATAGTCTTAAAGTGCCACAAAGCAGCTACTTAGCGACCTTGCATGATTCAGGATAATTCAGTCAGTTTGTATTCTGAGATAACTAACGGAAGTGAGTAAAAGCGCTCCTTATTGAAATCGAATTTTCGCCCTTGAATAAGCTATAAAAAACTCAAAAGCGATCCTTTTCGATTAGCTATTTAAATTATAATCGAGAGCCATAGAATGGTCAGCAGTTGTGACAACAATGTCATTAACTTAAGGAATTATTTTGTTTATTAATAACTTAGGTGTACTATTTTCGGCAACTGAATCACTAACGTAAGAGCTAAGGTAATGAAATCGAAAAGCACTATTCAAAACTGTTCAATTTTCGGTTCAAATTATACAAAATTTAACCAGCATGATATTTTCACCGGAATTTATAGCTGAGCATCGTAATTCCGAAATATATTTTACTCGTGATCGGTCTCTTACCTTCCCCCGGCTAATCAGCTTTATGCTGAACATGCTTAATGGCTCTATTCAAAGCGAATTAAGTCGATTTTTTCAAGTCATAGAAGATTCACCCGTTGCTCTCACAAACGTAATAACAGCCGCTTTTTGCAAGGCAATAAAGAAATTTTCCTTCATCGCATTTAAAGACCTAAATGCCGTTCTTATCAATACTTTTTATCAGCCTCAAGATGTACGGCGGTGGCGAGAGTTTAGATTACTAGCCGTCGATGGTTCTGTTACTCAATTGCCGTCTTCACCAGAACTAAATTCACATTTTGGCAAGGCTCGTTCTCACTCAAGAATACCTGCTGTACGAATGTCTCAGTTGTACGATATCAAGAACCAGCTCATTATTGATTTACACGTTGATTCTCATTCTACTGGCGAACGAAATATGGCATTGGAGCATTTGGAGCATTTGGAGCATTTGGAGCATTTGGAGCATGCCAATGATAAAGATTTAATTCTTTATGATCGAGGCTACCCAGCGGTCTGGTTTTTTAAAGCTCATATGCAATATGGCATCAATTTCTGTGCGCGAGCTGTTGCAGGTTCATCCAATGAAATAAAGGAATTCGTTAAGTCTGGCAAACGTGATGCGGTAGTGGAATTCCGTTGTATAGAGAAGTCATTACGAAGATGTAAAAAAGAAGGCTTGCCCACAGAACCAATTAAATTACAATTGATTAAAATCACACTATCAACGGGTGAAACAGAAATATTAATTACGTCTCTGTTTAGCAAAAGAGACTACCCATACAGCATTTTTAGTGATTTATATCATCAGCGATGGAGTGTTGAAGAAGATTATAAAGTCATGAAAAGCCGACTAGATATAGAAAACTTTTCTGGGAAATCTATTGAGGCTGTATTGCAGAATATTCATGCAAAAACGCTGACAAAAAACATTGCAGCTGTTGCAATGTCTGAAGCTAAAGCTATAACGGTGGAGCATTGTAAAACCCGTAAGGGTAAATACAAAGTTAATTTCACTTATGCACTGTGTCAGCTTAAAGACAATATTGTTAGGCTTCTGATGAGAGTAGCTGATAGTAACTTGAGCCGACTCTTAATAGAAGCAATCGCAACGTCTCTGAATGCATATCGAACCGGTCGATCTTGTAAGAGACGCAAAGATGAAAGAGCGCGGGTAAACAAATCCCCAATGGCTTACAAAAAAATTGGTTGTGACATAGCGGACATTTGCACTGCCTTATTTCCACCGATTCGGGTTTCAGGCGCTGTTGTCTCAAAGCGGGCCTAGTAATCAGAGACAGACCAAACTTAAATGAGAGTGAAACAGGTAACCTATCCAGCTAATTAACTCTGTTTCTGTTGGTGGATAAATGCATTCACGATGTACTGGAAGTAAGGACTCTACTTTGTTGAGAAATGTATCACAGGTTAAAAGGTAGAAGAAACTGTAAGTGCTGCTAGTTTGGATGTTTTTTGAATTCGTAGTTGTTGAAGGCGGGCAAGTTTGTCATTACTAAGCATTAAGGCGAGGCTCTCGGTGATTGCGATTTGTTTGGTTGCAATCAGTGTATCATCGATACTATTTTTTCTTTATTATTTCAATAGGTTATGCCTTAAGTCAGTGCCATTCAAGTCTGACCCTATTTATAAACCTGATCTTGAAATTTTGGTGGGAAGTTGACAGCCGAGCGAACACTCATTTCAGCGAAAAGATTTCTAAATTCAACTACCTTATGAATCTGGATACATTTTTTTAAAATGGTTGATAAAGCAACGATTAATTTTTGGAGTGTAGCTTAATCTAGGAAAGACTAAGTAAATTGGCCGTTTTGGTAATCTTTCGCCAGTTAGATCAATCAAAGATCCTTCGCTGATTTCTTTTTCAACTAAGTGGCGGCTAATAAAGCCCGCACCTAAGCCCAGCTTAACTAGATCGTATAGCGCATTGATGTCGCTTGCCTTGTGATGATCGTATTCATTAAACCCTTTAAACTCAGGTAAGAAGTTTTTTAATTCCTTGGCTAATGGTGCATACATTGGAATTACTTGAGGCAGAGCGATAATCTCCTCCATCGATTTTGGCATACCATAACGTTCCACAAGCTCCGGCGTTGCACAAACGATGGGTTGAATGTGGCTAAGCATCATCGTCATGAAATTCTCGACTTTTAACTGGGGGTCCCTAGATACTCTGATT
>Ga0209825_1000109_pt1 | contig 85035 bp, 82 predicted proteins | sample EN8Hudsemesocosm_FD_184631 | JGI IMG/M metagenome (GOLD analysis project Ga0209825, IMG submission 184631) | Methane-oxidizing microbial communities from mesocosms in the Hudson Canyon - EN8B Hudson Canyon (SPAdes) (version 2) | ecosystem: Environmental > Aquatic > Marine > Cold seeps | place... | reverse complement strand
ATACTGATACAACCAATAAAAGTAGTGCAAGACAACAAAAGCTGTCTAAAACTGCCGTGCTTTCTTTGATAATAGCATTAGCAGCAAGTGCTGGCGTTGGTGGTTTATATTATTGGAATATGCAACAGCAAGCTATTATAAAGCAAGATGTGTTGCAACAGACCCAACAAAGCTTGATCAGTAGTAGCCAAAAAACACAGCAAAGTTTAGCCAATATTGAGCAGAGAGTTAAACAATTACTCACACAGCAACAAACAGAATTTTCCGATCGTTTAGCCAACGATATAGAAAAAATAAGAATTGATAGCCAAATTAAAATTACCCAACTTGAAAAAACAGTTGAGCGATTATCACAAAATCAACCAAGTGATTGGTTATTACACGAAGCAGAATACTTGATACGTATTGCTACTCGAACTATGTGGTTGGAGCAAGATACGGGCGCAGCAATAGGTTTGTTGCAAGATGCTGATATGCGTTTGAAGGAATTAGAAGATCCTGAATTTCTACCTATCCGTCAATTAATTCGTGAAGACATTGAACAATTGAAGTTAATGCCGAATATAGACAACGAAGATACCATTTTGACGTTAATGGCAATGAATAAACAGCTTAAAAATTTACCGGTTAAATCTGAGCTGATACCTGAAAGCTTTGTCACGCAAGTCAAGTTAGACTTATCGGAAGATAATGCCGATTGGAAAGAGAATATAGCTAAAACATGGAGGCACTTTTCAGACAGTTTTATTACGATAAGTAAGAGAAGCGGGAAAGAAGAGGCACTATTACCGCCACATTTCCAACAAAACTTGCGTGAAAATCTAAGCCTTAAATTGCAATTAGTACAATGGTCAGCCAGTGAAGGTAAACAAAAATTATACAGTCAAAACTTGAACGACATACAAGTTTGGATAGAACAATATTTTGACATGAGCGCAATAGAAAACAAGAACTTCTATCAAGGTATTGAACAGTTAAAAAGTGAAAAAGTAACTTACAATTATCCATCTACACTTTCATCTCTCAACGCTATTCGGCAAGTACTCGCTGACCAACCTTTAAAGCCTGTTATTGATAAGTTAAAGCAAGAAAATAATATTACAAAACCTGAAGATGAATTACCTGAAGTTATACTAGAACCTAAGCTAAAAGATCAGCGTAAAAGTTCAAGTGAGGCCGTATAATGAAACGAACAATATTATGGTTTTTCTTAATATTAACTTTTTTTGTCGTGATTGCAGTGAGCCCATCAGTAATTAGCGAAAAAGGTTACATTTTAATTTCTATGGGTGATTCAATTATCGAGTTAACCGTAGTTAGCGCTTGTATTATGCTTACAGTAATATTTGCTGTACTCATTTTTTCACTAAAGCTTATTCGTGGCAGTTTGCGTTTTGGTTTTCGTGGATGGAATAAAATTGCTTTTGCTAGTCATCGTCGCGGTTTAAAAAACTTCAATCGTGGTATTGCTGCTTTTATTCTTGAAGATAATCAACAAGCAGAGCATCTATTAGCAAAAGCAGCTGAGCCATCAAAGTTTCCTCGTACGGCTTATTTATTAGCTGCTGCCGCATCGTCAAAACAATCGCTACGTTCAAACACCAATCATTATTTAGGCTTATTAGCGCAAGAAGATCATACGATAAAAACTGCGGGCTTAGAGTCAATATTAGTAACGATTAAATTACTGATGGTACAAGAAGACTTTTCTCAAGCACGCACTATTATTGATGAACACCATAAGCATGTTGGACATGACGCACGCTTATTAAGCTTAGAGATTGAATTAAGCTTGCAGGAAAAGCGTTTTAATTATGTTATTGACCAGCTAGTGTCAGCACGTAAACAAAAGACTATTACCGATGTAAAAATAACACAATGGGAAGCAACTGCTTTTTATGGTGCTTTTAATGAAACAATGCTTCAAGAAAGCAAAGATGCTTTAGTGTTATTTTGGCAAAAACTATCGAAAAAACTTAAGCAACGTGAAGCCATTCTATTTGCTTATTGCCAAGTATTAGCCGAACACAAAATTACTGAACCACTGAATAAAATATTATTACCTGTAGTCAAAAAAGGTGCTGATATTAAGTTTTTACAAAACATTCGTTTACTTCCAATATCTGCTGCTGATGAATTAATTAGCGCTGTGCAAAAGCACTTACATCATGATCAACATAGTGGAAAGTGGTTAAGCTGTTTAGCAAATTTAGCCGCAAAGTCTCAGCAACTCCCCATGGCTGAAAAAGCTTTTAATAGCTTAGTAAATCTAGATGGCAAACAATACGACACCACTGATCTATTAGCTTTTTCGAAAGTACTCGAGCAGCAAGGTGACTTTCAAAAAGCGAACCAAGTATTAAATAAAGTAGTGACTCAAATTGACACTCAACAGAATAATGTTCTACAAACAAATAACGGAAACGAAGCATAATGAATTTAACCATCGACTTTAACAAACCTGAAATTGCGGGTGCTTTTGACTGGCAACTTTGCCAAGAAATTAATGTAAAAAACGACAAAGGCGATATTATTGCGAAAGCAGAAATTGAACTAATCACCATTAATAAACATCGTGATGCACTGGGTTCTTATACTCTATTATCTAATGAAGAGACTGATTGGGAAATTCCACTTAACCTTTACTTTAAGGGCCAAAACCTAACAAAGGATTTGTGTGACGAGTTAAACATTACGCCAGATACCAAAAAAGCTAAAACACATATATTACTTGAAGCAATAAGTGTTCTGCCTGAATACCGAAAACAAGCTGTTGGCCAATACTTACTTAAAGAGATTGTTAAGCATCATGAAAAGACACAATCTATTACGGTATTAAGTATGCCGATGCATAGCTTTTTAGATGCTGATGAATGTGAAGATGAAACAATTAAAGCTTACTATCAAGCCGCTGACTTACAAAATATAAAAGTAGCGGCAGATGATCTCGTTAACTTTTTTACGCATAGCGGTTTTATTGAATTTGAAGTTGACGAAAATCTACTTGAAGAGCCATTACCTTATAGGATACTTGTCGCAAGCCCACAAAGTATCCTAAAAGAAACGAGTTAAGCCATTTTAACCGTTGTGAAAAAGATAGAAATTTTAATATTAAAAACATAAAAAGAGGTTTGTTATGTTTGATATTCATGGTGATTGGAAAATTGAAGTTCATGGAGATATTATTATTCAGTGGTTTTCTGGCTGCTGGAACGAAGAAGCTATTATTGCTTATGTTAAAGAATTCCAAGCTAAAGCAACGCCTTTAAAAGGAAAGGAATGGGCTATTGTTTCTTTATTTGAAGATTGGGAACTAGGTGTTCCCGAAATAAACCAACATATTGAAGCCCATTGCGAATGGTTTAAAAATAATGGCTGTATTAAAGATTGCCATATATACACAGCAAGTGCCGTTAAAGAAATGCTATTAGAGAGGTTAATACCACATACGGATGCATTTTATGAACGCCAGGTATTTACCAATAATGAAGACGCTGCAACTTGGTTGTCAAAATGCGGTTTTGATATAGATAGTAAAAATATTAGTAAAATGACCGAAAAATAGAAAACTTGTGGGTGATATATTATTTATCACTCTTAAAATTTAAGTTCTAAGCAAAACTGAAAATGTTATCAGAAAAAACCCTATTTAATAGATGCTACATACTGAATTAAGCGGCTATTAAATAAGGTTCTTTACCTTGATGCTTGTTGTTACGTTTAAATGATCCTTTCCCTTTTTTCGCTTTAACAACTTGCAGTTTATAAACTTTAGATGTGACTAACGCTGCAAAAAAATTATCTTTAATTTTTCCTCGCCCTAAATCTGTCGTAATTGCATTTCCCAATGCTTCAGTTTTTTTATTTTTACTCATCATATTTACTCTTTAATAATAAAAGCCATCAGTAAGATGGCTTTTTTCGGTTTATCAATGCAAAAGTTATATTTACATTAAATATAAGCAAAGGCGTCAGCAAACATATGTTCAACTAATGCACCTTGCGCTAAAAAGTCTGTACGTACAGCACCAACCATATCAAAACGCCCTGCAAGATAAATATCATAATCTCCAAGGTTTTTGATGTCTTTCATGACTGCTTGATGAACCATACCCGTTTGACCTTGCCAGTCGTCATGTGGTGTTTCTACAACAGCATGAAACTCACCATTTTCTAAACTGTTAATTATTTCAGTTGTTTTTTCTAATTCATAACAAGCATTTAACTCACGTAACCCCCAATAAACAACAACCTTACGTGATGACTGTTGTGAAGCTAAAAGTTCGTACATTGACTTTATATAAGAAAAACCAGTACCGCCTGCTAAGAGTAATAACGGTCTTTCACTTGTTGTACGAAGTTGAGCATCACCTAATGGCATTTCAACGGTTACTGTACTGTTAGCTTTTATATGCTCGATAACTTGCATTGGATAACTATCAGCACCAAAAGCACCTATTTGCAGTTCAATCAATTCAGCATTGGGTGCACTAGCAATTGAAAAAGGACGTTTATCTTCTTCACTCATTACAAAATTTAAGTACTGGCCTGCTTGAAAGTCGATTTGCTTACTAGGTTTCAATAATACTTTATAAACAAACTCCGTTAACGATGTTAACGACTCTACCTGACACTCAATTTTATTCATTTTGTTAACCTTTATTCATTTATGAACAGTTTTCATTCAAATCTAACTGGACAAATTTTATCTATAAAACGCTACGATAATGTAGAGTTTACTTTTCATTGGGTGTTGAAAAAATATTAAGTTCGTCCCATATTTTATCAACGTCCGTTTTAATTTCTTCGGTCATCACAATAGGTTCACCCCACTCGCGATTTGTTTCACCCGGCCATTTATTGGTTGCATCCATCCCCATCTTTGAGCCTAAACCTGAAACTGGTGATGCAAAATCTAAATAATCAATGGGAGTATTTTCAATTAAGACTGTGTCACGACTTGGATCCATTCGAGTGGTCATCGCCCAAATAACATCTTTCCAATCACGCGCATTAACATCATCATCGCAAACGATAACAAACTTAGTATACATAAATTGACGTAAAAATGACCACACGCCCATCATTACCCGCTTAGCATGTCCCGCATATTGCTTTTTAATGGTAACAACCGCTAAACGATAAGAACAACCTTCAGGCGGTAAATAAAAGTCTTGTATCTCAGGAAATTGCTTCTGCAAAATAGGCACAAAAACTTCATTTAAAGCAACACCCAAAATAGCAGGTTCATCTGGCGGACGTCCCGTATAAGTACTGTGGTAAATAGGATCTTGACGATGCGTTATATGAGTGACTGTCATTACAGGAAAGTCATCCACTTCGTTATAATAGCCAGTATGATCACCGTATGGTCCTTCAGGTGCTGTTTCATCTGGATCTAGATACCCTTCAAGAATAATTTCAGCCGTCGCAGGTACTTCTAAATCATTACTAATACATTTAGCTACTTCAGTTTTAGCACCACGTAACAAGCCGGCAAAAGCATATTCTGACAATGTATCTGGCACAGGTGTAACCGCACCTAAAATTGTGGCTGGATCGGCACCTAAAGCTACAGAAATTGGATACTTTTCGCCCGGATTCGTTTGTTTAAATTCTTGAAAATCTAATGCGCCACCACGATGTGATAACCACCGCATTATGATTTTGTTTTTACTGATTAATTGCTGACGATAAATACCTAAATTCTGACGTTCTTTGTGAGGACCACGAGTAACCGTTAACCCCCAAGTGATCAAAGGAGCAACGTCACCGGGCCAACATTTTTGAATAGGTAATTTTGTTAAATCGACATTTTCACCTGAAATAACTTCTTGCTGACACAAAGGTTTTTTAATCACCTTTACAGGCATATTTAAGACTTGCTTATATACCGGTATTTTACTGATTGCGTCGCGAAACCCTTTTGGCGGTTCAGGCTCTTTTAGCATAGCCAGTAATTTACCAACATCACGCAAGGCGGTTACATCAGGTTGTCCCATTGCTAACGCAACACGATCTGGCGTACCAAACAAATTAGTTAATACTGGCATTCCATGTGGAACACCGTCTTTATCTGTAGGGTTTTCGAAGAGCAACGCAGGACCTTCAGCACGTAAAGTACGATCACTAATTTCGGTCATGGTTAAGTCTGTAGAAATTGGCAGAGAAATTCGTTTAAGCTGGCCTATTTTTTCTAGCTGCTTTATAAAATCTCTTAAATCACTATATTTCATAAATTTACATCACTTAATAGTTTAATCGTTTAGCTTAATTTTCTAAACAAAAACGCCAGACGTTATCACTAACGCTGGCGTTTTTAATGAATAAAGTTAAACGTTATTTACGTTTCATAGAATCGAAAAATTCATTATTAGTTTTAGTCATTGCTAATTTATCAATAAGAAATTCAATGGCACCAACTTCATCCATTTCATGTACGATTTTACGTAAAATCCACATTTTTTGTAGTTCATCCGTCTTAGTAATAAGCTCTTCACGACGAGTGCCACTGCGGTTAATATTAATGGCAGGGAAAACGCGTTTTTCAGACACTTTACGAGAAAGGTGTAATTCCATGTTACCGGTACCTTTAAATTCTTCGTAAATAACTTCGTCCATTTTAGAACCCGTTTCTACTAGAGCTGTAGCGATAATCGTTAAACTACCACCGTGCTCAATATTACGTGCGGCACCGAAGAAACGCTTAGGACGATGTAAAGCATTGGCATCAACACCACCAGTAAGAATTTTGCCCGATGATGGAATAACGGTATTATAAGCACGAGCTAGACGAGTAATAGAATCGAGCAAAATAACGACATCTTTTTTATGTTCAACAAGACGTTTTGCTTTTTCAATGACCATTTCAGCAACTTGAACATGACGATTTGCTGGTTCATCAAATGTTGACGCAATAACTTCGCCTTTAACTAAGCGTTGCATTTCAGTTACTTCTTCAGGACGCTCATCGATTAGCAATACCATTAATTCAGCATCTGGGTGGTTATGAGCAATACTTTGAGCAATGTTTTGTAGTAATAATGTTTTACCCGCTTTTGGTGGAGCAACAATTAAACCACGTTGTCCTTTACCAATTGGAGAAGCTAAATCTAAAACACGTGCAGTAATATCTTCGGTTGAGCCATTACCACGTTCCATCGTTAAACGTTGATCTGGATGAATAGGAGTTAGATTTTCAAATAATATTTTATTACGAACATTTTCTGGCTTGTCAAAATTAACTTCAGCTACTTTTAATAATGCAAAATAACGCTCACCTTTTTTAGGTGGACGGATTTTTCCATGAATAGTATCACCGGTACGCATACTAAAACGGCGAATTTGACTCGGAGAAACATAAATGTCATCTGGTCCCGCTAAGTATGATGAATCTGAAGAACGGAGGAAACCAAAACCATCTTGTAAAATTTCTAAAACACCGCCACCAAAAATGTCATTATCACCTTCTGCATGAGCATTTAATATAGCAAAAATAATGTCTTGTTTGCGGTTTCGGCCTAAGTTATCAAGTTTCATTGACGCGGCAAGTGCCACAAGTTCGCTTATAGATTTTTCTTTAAGTTCGATCAGGTTCATAGTGGGGGGTTCTTAAACTATTTTATGTTGAAGTGATTTGCCTGTTGGCATAATTGACATTGGAGTTTGGTTTTTTTGAAATGTTTTTCATTAGAAAGCTAAACTTAGCACTAAAATTTAACAAGGTAAAGGATCAAACTTTGATCTACTACTTTATCGGTAAAAAATTAGCGCTAAAATACAAAAAAGGTTCGTAGATACGAACCTTTTTTGGATAGCTTATAAGTTTTTATCAATAAACTCTTTCAATTGAGTTTTAGATAATGCGCCGACTTTTGTATCAGCGACTACACCGTCTTTAAATAGTAATAACGTAGGAATTCCACGAATACCGTATTTAGGTGGGGTAGTTGAATTTTGGTCAATATTTAATTTACCAACAGTTACTTGCTCTGCATATTCTTCTGCAATATCGTTTAATAAAGGTGCAATCATTTTACAAGGACCACACCACTCAGCCCAAAAATCAACTAATACAAGGCCTGAGGCGGTAATTACGTCAGTATCGAAACTGTCATCTGTTAACTGAACAATTCTATCGCTCATGTCTATCTCCGTTAAATGGTGGCGTTACGCCAATTGCTGACGATTATAACTGCATCATAATGAATTACCAACTTTGATCTTATAACTCTTCGCTATTTATTCCATTAATTTATTATTAATAGCTACATTTACTCGATACCGTTTTTTATTAACTATATAACCTGTTAAGCTGTGCGCATGAAAAAAACACACTTAACTGAAACTAAGTTCTCTGAACTTAACCTCGACACGAAAGTTGTCGCAGGTCTTGACGCTATGGGCTTTGAATATTGTACATCAATTCAAGAGCAATCTTTGCCCATTCTATTGAAAGGTACTGATATCGCAGGCCAAGCACAAACTGGCGAAGGTAAAACAATTGCCTTTTTAGCTGCAACCTTTCATCACTTATTACAAAAACCAGATCCTAAGCATAATCAACCTCGTGCATTGATCATGGCACCAACACGTGAATTAGCGGTACAAATTCATCGTGATGCTAAAGAAATGGCAAAAAGCACAGGCTTACGCGTAAGCGTAGTTTATGGCGGAGAAGGTTATGAGAGCCAACGTCTAGAGCTTGAAGCTGGTGTTGATATATTAATTGGTACCTGTGGTCGTTTACTTGATTACATGAAACAAGGTGTATATAACTTAAACAACATTGAAGTTGTTGTGCTTGATGAAGCTGACCGCATGTTCGATTTAGGTTTCATTAAAGACATTCGTTATATGTTCGATAAGATGCCTGCTGCTACAGCACGTTTAAGTATGTTATTTTCAGCGACATTATCATTCCGTGTTAAAGAGCTTGCCTTTGAACATATGAATGACCCAGAAAGTGTTGAAGTAGCACCTGAACAAAAAACAAACACCCGGATTTCTGAAGAACTGTTTTATCCTTCTAACGAAGATAAAATGCGCTTATTACAAACATTAATTGAAGAAGAATGGCCAGAAAAAGCGATTATCTTTGCTAATACAAAACATGTTTGTGAAAAAGTTTACGCTCATTTAGAAATTGACAAAATTCGTGTCGGTTTATTAACGGGCGATGTGCCACAAAAGAAACGTTTAAAAATTCTAGAGCAATTCAGTGCTGGTGAATTAGACATACTCGTTGCAACAGATGTTGCCGCTCGTGGTTTACATATTCCAAGCGTAAGTCATGTTTTCAATTATGATTTACCGGATGATTGTGAAGATTATGTTCATCGTATAGGGCGTACTGGTCGTGCTGGTGCAACTGGACATGCGATAAGTTTTGCTTGTGAAGGTTATGTTTTTAACTTGCCTCCTATCGAAACTTATATTGAACATGCATTACCGGTAAGTAAGTATGATCAAGATGCGTTATTAACTGATTTTCCTACACCGAAGCCTCGCCCTCGTCGCCATAAGCCAAATAACGGTGGTCAAAATCGTGGTAGAACCGGTGGCAATAACCAACGTCGGTACTAGAAAACTATGACGATCACCCATACTGAGATCTCAACACCTCTTTATGCGGTGATCGATTTAGGCTCAAACAGCTTCCATATGTTGATCACCAGGCAGCTAGCAAATAGTGTTCAAGTAGTTGACAAAGTAAAACGTAAAGTTCGTTTAGCGTCAGGGTTGAATTCACAAAATATACTTAGTCAAACTGCCATTGCTCGTGGGCTTGAATGCTTAAGTTTTTTTGCTGAACGCCTACAAGATATTCCCCAAGAAAACGTGCGTATCGTCGCAACTGCAACATTGCGCATTGCGACTAATCGTGAAGAATTCCTATCTCAAGCCAATAAAATTTTAGGCCAAAAAGTTAGCTTACTTTCAGGTATACAAGAAGCCGAAAATATTTATTTAGGTGTCGCGCATACAAGTTATGGTGCCAAGCAACGCTTTGTTATTGATATTGGTGGCGCGAGTACAGAGCTTATTTTAGGCGATGGATTTGTTACCTCTCACGTAGAAAGTTTAGATATTGGTTGCGTTACTTTTAATAATAACTATTTTAGTGATGGTAAATTAACCCGAGATAATTTTTCTCGAGCAATACAAGCTGCAAAAAATATAATAACTCCCTTAGTTGAACGCTATAAAAATACTGGTTGGCAATTAGTCTTAAGTGGTTCTGGCACAATGCAAGCGTTAACTGAAATTCAAAATTTTACGCATCAAAGTTCAGGAATTGATTTTCCTTTTTTACAGAAGATTCAACAACAGTTAGTCGATTGTATAACGATGAGTGAAATCAATATTGATGGTCTTTCCAGTGAACGTTCACCTGTAATTGCCAGTGGTCTAGCCATTTTAACGGCTCTATTTGAAAGTTTCTCAATCCATAAAATACAATTATCTAGCGGTGCCTTACGTGAAGGTCTGTTGTATTCCATGTTGCCTGAAACTATTGATACCCCTATTCGTCAGAGTACGATTAATTCATTGACAGAAAAATTTCATATCGATAGCCGTCACGCTAAACGTATAAAGAAGCAAGCAACAAGCTTATTTCACAATTATAAAGGTGTTTGGCCATTGGATGAAAAAAATGGTTTAGCTTTGCTGCATGCTGCTTGTGAGTTACATGAAGTTGGATTGTTATTAGAGTTTAAGCAACATCAACGACATGGCGCTTACATATTACAACATGCTGACTTGCCTGGTTTTGATCAAGCAGATCGTCAGTTATTAGTTGCACTCGTGTTGTTATATAAAGGTGATATTGATTTAACCTTACTCAAAAACCAAACAGCACTAAGTTTCAATGGAGCAAGCTATTTACTGGTCATTTTGCGATTAGCTGTGATTTTATGCCGTCGACGTAAAGATGATGCATTACCTGATTATCAAACCGCAATAATTAGAAATGGTGATAATGATATCGTTAATTTATGCTTACCAACAAGATGGTTGACTCAGCATCCGTTAATAGCTGATGAGCTACTACAGGAAAATGCACATTTAGCTCAGTTGAATTTTTCATTGAATATTTATTGCGAAGTTTAATAAATGTAGATTGAAAAATTAGCGATTTGTTCTTGTTGCCCAAACATTCGTAAAGATAACAATACTCCCACCAATAACCATCATCCATGTGATTTGTTCACCTAAGAGAAAATACGCAGCAATCGAACCGTATATAGGCTCTAAGCTCACTGCTATGCTCGCGGTTTGAGCTTTAACTATTTTCAATGAGTGATTAAATAATGTATGGGCAATAGCAGTAAACAATACCCCTAAAATTATGAGTACAGACAACTGCTGATAGGAAATGGTGATCGGGTATAAATAAATCAAAGGTAACAAGCATATACTCGCACAAGAATTTTGATAAAAAGCGACTTTCTTAGCCGAAGTTTTAGCGACAAATTTTCTATTTAATAGGGTTAATAATGCAAAACTCATAGCTGATATCATTCCCCAAACAACTCCTTCAATATCTCCCGTACTTAAATTACCTAATGGTAAGATAAAGAGAATACCTACGATAGTGAGGAGCGCTTGAGCTAATGCTTGATAATGAAACTTTTCTTTGAAAAATAAAGGCTCCAAAAAGCTAACAAACACAGGGAAACTTGCAAAAGTGATTAAACCGATTGCGACACTAGATACTTGAATCGCGTAAAAAAAACTGCCCCAATGAAAAGCTAATACCAAGCCAGTAAAAGCAAGCGGTATCAATAATGACTTTTCAACTTTTAATGACTGCTTTTTTATGAATAAAACAAACAGAGCGATGGCTATTGCTGCAAATGTAGCGCGTCCAAAAACAATATGACTTGCAGGCATATTAAGCCATTTAGCAAAAAGTCCTGATATAGCGAAAAGGAATACGGCGCTATGCAATGAAAATAGCGATTGTTTGTAACTGGGCATTCATACTCGATTAGGAAAATTTAGACGGCTCATTCTACCAGTTAAACTTCGCTAACCGATAGAATAAGACGTTTGGAGATATAACTTTTTATTGTGTTATTGCTCTTTCAACCAGTAAGCTACTGTTTTAGCAAAGTACGTTAATATACCGTCGGCTCCGGCACGCTTGAATGCTAATAAACCTTCCATGACACAAGGTTTTTCAGCCAGCCAGCCATTTTGAATTGCTGCCATGTGCATCGCATATTCACCACTTACTTGATAAGCATATGTGGGTACTTGAAAAGTATCCTTAACACGGCGAACTATGTCTAAATATGGCATGCCTGGCTTTATCATCACCATATCAGCGCCTTCGGCAATATCTTGAGCAACTTCATGCAAAGCCTCATCACTGTTTGCTGGGTCCATTTGATATGAGTTTTTATTACCCCCTTTAATATTACTCGCAGAACCGACTGCATCACGGAATGGGCCATAGTAATTTGAAGCATACTTCGCAGAATAAGCCAAAATACGAGTGTTCACAAAACCGTGATTTTCTAACGCTTCACGAATTGCACCAACACGTCCATCCATCATATCAGAAGGGGCAACAACATCAGCGCCAGCTTGTGCATGTGATAATGCCTGTTTAACTAAAATATCTTTTGTGATGTCATTTAATACGTAATTTTCATCTTTGCCATTTTCCCCTATGATACCGTCTTGGCCATGAGTGGTGAACGGGTCAAGAGCAACGTCAGTTATAACACCCAACTCTGGGAATTTAGCCTTTAACGCACGAATGGTCCGTTGGGCTAAACCTTCAGGATTATAAGCTTCTTCAGCCATTAATGACTTTTTATCGGCAGGGGTTACAGGGAAAATAGCGATAGCAGGGATCCCTAAATCAACTAACTCCTGAGCCTCTTCCAGTAATAAATCAATACTCTTACGCTCTACGCCAGGCATAGAAGCAATAGCTTCTCGCTGATTTTCGCCATCAAGTACAAATACAGGATAAATTAAATCGCTAACGGTTAATTGGTTTTCTGACATCAAGCGGCGGGAAAAGTCATCACGGCGCATTCGGCGCATTCTACGGGCTGGAAATTGCCCAAAAGTATTACTCATAAAAATATTCCTATAAATCTATTCAGTAAAAATTAATTGTCACTGACTTTTTCAAAGTCATGTTGAATTACTTGATTGCGGCCGTTATCTTTTGCTTTATACAAAGCTTTATCTGCTACAGCGAATAGATGCTCTGGCTTTACATTGTTTTGTTGTAAGTAGGTACTAATACCACAACTAATTGTAAGTTTGATAGTAATGTTATTGTAGTTAATTTGACAAACCTCAACACTTTCTCTTAACTCTTCAGCAAGGCTTATTGCACCTTTACTATCCGTTTCAGGTAAGATTAAACAGAACTCTTCACCACCGTAACGGCAACTGATATCAGCACTGCGACGCAAACATCGTTTAATACACGCAGAAACAGCAACTAAGCATTCATCACCCGCTAAATGCCCATAATTGTCATTCACTTGTTTGAAATGATCTATATCTATAACAACTAAACTTAACGGCGTTAAATTTCGGCGACTACGGCGAAATTCAGCCAATATTTTTTGATCATAAAAACGGCGATTATATAAGCCCGTCAATTCATCTAACGTGTTTTTTTCTTGTAACTCTTTATTCGCTTCTTCGAGTTCTTGCAAAGCAATATGGAGCTCTAAGGTTCGCTCTTGCACTTTACTTTCTAACTCATCGGTTTCTTCAGTCGGCTTATTTTCAATGCTCTCTATTTCAACTGGATGAGTTTGCTTTTCTTGTTTTAAAATGAGAAAAAACATTAATATTGATAATATAAACAGCAACAAAGCTAACCACGAAAACTGTAAAAGTACGTTGATCAAAGCAAGCAAAGCCAATACAACACCTACAATTGAAACATGTGAAATAACACGATTAAATAGCGTGATCATTGATGTTCACCTATATTGAAAACTTTTCGCGCATTTTCGCTACTAGCATTAATAACATCTTCAATGTTACATTGATATAATTCAGCAAGCTTATCTATTACGTACGGCAAGTAACTTGGCTCATTACGACTACTTTTGGGCTTAGGCCGAATGGTTCTTGGTGTTAAGTACGGCGCATCAGTTTCAATCATTAGACGATTTAACGGAATTGAAGGAATAAGCCCTTGTAATGACTTTCCACGTCGTTCGTCACACACCCATCCGGTAATTCCAATATACATTCCTGCTGATAAACATTGATCTAATTCATCAGCATTCCCCGTAAAACAGTGCGAAACCATAGCTGGAACAGACGTTAAATAAGGAGAAAGTAATTGAAACCAAGCTGGAAAAGCTTCACGTTGATGAAGAAAAAGTGGCAATTGTAATTCTGCAGCTAAACAAATTTGTTCTGCAAATACTTTTTCTTGTTGTTTGGGCGCTGAAAAATTACGATTAAAATCTAGGCCACATTCTCCAATAGCTTTTACAGATTTATGCTCGGCTAACATTCTAATTTCGTCTAGATAGGTGCCGCTAACATTATCAGCATCATGAGGATGAACACCCGCAGTTGAATAAAGATAATTTGGATATTGTGAAGATAACAACGCCGCTTTTCGGCTTTCAGAAATATTCGTTCCAGTGACCAACATAGCACTAACCCCTTTCGATTTAGCACGCATGATGATTTCATCACGGTCTTTATCAAAACGAGCATTGGTTAAATTTACGCCAACGTCTATCATGTTATATTATTTAATTCGTTTTACACGGATAGCTCTACTGGTATTGATTTTTTTCAATAAGAATGAACCTAACATGCCAGAAGATATTTCGACTTTATCTTCTTTTTCTAGTCGGAATCTACTATTGTCACTTTGTTTCCACACTTGCCCATTCTCAAAATATATTGTTATTTGTTTTGTGATGCTTTTCTTAATTTTTGAAACGGTATAAATAACTTTTTCTAAATTATATCCACTTTCTTGGCGTTTTTTCTTCTCAATTTTATCTCCACCAAATATTGACTCTTTTTGAGCTTGTGTAACAAGTTCTTTTTTTACGACTGTGTCTTTAGAGGTGACGGATAATTTATCAAAACAGCTTAATCGCGAGGTATCATTTTGAATTTTTATACATTGTTCTAGTTTATTGCCTAATGTTTCAGCATAACTACTAGTAGAACAAAGAAGTACTATGGTAATTAATATACCTGTTTTTTTTAACATTATTCAGTTTCCTTGTTTTCATGTTCAGGTTGTTTTTTTTGGTATAACGTTGCAATAAATACACCTAATTCAAACAGTAACAACATAGGTATTGCCAACAACGTTTGTGAAATAATATCCGGCGGTGTTAATAACATGCCAACCACAAATGCGCCAACGACAACATAGGGTCTTTTTGAGCGTAAACTATCCGGATCAGTAAAACCCGTCCAACAGAGTAAAATAATAACAATGGGTATTTCAAAAACAACGCCAAAAGCAAAAAATAATTTTAAAACAAAATCTAAATAACTACTGATGTCCGTAGCAATATTTACCCCTTCAGGTGCCACTGAAGTAAAAAATGCAAATATAATGGGGAAAACCACGTAATACACAAATGCAATCCCTCCATAAAACAATAGAGTACTGCCAAGCATTAGCGGAATAACTAAGCGTTTTTCATTTTTGTACAAGCCAGGGGCAATAAACGCCCAGATTTGATAAAGAATAAAAGGCATGGCAATAAAAATAGAAATGACCATAGTCAGCTTGAAAGGAGCGAAGAATGATGAAGCAACATCTGTTGCTATCATTTGCCCACTTTCAGGTAAATTCTCCATTAAAGGCTTCGAAACATATTCGTAAATATCATTAGCAAAGTAAAACAAACAAAAAAAGACAATCAATACTCCTAGCACAACGTTTAATAACCGGCTGCGTAATTCAAGTAAATGATCAAATAAAGTGTAACTGCTTGCTGGAGAAGAACTCATTAATTTTTTATTCTATTTTCTGGTGAAGATGAAACGTCGGTAATTGCTTCGACTTCATCAGGAATTTTAGTTGTCTCGGTGATTTTTTCTATCACCAAATGATCAGGTTCTTTATCGAGTTGATAAGGGCGATTAACCATTTCAGCGGCGTCTTTTAAGGTCTTGATAGATTCAGCAATTTCAGGTGACAAGTTTTTCATATCAGCTTGCTCTGCTTTTTTTAAATTAGCATGCAACTCTTGAATACGTAATTCTTCAGTAAGCTCTGTTTTTACACTGTCACTAAATTTGCGTACGCCACTTATCCAACCGCGAACGGTTCGAATTGCAACAGGTAAACGCTCAGGGCCTAAAACCACCAATCCAATGATAGTAATGAGTAATAGCTCCAGAAAGCCAATATCAAACATATATTAAGCCTGATCTTTGTCTTTAGTTGTTACTTTTTCATCGGCAGCTGTTGATTTATCAACTAAATTCTCTGAAGTTTCTTCTTCTTTAGTTTTATTATCTGTCATGGCATTTTTAAAACCTTTCACGGCAGCACCTAAATCACCACCTAAATTACGCAATTTTTTTGTTCCAAATAACAAAACTACAATAACCGCAACAATTATTAATTGAACTGGACTAATACCCATGAGAAATTCCTATTATTTATAATAGATTCATTATAAAGTTTTAATATGAAAAATCATCCTTTGATAGACAAAATAATGATATAGGACAAACTTTGTATAAAAAGCACCTTATTAATCTGAGTTGGTTCTTGTTGGTCAGCATAGCATTCTCTGCTTTTCAAAGTTATGCGGCACAAGGTCACAACTTGGATAGTGATAAAGAAGAACAAATAACAAAGCCAGTAAAACATTCCCCAAAGCATGTTACACCTTCCCTTGCGCCTGATCATTGGAGCCAAGAAATACACGACACGATAGCTAATTCGGTTTATCAATCCGCAACTTGGTTCGATAGTTTTTTTACAGACATAGATAGTCAGCAAATAGAACCTAAAGCAACAGCAAAAATCCGCTTTGGCTGGATACCTAAGGCACGCGATTGGGCTGAGTTCGATTCTCGATTTCGTCTTAAAGTAAAATTACCTCACTTTAAAGACAGAATGAGTTTAATACTATCTGATGAAGATGACATGGCAGACAACCAACTTCCACTCGACGGAACCAGTTCTCGTCCAGAAATAAATGAGGAGAGCTTCGCTGCAGCAGTACGTTATGTCGTTGAAAAAAAGAATGATACTTTGATAGATACACGAATTGGTATTTCTGGAGGAAGTATTTTTGCCAAAATACGTCAGCGCCAATTATATACTTACAAAGAAAAACACGGTTTTAAGGTTGAACCTTCAATCTATTATTATCTAGATGATGGATTGGGGTCAAAATTCTTTCTTGAGTACAATTATCAATATGATGAAAACTCTCAATTTAGAATAAATTATAGTATTCGCGGTTCAGAATCATTTAGTGGTATTCGTTGGAAGCATGGCTTCTATAAATTGAGACAAATAGATTCAACAACAGCCTCAGTACTTGGTTTACAGGTTGAGGGGGAGCGCAATGGTAAAAATGGATTTATCACTGAAAAGTACACGCTTAGTTACCGCTATCGATTTAATGCTCTGCAAAAATGGTTGTTTTTTGAAATAGAACCTTTTTTAGAATTCCCCAAAGATGAAAACTACTCTACAACTCCAGGTATTGCATTACGCATAGAAGGTTTTTTCAGTAAAAAATAAATAACCATCAATAAAATTAAGCGCTCACTTTAATTACAGCTTCATTTTCATTGATTGTTCGAGGCATTTTTGTAGGTCGACTAATATGATAACCTTGACCAAACTCACAACCAACCGTTTGTAATTTTTTCAACATTTCTTCAGACTCTATACCTTCAGCTACTAAGTGATAACCAAAGTTACTCCCTAGTTCATATAAAGCTTTTACGAGCGATAAATTTTTATTATTCGTATTAAGTGTGCGAACAAAACTTCTGTCAAGCTTGATAAATTCAAAAGGATAGTTATGTAAGAAATTTAATGAAGACGAACCTGCGCCATAATCATCTAAGGCTAGTTTTACACCAAAGTCTTTTAATCGACGCAAGTTTTTCAGTGCTAATTCACCTTGCTGAACAAAGGCTGACTCATTGAATTCTAAAATTAAACGATGTGGCTCTATATCAGCATCTTGAATTTGCCTGATCAACTTATTCAGTTGGTTTGCCTGATTTAAATGACGTCCAGATAAATTAATTCCAATGAAGGCATTATGATGCTCTTCACTCTGTTGCCAATTTTTTAATTGATCACTGACTTCTTTAATTACCCAAGCTTCAATATCTAATATCATGCCAGTTTCTTCCGCCATGTATAAAAACTCACTTGGCGTTAACACTCCTTTGATAGGGTGTTTCCAGCGTAATAATGCTTCAAAACCAATGGTATCAGTAAGCGACAAATTAGATATTTGTTGATAATGAAGTTCAAATTGACTTTCTTTAATTGCAACACGTAATTCTTGCTCTAAAGTCATACTAGCAATGAGCTGTTCACGCATACTTTCATCGAAAAAAACATAACGGCCACGACCTAAATTTTTAGCTTGGTACATCGCAGCATCAGCATCACGAAGTATTTCATGAGAATCTTTATAATGACTACTGCACTGTGCAATACCTATACTCGCATTAGAGTAAAGTGTATGACTTCCTAAAGTAAAAGGCTTTGCAATCGCACTAATGATACGAGAGGCAACTTCTTCTATATCCTCTTGAGAATTAAGCGAATCGAGTAAAATAACAAATTCATCTCCGCCTAAGCGTGCCAAAATATCATTATCTCGAACACAGTCTTGTAGTCTTAATGCTATTTCAATTAGAAATTCATCACCTGCATGGTGCCCAAGTGTATCATTAATCATTTTAAAGCGATCTAAGTCGATAAATAATACCGCAAAACGCTGATCAGGATGTCGCTTTAAATGCTTAAGTGAATAACTCAGTCTATCTGAAAACATAGCTCTATTAGGCAGCTTAGTTAAGGCATCGTGATGTGCTTCATAATAAAGTTGTGCTTCAGCTTTTCTTCTTTCGTCAATTTGCATTCTCAAGTTTAAATTACTTGCCTGTAACTCTTGAGTGCGCTGGCTAACAATTTTTTCTAATTTTTCATTATTTTCTTCAATTACCGCTTGAGCACGTTTACGCAAAATAGCGGTCGCTACATGCTCACTAATAAAACGTATAAGCTTTAAATCATTCTCTTGGTAAGCCTGGGCGTTTTGGTAATGCTGTATAGCTAAAATACCAAATATATTTCCATTTTCTATTAATGGTGCAGCCAGCCACGCTTGTGGCATTTTATTTTTTGGGTAATCTAACGTTAACTGTTCTTTCGTTATTTCACCTTGTTCAGATAAATAAATGACTTCCCCCTCAGAAATTAGAGTAGGAGAAGCAGATTTTATCGCTATTTCTGTAAGACCATAACCTAACATTCGAGGAAGTGGTGAGCCTACTTTTTCATCATCGTAATAAGGGAAAGTGACCATTGGTTGGTCTTTATTTTCACTATTGTCCAAGAGGGCTATATATAAGTTTTTTGCGGGCAACAGCGTATTTATTTCTTTATGAATGGCACGATAGAAGCAATTTATTTCTTGCGTATTAGCCGTAATCTCCGAAATAGATAATAACGCTTTATGCATTTTTACCGCTTTTTGACGCTCTGCAATTTCAAGTTCTAATTGCTTGTTGGTTTCTGTTAGCTTTTGCGTACGCTGTAAGATACTCTGTTCTAACAATTCACGATTGCGAACTCGATCTATAGCAGTAACTAAATGCAGAGCAATAAATTCAAGTAACTGACAATCACGAGCATCGAAATAAAGCTTATCATCGTAACTTTGTAATGCCAGAACACCAATAACTTGATGACCACGTCTAAGTGGAACACCTAACCAATCAACACATGAAGATCCATATAAAAAGATATCACCTGATTTGGCAAGTGCCATACGCTCTTTAGCGGAGCAATGCATAGATTCTTCATTCTCAAAAACCATTCCGGTTAAGCATTTTCGCCAATTGGCAACTTTTAGATGATCAAGTAAACGGATTTCTTCTGGATTATGACAATGAGCAAGTTCAAGATTTTGTTCAGAATTGATAAGGGTAATATGAAAACTATCTGTAATTAATAACGTTTTTATTACTGTTTTAAGCTCAGCATAAAACGCTGCCATGTCGGTAACTGTGCTTGCCAATTCTGACAATTGCAACAAACCCGACTGCATGGTTTTAACCTGACGATACTTTTTAAGTAAGGACTTTAACTTAGGAAGCTGACGTAGTGCCAGAATATCTTCCTTTGCCTTTGCTTCTATCAAAGCGGTTCCATATCTTGTTATTAGTATTATTTTTAAGCTGTTAGTCTACCTAATTAATATCAGTTAGCTAGTACCTTTTAATAATTGTTTGATTATTTATCGTATCTAATTGTTTTAAATAAAAATAACCTAAAAAATCTAGAGAACGTACTGATTTTTTCATAAAATTATTCAGTAAAAACTGAATAATTGATCAATAGAGCCATAACAATATATTCACTGCGCAACTAGAAAATAATTAAAATTTATATTAAAGGCTTATTATTCATTACTCTACTAGTAGCTTTCTAAAGATAGGATCAAAATTTAGGTACAAAAAAACCGACTTTCGTCGGTTTATTATAAAGTATTCGAACTATGCAGCCATTGAGCCTTTAAGTTTATTAAGGGCATTTTTTTCTAGCTGTCTGACACGTTCTGCTGAAATATGATATTTGTTTGCTAAGTCTTGCAGAGTCGTTTTATCTTCTGTTAACCAACGTGTTCTTATAATGTCTTGGCTACGTTCATCAAGAACAACTAAAGCATTAGATAAACGCTTATTAGCATGGGCAGAATGATTTTCATCTTCAACTTGAACAGCAAGATCTGACTGATGATCTTCAAGGTACAATGCTGGAGAATAACCACCGCCGGCTGAATTATCAACATCATCAGATGATAGCTCAAATGCCTGATCCTGATTACTCATTCGAGACTCCATCTCTAAAACATCTTTAGGAGTAACACCAAGCGCTTCAGCAACATTGTTGATTTCATCATTACTGAACCAACCTAAGCGTTTTTTATTTTTGCGAAGGTTAAAAAATAATTTACGTTGAGCTTTTGTCGTTGCAACTTTTACAATTCTCCAGTTGCGAAGAACAAATTCATGAATTTCAGCTTTGATCCAATGAACTGCAAATGAAACTAAACGAACACCAACTTCAGGATTAAAGCGCTTAACCGCTTTCATTAAACCTACGTTGCCTTCTTGAATCAAGTCAGCTTGAGGTAAACCATAACCTGCATAACCTTTAGCTACATGAATAACAAAACGCAAATGCGACATAATAAGTTCTTGTGCCGCTTGTAAATCATTTTCTGAATATAAACGAGTGGCGAGTTCATGCTCACGCTGTGCGGTAAGCATTGGAATGCTGTAAGCAGACTGCATGTAAGATTCAATATTGCCGCTACGTGGTACCACTAGCGCCATTGATTGCATCGGTTTACTCATTTTAAAACCCTCTCTTCATATTTCTTAATTTTCTAAGTTCGCGATTATAGCACATATCTGCTGTGTAGGCGAGCAACTGAACACACATTACCTTACAACACAAGACTAAACAACTCAGCCTATCAAGTTTATCTGTTTATTTTGTGTGTATTTGTTACTATGAATTAACTAAGTAAAAGTTAATTCATGTATAACAACAACTTAACTTTTAGCTAACAAGGACGTAGCCATTACTTTTGAGCTTTTACAGGCTTAAAAAACAAATTTGAGAGGGTTATAATTTGTATTCATATGTTGCTCGTCAGCCAATTTTAAATATTGAGCAACAGGTTGTTGCTTACGAATTACTCTTTCGAGACGGTCAAAGCAATAGCTTTCCTGATGTTGACCCAAATCAGGCAACATCAAACATACTCACTAATAACCATTTAACTCTGGGTTTAGAGAAAGTAACTGGCAACTTGCCCGCCTATATTAATTTTCATGCTGATGCCTTAATATTTCATTTTCCGAGTTCCCTAGATCCTAAAAATGTGGTGTTAGAAATTTTAGAAGATGTTCCTATCACTGATGAATTACTCTTAGCCTGTAAATCACTCCATGAAAAAGGCTATAAACTAGCCTTGGACGATTTTGATTTTGATGAAAAGTGGGAAGCTTTTTACCCTATTGTTGATATTATCAAAATTGATGTACTTGAGTTCTCGATTCTAGAGATTAGTAAGCTAGTAAGAAAGCTTAGCGGATTAGACGTAACAATATTAGCTGAAAAAGTTGAAACTTTACAACAATTTGAAAAATTAAAAATGTTAGGTTTCACCCTTTTTCAAGGGTATTTTTTCGCAAAACCTGAAATGTTAAAACAGCGAAAAATTACCACTTCAAAGAAGAATATTTTTGAACTTATCAGCCAAGCAAGCCAAATTGATTTAAACATAACCAAAATAAGTGAAATCTTTGCCGTAGACCCCGGGTTAACTTATAAACTATTACGCTTCATCAACAGTCCCACCTACGGTAGTAGCCAAGAGATAACCTCATTAAAACATGCGCTTGCGTATATCGGTCAAGTTGAATTGAAAAAGTTTATCGCATTACTCGCTCTTTCTGATTTAAGTTCAGACAAAAATCCAGAAGTTTTGCGCCTTTCATTAGCAAGAGCTAAGTTTTGTGAACAAATAGCACTTTGTCGTTTTGAAAGTGAAAATCCACCTAAGGCTTTTTTGACAGGAATATTGTCTTTAATTGATGGTATTTTAGATCATGAACTAGAACAAGTTTTAAGTGTTTTGCCTATTCATGAAGGGATAAAGTCCGCACTAAGAAACGAAGAAGGCGATCTAGGTAATTATCTATTGTTGGTTAAAAGTATTGAAAAAGGTTTATGGAAAGAAAGTGAAGTTATCGCAAATAAAATCGACTTAGATAGTGAAATTTGTTTTGAAGCCTACAGTAAATCACTCTCTTGGGCAGACGAAATGCTAGTATGCGAAACTTAACTCTCTATAAAATGTAGTTTATTAATCAGCTGTAGGTTCTATTGAACGGATATGCTTACGAACTGATATATAACTTCCAGATAAACCCAGTACAACAGCAAACAGTATCAATGTCATCGCTTCTGAAAAACTTAAGCCGTTAATAACAAAATTACTGTGGTATAAATCAGTTAAATCCGAAAGTGCTCCAGAAAAATAACTCGCTAATACCGCTACACAAACCCATGATACAACTCCGCCCAAAACGCCATACCACGCACCGGCATATAAAAATGGTCGTTGAATAAAACTATCTGTTGCACCAACAAGTTTCATCACTGCAATCGCATCTTTTTGATTTAAGATAGCTAAACGTATTGTATTACCAATAATAAGCACGACTGATAAACACAGCAATGCGCCAATACCTACAACAATATCTTCAATTAACTTTGCAATAGCTTCTAATCTCGTAAGCCATTCAAGGTCTAATTTACCTTGCTGAACCTCTCGTTCTTTTTCTAATTTCAATAATAACTCACCAGCAGCCTGTGTTTGGCTCGCCCGTTTTGTAGGAGTAACTAATAACGTGGCAGGAAGTGGGTTTTTATCTAAATACTCTAACGCCTGACCAAAGCCAGACAATGCTTTGAATTCTTTTAACGCTTGTTTTGCAGAAATATAAGTGACTTTTGAGACTTCAGGATAAAGCTCAATTCGATGCATCAAGTTTTTTGCAGATTTATCTGTAACTGATAATTTTAAAAATAAACTAATTTCTGAAGCCGTATCCCATTGTTCACTTATTGCTTTAGCATTCTTAACAAATAAATGTAACGTTGCAGGCAAGGTCAAACTGATACCTAAAACTAAAACGGTCATTATTGATGTGAATGGTGTACGCCATAAATCACCTAAACTTCCTACTGCTTGTTGTACATGTCGAATGAGACGAGCAGTTACTTTTTCTAAAAAGGTTAATTTTTGAGAAGGGTGGCTAAAGCCGGAAGGTTTATTCATTAACATCACCACTAACCTGCAAGCCTTCAACTACACCATCAGTGATCATTGAACCTTGCTTGAGTGTTAGCGTTCTGTATTTCATTCTAGCTATTAGTCCAAGATCATGTGTGGCTATGAGTACTGTTACACCAAAATCATTAAACTCTTCAAACATACGAATAATATCTAAAGAAAGTTTTGGATCTAAGTTTCCTGTAGGTTCATCGGCAAGGAGAATTAAGGGCTTGTTCACTAACGCTCGGGCTATACCAACGCGTTGCTGTTCTCCACCTGAAAGCATGTTAGGAAAACAACGCAACTTATCTATTAAATGAACTTTATCTAAAGCGGCCTCAACACGTTTTCGTGTCTCTTTATGGCTATAGCCCTCAATAACTAGAGGTAAGGCAACATTATCAAAAATAGTTCGATCCATAAGCAAGTTATGATTTTGAAAAATCATCCCTATTTTACGCCTGGCATAGGGAATATCTTTATATTTAATATTCGATATTTCACTACCGTTAATGTGAATTTTTCCGCTAGTCGGCTTTTCCATTAAGCTCATGAGCTTTAACAGGGTACTTTTCCCCGCGCCTGAATGTCCGGTTAAAAATGCCATTTCACCCGATGCCAATTCGAAACTGACATTTTTAAGTGCTAAAAAACCTCCTGGGTAGGTTTTACTGACATTGTTAAAACGGATCATATAATAGTCATACTCTTACGTTTATTATCTTTTTACATAACTTCGTCGGGTATCAAAAAAGTTACACACTAAAACCTTAAGTCTCTTGGGTAAACAATGCATCAATAAAGTCATCGCCATTAAACGGGCGTAAATCATCTATGCCTTCACCTACACCTAAATAACGAATAGGTATTGCATTTTTATCGGCAATGGCAAAAACAACACCGCCTTTTGCCGTTCCGTCAAGTTTGGTTAACGTTAACCCTGTTAAACCAACTGCTTCATCAAATAACTTTGTTTGGCTTAATGCATTTTGCCCTGTTCCTGCATCGAGTGTTAGCATCACTTCATGGGGAGCATTATTATCAATTTTTTTCATCACTCGTACGACTTTTTTCAATTCATCCATCAAGTGGCTTTTGTTCTGTAATCTCCCGGCAGTATCAGCAATAAGTACGTCAACACCACGGGCCTTTGCTGCACTAATCGCATCAAAAATCACAGAGGCACTGTCTGCACCAGTATGTTGAGCAATAACAGGAATGTCATTACGTTCACCCCATACTTGTAATTGCTCTACAGCTGCAGCTCTGAATGTGTCACCTGCAGCTAACATTACAGATTTTCCTTCCGCTTGAAATTTTTTCGCTAATTTACCAATGGTTGTGGTTTTTCCTACACCGTTTACGCCAACCATCAAAATAACATAAGGACCAGCATCATTTTCAATGACTAATGGGACACTGGCTGGTTCTATAATTTTCTTTAATTCTTCTTTTAATAAATCATACAAGGCTTCAGCATTTTTAAGCTGCTTTCGTGAAGCACTTTCTGTTAAGGATTTTATAATTTTAGTTGTCGTTTCAATACCGACATCAGCCACTAGTAAATGAGTTTCGAGCTCTTCAAATAACTCATCATCAATCTTTTTACCACTGAATAAACTAAATATTCCACCACCAATATTTTCGCGCGTTTTGGTCAGCCCTTGCTTTAACCTAGAGAAAAACCCTACTTTAGCGGCTGGCTCTGGCTCTGGCTCTGGCTCTGGCTCTGGCTCTGGCTCTGGCTCTGGCTCTGGCTCTGGCTCTGGCTCTGGCTCTGGCTCTGGCTCTGGCTCTGGCTCTGGCTCTGGCTCTGGCTCTGGCTCTGGCTCTGGCTCTGGCTCTGGCTCTGGCTCTGGCTCTGGCTCTGCAAGTATAGTTTCGACAACAACGTTATCGATTACAACTTTTTCTTCTTGAACATCATCAATTTTAACATCAGAAACATCTAAAATTTCTTCTGATGTCCCAGATGTACCTGTAACTTCTTCAACAGTTTCTTCTTGTTGACGTCCCAAACCTAACCAGGAAAACATACCTTTTTTCTTCGACATAACAATAAATTCTTCTCTGAACCATCATTTTGATGGCAATAGTTCACTAAACAAGGATAAAATCCTCGCTATAGTAGCACCTAAAAACAATACAAAAAACAAAAGCTGAGTAAGATATGAGCAAACACCGTAAACAATCAGCAAAACCAAGCAATAAAGGCAGTATTCGAATTATTGCAGGTTTACATCGTGGACGAAAACTTCCTGTTTTAATGGCTGAAGGCTTAAGACCTACAACCGACAGAGTAAAAGAGACTGTATTTAATTGGTTAATGCCATTTATTCAAGACACTAAATGCTTAGATTGCTTTGCTGGATCAGGTGGGCTCGGGTTTGAAGCATTATCAAGAGGAGCAAGCCACGTTAGTTTAATTGAATTAAATAAAGCTGCGGCTCAACAATTAACAGAAAATAAAGTTTTACTACAAGCAAATAATATTTCAGTAATAAATAGCGATGCTTTAAACTTCATTAGAAAGAACACTCAAAGGTTTGATGTTGTGTTTCTTGACCCACCTTTTCGTAAAAACTTTGTAGAACAAACAGCCCAATTATTAAATGAGAATAGCTTGGCTGACAATGCATTGATTTATATAGAGATGGAAAGTGAAGATAATAACCAACAACTCCCTTTAAATTGGAAGTTATTGAAAGAAAAAATTGCTGGACAAGTTATTTATCGCTTGTACCAAAAAAATTAAAACAGCAATGTAGATGAGGTGATTTCTATTTGATGCCTATCTACAATGCTTAATCCTCTTATTTTACAAGCTAATTACCTAAATTTTATTGCTTTGGTACTAGTTTTAAATCGTGAAAGTCAAAGCTAAAATCGGTAGCACGAGATACAGCTTTCATCGTCACATAGTTAATTGAACCGTCTGGGTTCAAATTAAAATTAACGAAGGCATCAGCTTCTAAAGTTCTGTCGTCCCAACTTACGATAAAGGTATTATGCTGGTGGTGTTTTAACGTGCCATGTAATACTGGAGTATTTCCAAATTGCATGCTTAATGCGTTATTAGCATAATTAATTGAGATATCTCCATACCAATTATCTTTATAAATTTGCGCGTAAGCTTTTAAAGGTAAAGAGTGGCGTGAATTCTTATCTACATTCTTTGCAGCTTCCGCTAAACGATTTTTTTCAGCCACTTTATTTTTTTTACTTATACCTTGATAGAAATCGACCCAGTCTTTTTCAGGCAACGCTAAGTATTCATTTAGAATTTGATGGTAAACAGCATTAAATGCATAACCTGACTGTTGATTAGTTAAAATAACCATCGCCAAGTTTTCTTCTGGTACTAAGACAACTTTAGAGACCATTCCTAGAATACCACCACTGTGGTGAACTAATTTTACTCCGTGGTAATCATTTAGAAACCAACCTAAACCGTAACCTGAAAAGTGCGTTTTATTATTTTTAGTAGCAGCAGATGACACAGGTAATATTGTGCGCATTTGCCACATGTTATGGCTTTGATGTTCACTGAATAGTCTTTTGTTATTACCATAAGCTCCTTTATTTAACTGGGCTTTAAGCCACAAAGACATATCGTTAACGCTTGAAGCTACAGATCCAGCTGAGGAAAATTGCTCTAAAAAGTTCCCACCAACCACATTTAGCTTATCATCTAACGGTACGTGAGCACGTGCAACATTTTTATTGTTTTTTGAAATTAATGAAAATTTAGCTTTAGTGTTTTTCATGCCTAATGGTTGAAAGATAGTTTCATTAATATTCTCTTGCCAGCTTTTACCTGTGATCTTAGCAATAATTTCACCAGCAATTACATACATTAAATTATCGTAAGCAAACTCACTGCGAAAACTTGAAACTTCAGGTAAGTGCTTTAACCCTTTAATAATGTCTTGATTAGTCAGTGTAGTTCCTGGCCAAATCATCAAATCGCCAGCACCTAAACCTAGACCACTATTATGTGATAATAAGTCTAAAAGGGTAAATTCACGTGTTACGTAAGGATTCGGCATTTGAAATTCAGGGATAATGTCAATGACTTTGGTTTGCCATGTCAATTTCCCTTGATCTATTAAGTTTGCTAAAAGCGCTGCGGTCATTGCTTTTGTATTTGATGCCACACCAAATAAAGTATCACCATTAACCTTATTCTTTGTTCCGTATTGCGTTAGGCCAAAACCTTTACTCATGACAACTTTATTATCTTTAACAATAGCAACAGCCATTCCTGGTACTTGAAAAGTGCTCATTGCTTTAATTATTGAAGTTTCAATATTAGTGTTTTTTTGTTCAATAGTGCTTGAAGGGGAAGCAAAAGCTATCGAAAAAAATAGATATGCTATTGTTATCAAACCAACATGGAGGGTTTTCATGTTTAATCCTAATTTCTATTATATTTATATACTTAGGAAGGTAACTGAATAGAGATGAGCGGGCTAGTATTTGTCAGAATATCTTTTAATTACTTTAACTAAGGAGTAAAGATATTATTACGCCCATTGATATTTGATTTAAATCAATAGGCGTATTTCGAGTATATTAGTTAATTATAACTCTTAGGTTAATTAGGTAATTTCAAGGCCTAAATTTGATAAACCTTCTTCAAGGACCATTGCTTTAATTTTTACACAAGTTTCTTTCGTTTCAGAGGAGTCTTTTAATGCATAATAAAGTTCATTTTGTGTATCAAACTCCCATTCCATTAAAGGGTGTTTTTCAATTTCTTTATCTGAAATTTCACTATCATCACTTTGCTCTCGTTGATCAGCAATAATCAACTCAACATAATAATTAACACTATTTTCTGATAGCCTGGAAACAATCTCAGCTCCTTGAACTTCTTTATCTTGCATGGCTTGTAAAAGTGACATGGTTGCCATAGTGGCATCGATTGCTGGAAATACACCAAAAAAATCAAATTCTTGAGGATCAGGTATTTGTGGTTCTAATTTATTTATTTGTGCATCATAATTAATTTTACAACGATTATTTTTATCAAGCCATTGCCAAATAAGTGCTAACTGATTACGTAATACAGAAAATTCACCAAACTCTGCATGCTCAGCAAACATCTTATAATTGGGGATCATTCGCTCTAATAATGCAGCGGAAAAGGCAATTTGTTGCCATTGGCTTAAATGAGAAAAAGGAAGTTGAATAGCCACAAGTACTCTCAATGATGAAATTTAAAAGGCTAGTATATACCCGTTATCCTTCAAAGTGCAGGATTTCAGTGGGTATTTGTCAAGCTCTAGGAAACCTTATTTTAATGCGTAACAGATACTCCCTAAATATAACGTTTAATTCATTTAGGCATAAAAAAAGAGCCTTGCGGCTCTTTTATTAAACTATTAGGCAATTATGCTTCAGCAGTTTCTTTAGCAAGTTGTATTTGTATTCCAACAACTTTCTGATCGTTATTAGCTAAATTACGAAGCTTTGCTAAGCGATTAACTTGGCCTACAGAACTTAACATTGAGTGAATTGGGACAAAAAGTCCTCTTTTGTGAAAATCTAAAACTTTATCATCACTAAGGTCTTGAAGTTTTTTCTCATCAATACCAAATAAACCAACAAGTTTCTTGTTTCCACCTGTACTGAAATTAATGTGAAGTTCTAACTCTTGCAATAAGTCATTTGCAACAAGTTCATCCATAAACTTTTCAGTCATTTTTTCATTATCAAACAAACGACCTAATGAGTTCTGAACATTTGTGTAAAATTCAGTGTCATTACCTTCGGCATCAAATAAAGCATTTTCTTTATCTTCACCAACATATTGGCTATCAAGATCGATAAAAGTTGTTAAAGTTTTTTCTTTATCCGGATCGATACCTAAACCAAATGGCATCATTGCTATACCTTGTGGTAAGTATGTACCTTCCCAAACTGCATTTTTATAAAACAAGTTTTCACCTGACTCTAGACCTAACATTACAACACTACGGTAACGAGTTCCTTCAGGTTGTTTCACTAAAAATATAGGAAAATTAGTTGCTGCTTTTGCATATTCTGTAGCTGTTATAGGAGCAATATGTTGGTTTGTAATATGCTCTAAACCACGATTATTTGCAATTTTAATCTTTTGGTGTAAATCTTTTCTTACTGGGACGACGTTAGCCATAATAAAATTATTCTCTTAATTTATGCACTTTTTACTTGTAATTATTAGTGCTTTTATAATGTTATAAATAGTTATGGTGGCATTAAGAGAAGCTTTCAATGCCCATTGAAATAAATAATATTATTTTTGCTGATTTTAGTGAAATATTTTTAATATAAACAATATTTCGACTATACTTTTATAAACAATATCAATTAGCTAATGATTCTTTATCATTATAAGATAAATTAAATATTTAATGAAAAATTTCCTTATAATCACATTTCTTATAACATTTCTATTGTCAATAACGAATATTGTGTATGCAAAACCTAAAACTAAAACCATCTATGGTCGTAATGCTGATGGGTTTTCACAAGTAAAAATAAAAAATAATACTACAGAAAGTCTTGCGTGCTATATTGCTATCGATGGTTATAAAGTTAAATTCCGTTTACCTGCATTACGTGAATCAAAGTGGTATACGGCTACAGATAAAGGATTTTCTTATACTAACTTTAGTACTTGGTGTGGTTTTTTATCTTTACATCCTGAATATGCAAAGTATCGAGTTTTCTAAATATTATTAGTTATTATCCACCCCTTATTAGCCTAATAAACAAAAACGCCACTTACTTAGTGGCGTTTATAATTTTATATATTTAGTTATTATTCAACTGTTACTGATTTCGCCAAATTTCGTGGCTGATCAACATCGGTACCCTTAATAATAGCTACATAATATGAAAGTAACTGTAATGGCAAGGTATAAACGATTGGTGCGATTATATCATCGCAAACGGGTACATTTATAACCTTCATTGTTTCGTCGCTAGAGAAGTTTGCATCATTATCAGCAAATACATACATCAATCCACCTCGTGCACGTACTTCTTCAACATTAGATTTAAGTTTCTCAATTAAATCATTTTTAGGGGCAACTACGATTACAGGCATGTCAGCGTCGATTAATGCTAATGGACCATGTTTCAATTCACCAGCAGCATATGCTTCAGCGTGAATATATGAAATTTCTTTTAGCTTCAAAGCGCCTTCCATTGCGATTGGATACTGATCGCCACGACCTAAGAATAAGGCATGGTGTTTATCAGCAAAATCTTCTGCTAAACCTTCTATTGAGCCTGCAAGTGCCAACACTTCCTCCAACTTACTAGGTAAAGACATTAATGAACTTGCAATATTATTTTGAAGTTGCTCACTCATTCCATGATGTTTACCAATGGCTAATGTCATCATTAACAAGCCAACCAATTGGGTGGTAAATGCTTTGGTTGATGCAACACCAATTTCGACGCCAGCTTTAGTCATAAAGGCTAAATCTGATTCACGAACAAGTGATGAGCCGGCAACATTACAAATAACTAAACTTGCTTTATAACCAATCTCTTTCGCCAAACGTAAAGCAGCAAGCGTATCAGCCGTTTCGCCTGATTGAGAAATTGTCACTATCATGGCATTTTTAGGCACATGAGATTTTCGGTATCTAAATTCACTCGCTATCTCAATGTTACATGAAACACCCGCCAAAGACTCTAACCAGTAGCGAGCAACCATACCTGAGTGATAGCTTGTTCCACAGGCAATGATTTGTACGTGCTCAATGCCTTTGAATATTTCATCAGCACCTTCACCAAAGGTATTCATATCAAGAACATTACCTGATAAACGACCTTCTAAAGTATTACGAATAGCTGTTGGTTGTTCGTAAGTTTCTTTTAACATGTAATGACGATATTCACCTTTGTCGCCACTTTCTTGACTAATGTCTTGCTCTTTTGCTTCACGTTCTACAGAAGCACCGTTTACGTCAAATACGTTGACTTCAAAACGAGTAACTTCAGCAACGTCACCTTCTTCAAGAAATGCAAATTTTCGGGTAACAGGTAACAATGCCATCATATCAGAGGCGATGAAATTTTCACCAACACCATATCCAATAACTAACGGGCTACCAGAGCGGGCAACAATAACACGGCTTTTATCTGCTGTATCAAGTACTACAGTTCCATAGGCTCCATCAAGTTGTTTTACAGTTTTTTGTACAGCTTCAAGTAATGTATCTGACGTTTTAAGTTCAAAGTGTACTAAATGCGCAATAACCTCAGTATCAGTTTCTGAAACAAACACGTAACCTACGTCTTGTAAACGTTTTCTTAATTCATCATGATTTTCAATAATGCCATTATGTACAACAGCAATATTATCACTTGAAATATGTGGGTGAGCGTTTACTTCGCTTGGTGCACCGTGAGTAGCCCAACGAGTATGGGCAATACCTGTGCCTCCAGATAAAGGAGTAATAGTCAGAGCGTCTGCTAATTCTTGTACTTTTCCTAAGCGTCTTACTCTTTTTAATTGGTTATCATTATCAACAATAGCAACACCTGCTGAGTCATAACCACGATATTCTAAGCGTTTTAAGCCTTCAACTAATATATCGACTACATCACGTTGTGCCACTGCACCTACGATTCCGCACATAAGTTTTTCCTTTATTTTGCAATGAGTAAATTAACGTCTTGTTGTAAAAGTTTGGCTTTTAATTCATCAGACAAATCAGCATCAGTGATTAAGATATCTATATTTTGCCAAGGTATTTCGACGTTTGGTATTTTACGGTTAATTTTTTCAGATTCTACGAGCACAATTACTTCACGCGATACGTCAGCCATTACTCTGCTTAAACCTAACAATTCATTAAAAGTTGTTGTGCCTCGATCAATGTCTAAACCATCGGCTCCGATAAAAAGTTGGTCAAAATCATATGATCTAAGAACACTTTCAGCAACTTGACCTTGAAACGACTCTGAATGTGTATCCCAAGTTCCACCGGTCATCAATAATGTTGGTTCATTTTCTAATGCATGTAAATCTGAAGCGATAGCTAAAGAGTTAGTCATTACTATCAAACCTTGCTTGCTATTAAGCTCTTTTACTAATGCTGAGGTTGTACTGCCACTATCGATAATAATGCGATTATGGTCTCGTATTAATGTAGCCGCTTTACTAGCGATTGATACCTTTCGTTTCGAAACTTTTTCAAGTTTATGCTCAATAATATCTCTAGGTAAAGGTACCGCACCACCATAACGTCTTAGTAACAAACCGCTATTTTCTAGCGCTGCGAGATCTTTTCTGATGGTAACTTCTGATGTAGAAAACTTTTTCGCAAGGTTATCAACACTTACTTCTCCGTGCTCATTGAGCTCGGTGATAATGTTGTGGCGGCGTTGTTGAGTGTTTCTTTTTGACATGCTTTTTATATATCTTTTGTTTCGACACTTATCTTACGTAATAAGTTTCGTTTGATAACTTAAGCTATTAGAACAAAAGTATGCTTTTATGGCAATATTTATTTATTTTACTCTTATTTATCTCTTTACGTTTCTCTTAGTTCTGATATCAGTAAATAAGAAAGAGTCGCATATAGCGACTCTTTCTTTTCAATAAAATAAATTATTTATTACTTTTTAGTTGGTCTTTTCCATGAAGAAATATTTCTTTGTTTGCCTCTTGCTACAGCTAACTCTTCAGCTTCTACATCTTTAGCAATAACAGAGCCTGCTCCAACAGTAGCATTAGCACCAATAAATACGGGAGCAACTAATGAGCTATTTGAACCAATAAAAGCGCCATCATCGATACTTGTATGAAACTTATTAACACCATCATAATTACAAGTAATTGTTCCAGCACCTATGTTAACTTTTTGCCCTATTGTAGTATCACCTAAATAAGTTAAGTGGCCTGCTTTACTACCTTCACCTAATACTGTTTTTTTCATTTCAACAAAGTTACCTACGTGAGAGTCTTTGTTCATTATTGTGCCTGGACGAAGTCTAGCAAAAGGTCCTACAGAACAATCATCACCTACAACAGCCTCTTCAATAATACTGTTTGGTTTAATTATTGTATTTTCACCAATAATACAATCTTTTAATATACAGTTTGCACCAACTTTAACGCCATTAGCTAATACAACTTCACCTTCAAAAATACAATTGATATCTATTTGAACTTCTTGTCCTATGACGAGTTCACCTCTAATATCAATACGATTAGGATCACGTAAACTAGCTCCTGCTAACATTAATTCCTCAGCTTTTCGTAATTGAAATGCACGTTCTAATGTCGCAAGTTGTACTCGATTATTTGCACCTTCAACCTCAACTTCAGAATCAGGGTGTGCCGTTGCGATATCTTTTCCTTCATTATGACAAGCGGCAATAATATCAGTTAAGTAATATTCTCCTTGTGCGTTATCACTTGATAGATTGCCTAACCAACGTTTCAAATCTTTGCCATTAGCTAATAAAATTCCAGTGTTTGCCTCATTAATTAATAACTGTTCAGGTGAAGCATCTTTTTGTTCGATAATACCGACCACTGAGTTATCTTTACGAATAATACGACCGTATCCATTTGGATTAGCTAGGTTAACGGTTAATAAACCCATGCCATTATCCGGTTTAACATCTAATAATTTCTGTAATGTACTCACTTTGGTGAGCGGTACATCACCATACAGAACTAAAACATCTTCATCATCTTTAATAGAAGAGGAAGCCATGTCTACAGCGTGGCCTGTACCTAGCTGTTCTTTTTGTTCAATAAAGATTAAATCATCATTTGAGGTGTTTTCAGTTAATGTTGCTTTAAGCGCTTCACCACCAAAACCATAGATTATGTATATGTTTTCGGCATTTAACTGTCGAGCTGCATCAATAACATGTCCAACCATTGGTTTGTTTGCAACTTCATGCAGTACTTTAGGAAGTGAAGAGCGCATGCGTGTACCTTTACCTGCAGCAAGAATAACAACTGAAAGAGACATAAATTATCCGTTTTAATGATTTTATTAGTTAAGTGTAAATATTGTAACCTTGTTCTAGGGTAGAAACTACAGCTTTTATTATGAGAACTTTTTATCACTAATTTATCAAATATTCACTATTTGAATTTTACAAAATTTTTAAAATTATTATTTTCGTATTAAATAACAGACATAAAAAAAGCGATGTTTACATAAAGTAAATATCGCTTTTTAGTCACTAAAACTTAGTGCTTAGCCTATAAAGTTAGACTTTTTTCTTAGTCGCTTGTATTACGCGTAATTGCGCAGTTACTCGCGCTAATTCAGCAGCAACTTCAGCAAAGTCAACATCAGCGCCATGAGCGTTAATGTTTTCTTCTGCACGTTGCTTAGCTTCTAATACTGCTTGTTCATCCAAATCGCCAGCACGTACAGCTACATCAGCTAATACGGTTACGTTATTTGGTTGAACTTCTAACATGCCACCAGAAAGATATATAACTTCTTCTGAACCGCCATGTTTAACAATACGAGCCATACCAGGTTTTAGTGAGGTCAATAAAGGTGCGTGACCAGGCATGATACCTAGTTCACCTTCTGAACCTGTGATCTGTAATGATTCAATGCGTCCAGAGAATAATTCCTCTTCGGCACTTACTACATTTAGATTTACCGTCATTGCTGACATTTTGACCTCCTAAAGTAGGCGACTAGCTCATCAATAAGTAACTACTTATGCTGAGCTAATACACCCAAAGCAAATTACATGTTTTTAGCTTTCTCAGCTGCTTCTTCAATAGAACCAACCATGTAGAATGCTTGCTCAGGTAAATCATCGTAGTCACCAGCTAAAATGCCAGTAAAACCTGCGATAGTATCTTTCAAAGAAACATACTTACCTGAAGAACCTGTAAATACTTCAGCAACGAAGAACGGCTGAGATAAGAAACGCTGTATTTTACGAGCACGAGAAACGGTTTGCTTATCTTCTTCAGAAAGCTCGTCCATGCCTAAAATAGCGATGATATCTTTAAGTTCTTTGTAACGTTGTAATACGTTCTGTACACCACGTGCTACTTCATAATGCGCTGTGCCAACTACTAATGGATCTAGTTGACGTGAAGTAGAATCTAACGGGTCGATTGCTGGGTATATACCTAACTCGGCAATTGAACGCGAAAGTACAACAGTTGCATCTAAGTGAGCAAATGTCGTTGCAGGGCTTGGATCTGTCAAATCATCTGCTGGTACGTATACCGCTTGGATTGAAGTGATTGAACCTTTCTTAGTAGAGGTAATACGCTCTTGTAAGATACCCATTTCTTCAGCAAGTGTTGGTTGGTAACCAACAGCAGAAGGCATACGACCTAACAATGCAGATACTTCTGTACCAGCAAGAGTATAACGGTAGATATTATCTACGAAAAATAATACGTCACGACCTTCGTCACGGAATTTTTCTGCCATAGTCAAACCTGTCATCGCTACGCGAAGACGGTTTCCTGGAGGCTCGTTCATCTGACCGTAAACTAACGATACTTTATCAAGTACGTTAGAATCGTTCATTTCGTGATAGAAATCGTTACCTTCACGAGTACGCTCACCAACACCAGCAAATACTGAGTAACCGCTATGCTCGATAGCTATGTTACGGATAAGTTCCATCATGTTAACGGTCTTACCAACACCAGCACCACCAAATAAACCAACTTTACCACCCTTAGCGAATGGACAAACTAAATCGATTACTTTGATGCCTGTTTCTAATAATTCATTTGACATAGCTTGATCAGCGTAAGCCGGAGCTTCACGGTGAATAGACCAACGAGCTTTTTCGCCAATTGGACCAGCTTCATCAATAGGTTCACCAAGTACGTTCATGATGCGACCTAAAGTCTCAACACCAACTGGAACTTGAATTGATTCACCTGTATTTTCTACATTTAGACCACGTTGTAAACCATCAGAACTACCCATAGCGATTGTACGTACTACACCACCACCAAGTTGTTGCTGTACTTCAAGTATTAAACCTGAAAGCTTACCTTCGGTTACTTTTAATGCGTCATATACTCTAGGTACAGCATCTTGTGGAAATTCGATATCCACAACTGCGCCAATAATTTGGACGACTTTACCTGCACTCATGTTAATTCCTCAAATTTAAATTTAACGAAAACTAATCTTTTACCGTTATACAGCAGATGCACCAGCAACAATTTCACCCAATTCTTGAGTAATACTTGCTTGACGTGCTTTGTTGTATACCAATTGTAAGTCATCAATTAAGTCGCCTGCGTTATCTGTTGCAGATTTCATTGCAACCATACGAGCGGCTTGTTCACAGGCGATGTTTTCAACAACACCTTGATAGACTTGAGATTCAACATAACGAACTAATAATTGCTCAAGCATTGCTTGTGCATCTGGTTCGTAGATGTAATCCCAACGATGTTTTATTGCTTCATCGTCTGACTTAGGTAACGGTAAAAGTTGATCGATTGTTGGTTTTTGCGTCATGGTGTTAACAAATTTATTGTAAACAATAAACAGTTTGTCAATTTCACCATTGTCATAAGCGTTTAACATGACTTTCACACTACCAATTAAATCGGTAAGTGAAGGTCTGTCGCCTAAACCAGAAACTTGTGCAGTAACATTAGCTTTCAGATTATTGAAAAATGATGTTGCTTTAGAACCAACAACAGCAAATTCAACTTCTGCTTCTTCAGCTTGCCATTGGGCTGCTGAAGCTAATACTTTTTTAAACAAGTTAATGTTTAAACCACCACACAAACCACGGTCTGTAGACACAACGATATAACCAACACGCTTGACTTCACGCTCTTCCAAATAAGGATGGCGATATTCCAAGTTACCAAGCGCGATATGACCGATCACGTTTCGTATATTCTCAGCGTATGGACGAGAGGCAGCCATGCCTTCCTGCGCTTTGCGCATTTTGCTGGCTGCAACCATTTCCATAGCACTAGTGATCTTCTGAGTGTTTTTAACACTCGCGATCTTAGATTTTATCTCTTTACCACCGGCCATGACTTATCTCCGAAACTTTGTTATGAATAAAAAGTTCTTACCAAGTTTGTGTAGACTTGAATTTCTCAAGTGCTGCACTTAAACCTGCTTCGATTTCTTTATCGTATCCACCAGTTTCGTTGATTTTAGCCATCAACTCAGCGCTGTCATTGTTGATAAAGGTATGTAACGCTGCTTCAAAATCATTGATTTTGTTTAATGCAACATCATTCAAGAAACCTTTCTCAGCAGCAAATAAAGATACTGCAGTATCAGCAACAGATAACGGGCTGTATTGGTTTTGCTTCATCAATTCAGTAACACGTTGACCATGTTCTAATTGAGCACGAGTTGCGTCATCTAAATCAGATGCGAACTGTGCGAATGCCGCTAATTCACGGTATTGAGCAAGTGCTAAACGAATACCACCACCTAATTTCTTGATGATCTTAGTTTGCGCTGCACCACCAACACGAGATACCGATAAACCAGCGTTAACAGCCGGACGGATACCTGAGTTGAATAAATCAGCTTCTAAGAAAATTTGACCATCAGTAATCGAAATAACGTTAGTCGGAACGAATGCTGAAACATCGCCCGCTTGTGTTTCGATAATAGGTAATGCAGTTAAAGAACCAGTTCGGCCTTTTACTTCACCTTTAGTAAAGTTTTCAACATAAGTTTCGTTTACACGTGAAGCACGTTCTAATAAACGGCTATGTAAGAAAAATACGTCACCTGGGTAGGCTTCACGACCTGGAGGACGACGTAAAAGTAAAGAAATTTGACGGTAAGCAACTGCTTGCTTTGACAAATCATCATATACGATTAGTGCATCTTCACCGCGGTCACGGAAGTATTCACCCATTGAACAACCAGCGTATGGTGCTAAGTATTGTAAAGCAGCAGCTTCAGAAGCAGAGGCAACAACAACAATAGTATTATCTAATGCGCCATGCTCTTCTAATTTACGTACTACGTTAGCAACTGTTGACGCTTTTTGGCCAATAGCTACGTATACACACTTAATTCCAGTATCTTTTTGATTGATTATGGCATCTAACGCAATTGCAGACTTACCGATTTGACGGTCACCAATGATCAATTCACGTTGACCACGTCCAATTGGGATCATTGAGTCAATAGACTTAATACCCGTTTGAACTGGTTGGTCAACAGATTTACGTTCGATTACACCCGGAGCTTGAACTTCAACAGGAGAGAAACCATCGTTTTCGATTGTTCCTTTACCATCAATAGGCTCACCTAGAGTGTTTACAACGCGGCCTAATAAACCACGTCCTACAGGTACTTCCAAAATACGGCCAGTACCCTTAACTTTTTGTCCTTCTGCTAAATCAGCATATGGACCCATTACTACCGCACCGACCGAATCACGGTCAAGGTTTAACGCGATAGCGAAACGGCTACCAGGAAGTTCGATCATCTCGCCTTGCATTACATCAGCAAGACCATGGATGCGAATGATACCATCTGTTACAGAAACGATAGTACCTTCATTACGAGCTTCGCTGACAACATTGAATTGTTCAATACGATTCTTGATCAATTCAGCGATTTCAGTGGAATTCAGTTGCATGCTCTGTTCCCTTATCTCTTAAATGCTATGACTGCATTGCTGTTGCTAAACGATTCAGTTTATTTCTAACTGAACCATCAATTACCATGTCGCCAGATTTAATAATTAAACCGGACATGATACTAGCGTCAACATTGCAATTAAGCTTTACTTTACGAGCCAAACGCTTTTCAAGCGCGGCGCTTAATGTAGTTAATTTATCAGCTGTTAATTCAACAGCAGACGTTACATCCACAATGGCAGTTTTTTCATATTCAGCTTTTAATTCGCTAAATTGATCAACAACATGTGGTAGCACCAAAAGGCGTCCATTTTCAGCTAAAACTTTAACAAAGTTTTGACCGTTGCTATCAAGTTGAACATCACAAACTTTTAAAAATAAGTCCTGTGCTTGCTCAGCTGATGCGCCACCAGAAAGGAAACCTTTAATAGTGTCGTCTTTTGAAACTTCCGCGGCAAACGTAAGCATTTCTAACCACTTGGTTATAGAGCTTGAGTCTATCGCATTAGCTTCAACAGCAAAATCGAACGCTGCTTTAGCGTAGGGACGAGCGACGGTTGTCAATTCAGACATAGCTCATTCCCCTCTTAAAGTTCAGCTACAAGTTTATCTAAAATGTCGCTATGTGCAGCGGCATCGATTGAACGCTCAAGAATTTTCTCGGCACCAGCTACAGCTAAAACAACTACTTGTTGACGTAGTTCTTCGCGAGCTTGGTTACGTTCTGTTTCTATTTCAGCTTGACCAGAAGCTAAAATTTTAGCTTTTTCGGCTTCAGCTTTTCCTGCAGCTTCTTCAACAATTTGCGATTCACGTTTTTTTGCAGCTTCAATAATACCAGCAGCTTGTGATTTCGCATCTTTGAGTTGTGCTGTAGCTTTAGCTTGAGCAAGCTCAAGATCTTTAGCAGCACGGTCAGAAGCAGCAAGACCGTCAGCAATAGTTGCTTGACGAGCTTCGATGGCAGCCATAAGTGGTGGCCATACAAACTTCATGCAGAAAATTACAAATACGACAAATGCGATTAATTGACCAATTATAGTTGCATTAATATTCATTTGTGTACCTCCTATAGAATTCGTTTCAGTTAAATAAGTTAAAAATTAACCAATTTTAACGAATAATACGTATAAGCCCATTGCTACACCGATCATAGCGATAGCATCAATAAGACCTGCTACGATGAACATTTTAACTTGAAGCTGTGGTGCTAATTCAGGTTGACGAGCAGCAGATTCTAAGAATTTACCACCTAATAAACCAAAACCGATTGCAGTACCAAGGGCACCTAAACCAATAAGTAATGCAGCAGCAATATACATTAAGCCTACGTTTTCCATTTTTATCTCCGATATTTAAAGTTAAAGTTAAAGTTAAAAAGTTATAAAATCAATTAGTGATCTTCATGCGCTAAACTAAGATAAACAATAGTTAACATCATAAAGATAAACGCTTGTAATGGGATAACTAACAAGTGGAAAGTAGCCCATAAAAAGTGTACTGGCAATTGGTATAAACCAAGTGTTGCAATTAGTAAGAATATTAACTCACCTGCATATAAATTTCCGAATAAACGTAAAGATAATGCTAAAGGACGAGCTAATAAGGTTACTAATTCAATAAAAAAGTTAAGTGGGTATAAAGACCAATGTGCAAAAGGTTGGCTATATAGTTCTTTCATAAAACCGCCAACACCTTTTACCTTAATTGAATAATATACAATTAAGATAAAAACGCCTAGAGCCAAAGCGGAAGTCATGTTCACATCGGTTGTAGGTACTGCTTTCATGTACTCAACGCCAAATAAACCGAAAATTGTTGGAAATAAATCAACAGGAACCCAGTCCATTGCGTTCATTAACAATACCCATACAAAGATGGTTAACGCTAAAGGAGCAATAAGAGCATTTTTGCCATGAAAAGTACCTTTAACACTATCGTCAACAAACCCAACGACCATTTCAACTGCACATTGCAGTTTACCCGGCACGCCAGTAGTAGCTTTTTTTGCTACAGATCTAAATATTGTAAGAAAGACCAAGCCTAAAAACACCGACCAACCTAAAGTATCTATGTGTAAGGTCCAAAAACCCTCTCCTACAGATAAATTGGTTAAATGGTGTTTAATATACTCTTGACTGGTTAATGTTGCTCCAGCAGCAGCGTCAGACATATTAATGTTCCCAATGATTAAAGTTTAAATAAAAATGGTGTTAATAACGGCAATGCCATTATTATAAAAAAAGTTCCAAAAAACGCTATTGGTATAATGACCATTATTTTAAAGGCGAATATAAGTAGAATCGCCATTAACAGCATTTTCAATTTCACACCGCTAAAAAAGGAATTCATCACTAATTTAGAAGCGCTAGCCCCAGCATATCTGAATGCTTTAAAGGCGAATAAACAATTAGGTATTATAGTAACAACACCAGCAGCTATAACTGACTGTGCGTTAAGTAATCCCCAATAAAAATAGGTTACTAAAGTACAAATTAATACGACGATAATGGAGAAGCCTATTTGTTGGCAGGCAATCTTTCGTCCAGCTTTTGTCAGTGTGTTTTTTTTATTATTCTTATTAAAAAAATTAACACTCATTAATTATCAAATATTTCGATTAAAAGCTATGTATTAAACAACGAAGAAATTCGTATAATTCATTCTTTATTTAAAGTAAAAACTTTAACTACAAAAAGTCAGCGCAAGTATACTGATTTATGATGTTAATGCAACAAAATAGGGCAGTTGACGCCCTATTATTGTGCTAAAATTTGGATTAAATAATAGGACAGACTAAAAAGAGCGGAAGCGAGCGACTATTCCGTCTAACTCATCTAAATTGGTATACGATATTACCAACTTTCCTTTGCCTTTTTTATTATGGGAAATAGTGACTTGAGAACCAAATTTTTCTGATAAATTCTGTTCTAAACTTTTAGTATCTGGATCTTTAACTGTTTCTTCTACAATTTTTTCAGGAGCTTGTATTTTTTTAATGAGCGTTTCTGTTTCACGTACTGTTAAATCTTTAGCAACAACAATTCTAGCTGTATTGGTTTGTATATCATCTTCTAGCGCTAATAAAGCACGCGCATGACCCATTTCTATATCGCCATGCTCAAGTAAGGTTTTAACATCTTCATTAAGTTTATTTAAACGTAATAAATTAGATACTGCCGTACGAGATTTACCAACAGCGTTTGCAACTTCTTGATGTGTTAACTCAAACTCTGTCAATAACCGCTCTAATGCTATAGCTTCTTCCATTGCATTAAGATCTTCTCGTTGAATGTTTTCAATGAGGGCAATAGCTATGGCAGCTTCGTCCTCAACATTTTTAATAATACACGGAATTTTATCTATTTCTGCTATTTGCGCTGCACGCCAACGACGTTCACCTGCAATTATTTCATAAGTATTAGTATCGACATTGCGAACCACGATAGGCTGAATAATTCCTTGAGAACGAATTGAATTTGATAAATCTTCTAACGCTTCAGCTGACATGTCTTTACGTGGTTGATATTTACCTTGCTGTAACTGTTCTATCGGTAAATATTGTAATTCACTGTCATCGACAGAAGTTAAATTACTCTGAGTCGCACCATCTATTTCTTTATTTGATGTTAATAATGCATCAAGACCACGACCTAGGCCTCTACGTTTTGCTGGACTCATAATTTTCCTTCGGATTTATCGAAATTGTTAATCAATTGTTTTTTGGAGTTTTTGTTTATTTTGTTCTGCTTTACGTAATATTTCACCTGCAAGTGCTAAATACGCTTTAGCGCCTGTTGATGACTTATCATAATACATTACGGGAGCACCAAAACTTGGCGCTTCAGCTAAGCGAACATTACGTGGGATTACGGTACGGTAAACTTTATCACCAAAATGACGTTTCAATTGTTCAGATACATCATTCGCTAATCGATTACGTGGATCGTACATAGTACGTAAAATACCCTCTATATGTAACTTATTGTTCACCACAGATGTTAACTGAGAAACGGTATCCATTAATGCGGTTAAGCCTTCTAATGCGTAATATTCACATTGCATTGGCACTAATACAGAATCTGCAGCTGTCATCGCATTTACTGTCAGCATATTTAATGAAGGTGGACAGTCAATAATAATAAAATCGTATTTATCTCGAATAGGTGCTAACGCTGTTTTCAAACGTTGTTCTCGTGAGTATACTTGCATTAATTTAATTTCAGCTGCGGTTACATCTGAATTAGCAGCAATTAAATCATAAAGACCTGATGTTTCTCTACATACAACTTCGTCAAATGGTTTTTCTTCAACCAATAATTCATAACTAGTAGCGTGTACTTTATATTTATCAATACCACTGGCCATTGTGGTATTGCCTTGAGGATCTAAATCAATTAATAATACTTTTCGTTTTGTTGCTGCAAGAGAGGCAGCTAAATTAACTGATGTAGTTGTTTTACCAACCCCACCTTTTTGGTTAGCAACCGCAATGATTTTTCCCACAATAACCTCGAAAGTAATTTATTTTTTTATTATTTTTTTTAGTTCAATAACATGGCGCTCGCCCTGCAAATTAGGCACGATTATTTCGCTACTGTCTACAAACTTTATATGTTCTGGCAATTGTTCTATTTCTTCGCGGGGAAATTGACCTTTTAGTGCAAAAAATCGCCCCGTTTCATCTGCGATTAGATGTTGACACCAATTGACCATATCTTCAAGTGATGCAAATGCTCTACTGAGTACGCCATCAAATAATACTTCTGGTTGATACTTTTCAACTCTTGATAAAACAGGTGTTACATTTTTGAGTTTTAATTGAAAAACAACTTGACGTAAAAAAGTTATTCTTTTGCCTAAGCTATCAAGTAAAGCAAAATTTCTTTCTGGATATAAAATAGATAATGGGATACCTGGTAAGCCTGGACCTGTACCAACATCGATAAAAGATTGCCCTTTAAGTTTCTCACCTACCAACAAACTATCCATAATATGTTTGACAAGCATATCGGTGGTATCTCTAACAGCTGTTAAATTATAAGCTTTATTCCACTTATTTAATAACTCAACATACTGGATGAGTAAATCTATCTGGTTTTCTGTCAGTGATAATTCGCTTTGCTCAATTAATAAAGTGAGCTGATTTTTAAGTGTCATTTATTTTTCGCGTCTAGATAATTTAATTAGGCAGTTTTACGTAATAAACCGTGTTTTTTAAGATAAACCAATAAGAGTGATATTGCAGCTGGAGTTATACCAGAAATACGTGATGCTTTACCAATAGTCTCTGGGCGTGAATCACTTAATTTTGCAACAACTTCATTTGATAAACCTGATATTTGAGTAAAATCAAAATCAACAGGGATAAGTGTATTTTCGTGGCGCTTCTTTTTTGATATCTCATCAAGCTGTCTATCTATGTAACCCGCATATTTAATTTGAATTTCAATTTGTTCAGCTGCTTGCTTATGATCAACACCAGGTCCTAAGCTTTCAATTTTCATTAAATCTTCGTATCGTACTTCAGGACGACGAACAAGATCTTCTAAGCTGTTTTCTTTACTGATATCAGATTTAAGTAAAGGATTAATTTGATCAGCGACCGCATGATCTTTTTGGATCCATGTAGACTTTAAGCGTTGACGTTCAAGTTCAACAATTTCCATTTTTTCATTGAATGATTTCCAACGTGCTTCATCTACCAATCCAAGCTTATATCCTTTTTCGGTTAAACGTATGTCTGCGTTGTCTTCTCTTAATAATAAACGGTACTCTGCACGAGAAGTAAACATACGATAAGGTTCTTTAGTTCCTAATGTCGCTAAATCGTCAACCAACACGCCCATGTAAGCTTGATCTCTTCCTAATATAAGTTCTTCTTTGCCTTGGACACGAGCTGCTGCATTAGTTGCAGCCAGTAAGCCTTGAGCACCAGCTTCTTCATAACCCGTTGTGCCATTAATTTGTCCAGCAAAATATAAGTTTTCTATAAATTTACTTTCTAAGGTTTGCTTTAAATCTCGAGGATCAAAATAATCATATTCAATCGCGTAACCTGGTCGAGTAATATGTGCATTCTCAAAACCATTAATAGAACGGACCAAAGCCATTTGAACATCAAAAGGTAAACTTGTTGATATACCGTTAGGATAAATTTCATGTGTGGTTAAACCTTCTGGTTCAACAAATATTTGATGTGAATCTTTATCAGCAAAGCGAGTAATTTTATCTTCGATTGAAGGACAATAACGAGGACCAATACCTTCTATAACACCTGTATACATAGGAGATCTATCAAGACCATTCCTAATAATTTCATGAGTATTTACATTTGTATGAGTGATATAACAAGGCACTTGTGCTGGATGATCATCTCTTGATCCCATAAATGAAAATACTGGTCGAGGATCATCACCGGGTTGTTTTTCCATTTTGGAAAAATCTAAGCTTCTAGCATCTAGGCGTGGTGGTGTACCCGTTTTTAAACGATCTATCCTAAATGGCATATCACGTAGGCTTTTTGCGAGATTTTCACTTGAAGGATCTCCTGCTCGTCCACCTTGGTAGTTATTCAAACCTATATGAATTTGTCCTGCTAAAAAAGTACCAACCGTTAATACAACTGATTTAGCTTTAAATTTCAGTCCCATCTGTGTTGAAACACCAACAACTTTATTATTTTCTAAAATAAGATCATCACAAGGTTGCTGAAAAATGGTGAGATTCTCTTGATTCTCTAAATAATTTCTCACAAACGATCTATACAAAATACGATCAGCTTGAGCTCTAGTCGCTCGAACTGCTGGGCCTTTACTGGCATTCAATGTTCTAAATTGAATTGCAGCATGATCAGTGGCAGTAGCCATTAAACCACCTAAGGCATCAATTTCTTTTACGAGATGACCTTTACCAATTCCGCCAATGGCTGGATTACATGACATTTGGCCTAGAGTGTCGATGTTATGTGTCAACAATAATGTTTTACAACCCATCCGTGCTGCTGCAAGACATGCTTCCGTTCCGGCATGACCACCACCAACTACGATTACGTCATAAGATTCTTGATACCACATAATTTTTAGACCTTGGTTAAACTTTAAAATATTTATTGAATATTTTTGCTATTCAAAAATTAGGGAACGTATTTTAGCGCTTTTTTGTGATGAGGGGAATGATCAATTGATTAAAAAGATCTGAGTGTGATCCTTCTTATAATATATAAGATCTTTAAAGAGATCTTATTACTATTACTTATTAGTAAAGCTATTTTCTGTTGATAAGTACTTTTTCTCTTTATCTAACAGTTAATTAGTATGATCATAACCTTGTGATCAATCTTTGATCAGATCGGTTTAAACCTATGATCAAAATAGCAAGTTACCCACAGGTGAAATAAATACAAATTGTATTCACTGAATAATAATAAGAAATTAATAGGTTTCACCCAGACTTACCCACAATAGGTTTGTTTAGTTAACAGTTTTGTTGATAACTTATGCGTAAGATCTTTATAAAAGATCTTTATTTGTTATTAACCACTGTTGAGCTAGATCCTCTGGATCTATTTCTTCTCTCATATCTAGTGTTTTAATTGTAATTAATTCTCTACATCCCTTTGATAACATAATATTTTTTATGTTAATAGCAGCTTTACAAAAGGTATCATAATTAGAATCGCCTATTCCTATGATCATAAAGTTAACTGGGGATAGATCGATCGTCGTATTTTTAAGATCTTCAACAAAATTTTGAATGTTGTCAGGAAAGTCACCTGCGCCATGAGTCGACGTACAAATTAACCAAGTCTGATCATTGCTGTTTATTTGTTCAAATATAGGCTGTAAATGTAGGGTTGTTTGGTGATTTAATGCCAATAAAGTCTCTTCACAAGTTTCAGCGACATACTCAGTTCCACCTAACATACTACCCACAATAATTTGAAATGAGCTCATTTTTTGCCTTTATTTATATTTATTAAGGGTTATTTTCCAATACAAAATGACGAAAAAATTTCAGTTAATAAGTCATCATTCGTAAATTCACCAGTTATTTTATTGAGTTCTATTTGGCATAAACGTAATTCTTCAGCAAGAATTTCACCTGCAACATAAGATTCAAGTTGGTCTAAACCAATAATTAAATGATGATGTGCTTTTTCTAATGCAGCTAAATGACGTCGTCTTGCCATAAACCCTCCTTCTGTACTACCTTGATAACCCATAATGCTCTTTAAGTGTTCTTTAAGCTCAGGTATACCATCTCCATTTTTGGCTGATAATGTCACGGTAGGCAGGCTATTATTTTCTGAAAAGCCAGTGCTTATTGCTTTAACATCCGCTTTGTTTTTAATTACCGTTAAGCCAATATTTTCAGGTAATTTAGCAAAAAATTCTGGCCATAATTTTTGTGGGTCTTCACTATTATCATTACTAGCATCTACCATAAGCAGAACTCTGTCTGCTTGATTTATCTCTTTCCAAGCTCTTTCTATGCCTATTTGTTCAACTTGATCGTCACTATCACGTAAACCTGCTGTATCTATAATATGCAGTGGCATTCCATCAATATGAATTTGCTCTGACAGTACGTCTCGTGTTGTTCCTGCTATATCAGTAACTATTGCCGCCTCTCTGCCACTGAGTGCGTTTAGTAGGCTTGATTTACCTGCATTAGGGCGTCCTGCGATAACTACACGCATACCTTCTCGAATAATACTGCCTTGATGTGCTTGGCTCTGAACTTTTTCAACTTGTGTAATTATTTTTTTAAGATCATTCACAACTTTGACATCCGCAAGAAAATCTATTTCTTCTTCTGGAAAATCAATAGCGGCTTCAACATACATTCTTAAATGAATGGTACTTTCTACAAGCTCATTCACTAATTTTGAAAAATCACCCTGCATTGAATGTAATGCACATCGAGCAGCTTGCTCTGAACTTGAATTAATTAAATCTGCTATAGCTTCAGCTTGGGTCAGATCTAATTTGTCGTTGATAAAAGCTTGTTCACTAAACTCTCCGGGTTTTGCCATGCGAATTTTTGGAAGCGCTAAAATTTCTTTTAATATCATATCTAAAATTACTGGACCACCATGTCCTTGAAGTTCAAGTACGTCTTCGCCAGTAAAAGAATGAGGAGCTTTAAAATATAAGGCAATACCTTGGTCTAATACCATTTGGTTTGCATCGTTAAAAGGTAAATATTCAGCCTTTCTAATTTCAGGTATTCTTCCTAAAATTGCTTGAGCCACATTTTTAACTTCTGGGCCCGATATTCTGATAATGCCAACTCCGCCACGTCCGGGTGCTGTGGCTTGTGCTGCAATGGTTTCTTTTTGATATAAAACTTCAGTCATAATTATTTCCTAGAAGATAGCAGGGCTATTATAAACATTTATTACGCAGAAATAAAAAAGGCGACCAAATAGGTCGCCTTTAACAGTAGATATTTAAGAAATTAATCTTTAGCTTTAGCTAATTTTGCTTTTTCAATACCGCTGAAAATAACTTTCATTTGAGCGATTGAAATCAAGTTACTGATAAACCAGTAAAGTACTAAACCTGAAGGGAACCAAGCCATAAATACAGAAAATGCTACAGGCATATATTGCATGATTTTTTGTTGCATTGGATCTTGTATCGTCATTGGTTGCATTTTTTGCATAACGAACATACTTACACCCATAAATATAGGTAAAATAAAGTAAGGATCCATTGTAGATAGATCTTCTATCCAGAAAAAGAAAGGTGCATGACGTAATTCAACACTTTCTAAAAATACCCAATACAATGCCAAGAATATTGGCATTTGAATGATCATTGGCAAACAACCACCTGCCGGGTTAACTTTTTCTTTCTTATACATTTCCATGGTAGCTTGTGACATCTTTTGACGGTCATCACCAAAGCGCTCTTTTAACTGTGCCATTTTAGGAGCAAGTTCACGCATTTTAGCCATTGAAGTGTATTGCGCTTTGGTTAATGGATACATAGCACCTTTAACGACTAAGGTAATTACAATAATCGCAAGGCCCCAGTTAGTAACCAAAGATTGAATCTGAAGTAGTAACCAAAATAGTGGTTTACTGATCATAGATAAAAATCCGTAATCAATCGTTAAACCTAGGAATGGTGCAATTTCATCGAGTACGTACTGATCTTTCGGACCAACATAAAATAGCGCTGAAGTTATTGCTTGGCTATTTGGCTGGATAGTTAACGAAGGAGTTTTGTAACCAATAATAGCTTCACTATTTGTAGAATAACTAGAATAAATTTGGTTATCTTCAGTTTGGTTTGGCACCCAAGCTGAAACAAAATAATGTTCTAACATTGCAACCCAACCACCAGCTGTAGTTACGTTTAACTTAGTTTCTTTAATATCGTCAAAATCGTATTTTTCATAACGATCTTCAGTTGTTGAATATGCAGCACCGCGATAAGTAGGCATTAACGCACTGCCACTTTCTACAACCGTTGATTGAATTAACTGTGCGTACATCTGAACACTAGCTGCCGATGTGGCTGTGTTATTTATAATGTATTCAACATTTACGCTATACCCAGATTTTGTAAACGTAAAGCGTTTAGTAACGTTTAAGCCGTTTGTAGCCACATATTCTAAATCAACGACTAATGGATCTTCGCCTGTTTGCGTATACGAGCTACTACTCGTTTGATAGTTAGGGCGTCCTGATGCTTTATCTATACCTTGAGCACCAATTAAGCCACTTTGTGCTATGTATTTACGGTTGCCGTTCTGCATTACAGTAAATGGAACACCGTTACCTTGTTCAGTATCGAATTTTACCAATTTCGCATCAATAATATCTCCACCAGTTGTGTCTATTTTTACAACCAGAACATCAGTATTTATAGTGATTATTCGTTCACTAACCTTATTCATTGTAGACATTGGCATTGCTGAACTTGAAGATTCAGGAATAGAGTCACCACCACTTGAAGTAACTTGATTTGTTGTTTGGCTTATTGCTGGTTGATCTATTACAGGAGCATTATCTTTTTGATATTCAGTGAATAACAAATAAGTTACAACCATAAGGGCAATAAAAAGAAAACTGCGTTGAGATTCCATAGTTTATTATTTCTCTTTTTTTGATGGTGGCACGGGATCTAATCCCCCCGCGTTTAATGGATGGCATTTTAGTATACGTTTGCCTGCTAACCAACAACCTTTTAACACACCAAAGCGATTAATAGCTTTAATAGCATAATAAGAGCAACTCGGATGGAATCTACAATTATTACCAAGTAATGGGCTAAGCCAGCGCTGGTAAGCTTTTACTAAAGCTATTGTTAGGTGTTGTGGCGTTGAATTATTTTTCGCCATATTTTTTCTAATTGTTTTTTTATTTCGGCATTTTCTAACTTATCTGTACCTGATTTCACCATAACAACCATATCTATGTGCGGTAAGTCATGTTGATTAAGTCGGAAACTTTCTCTGATTTGACGTTTTATACGATTTCGCTGAACAGCTAATTTTACGCGTTTTTTAGCAATAGCTAAGCCTAAACGATTACGTTCATCTAAATTTGGACTAACAAGAATAGTTATGTGGCTAGAGCCGAAACGAAGAGGTTTAGAAAATACAGATTGAAAGTGACCGGGAGTCAACAAACGTGACTCCCGATTAAATTCATAATTAACCATGATAGTTAACTGATCTCTAATTTAAAGATTAAAAAAGAGATTATGCGCTAAGGCTTTTACGGCCTTTCGCACGACGACGTGAAATTACTGCACGACCGTTTTTTGTAGCCATACGTGCACGGAAACCGTGGTTGCGTTTACGCTTTAATACACTAGGTTGAAATGTTCTTTTCATTACGCTAATCCGTCTGTTGTTGTTGCCCTGGCAAACAGCCGTATTGAGCACACTGGTTCTAAAAAAAGAGGCCGAATTTTATAGTTTGTAGTAGAGGTTGTCAATGTTTATAACAATCTATTTTAAAAAGATCCTAATGGATCTTTGAGATCTATTAATTATATCCACAGTTTTATAACATTTTTAGAAAATAAACTATCTATGGTCAATAATTTCCAGCTAATAACTAAATAATATGTAAATAAAATTTTAGCATTTAATTGGTCTAAGAATACCATTTTTACTACATATTAGGTGTTTTATTTATTTTATTTTCATTAAAAGGCTAACTATTTCAAAGTCAATATTGATGTTGTGGATAAGTATGGTGATAATAGGGTAATTATAAAAATACCATATTTACCTACTCTCACTTTATTCGTCTTTTTCGAGATATGATAATTTATTCGAAAGTATTGTAATTTCAGGAGCACTTGGTTGGATCATACACTTTGGCAGCGATGCCTTTCAGTTCTGCAAGAAGAATTGCCTGCTCAACAATTTAGTATGTGGATTCGTCCATTACAATGCGTTGTTGCTGACAATATTATGACTTTATATGCACCTAACCGATTTGTTCTTGATTGGGTTCGTGATAAATATGTCAATCGCATTAATGAACTGGTAACGTTACAAGAGAGTGCTAATCCACCTTTGCTTAGATTTGACGTAGGTAGCATTCCTAACCAAAGTACTTCTCAAAATATTGTAAATACCATTCCACAGTTTACAAGCACCAACAAAAAGTCTGTTGAACCTCAAAGTAATTTACCTAAAACTACCAATGTTAGAGTTAAATATACTTTTGACAATTTTGTAGAAGGTAAATCAAATCAGTTAGCACGTGCGGCAGCTTCTCAAGTAGCTGATAATCCTGGTTCGGCTTATAATCCTTTATTTATTTACGGTGGAACTGGTCTGGGTAAAACCCATCTTTTGCACGCTGTTGGTAATGGCATTCTATTAAATAAACCTAATGCTAAAATAGCTTATATGCATTCTGAACGTTTTGTTCAAGATATGGTTCGAGCACTACAAAATAATGCAATGGAAAAGTTTAAGCATTATTACCGCAGCGTCGATGCATTACTTATAGATGATATTCAGTTTTTTGCGGGTAAAGACCGAACACAAGAAGAATTTTTCCATACGTTCAATGCTTTGCTTGAAGGCAATCAGCAGATTATTTTAACAAGTGATCGTTATCCTAAAGAAGTAGATGTTGAAGATCGTCTCAAGTCACGTTTCGGTTGGGGGCTAACTATTGCAATTGAACCTCCTGAACTAGAAACACGCGTTGCTATTCTTAAACGTAAAGCTGAAGAAAGTCATATTAATTTGGCTGATGAAGTTGCCTTCTTTATAGCCAAGCGTTTACGCTCTAATGTTCGTGAGTTAGAAGGGGCATTGAATCGTGTTGTCGCTAATGCTAACTTTACCGGTAGACCAATTACAATTGATTTTGTGCGTGAAGCGTTACGAGATTTACTTGCCTTACAAGACAAGTTAGTTACTATCGACAATATACAACGAACAGTAGCCGAATATTACAAAATTAAAGTAGCAGATTTACTCTCTAAACGTAGAAATAGATCTGTTGCTAGACCTAGACAAATTGCAATGGCATTATCTAAAGAGTTAACTAATCATAGTTTGCCAGAAATAGGAGATGCATATGGAGGGCGTGACCATACAACCGTTCTTCATGCATGTCGTAAGGTTAAAGCATTACGCGAAGAGTCGCATGATATAAAAGAAGATTATTCTAATTTAACTAGAACACTTTCGTCATAGCTTTCGTTATAATAATAAGTAAATAAAAAAGATGGGTAGATAAATGAAGTTTTCATTAAATAGGGAATTATTACTTAAACCACTTTTATTGGTTTCAGGTGCCGTTGAACGTAAAAGTACTTTGCCTATTCTTGGTAATATTCTGTTTGAAATCAGTGGGCAGTCACTTACGTTAACAGCCACTGATTTAGAGCTTGAAATGGTTTCTTACACCCAAGTTGATAACCAGGGTGATGACGGAAAAATTACTATTCCTGCCAGAAAGCTTCTCGATATATGTAAAAGTTTACCTGACGACTCTATACTTTCTTTTGAATCAACTAATGAAGCCATTACGATTAGTACTGGAAGAAGTAAATATTCTTTATCTACATTACCGGCTACAGACTTTCCTAATATAGAAGAGTGGAAAGGTGATGTAGAGTTTCAGTTATTTAAATCAGATTTATTACGCTTAATAGAAAGTACTCATTTTTCTATGGCAAATCAAGATGTTAGGTATTACCTTAACGGTATGTCAATTGAAACTGAGGGCAATGAAATTAGATCTGTTGCCACAGATGGCCATCGTTTAGCGATATGTAAAATTTCATCTAATGGTTTAACATTACCTTCAAGACAAGTGATTGTTCCTCGTAAAGGCATTTTAGAAATTATCCGTTTACTTGATCCTGTAGAAGAAAATGTTCAAGTTTTTCTTGGTTCAAACCATATACGTATAATTGATACTGAATTCTCATTTACCAGTAAATTGGTTGATGGACGTTTTCCTGATTATCGTCGTGTATTACCACGTAATGGTGATAAAGTATTAAACACAAGCAAAGATAATTTACGTCAACTTTTATCCCGTGCATCTATTTTATCTAATGATAAATTTAAGGGGGTTCGTTTAAACTTTTCTCAACAAGAGTTAAAAATTACAGCGAACAATCCTGAACAAGAACAAGCAGAAGAAGTTCTAGAAATTGACTTCCCATATGAAGAAGTTGAAATTGGCTTTAACGTTAATTATGTTTTGGATGTACTAAACGCGATAAAAGAGCCAGAGGTTAAATTTACATTAGCCGATGCAAATAGTAGTGTAGTTATCGAAGGCGCTGAATCTAACGAAGCAATTTATGTTGTTATGCCAATGCGCTTATAAATGAGTATAGAAAAACTTAATGTTTTTGATTTTAGAAATTTAGCTTCAGACCCAATAGAATTAAACGATAATATAAATTTTATTATTGGTGATAACGGCAGTGGTAAAAGTAGTTTGTTAGAAGCTATTTTTTATTTAGGTCATGGAAAATCATTTAGAACATCGCAAGTTGAAAATTTAGTTACTCACAATAAAACAAAATTTGTTGTGAGTGCTAAAGATACAAATGCCTTACAACTTGGTGTAGCTAAAGATTTTCAGACAGGTATCACAGAAATTAAAATTGCGGGTGAAAAGCATCGGCAGCTTTCACAATTAGCGAAAAATATTGCAGTGCAGGTTATTACACCTGAAAGTTTTAAACTTTTTTTTGGTGGACCTAAGCAGAGAAGACGTTTTATAGATCTAGGTTTGTTTCACGTGAAACATTCATTTTCTGATTCATGGAAAGAGTTTTCAAGAATTATAAAACAAAGAAATGCTTGTTTACGTAATAGGGTTGATAATGAAACACTCTGTTATTGGACTGATGTATTTTGTGAGGCTTCTGTAAAAGTAGCAAAGTTACGTGACGAATATATTAAAGAGCTGACTTTAGAGTTACAGCCTTGGTTAGAGTTAATGTTACCAAGCTTAGCAAAGGATATTTCAATCTCTTATATGCAAGGTTGGAATAGTAAAAAATCACTAAGTGATGTATTAGCACAGAATAAAGAACGAGAAATAAAGTCAGGTTTCAGCCTTTACGGGGCACAAAAATTTGATGTTAAATTTCTAACCGGTAATGTGGTAATTGATAACCAATTATCAAGAGGACAACAGAAGTTGTTTTTACTGGCTTTAACTTTCGCTCAAGCAAAATTGATTGAAAAAGTTAAACGAGTAAAACCAATTTTATTGATTGATGATGTAGGAGCTGAACTAGATTTGAATTCTAGAACTTTACTCAACAACGCAATCGGTAAATTAAACTGCCAAGTTATCATCACGGCAATAGATAAAACGGCAGTAGAACCATTGGTTCCAACTGATAATAATTATAAGATGTTTCACGTGAAACATGGACGGATTTCAGCAATAGGTAAATAGGCTATACGCTATGACAGTAGAAAATGAATACAGCTCAGACAGTATCAAGGTTCTAAAAGGACTTGACGCGGTACGTAAAAGACCAGGAATGTATATTGGTGACACGGATGATGGCAGTGGTTTGCATCATATGGTTTTTGAAGTTTTAGATAACTCTATAGATGAAGCCTTAGCGGGTCATTGTAGTGAGATTGTCGTAAAAATTCATACTGACGGTTCTGTCTCTGTAAAAGATGATGGCCGTGGTATCCCAACAGATATTCACCCTGAAGAAGGTATTTCTGCGGCAGAAGTTATCATGACAGTACTTCATGCTGGTGGTAAATTCGGTGGTGAAGATTCTGGTTATAAAGTTTCTGGTGGTCTTCATGGTGTTGGTATTTCAGTAGTTAATGCACTTAGTAGTAAGTTAAAACTGAATATTCGCCGCGCAGGTAAGCTGTATGAACAGATGTATAGTGAAGGGGAACCAGATGCTCCTTTAGCAGAAATAGGTGTTAGTGAGAAAACGGGAACAGAAGTACGCTTTTGGCCTAGCGAAAATACGTTTACAGACGTATTATTTCATTACGACTTATTAGTTAAACGTATCCGCGAGTTATCTTTCTTAAACTCTGGGATTTCAATTCGTTTAATAGATGATCGTGAAGTAGGCAAAGAAGACCACTTTAAATTCGACGGTGGTATTCAAGCTTTCGTTGATTATTTAAATACTAACAAAACACCCGTTAATGAAGAAATATTCTATTTTGATTTAGAGCGTGAAGATGGAATTATCGTTGAAGTTGCAATGCAATGGAATGATGGTTTCCAAGAAAGTATTCACTGTTTCACTAATAATATTCCTCAACGCGATGGTGGTACTCACTTAAGCGGTTTCCGTACTGCTTTAACTCGTACACTTAATAGCTACATGGTTAAAGAAGGTCTTAATAAGACTAAGAAAGGCGGCAACACAGAAACAAGTGCTTCAGGTGATGATGCCCGTGAAGGTTTAACGGCAGTTATATCAGTTAAAGTACCTGATCCAAAATTCTCTTCACAAACTAAAGATAAGTTAGTTTCTTCAGAAGTTAAAACTGCTGTAGAACAAGCAATGGGTGAAAAACTAGGTGAATACCTTTTAGAAAAACCTTCAGTTGCTCGTACTATTATCATGAAGATTGTTGATGCCGCAAGAGCGCGTGAAGCTGCTCGTAAAGCACGTGAAATGACGCGACGTAAAGGTGCATTAGATATAGCTGGTTTACCGGGTAAATTAGCAGATTGTCAGGAAAAAGATCCTGCATTATCTGAACTATATATTGTGGAAGGAGACTCTGCTGGTGGTTCAGCCAAGCAGGGAAGAAACCGTCGTAATCAAGCAATATTACCTCTGAAAGGTAAGATTCTTAACGTTGAAAAAGCACGTTTTGATAAAATGATATCTTCGCAAGAAGTAGGCACATTAATCACAGCACTAGGTTGTGGTATCGGCCGTGATGAATATAACCCAGAGAAGCTTCGTTACCACAGTATCATCATAATGACCGATGCTGATGTCGATGGTTCTCATATACGTACCTTGTTACTGACATTTTTTTATCGTCAAATGCCAGAGATTATGGAACGTGGCCACATCTTTATCGCTCAACCGCCACTTTATAAAGTGAAAAAAGGTAAGCAAGAACGATATATTAAAGATGATGAAGGGTTAACTGAATATTTAACAACATTAGCATTAGAAAATGCAGAGCTACATGTAAATGACTCAGCTCCTGCTATATCTGGTATTGCGTTAGAGAAGTTAGTAAATCAATTTCGCGAAGTATTGGAGACTATCAAAAGAGTTTCTAGACAAATTCCAGCTGATATTTTAGAAAAAATGATATACAGCAGTACGATAAATAAAGAAGATTTTTCTGATAAATCTAAAGTAGACGTATGGACACAAGATTTAATTACTCAACTTGAAAACCAGGACGGTAACGGTTCTATCTATAGTGTTGTTGTAAAACAAGACGAAGAAAGAGAAGTTTATTTCCCAAGTTTCATTGTCCGTAAACACGGTATAGATACAGAATATAATTGTAATTATGAATTTATAGAGTCAAAAGAGTTTACTTCTATTATTAAATTAAACGCAGCGATTAATGGTTTAATTGAAGAAGGTGGTTATGTTAAGCGTGGTGAAAAAATCAAGCCAGTAGGTTCTTTTGAAGAAGCACTTAATTGGTTAATGGCTGAATCAAAACGTGGACAGTACATACAGCGTTATAAAGGATTGGGCGAAATGAACCCTAGCCAGTTGTGGGAAACTACAATGGATCCTGAAACACGTCGTATGTTACAAGTAACTATTGAAGATGCAATAGCCGCGGATTTACTGTTCACTACCTTAATGGGTGATCATGTAGAGCCACGCAGAAACTTCATTGAAGCAAATGCATTAAATGTTTCTAACTTAGACGTTTAGTCCTACAGCTTCATTTAAAAATAAAAATGCCCGGACATCAAATCCGGGCATTTTAACATTCTATAATACGAAAATTGGCGAAATTAAATAACTACTGAGTAAAAACTCAAATATTATTAACTTGTTACTAGGCTAATAATAAAGCAGTCGGTATACTTAATCTCATTAGCCGTTATCGGTAAAATCAACACGAATAATGAATCGGAATAATATGAGTACGTTTAATATAAAAACATTTCAAGGTTTAATCCTTCAGTTACAAGACTACTGGGCACGCCAGGGTTGTGTTATCGTTCAACCATTAGATTTGGAAGTAGGGGCTGGTACTTTTCACCCTATGACATTTCTTCGTTCTATTGGTCCAGAGCCTATGAGCAGTGCTTACGTTCAACCTTGTCGACGTCCTACAGATGGACGTTATGGCGAAAATCCAAATCGTCTGCAACATTATTATCAATTTCAAGTTATGTTGAAGCCTTCACCTATTAACATCCAAGAGTTATACCTAGATTCATTAAAAGAACTTGGTATTGACCCACTTGTGCATGACATTCGTTTTGTTGAAGACAACTGGGAATCACCTACTTTAGGAGCATGGGGATTAGGTTGGGAAATTTGGCTTAATGGAATGGAAGTTTCTCAGTTCACTTACTTTCAACAAGTGGGTGGCCTAGAGTGTACACCGGTAACAGGTGAGATCACCTATGGTCTTGAACGCTTAGCTATGTATATTCAAAATGTAGATAGTATTTATGACCTAGTGTGGGCAGACGGCCCTATGGGTAAAGTCTTATATGGCGATGTATTTCATCAAAATGAGGTTGAGCAATCAACTTACAATTTTGAACACGCAGATGTTGACGCATTGTTTAATACATTTGATCAGTGTGAGAAAGACAGCCAAAAACTCATTGAAGCTGGTTTAGCATTACCTGCTTATGAACAAGTAATGAAAGCATCACATGCTTTTAACCTATTAGACGCCCGTCACGCTATTTCTGTGACAGAACGTCAACGATATATACTAAGAGTTAGAACATTGTCAAAAGCTTGTGCACAGGCTTATTACGATAAGCGTGAAGAACTGGGTTTTCCTCTTTGTAAAAATAATAATACCTCTGAGGATAAATCATAATGAATACTGAAACATTATTGATAGAGCTTGGTACTGAAGAGTTACCACCAAAGTCATTAAAAAACTTAGCTGTTACATTCTACCAACAAATAAAAGATCAATTAGACAGCGCAGGCTTAGCTTATGATGATATTAAATGGTTTGCCACACCTCGCCGTTTAGCCGTAAAAGTAAGTAAACTTGTTGAAAAGCAAGCAGACAAAGAAATTGAAAAGCGTGGTCCAGCAGTTAATGTAGCATTTGATGCAGAAGGAAACGCGAGTAAAGCTGCACAAGGTTGGGCACGCTCTAATGGTATTAGTGTTGAAGAAGCGCAACGTTTAAAAACAGATAAAGGCGAGTGGTTACTTCATCGTGCTACGCAAGAAGGTAAAACTGTAGAAACGTTGATCCCAGCAATGATTAATGTTGCTATAAGTAAACTGCCTATTCCGAAGCCTATGCGTTGGGGAAGTAGCCGTACCCAGTTTATTCGTCCTGTGCACACATTAACAATAATGTTTGGCGACAAAGTTATTGCTGGTGAAACTTTAGAAGTAAGCTCAAGTAATGTAGTAACAGGTCACCGTTTTCATCATGAAGGTTTAGTGGCATTAACGCATGCTGATGAATACGAAGAAAAGTTAAATACAGCATTTGTTCAAGTAGATTATGAACAAAGACAAGCATTAATTTTAGAGCAAATAAAAAAAGCCGCAGATCAATTGAATGGTGATGCACTTATCGATGACGACTTATTAAAAGAAGTCACGGGATTAGTCGAATGGCCAGTAATATTAATTGGTAGCTTTGATGAAGCGTTTCTAAATGTTCCTGCTGAACCACTTATTTATTCAATGAAAGACCATCAGAAATACTTTCCAGTAAATGACAAAAATGGACAGTTAATAAATAAGTTTATTTTCGTTACAAATATTGAAAGTAAAGATCCAAGCCAAGTGATTAAAGGTAACGAAAAAGTTATTCGTCCACGTTTAGCTGATGCAGAATTCTTCTTTAAAACTGATAAGAGTAAAACATTAGAGTCACGTTTAGAGAGTTTATCTTCGGTACTTTTTCAAAAGCAACTTGGCACAGTAAAAGAGAAGTCTGAACGTATTGCTTCATTAAGCGGAATGATCGCGGAGCAAATAGGCGAAAACGTAGAGCAAGCAAATCGAGCAGGTTTATTAAGTAAAACAGATTTGATGTCAGAAATGGTTTTAGAGTTTCCTCAAGTACAAGGTACTATGGGCAAATACTACGCTCAGAACGACGGTGAAGCTGCAGAAGTTGCACAAGCATTAGAAGACCAATATAGACCACGTTATTCGGGTGATACTCTACCTGAAGGTAATATTGGTTGTGCAGTTGCAATTGCTGATAAAATTGACAGTTTAGTCGGAATATTTGGTATTAACCAACCACCAAAAGGTGATAAAGACCCGTTTGCACTTCGTCGTGCCGCCATAGGTCTAATTCGAATCATCATAGAGAAACAATTACCACTAAATATCAAAGACTTAATTGAAAAAAGTGTAGGGTTGTACAGTGATAAACTTTCAAATGGTGAAGTTAGCAACCAAGCTATTGATTTCGTATTAGGTCGTTTTAGAGCTTATTATCAAGAACAAGGTATTTCAGTTGATGTTATTCAAGCGGTATTAGCAAATGCTTCTACAGCGCCATTAGATTTTGAAAAGCGTATTAAAGCGGTAAGTCACTTTAAATCTCTTGAAGAATCAGTAACTTTAGCTGGTGCAAACAAACGTGTTGGTAATATTTTAGCTAAATTCAAAGGAGATTTATTTCCTGCCTTTAAAGCTGATTTAGCGAGTGAATCTGAAGAGAAAGCACTTGCTAAAGCTTTTGATGAAGTGAAGGCAACTATAGCGCCAATGATGTTAGCGAAAGATTACCAAGCAGCGTTAACAGAGCTAGCGTGTTTAAAAGCACCTATTGATAACTTTTTTGATAACGTGATGGTTATGGCTGATGATGAGGCTGTTAGAACGAACCGTTTAACGTTATTGAATGAGATTAGAAATAGTTTCTTTGCTATTGCAGATGTTTCACTTCTACAATGATTATAAGTTAAAAAAATAGTTTAGCTCTTACTTTAAGGGCTAATAAAAAAAGGGAAGGCTTTATGTTTTCCCTTTTTTGATCAAATAAAGAAAAGGTTTTTGTGAAGTTTGCTGAGCGATGAGCTCGTGTTCCATAAATCGACAGAAGCTTGGAATATCGCGAGTTGTTGAAGAATCGTCAGCTTCAATAAGTAACGTTTCGTGCTCAGCCATTTTACGTATAGATTTTCGCACCATCATTACGGGTTCTGGACAGCGTAAACCAATAGCATCAAGTACATGGTCGGGGTTTTTGAAAATATCTTCTGAACTTGTATTCATAGTCACTAAATAACGAGGTTGATAAAGTCGATAATTTTAGCAAAAAAAACTAAAACAGGATATCTGCACTAAAATTTATTTACGAAGCCTGAAATTTGAAAGCGCGCTTGTAATACGTCTAAGTATTCCTCGGCACTTTTTTTATCTGGAAAAGAATGAGTCAAAAGGCGATAGAGTGAGTTGTGCAATTCTACAGATAAAACTAATGAATATTTATCTCGTAAATTTGAGTTCATTTTTTCGGCATTAATATACTTTTGATAAGCGCCAATTTGAACATACCACTGAGGAATATATTGGGGAGGTGTTTCTATAATAGAAGCTTTTTTTACAGGAACAAGTTTTGGAGTAACAGGTAAAGGGCTAAATACTTCGGTAGTTTGTATTGAGGGTGTATTAGTTTGCGAAGTAAATAACCAGTTCATAGATAAAAATAAAGAATGATTTGTACCAATATTATCATCATGAAAAAGACTTGTTTGTCCTAACGTAAAGGATAGGGTATCTGTCATTTTATAATTAGCTGATATTTGAAAGTATGGTGCAATGCTATTTTTTTCAATTAGATAATTATTTGATGATGTAGTTACGGTATTTATGCCTAAGCCTGCCTTTAAAGATAATTTAGGGGTTCGTTGTTTAATAAAATTAAACCCCGAAGAAAAGCTCTGATAATCACCAAATATTATATTTTCATCTTTTATTACTTTCAAATCGCCACTTTGGGCATATTTAACTTCAAACTCAACACTATCAAAAAACTGGTATTGATAGAATATGCCATAGCCAACATTAGCATCTTGTTCTGAATTGTAATTAATTTGCGACGCAATAGTATGTTCAGTAGCAAAAGCCTGAAAGGGAGCAATAATAAGTGGTACTAAAAAAAAAGAAAGCGTGCGCATAAGTAATTACTAAAGATAACAACGTATAAATATTATCAATTTAATGTCGAAATGTAACCTAAATATAAAATCTGTTTATTTTTTATGTAAACAGTAACAGAAACTTTAATTTCACTTGCTTTGTTAGACTATGCGTGAAAAATTAAGAGAGTTTAATAAAAAGTAAATTTTCAAAAGTCTTAAATTTTGAAAAGCATTAAGTTCTCATATAATTAAGGTAACAGTATGTCTCGTTTTAGCTCTCTACTACTATTGTTTTTATCAATTTCCTTTTTAATCTGCAATTCAGCACGAGCAGAACAAACATCATTACGAAAGACATTTCAGAAAGCTGAACAACAAGTGTGGCAGCCTAACACTGCAAAATATCAGACCTTATATCAGCAATTGCACTATTACCCATTACAGCCTTACCTAGATCAACAGCGACTCATTCATGGAATGAAAATGTCAGATACAGAAGAAATTAATAAATTTCTTCTGAAATATAAAGGTTCACCACTAGATTGGCCGCTACGTAAAAAATGGCTGGAATATTTAGCAAAACGTGACCAGCGGATATTGTTTCAAAATTTTTTTATAGCAACATCAAATGTAGAATTGACCTGCCAATTTTATCTATACCAATTAAAATCGGGTGTCGCAGAATCTAAGGTTTTACCAAAATTAACATCATTATGGGTAGTCGGTAAGTCACAACCCAAAGTGTGTGATCCGTTATTTAGCCGTTGGGAAAAAGCAGGTTATAGAACAAAAGACGTTATTTGGAAGCGAATAGCTTTAGCGGCCGATGGTGGTAAGCATACCCTTATCCCTTATTTAACAAAACTACTGCCAGAAAAAGAAAGGTATTTAGGCAAATTGTGGCACAAGGTACGCCGTGATCCAGCATATATTAGTCGCATGAATCGTTTCCCACAAAAGTCTACTAAAGAGGCGACAATAGCGGCATATGGATTAAAACGTTTAATTTGGCGTGACCCTAATAAAGCAATAAAAACCTACAGTAAAGCATTAGAAGTACTACCGTTTTCTGAATCACAACAACAAAAAATTGTTTTGAAATTCGCTATTGCATTAGCAAGTAAAAATCATAAAGAGTCAAAAATATGGTTAGCAAAAGTTGATGAAAACTTACAATCAAAGAATATCGTGCAGTGGAAAATGGCTGATTTACTGAGAGGACAAGATTGGCCTGAAATAAAAAACAGTTTATTGGCTCTACCTAAAAAATTACATACTAATAATCAATGGCAGTATTGGTATGGTCGTAGTCTATTAGAAACAAATGATAGAACTTTAGGTCATGAAATCTTGGGTAAGCTTGCAGATAAACGCCATTATTATGGTTTCCTTGCAGCAAGTGCAATTGAGCAAAGTGTAAACCTGCAAAATGAGCCTTTAGAAATTACGGATATAGAAAAATCTGAATTATTAAAAAATCCTGCAGCAAAAAGAGCATTTGAATTTTTTCATATAGGGCGCTTTCATAATGCTAGACGAGAATGGAATTATTGGTTGTCACAATTAAGTGATAGAGAAAAGCTTGCCGCATCTAGAATTGCTTATGAAGCAAAGTGGTTTGATCGCGCAATATTTACATTATCTAAAGTAGGGTATTTAAATGATGTTGATTTACGTTTTCCGTTAGCTTTCGAAAACGAAATTACGCATTCATCAAGTAATTACAAAATAAATCCTGCGTGGGCATTTGCAATAGCACGAAGAGAAAGCTCATTTATGGCTGATGCGAACTCGCCAGCAGGTGCGAAAGGTTTAATGCAAGTTATGCCTGCCACCGCGAAACAACTTCACAAACGGAAAGTAACGAATAAACACTTAATGAACGCAAATGAGAATATAAAACTAGGTACCAAATATCTAAAACGATTACTCGACCGACATGACGGTAACCAAATACTGGCTACCGCCGCTTATAATGCAGGACCTTCTCGGGTTAAAAGGTGGCTTAAAGATTTAAAATCAATGCCTGCCGACATTTGGATTGAAACTATTCCTTATAAAGAAACGCGTGAATATGTGAAAAGTGTAATGGCTTATCAAGAAATTTATCAATTGAAAGTAGGACAGAACAAGTCGCTTTTTGATCAAATAACCAATATGAGTATTGGTCAGTAAATTAACATTTTATGATAGTGTGATATGATGTTGGAAAAATTTCAGAGTAATGATCAATGATCAAATTAGCAACACTTTATCCAGCCCATATTACTGAACTTCAAAAAAGGTCTAAAGCGGCTTTAAGTCGTGAGAATCTTCAAGGTTTAGTTATTCATTCTGGTCAAGAAATTAAAGTGTTTCTTGACGATTATGGATATCCATTTAAAGTGAACCCTCATTTTAAATGGTGGTTGCCCTTAGTGAATATTCCTAACTGCTGGTTGATTATTAATGGCGAAGAAAAACCTACGCTTATTTACTATCAACCTGTTGATTTTTGGCATAAAGTCACACCGTTAGCTGATACTTATTGGAATGAATTTTTTGATATAAAGGTACTGAAAAAAGCATCTGATGTCGAAAAGCTTTTACCATACGACAAAACAGATTTTGCTTATATTGGTGAGCACATTGAAGTGGCAAAAGCACTGGGTTTTAAAAATATAAATCCAGAACCTTTACTTAATTACCTTCATTATCATCGTGCTTATAAAACGCAATACGAGCAGGAGTGTTTACGTAAATCTAATGCTATTGCTGTTACTGGCCATAAAGCTGCAAAAAATGCTTTCTTACAGGGCTCTTCAGAATTTGACATTCAGCAAGCTTATTTGAAAGCAACTAATCACACCAGTGATGAAACACCTTACGGTAATATCGTTGCACTTAACGCTAATACGTCAATTTTACATTACACCGCATTAGATCGAGATGTGCCACAAGCTCATCGTTCATTTTTGATTGACGCAGGTGCAAATTTTCATGGTTATGCTTCTGATATAACACGTACTTATTCATTTAAACGTGACAAATTTGCTGAATTAATTGCCCGCATGGACAAGTTAATGCTAAATGCTGTTGACGGATTAAAGCCAGGTAAAAGCTATGTTGATCTGCATATTGAAACATACCGTGATATTGGTAATGTTTTGCATGAATTTGGTTTTATTAATGTTGATGTAGACACCGCTGTTGAAACAGGCCTTATCTCAACCTTCTTTCCACATGGTCTAGGTCATCACTTAGGACTACAAACTCATGATGTTGGCGGTTTTATGGCTGATGAGCGTGGCACACATGCTAATACACCAGAACAACATCCTTTCTTACGTACTTCTCGCATTATTGAAAGTAATCAAGTATTCACTATAGAGCCGGGTTTATATTTTATTGATTCTTTATTAGCGGATCTTAAAGCCTCAAAAAATAGCAATATGATTAATTGGGAAAAAATTGAAGCTATGCGTCCTTTTGGTGGCATTCGAATTGAAGATAATATTATTGTTCATCAGTTACATAATGAAAATATGACACGTGAATTAGAGTTGAAATAATCCTTAAAACTTTATACTCCTACGTTAAAATTTATGAATAAACCTTACAAAATAGCGGCTAACAGTATTGTTGATGAAACAATCGTTAGCCGTAGTCGTTTTATTTGTTATATTTCTCCTTGTTCAAGCCATGAAGAGGCTAAACAGCAGTTAATTCAGTGTCGAAAATTACATCCTCAAGCAAGTCATCATTGTTCAGCGTTTCTCACAGGAAGACCAAATGATAGCCAAGGCTATGGTTCTTCTGACGACGGAGAACCTTCGGGGACCGCAGGGCGACCGATGTTGGCAGTTTTACAAGGAAGTGATGTTGGTGGGTTATGTGCAATAGTTGTGCGTTATTTTGGCGGCACTAAGTTAGGCATTGGTGGGTTGCAACGTGCTTATGGTGGCAGTGTTCGCCAAGCATTATTATTACTAGGAACTTGCATGAAAGTACCTATGGTAAAAAAGCAATTAACGTGTGATTACGGACAAATAAACGATGTGTTGTATCTTGTTGAACAAGCTAAAGGAGATATAATTCAACAAGAGTTTACAGCACAAATTGAATTGATTATTGGGTTACCCGAAGAGCAATTAACAAAGTTTAAACTGCAATTACAAACGCTTTCTGCAGGGTTACTGAACCTTAAGTCAATTGATTAACTCATAACATCTTATAAAAAGGACACTCGGATGCCACACTGTATTATCGAATATTCAGAAGCGCTTACTCAAGAACTAGAAATTAAAGATGTTATGTCTGCAGTTTTTGAAGGAGCGGTTCAATCTGCATTGTTTTCATCGACAGATATTAAAATACGGGCGATACCTTTTACCTATTTTTATTCCAGAAACGATAGTGACGATGATCATAATCAATTGAGGTTCATTCATGTCTGCTGTAAAATTCTTTCTGGTCGTAATTTAGAGCAAAGACAAAAATTATCAGAGTTAGTATTAAGTCACCTTAAGTCGTTTGCAATTGAATCAGTTTCAATCAGTGTTGAAATAGTCGATATGGAACGTGAATCATATAACAAACGTGTAATACCAAGTTGATTAATTGCCCGTTCATTATTAATAGTTAAAATGAAAAAATACTGCGTTATAAAATTCATAAGTAGAATAACCACTCACAAATTTCATGCCTTGTATTTATCCATTTTTCCTCATGAAAAAGTAGACCTCTTAATTAATCGAATTGGTATAAGTTGAATAAATTAATGCGAAATCGGTGATTTAAAGTCGCAGAGTTGATCTTTATGCTTTATCATCAAAAAACAGGTAGTCGATGACTTTACTTAATAATAAAAATTAACTCGTGCAAATAAAAAATATCATTCGAATTCTTGGTTTGTTGGTGGCTTTACTCAGTGTCACCATGCTACCGCCAGCTTTAATTGCACTGCTATACCGTGATGGTGGTGGTGTTTCTTTTCTTACTGCATTCTTATTTTGTTTATGTGCGGGTTTACTTGCTTGGTACCCTTTTAAAAATGAAAAAAGTGATTTGCGCGCGCGCGAGGGCTTTTTAATTGTTGTATTGTTTTGGGTCGTATTAGCAAGCTTCTCAGCTGTTCCACTTTTATTACTCGAATTTCCTAACTTATCTGTCGCAGATGCATTCTTTGAGTCATTTTCAGGCTTAACCACCACTGGAGCCACTATTCTCAAAGAGATTGATGGTTTGCCTCATGCAGTACTTTGGTATCGCCAGCAATTACAATGGTTGGGTGGTATGGGGATAATCGTTTTAGCTGTTGCTGTTTTACCTATGTTAGGTATTGGTGGCATGCAGCTTTATCGCGCTGAAACACCAGGTCCTGTTAAAGATTCAAAAATGACCCCGCGCATTGCCGATACGGCTAAACACTTGTGGTACATCTATCTGTCTTTAACTATTGCTTGTGCAATGAGTTATTGGGCTGCTGGCATGTCTGCTTTTGATGCTATTTGTCATGCTTTCTCTACCATTGCTATTGGTGGTTATTCTACACATACCGAGAGTATGGGCTATTTTAATAGCCCAGCAATTAACTTTGTTTGTGTATTTTTCTTATTAATTGCAGGTGTAAATTTTGCACTTCATTTTGCTGTACTGCACAGTAAGTCTTTAAGAAACTATTTTTATGATCCTGAATTTAAAGTTTTTATTGCTATTCAGTTTGTCTTAACCTTGATTTGTTTAGTCGTTTTGTTAGCTACAGGTACTTATGAAGATGGTTTTGAAGCCTTTGATCAAGCTTTATTCCAGTCTGTTTCTATTAGCACGACTGCAGGTTTTGCCACTACAAATTTTGCTGATTGGCCAACATTACTGCCGATGTTATTAATTTTTGCCAGTTTTATAGGTGGCTGTGCAGGTAGTACGGGAGGCGGCATGAAAGTTGTTCGAGTTGTACTCCTTTATTTGCAAGGTCTTCGAGAATTAAATCGACTCGTTCACCCTAAAGCCGTATTCACTATAAAGCTGGGTCGTAAAGCTTTACCTGATCGTGTCGTTGAAGCGATATGGGGGTTTTTCTCAGCTTATGCAGCAGTTTTTATTATTTGTATGTTATTACTTCTTGCTACAGGGATGGATGATTTAACTGCCTTTACTGCTGTTGCGGCTTGTTTAAATAACTTAGGTCCAGGTTTGGGGGCTGTTGCTGCAAATTTTGCGGATATAACCGATTTCAGTAAATGGGTATTAATCGTTGCTATGCTCTTTGGTCGTTTAGAGATATTCACTTTATTGGTGTTATTCACACCTGCTTTTTGGCGCTCTTAAGCTAAACGTTCAATCAGTCTACACATAATAAAAAACCCAGGTAATTCTGGATTTTTTGAATTGAACGATAGTTGCTTTAATAAAAATTCAACGCGTCTACATGAAACAGTTTCTCTACATCATAGATATAACGTTTATTCACTAAGAAAAGAATGACGTGGTCTTCAGACATTATTGTCGTGTTAGAGTGGGCAATTAATACTTCTTCTTGTCGAACGATTGCTCCAATGGTTGTGCCAGGTGGTAATTTAATTGACTGTATTGTTTTACCAACTACCTTAGAAGATTTTTCATCACCTTTTGCAATTATCTCAATAGCTTCTGCAGCACCGCCACGCAAACTATAAACGTTATCAATGCTACCACGACGTACATGCGTTAATAAGGCTGAAATAGTGGCATGTTGAGGCGATACAGCAATATCTATATCGCTACCATGAACTAAATCTATATAAGCACTTCGTTGAATAAGCACCATCGCTTTTCGAACGCCTAGGCGTTTTGCAAGTAATGATGACATAATATTTGCCTCGTCATCATTGGTCACAGCAATAAAAACATCAAATTGATCAATGTGTTCTTCAAGTAAAAGTTCTTGATCTGATGAATCACCTGTAAAAACTAAGGTATCATTTAATTCTGAAGCCAGATGTTCTGCGCGTTTAGGTGAACGTTCAATTAGTTTTACTTGATGATTTTTTTCTAAAATTTTAGCTAAGCCAGCACCTATGTTACCGCCGCCAGCTATCATGATTCTTTTGTAAGATGCTTCGAGTTTTTGTAGTTCATTCATCACAGTTCGAATATGAATAGTCGCTGCAATAAAGAATACTTCGTCATCTGCTTCAATAACGGTGGTTCCTAGAGGTCGAATAGGTTTACCGTTACGATAAATAGCAGCAACACGCGTATCAACATTTGGAATATGTTCACGTAACGTTGAAAGGGCATGGCCTACTAATAAACCGCCATAATAAGCTTTTACGGCAACTAAGCTGACTTTCCCTTGTGCAAACTCTAATACTTGAAGTGCGCCGGGGTAATCAATTAAACGCGCTATATCACGGGTAACTAATTGTTCTGGCGCTATAACGTGATCAACAGGAATGTTTTTTGATTGAAATAGTTCTTCTTGGTAGCGCAATATCTGTGATGAACGGATCCGCGCTATTTTATTTGCCGTATTAAACAGCGAATAACAAATTTGGCAGGCGAGCATATTCGTTGCATCATCACTACTTACCGCAATGACTAACTCTGCATCTTCAGCACCTGCTTGCTTTAATATATCGGGGTGTGAGCCATTACCAATAACAACCTGCAAGTCCATTTTGTCTTGCAGTTCATGTAACGTTTCCGCATTGGTATCAATTATAGTTATATCGTTACGTTCACCTACAAGGTTTTCAGCTAATGTTCCGCCCACTTGCCCTGCACCAATAATAATTATTTTCATAAGTTAACTTTAAACGATTACTTTTTCTAATTTAGCGTAGTAAAAACCATCCATTGATTGTTCATTCGGCAGTATTTGCCAGCCAATATCGGTTTTCTCATTTGTTATTTGTACTAATTTAGCATTGTTATTCTCAGATAAAAACAGTTGCATCTGTTGAATGTTTTCTTCAGGTAAAATACTACAAGTTGCGTAAAGCAAAGTACCACCGGGTTTCAAAAGAGACCAAATGTTATTTAATATCTGTTGCTGTAAAACGGTGAGTTTCTCAATATCATCGGCTTTTCTTAACCACTTAATATCAGGATGACGGCGAATCACACCCGTACCAGAACAAGGAGCATCAAGAAGAATGCGGTCGTAAAGTTCTCCGTCCCACCATTCTTTTGAGGCCGCATCTGCGGTGATCACTTTGGCCGTTAGGTTAAGACGAGTTAGATTCTCTTCAACTCTTAACAAACGATTTTCTTCAATATCTATAGCTGTCATCTGGCCTAAATCGGGTGTTAACTCAAGAATATGACAAGTTTTACCACCTGGTGCAGCACAGCAATCGAGTACATTATCAGCCGTTTGGGCGTTCAATAAAATCGCGGCTTGTTGAGCGGCACCATCTTGAACTGAAATCCAACCATCAGCAAAACCGGGCAGTTTGTTAACATCAATTGCGTTGACAAGTTTAATTGCCGATGATTTTTCATCAACAAACTCAACAGTAATATCTTCTTGGCTTAATAAGGTTAAATACTCAGTAACATTATGGTGTTGTTGATTAACCCTTAACCACATAGGGGGGCGTTCTAAATTAGCGGTAAGAATTTCTTGCCATTGATCCGGATATGCACTTTGTAATTTTTTAATAAACCAACTTGGATGCGAATATTTTATCGCATCAGGTAATTCTGCAGCGGCTTCATCAGCGCCATCTTTGGCTAAATTACGTTGAATATTACGTAATACACCATTAATTAAACCTCTTAAAAAGTCACACTTTAAAGGTTTGGTTGCTGCTACTGTTTCACTCACTGCTGCGTGATCTGGAATACGCGTATGCTTTACTTGATAAATGCCGACTAAAATTAAAAAATGGCCAACACGTTGTTTACCTTTCAACGGCTTATCCATTAGCTGGCGTAAGTCGTATTCAAGTGCGGGTAAGTAACGTAAAACACCGTAACAAAGTTCCTGTAAAAGGCCTTTATCTTTACCTTCTACTTTTGCTTGAGCTTTGGGTAACTCATCGCTAAGGCTTCTGCCTTTATCAACAACAGCAAAACAACACCTTGCCGCTAGCGCTCTAATATTAGTCGCCATTATTTTTCACTCAAATTGTTTGAAGTAACGCTATTGATATTGCTTTTTTCAGCAAACCACAAAGCTTTACCATTTAAAATATCACGTACGGGTAATGATTTTTTACCCGGTAATTGTAATGACTCTAAACAAAGTGAACCTGAAGCTGTCGCAACAGTAATGCCACTTTTATTTGCAGAAATTATTGTGCCCGGCATACAATCATGAGCCTCGTTTGAATAGCTTGCTTGCCAGACACGAATACGATGTTCAGTTTGCTTTTCATCGGTAAAAGTAAATTGTGCAACAGGCCACGGAATATAAGCTCGAATTTTACGATGTAATTCTTCAGCCGATAGCTGCCAGTTTAATTCAGCTTCTTCTTTGTCCAATTTGGCAGCATAGGTCGATACATTATTATCTTGAGGTTCAGCGTTATGCTTGTTTTCAGCCATTAGATCAAGTGTGCTGAGTAAAGCCGAAGGGCCAAGGTTAGCTAATTTTTCATAGAGTGAAGCGCTAGTATCTTGAAGCGTAATGTCACAGGTTGCTTTGGCGAGCATATCTCCGGTATCTAGTCCCTTATCCATCTGCATAATAGTAACGCCGGTTTCTTTATCGCCTGCTTCTAAAGAGCGTTGAATAGGAGCTGCACCACGCCATTTTGGTAATATAGAACCGTGAACATTTACACAACCTAAGCGTGGAGTTTCTAAAATCACCGTTGGCAACAATAAGCCATAAGCGACTACTACCATAATGTCGGCATTATAACTGGCCAATTTTTCCTGATCGTCAGCATCTTTAAAATTAGTCGGTTGCTCAACAATAATATCATGCGCTATTGCTAGCTCTTTAGTGGCACAAGCCGTCAGCTTTTTGCCACGTCCTGCGCGTTTATCAGGGGGACAATAAACCGCGACTACATCATGATGTGAATTAATGAGCACTGCTAAGTGCTGTGCTGCAAAATCTGGCGTGCCAGCAAAAATTATTTTAAGAGCTTTTGACAAGTTTCTATTCCGAATTCTATTAAAGTTGAGTCACGATTAATTATTGGCTAAACGGGCTTCTTTTTCTAATTTTGACTTTATGCGCTGGCGTTTTAATGGCGATAAATAATCAACAAATAATTTACCATCTAAATGGTCGAGTTCGTGCTGAATACAAATTGCTAGTAACTCAGTCGCATCTAGAGTGAATTCTTTACCTTCTCGGTCGAGGGCTTTAACCGTAACTTCAGTGTAGCGATCAACTTTTGCGTAACAGCCAGGAACTGATAAGCAACCTTCTTCGTTTATTTCGGTGCTATCGCTATGGCTAATTATTTCTGGATTGATCAAAACAAGTGCTTGTTCTTTTTCTTCAGAAACATTGATGACGACAATACGTTGATGAATATTGACCTGTGTGGCTGCTAAACCAACACCGTTTTCGTCGTACATGGTTTCAAACATGTCGTCGATAATTTGTTTTACATCACTGTTAACTGTTTCTACAGGTTTAGCTTTTGTGCGTAAGCGTTCGTCAGGAAATCTAAGTACGTTTAAAATAGTCATAAATCTTCAAAAAATTAGCGAAAAATCGCATTGAGTGTTATGTTTCAATTTTAGCCATTAAATATAATTAATAATAGTGGTTTAGGCTAAAAGCTTAATATATCTGTTTAATAGGCGCACTATCATGCTAATACGTAGTTTATTGTTAATAATCAGCTTATCTTTTTCAGTATTTGTGAGTGCTGATGAATTAACCTTAAATAAAAATGCTCCAAAATCTTACATCGTTAAGAAAGGCGATACTTTGTGGGATATTTCTGGAATATTCCTTAATCAACCTTGGTTGTGGCCAAAGTTGTGGCGATTAAATCCTGATATTAACAATCCGCATTTAATTTATCCTGGTGATGAACTTCGTTTAGTGTTTGATGAAAAAGGGCAGCCTATGCTCGTTCGTGGCAAACCTGAACTTAAATGGTCTCCTCGAGCGCGCGTACAGTTAAAAGATCAATCTGCTATTTCAAGCTTACCTCTAGATGTTATCTCTCCTTATATTCAATACGGCAGTGTTTTATCAGAAGATGAAATAGAAAAGCTTCCTTATGTTTTGGGTAGTGATGAAGGGTATAAATCAAGTATTGATGGTTTTAATGTTTATGTGAATGAAGAATTAGAGTTAGGTAAAGGTTACGGCATTTATCAAAAGAAAGACGAAATATATGATCCAGAAACGGAAGAGTTCTTAGGATATAACATTCGAGTAGTGGCTACGGGTAAAGTATTACGCACAGGAAACCTTGAAAATAATGTTCCAGCAACCCTTTACGTTGATGGCTCAAAACAAGAAATTCGCTCTGGCGATTTTATTCTTCCTATCAATGAAAACCAACAATACCCTTCTATTTTCAATATGAAGCCAATAAATAAGTCATTACGTGGGCAGATTTTAAATAGTGCTAACGGATTTAGAGAATTTGGAAAATTAGAAGTTGTGATGATTAACCTTGGTGCTGAACATGCTGTTGAGCAAGGAAATGTCGTATCAGTGAAGCGTACTAGTCCCGGTGTTATTGAAACGAGCGAAGGCCCAATTTATAGTCAAGACGGTTCTCGCTGGAATCGCATGGCAAGCGTAGATAATTCTGATTATAATATGCCAGAAGAAGTGGTAGGCGAAATGATGGTTTTTAAAGTATATCAAAAGGTCAGTTTAGCTTTGGTATTACGTTCAAGTAAACCACTTAGAGTATATGACATAATTACCTCACCACTGGAAAATGATTAACTATTAAGCTTTACTTTATTCAGAAATAAAACAGCTGTTCTTAAGGAGAAGACAGTGGTAACTAAGCAAATATCAGAGATTACAGTTCAGCAGGGGGATGATAATAAAGATAGAAGTGAAAGCCATTATTGGTTGGCTTTGAAGCTTGTTCCGCGATTAGCCAGCCAAAAAAAGTTAACCCTCGTTGAACTTTTTGGCGTTGAGCAGCTTTTTCATCCATCACAAGAATTATCATCACTGAACCTTACCCAAAAGCAAATTTCGGCGATAAGGGCACCAGACTGGCTGAGAATTTCAAATATTATTGACGCGTCGCAGCGTTGTGGTAGTACCATCATTCCTATTACAGACCCTCGTTACCCTATTAGTCTAAAGCAAATTTTTGATCCGCCGCTTGTTTTATTTGTACAAGGGAATATTGCACTTTTAAATCAACAACAAATTGCGATGGTGGGTAGTCGAGATGCCAGTATAAATGGTCGAGATCATGCATTCGAATTTTCCCAAAAGTTAGCACAAGCGGGATTAGTTATCACGAGTGGATTAGCTTTAGGTATAGATGGTGCCGCTCATAAGGGGACTTTATCAGTGCAGGGTAAAACCATTGCTGTTGTTGCTACGGGATTAGATCAAGTGTACCCAGCGAGGCATCGATTATTGGCAAAAAGCATTCTTGATAATGATGGTGCAATTGTGAGTGAATTTGCACCGGGTACTCCGCCAAAACCTGGGTATTTTCCAAAGCGTAATCGAATAATTAGCGGTTTAAGCTTAGGGGTTTTAGTTGTTGAAGCAACCATTAAGAGTGGCTCTTTAGTCACAGCTCGTTGCGCTATAGAACAGAATCGTGAAGTGTTTGCTATTCCAAGTACAATTAATAATCCTCAAGCTAAAGGGTGTCATTGGCTCATTAAACAAGGTGCTAAACTTGTCGATAATGTTGCCGATATAGTAGATGAAATAGAATTGTTGCCGAAAAGTGGTCTAAACTTAAGTATGGACTTAGAGAAAGAGCCCGCGTTAGAAGAAAGTGAAAAACAACACTTGTTTAACGATTCATTGTTAGCTAGTGTGGGTTATGAAATTACTCCCGTAGATATTGTGATTTCTCGAAGTAAGCTACCTATAGACGTAGTATTGACTCGATTAACAATTTTAGAGCTTAAAGGCCTGGTTGCTACGGTTCCAGGAGGTTATCTAAAAGTAAAGTAGGGGCTAATTATGTTTGATATCCTGATGTATCTATTTGAAAATTATATACATAGTGAAGCCGAGATCATGGTGGATCATGAGTCATTAACTGATGAACTTACCCGAGCAGGTTTTCATCAAGACGAGATATATAAAGCGCTAAGTTGGTTAGAAAAATTAGCCGCTTTGCAAGACACTGAAGCTTATCCATATCTAACACGTGTAGGTCGTCGTTCGGTTCGTGTTTATATTGATGATGAAATGCAATTGCTTGATGTGGAATGTCGAGGTTTTCTTTTATTTTTAGAACAAGTAAATGTACTTGATTTTACCACACGAGAAATGGTGATTGATCGTGTCATGGAATTAGACACTAAATTCTTTTCGCTTGATGACCTGAAATGGGTTGTACTCATGGTGTTATTTAATGTACCTGGTAAAGAGAGTGCGTACTCACAAATGGAAGACCTTATTTTTGATGAGCAAGATGGGCCATTACATTAAATGTAAATGGTAAAGTTCACTTAAACCTCGCTAATCATGGCATAATGACTTCAACAATAATCTGGTGAATGCATTATGCCCAATTCCGATAAACCTTTATTTTCACAGCATGAACATGCCTTAGAAAAAGCATATGAAGTGTGCCCTGAATGTGGCAGTGAAATTGTTATTAAAAATAGCAAATCCGGTAAGTTTTTTGGCTGTGCGTCTTATCCAACATGTAATTTTACTCGTCCTGTAATTGAACATGAACGGGTTGAAGATCAAGTTCTTGTTGGCACGCAATGTCCTGAATGCCAACATGAACTGGCGGTAAAACAAGGTCGATATGGCATGTTTATCGGCTGTACAAATTATCCTGAATGCCATCATATTGAGCATGATGAAGTTTCAGATAGTGTTGAAGTTAGCTGCCCTAGTTGCAAAAAGGGACAGTTAATTGAAAGACTAAGTCGTTTTGGCAAAGCATTTTATGCATGCGACTCATATCCAAAATGTAAGTATGCGGTTAACCACCAGCCTGTTGAAGGAACATGTCAAAAGTGTGGTTATGGTTTGTTGCTGAAAAGGAATATGGCTGCAGGAGAGAAGCTTCAGTGTGCTCAGAAAAAGTGTAGTCACTTTCAAAAATAAAAAAAGCGAGTTAATAACTCGCTTTTTTATTTTAAATAATCCTTGACGATTATTTAACTTTATCTAAATACTTTGTAGAAAAATCGACTAAATCAGGGAACGATTCATTGTCTAATAGATTGGCGAGTTGTGCTAAACGATTTGCTAACTCTACTTCTGAATTACCACTGACATTTAAATGTCCCATTTTTCTACCCGCACGCTTTTCTTTATTGTACCAATGCACAGTTAAACTCGGTATAGCTAAAACTTCATTAGGTATAGTGTTTTCACCTAATATGTTTACCATTGCAGTTGGGCGTACCAACGCTGTACTACCAAGCGGCAAGCCACAAATTGCACGTAAATGATTTTCAAACTGACAAGTATCAGCGCCTTGCTGTGTCCAGTGGCCCGAGTTATGCACACGAGGTGCTATTTCGTTAACGAGTAATTCCTCACCAACTTGAAAAAATTCTATTGCTAAAACGCCTACATAATCGAGCTTTTCTGTTAACTTCTTGAAGGCTTCACTGGCTTGATTTTGTAATTTTTCATTTGATGGCGCAGCAACAGATACACTTAAAACCCCATTAGTATGATGATTTTCAGTTAACGGATAAACGGCTATCTCACCCAATGTATTCCTTGCACCGACCAAAGATATTTCGCGATCAAAAGGTACCATCTGTTCTGCTACTATGCCTTGTGGTACAGACGAAGTGGCAGTTGCAATGAAAGCTGACATATCTTGCCATATAGCATCAGCTTGGTCAGCAGACTTCATGCGCCATTGGCCTTTACCATCGTAACCTTCTAAAGCGCTCTTAAAAATAATAGGCAGATCAATTTCAGTGAGTGCTTGTTCAAAATCGTCTTTATTTTCGATAATAAAATATTTTGCGTTAGCAACAGAACAAGATTCAAGTAGATTTTTCTCTAAACGGCGATCGCCACCAATTTTAATTGCTTGGCTGTTTGGCTTTAGTTTTCCTGAAGCTTCACATAATGCAAGAATATCATGAGCAACATGTTCAAATTCTGCAGTGATAACGTCAGCTTCAGCTATACCATTAACTAATGAGCCATACTTATACTCTGGGCTGATAGGGTGTACAACTTCATTTGTACGTACATCAAATGCTTTCACATCCATACCTAAAGGTGAGCCCACAAAATCCATCATGCGAGCTAATTGACCTGCGCCTAATACCAATACTTTCTTCATGAAATATTTTCGCTTACTCTGCTGGGTTAGGGTTATTTAAAATATTTTCAGTTTGTTCCTTTCTGAATTTTTCAATGTTATCCATAATTGTTTGATCAGATGTTGCTAAAATTTGTGCCGCGAGCAAACCAGCGTTTGCAGCACCTGCATTACCAATAGCTAATGTACCTACAGCAATGCCTTTTGGCATTTGAACAATTGAAAGTAACGAGTCTTGACCACTTAACGCTTTAGATTGAACAGGTACACCTAAAACTGGTAATGGAGTGAATGCCGCTGCCATACCCGGTAAGTGTGCCGCGCCGCCAGCACCAGCAATGATAACTTTAATACCTCGGTCTTTAGCGCCTTCAGCATATTCTGCTAATAAATGTGGTGTTCTATGAGCTGAAACAACTTTTGTTTCATAAGCAACATTAAGTAAATCTAGCATATCTGTAGCATGCTTCATTGTTGGCCAATCTGATTTTGACCCCATGATAATTCCTACTTTCATCATTTATCACCTTGGTAATTTGTTACTAAGAACGAGGTACATTAACCCCAAAAATAAGGCGCGTATTATACCTATCTTTCACTCAATACGGAAATATTCTCTTAAGAAGTTGCTGAAAAAAGCATCAGAAATAGTTCTTAGTACTTTAGTCGACTCTAGACTAAAGGATCATTGGTTAAAAGTATAAATTATGTACACTAAAAGTATAGATGAGGGGCTAAGTATGAATATAAGCATAAGAAGCTAAATTTAAAGCCTTTCGTGATAATGAGGAAAGTCAATGAACAGTATTTATAACCAAGGGTTAGAAAAGGTAGCTGCCAATAGCCAACCTTTAACACCAGTTAACTTTTTAAACCGCACCGCTGATGTTTACCCTGAAAGAGTTGCGATTATCCATGGTGAGAAAAAAATCACTTATCGAGAATATCGTAAAAATGTTCGTCGTTTAGCTTCAGCATTAATGCAACGAGGAGTTAAACCGGGTAATACTGTGGCTATTATGGCTGCGAATATTCCAGCATTTCTAGACGCTCATTATGGCGTCCCATTAACTGGGGCGGTTTTGAATTCTATAAACATTCGCTTAGATGCTGAAAGTATTGCCTTTATTTTTGACCATGGAGAATGTGATGTGCTTTTAACTGATACGGCATTTTCAGGCGTAGTGAAAAAAGCATTAATGTTAAGCTCCAGACAACCAATGATTATCGATATCGATGATGTGATGAGTGAAGGTGGGGAACGTTTAGGCTGTGTTGAATATCAAGGCTTACTTGCTGAAGGTGATGAAAATTTCACAGGAAATTTGATTCATGATGAATGGCAAGCACTGGCTTTAAATTACACTTCAGGAACAACCGGTAACCCGAAAGGCGTGGTTTACTCTCACCGTGGTGCCTATTTAAATTCATTAGGTAATAACATGATTTGGCCACTAGGAAATCAGTCCGTATATCTTTGGACGCTGCCGATGTTCCATTGCAATGGCTGGTGTTTTCCTTGGACTGTCGTTGCGATGGGCGGTACACAGGTCTGCTTAAGACAAGTTGAAGTCAGCGCTATTGTTGAGAACTTAATTGAGCATAAAGTGAGTCATTTTTGTGGTGCGCCAATCGTATTGAATATGATTTTGAATGCAGACAAAGCTTTACTCGCAAAAATACCACGTGGCATTAGTATTATGACTGCTGGCGCTCCACCACCACCATCGGTAATAAAGGGTATGGAAACTATAGGTTTTGATATCACTCAAGGATATGGCTTAACTGAAGTTTATGGTCCTTGTGTGGTAAGTGAGTGGAAAGAGGAATGGAATGACAAAAGCGATGATGAACGGGCAGCCTTAAAAGCACGTCAAGGTGTCCGTTACCCTACACAAGAAGAGGTCGATGTTTTAGATCCAGACACGATGCAACCTGTACCATGTAATGCTGAAACCATAGGTGAAATTATGTTCCGTGGGAATAGCATGATGAAAGGTTATTTAAAAAACGAAAAAGCGACTAATGAGGCATTTAAACATGGTTGGTTCCATTCAGGTGATTTAGCCGTTAAGCACCCTGATGGTTATATTGAAATACGAGATCGATCTAAAGATATTATTATCTCTGGTGCTGAAAATATATCTTCTGTAGAAGTCGAGAGTGTTTTATACCAACACCCAGATATTCTAGAGGCGGCAGTTGTTGCTAAGAAGGATGATAAATGGGGGGAAACACCTTGTGCCTTTGTTTCTTTAAAGCTTGGTCGTACTGCTACAGAAGAAGGTATCATTAGTTTCTGTAGGGAGCATATGGCGAAGTTTAAAGTGCCTAAAAACATTGTTTTTAGTGATTTACCAAAAACTTCTACGGGTAAAGTTCAAAAGTTTATCTTACGAGAAAAAGTAAAAAGTCTCTCATAAACACTCATTTTGTTATTCCACCTAGATAAGTTTTTTGGGTGGAATAAAACACTTATTTTATCTATTTAATAAACTGAGTATAATCAACCAATGACTTCCATATTTTTTATTTTTATTTATGATGACTTCTGCCGAAGAAGCTTACTATCAAGGCGGTATTATTGCTTATCCAACTGAAGCCGTATTTGGTTTAGGTTGTGATCCTGATAATGCACAAGCAATTGAAAAGCTGCTCCGTATTAAAAAACGTTCACCAGATAAAGGTTTGATTTTGCTTGCAGCAAGTTACGCCCAATTACTGCCTTATGTTGATGATAATAAAATACCTGAAGACAAACGCTTTAGTATATTGTCTCGTTGGCCTGATGGTATCACCCAGCTAATCCCAAAAAGCTTGCATATAAGTGAATTGCTGACGGGAGTGTTCTCCACAATAGCTGTTCGAATTACGAGTCAACCTGATGTTGTCGCGCTTTGCAATAAAATCAATAAACCTATTGTGTCGACTAGTGCTAATTTATCAGGGCAGGGGCCAGCAAAAACGTGGCAAGAAGTTGAAAAAACACTTTCTCAGGAAATTGATTTCATCATAAAAGGCAATACATTAGGTTATACTCAACCTTCAAAAATAATTGATGCACTGACCGGAGAGACCATTCGCGTATGAGCCAGGTAAATATAGAAACAGTGATTGAATTTTTAAAATCACTACAAGACAACATTTGTTCAGCATTAGAAGCTGCTGATGGCAGTGGAAAATTTGTTGAAGACAACTGGGCTCGTGCAGAAGGTGGTGGTGGACGTACAAGAGTATTGACTAATGGCACCGTTATTGAACAAGGCGGCGTTAATTTTTCAGAGGTTTCTGGTGATAAATTGCCTCCTTCAGCCAGTGCACATCGTCCTGAGCTTGCAGGGAGAACGTGGAAAGCTTGTGGTGTTTCTCTGGTTATTCATCCTAACAATCCTCACATTCCTACGTCGCATGCCAACGTACGATTTTTTATCGCTGAAAAAGAAGGCGAAGACGCGGTTTGGTGGTTTGGTGGTGGTTTTGATTTAACCCCTTTCTACCCAGTGAAAGAAGATGTTGTGCATTGGCATCAAACCGCGAAGTCACTTTGTCAGCCTTTTGGTGAAAATGTTTATGACGAGCATAAAAAGTGGTGTGATGAATATTTCTATTTAAAACACAGAGATGAAACTCGTGGTGTTGGTGGTTTATTTTTTGATGATTTGAATCAATGGGATTTTGATACCTGCTTAAATTACATCAAAGCAGTAGGCCAAGGTTTTATTGATGCTTATGTACCAATAATTGAAAAGAGAAAAAATATTGAGTTTTCAGAGCAACATCGTCAATTTCAATTGTACCGTCGAGGCCGTTATGTCGAGTTCAATTTAGTCTTCGATCGCGGTACATTGTTTGGCTTACAATCCGGTGGTCGTACAGAATCAATATTGATGTCGATGCCGCCACTCGCTCGCTGGGAATATAATTATCAACCAGATCCTTCAAGTAAAGAAGCTGAGCTTTCTCAGTATTTAGTCCCACAAGACTGGTTACCTGAGTAATCGTTAATCCCCTCATTTTTTTCGTCATGTTTCTACGACAAAAGTAGTTGGGCTATTTTTGTCGACTTAGTTTATTTGGCTTAGCTTTATAAAATAGGTACTGTATTTTGAAAATACTGTACCTAAAATTTTAGAGAGGATAGTCTGTCTATTTTATTTATAGCTAGTTATACAAATATTAAAAACAAGAACATTTATTTGAGCTAGGTCAAATTTATTTTTTTGAGTATCTATAAAATCATCGGCATTAAATTTCCACAAAGATTTTAGGGACTATACTCATGAAAAAAAGTTTACTCACATTAGCCGTTTTAACATCACTTTCTTTAAATACAATTGCAGCAGACTATAAAGCGGGCGATATTGTTGTTCGCGGCGGTGCTACAATGGTAAGCCCTGACAGCGGTAAGTCAGTAGTTTATGTTGAAGCATTAGGCGGTGATACACCATTATCAATTTCAGTAGATGATAATACTCAACTTGGTCTAAATTTTGTTTACTTCTACGACAACAATTGGGCAGTTGAAGTTTTAGCAGCTACACCATTTACGCATGATGTAACTATTCATGATCCACAAGGTATTTCAGGTGGGTTGTTTGGTGCAGATGTTGACGGTGCAACTCTAGCTGAAGTTACACAGTTACCTCCAACGGTTAGCGCACTTTATTACTTTGATAGCGCATCGGCTTTTAAACCATATGTTGGCGTTGGTGTTAACTACACTATTTTCTTTGACGAAGACTTTAAGAGCACACCCAAATCATTAGGTTTTAATGATTTAGAACTTGATGGATCGTTTGGGTTTTCAGTACAGGTAGGCGCAGATTATCAGTTAAATAATAAATGGCATGTAAATGCTTCTGCACGTTATATTGATATTGGTACTGACGCTAACTTCAAAATTGGTGATATTAAAGGTTCTGCATCAGTAGATGTTGACCCTATGGTTTACTCCATCATGTTAGGTTATAAGTTTTAAGCGCTATTCTAACAATAACCTATAGTAAATATTATAAGGCAGCGACTTTTTATATAAAAGTTACTGCTTTTTTTATATTCATGATTCCTTTATTACGATAACCTTAAGTACACACTTATTATTTAGTTCCCTTTATGGATCAATATCTCGTTTTTGGTAACCCAATTAAGCAATCCCGCTCGCCCTTTATTCATCAGTTTTTTGCAAGTCAAACGCAACAGGAACTTCAATATCAAAGTGAACTTGTTGAATTAGACTCTTTTTCTAAAATAATAGAAAGGTGTATTAAGAGTGGTGTAAAAGGCGCAAATGTGACCATGCCTTTTAAAGAGCAAGCGATGGCGCTATGCGATCAACTCACTGAGCGTGCTCAACTGGCGGGTGCAGTTAATACGTTGAGCTTTGTTGATGGGAAAATTATGGGCGATAACACTGATGGACAAGGACTCGTACAAGATCTTCTGAATAATAATGTGAACTTGAAAAACAGTCGAATTCTTTTGTTAGGTGCCGGCGGTGCTGCTAAAGGTGTGATTTTGCCGTTATTAGATCAATTGCCAGCCGTTGTTGTTATCGCAAACAGAACATTAACTAAGGCTGAAAGCCTAATTAAGCAGTTTAAAAACGACAAATTATCGAGCTGTGACTTTACAGAGTTAATTGATAAAAAGTTTGATCTCATCATCAATGCAACATCGGCAAGCCTATCTGGTAATATTCCACCTATACCTAAGGAAGTTTTAGCGAATACCCATTGTTACGATATGGTCTATGGAAAAGAGCTAACACCATTTCTTAAATGGTCGAAAGAGCACGGTGCAACTAAAGTTATAGACGGTTTAGGTATGTTAGTCGGGCAAGCGGCTGAAAGCTTTAGGGTTTGGAGAAATGTGTTACCAGAAATAACGCCAGTATTAAATATATTGAGAAAAGAGAATGAAGAGTGAATCAGCAAATAATCTTTAACGATGATATGACATTTGATCATGAAATAGGGCAATGTTGTTTTACCGGGTTAATTGCAGGTGAACGAGTCACTATCCTTATAAAAGCAAAAGATGTTATAGAATTAACTAATTCAGTAAAATTTGATTTTGAATGCCAAGTAGAAGAATGGCTCGAAGATAACGAGCCTCCAACGAACCGGAAAATTGAATTAGTATATTCTTAGTAAAACTTATAATTGAGCAAGGTACTCATTTTTAAGTTCAACATAATTGATTGCTGATTTACTTAGAAAGTCTTGTTCACTCTCTTTTAGCAATCTGACCTGTTTTACAGGGTTACCTACATAGAGATAACCACTTGTTAGTGTTTTATGAGGGGGGACCAAGGCACCTGCACCAATAAATACATCATCTTCAATGACAGCACCATCCATAATTATTGCACCCATTCCAACAAGAATACGATTACCTAACTTACAACCATGTAACATACACTTATGTCCTACAGTGACATCTTCACCAATAACAAGAGGATTACCATTAGGATTAGCTGAACTTTTTCGAGTGACATGTAAAACAGTACCGTCTTGGATATTAGTGCGGTTACCAATTACAATTGTATTTACATCACCTCTGGCTGCCACTAATGGCCAAATACTGACATCGTCTCCTAAAGCTATATCACCGATAAGAACAGCTGCTTGATCAACATAGACATTATTGCCTAAACTTGGAGATATATTGTTATACATACGTAGGTTAGTTTTACTCATATTAGTCACTAGGTGATGAACTCGTCCTTTCATAGTAGCAAATAAGATGAAAATGATGAAAAAATATTGATTACTTCAAGGTTAATATAAATTTGAGCGAATACATAAAGTAGTTTGATATAAAGTTAACTGATGAAAAAATAACATATGTGTTCGAATAAACCTCAATAGATACGTGGGTTGTACGTTAATCGAGCGAACAAACATTTATTTCAAATTAATGACAAAAAAGGGTTGACGCCCAGCGAGAAATGTCTAGAATGCGCTCCAGTTCCAAGGGGCAACCCAAACGGACGTTTTGATAAGTTAACTTCTCTTTATAAGAGCTAAATAGTTAACTTAACGTTTTAAAATGAATTTTGAATCTTCGATAAAGAAAGTTCAAAAAACTTAAAATAAAACGTTGACATCGAAACTGAGACGCGTAGAATGCGCATCTCGCTTCAGGCAAGGCCTGCAGCAACGAAGCAAAGCGAATGAGATTTTGTTTCGGTTAACT
>Ga0209825_1000108_pt1 | contig 85505 bp, 78 predicted proteins | sample EN8Hudsemesocosm_FD_184631 | JGI IMG/M metagenome (GOLD analysis project Ga0209825, IMG submission 184631) | Methane-oxidizing microbial communities from mesocosms in the Hudson Canyon - EN8B Hudson Canyon (SPAdes) (version 2) | ecosystem: Environmental > Aquatic > Marine > Cold seeps | place... | reverse complement strand
ATTTTGTAAGGCTGAAAAAGTATCTCATGAAATCATTAACATGAGTCAAGGCCCACGGATAATTAAAGGAGCATTCCACATACAAAATGTTAATGCTTACCATCACCGGTTTAAATCATGGTTAGACCGCTTTCATGGAGTAGCAACCAAGTATCTGTCCAATTATTTGGGATGGTGCAGAGTAATGGATCAGAATCGCGATTTAACTCCTGAGACATTACTACACTATGCTCTTGGAGATTTTCAACACTTAACGGTGACATAGCCTTTATCTTTGGCGCCTTTTCAGGCGTTTTAGCGGGGCTTTTTGGCATAGGCGGTGGAGTAGTGCTTGTGCCCTTCTTCGTCGCTTTATTCTCACTATATAAGATAGGTGGTGAGCATATTATGCTGATTGCGGTTGCAAGCTCTCTCGCGACTATAGTGATTACGTCTTTAGTGGCGAGTTGGGCGCACTATCGGCTAGGTGCTTTGCTGAAGCTCCCAGTTATCCATTTAAGTGTGGGAATGGGGCTGGGTGTTGTGTTAGGTGCGATGGCTGTGGATAAGTTTGCAGTTAATTATTTACAGCTTATTTTTGGCATTTATTTATTGTTGGTTGCCTTGCAGATGGCGACACAATATAAACCTAAGCAAGGTACACATCACTTAAACAATAGTCGTTTAAAGGTGGCTGGCAGTTTTATTGGATTTGTCTCTGCATTTTTAGGTATAGGTGGTGGAACGCTAACAGTGCCCTATCTAGCTAAACATAATATTAAAATGAAAAATGCGGTCGCAATTTCGAGTGCCTGTGGCTTTCCTATTGCATTAATAGGCTCAATTAGCTATATGAGTTTAGGCTGGAATGCGCTTGATTTACCCGAGGGATCTATAGGCTACGTGTATCTTCCTGCTTTTTTTGGTGTGGTACTGAGTAGTGTTTTTGCCGCACCATTAGGGGCAAAACTAGCACAGCAATTACCCGCACAGGTATTGAAACGTTATTTTTCAGTACTGCTTTTTATAATAGCGTTAAAAATGTTGTGGGTCAGTTTTTAGCGATTATTTTTTGCAGGTGCAAAGGTAAAGAAATGATTAATCAGAAAATTACAGAAAAACACAATGCCGGTCGCAATGATTTGTGCATACCAATAACCTAAATGGTGCGGTTGTTCTATAACGTTAGGGAAAGGTAAGGCCAGTAAAAATTCTAAACTAGGCGGTAAGCTAGCGAGCCAAAAAATCCCCGCATTCAGCCCAAACATTAAGATAGTCACGATAAAATAACGCGTAAAAAAGCGTTTATGCGAACCTTTTGCCTTAAACGTCCAGGCAACTTGCATCGGGTAGTTTACCAAAAAACCACAGAAAGCACCGATCATCGTCGCGTGCACGGGCGAAACCAGATGGTATTCCAGTAAGCTAATAAGCACGGCAAAGTGCACTGCGGTGGCTAAACCGCCAGAGATTAAATAGCGAAGGAAAGTAAACAGTAGGTGGTTTTTAGGCATTAAAATCGATAACGTGAGCGTTAGGGTTAAATTTTTCTTGAAAGACGTAATATTATAGTATACTACTCGGTTAATTTTTATTGATTGACCGAAAGGACGGTAGCATGCAAATTATACAGGAAGCTTTAACTTTTGATGACGTGTTGTTGGTGCCCGCTCACTCTACAGTGATGCCACGAGAAGTCTCAATGAAAACAAAATTAACACGTAATATTTCCTTAAACATTCCGCTGGTTTCAGCGGCAATGGATACTGTGACTGAAGCTCGATTGGCGATTGCCATTGCGCAGGAAGGCGGAATGGGAATCATACATAAAAATATGACGGTTGCTGAGCAAGCAAATGAAGTACGTCGTGTTAAAAAATATGAAAGTGGTGTGATTAGAGAGCCAATTACGGTTGCTTCAACCGCAACAGTACGTGATGTGATGGCGTTAACGCAAAAGCATAATATCTCAGGTGTGCCTGTTGTTGACGGCGACCAGCTTGTGGGTATTGTGACTAGCCGTGATTTACGCTTTGAAACACGCCTTGATGAGTCCATTGCCAACGTGATGACACCAAAAGCACGATTAGTTACAGTCAAAGAAGATTTTACCCAAAAAGAAGCATTGTCACTGTTACATGAACATCGTATTGAAAAAGTGTTAATCATTAATGATGAGTTTCACTTACGCGGCATGATTACCGTAAAAGATATTCAAAAAGCCAAAGATTACCCGCATGCGTGTAAAGATAATTTAGAGCGTTTACGCGTGGGTGCGGCTGTTGGTGTCGGCGAAGGGACTGAAGAGCGTATTGCTGCGCTAGTAGCGGCCGGTGTTGATGTGGTTGTAGTTGATACGGCTCATGGGCATTCACAAGGCGTTTTAGATCGTGTTCGCTGGACTAAAGAAAACTATCCTGATTTAGACGTTATTGGCGGAAACATCGCAACAGGCGCAGCGGCATTAGCCTTAGTTGAAGCCGGTGCTGATGGTGTGAAAGTGGGTATTGGCCCAGGCTCTATCTGTACAACACGTATTGTTGCGGGTGTCGGTGTACCACAAATTTCAGCCGTAGATAATGTCGCCGAAGCCTTGAAGGGAACTGGCGTTCCATTAATTGCAGATGGTGGCGTACGTTATTCAGGAGATATGTCTAAAGCCTTATCTGCCGGTGCCTATTCTATTATGCTAGGTGGCTTGTTTGCTGGGACAGAAGAAGCACCCGGTGAAGTTGAATTATTCCAAGGTCGATCTTATAAATCATACCGTGGTATGGGCTCGATTGGTGCGATGGCGCAACAGCAAGGCTCAAGTGATCGTTACTTCCAAGAAGATGCTGATTCATCTGATAAATTAGTGCCCGAAGGTATTGAAGGCCGCGTTCCTTATAAAGGAACTTTGGTTGCGGTTATTCATCAAGCCATTGGCGGTATTCGCGCTAGCATGGGTTATACAGGTTGCGCTACGATTGAAGAATTACATGAAAAAGCACAATTTGTTCGCGTGACGAGCGCAGGCATGAGCGAAAGCCATGTGCATGACGTGACCATTACTAAAGAAGCGCCAAATTACCGAGTGTAATACTTAATCATTTTATATTAATAATCGAGGCTCCTAGTGAGCCTCGATTTGTTTGTAGTATCAGAAAAACAACTATTCAAAGGGACGGCCTGTGAATCAACAAAATACGAATATCCACGCACATAAAATCTTAATTTTAGATTTTGGCTCGCAATATACGCAATTAATCGCTCGTCGTATTCGTGAAATAGGCGTTTATTGTGAGATTTATGCCTGTGATTGTAGCGAAGAAGCCGTTATTAACTTTGGCGCAAAAGGTATTATTTTATCAGGCGGCCCTGAGTCAGTTACGCTAGGTAATACACCACGTGCCCCACAAGCCGTGTTTAATGCAGGTGTACCGGTTTTAGGTATTTGTTATGGTATGCAGACTATGACAGAGCAGCTAGGTGGAAAAGTTGAATCTTCAGACCATCGCGAATTTGGTTATGCCCAAGTACGTGCGCGTGGGCATTCTAAATTATTAAAAGACATCGAAGATGAAGTGACCGCAGAAGGCTTTGGCTTGTTAGATGTCTGGATGAGTCATGGCGATCGTGTTGTTGATTTACCTGAAGGTTTTAAGCTGATTGCTAGCACTGATGGCGCGCCGATTGCAGGGATTGCAAACGAAGAAAAAGATTTTTATGGTGTGCAATTTCACCCAGAAGTAACGCATACAAAACAAGGCGGCCGTATGCTAAGTCGTTTTGTTTTGGATATTTGTGGCTGTGATGCCTTATGGGATTCTTCGCATATTATCGAAGAAAGTATTCAAGTTATTAAAGAAAAAGTCGGTGCTGAACAAGTTATTTTAGGTTTGTCGGGTGGTGTGGATTCATCGGTTGTTGCCGCGTTACTGCATAAAGCGATAGGTAAGCAATTAACCTGTGTGTTTGTTGATACGGGCCTACTGCGCTTAAATGAAGGCGACCAAGTTATGGCTATGTTCGCTGAAAATATGGGTGTTAATGTTATTCGTGTTAATGCTGAACAGCGTTATTTGGATGCACTTGCAGGGCAAAACGACCCAGAGAAAAAACGTAAAATCATTGGTAACTTATTTGTTGAAATTTTTGATGAAGAAGCGGAAAAACTGACTGATGCGAAATGGTTGGCACAAGGGACGATTTATCCTGATGTGATTGAATCAGCAGGCGCTGCCAATGGTAAAGCACATCTAATTAAATCGCATCATAATGTCGGTGGTTTACCTGAAGATATGAAGCTTAAACTCCTAGAGCCATTACGTGAATTATTTAAAGATGAAGTACGTAAACTAGGCTTAGAGCTAGGCTTGCCTGCCAATATGATTCATCGCCACCCTTTCCCTGGTCCTGGTTTAGGCGTGCGTATTTTAGGTGAAGTCAAAAAAGAATATGCAGATTTATTGCGTAAAGCAGATGCTATCTTTATTGAAGAGCTGTATAAACATGATTTATACCAAAAAGTGAGCCAAGCATTTGCTGTCTTTTTGCCGATTAAATCAGTCGGTGTGATGGGCGATGGTCGTCGTTATGATTATGTTATTGCTATTCGAGCAGTAGAAACCATTGATTTTATGACTGCTCGCTGGGCGCACCTCCCTTATGAATTTTTAGGCTTAATTTCTACACGTATTATTAACGAAGTTGATGGGATTTCACGTGTAACCTACGATATCTCAGGAAAGCCGCCTGCAACGATAGAGTGGGAATAGTCATATCTATTAAGTAATTAATGGATGCAAAGTTTGTAAGTAAGATCGTAGTTTATTGATGAATCAATGATCTGTGGGTTTGAGCTACAAACTTTGTATAACTAATGAGACTGTAAATAATTCTGTGTAACTACCCTACCCTGTTTAAATACAGTCTTTTAGTCTATCCTCAATTCAATCATACAAACGATTTAAAGCTAGTTTCTAATGGCTGGTTTACCTTGCCCGAGGTTAATAACAAGACAGTCAAAGTAAAGCAATGGTTAGATGGAATCGAGTGGGCGTGACTGCCCTTCTTGGCGAAAACCATTGCGGCTCTATTTTTAGCGCCAGAGCGCGTGTTTTTTTGCTGTGGTTCAACATTTAAAGTGGCTTCAATCGTCACTTTAGTCTTTTTCAATTTTTATGCTTTTGGCTACTTCACGTGCAAAAGTTTCAGGTTATTTTTTATTCATAACGGCTTACCCTACTCATAGTAGAGATTAATGATAAGCAGTGACGCAAAATAAATTACATTCTCGAATATCTCTCTTTTTACCTGTTTAAACATCAATTTTACTTTCTGCGTTTCTCTGCTGATTGTTCTCAAATCTTCGTGAAATATAGGGTTTACTTCTCATTCTGTATTTTTTCGTTGTGCTATTAATACGTGTTCTCTGGTTTTACCTTAAATTCCACGAATTACATAAGTTTTAGAGATAGCCTACTAATGTAGTCACGCTTATATTACCTTGCTCTTTGGTTGGTTGTCAGTGTGCTTTAGAGAGTGGTGGTGCCTTTTTAGCAATGTTTCTGGTGTAAGTATCAAGTACCAACGTTATCTTGGCTGGGTCAGCGTTCAAATCTGTGGTTTCTGTTACAAGCTCTAAGGTTGGGTGCTCTTCTGCTTCACAGAACAACTCAAAATCGTTGCTGGTATTCCTGCTGAAGGAACGGCACAAGGCTTAGAGCTAAACAAGAGTACGCAATTTAAAAAATGCGCATTCGTAAGGAATGGGAAATTTTTCGTGTAATTACGCCGTAGGCGTAGTAAGCTATTGTAATATAAGTATGTTTTTCATTTATTTGACGCTTTGTATACAGTTTATATTATACGTTATTTAGTGTATTACACACTATTGAGATATTACACATTTCTGTCTAATTACACACTTTTAGTGAATTACACACCTTGAGTATATTGTACACTTTTGGTATATTACACATGTTGAATATATTACACACTTTTAGTCTATTACGCATCTTAAGTGTATTACACACTTTGAATAGGATTACACATTATGAACACTTTTAATTACATTAGAGTAAGCACTGAGCTAGAAGGTACTGAACGACAATTAAAAGACGTTAAATATGATGTGGAGTTTTTGGAGAAGGTGTCAGCTAAGAATGTAGAAGGCGAGCAATTAAACTTAATGCTTAAAATTGTACAAGCCGGCGATTTAATCAATGTCGATTCTATGGATCGATTGGCACGGAACACACAAGATTTACTAAAAACAGTGCAAACTATTACAGACAAGGGAGCGACTATTTTCTTCCATAAAGAAAATATGCGAATTGAGGGCGACTCTAAAAATCCAATGAATCAAGTAATGCTAACAATGCTGGGCGCGTTATCAGATTTTGAACGTAACATTATGCTGGAACGTCAAAGAGAGGGAGCGGCTATTGCTAAGCCAGAGAGTAAGTCGGAGGGTAAGTACAAAGGTCGCAAGTCTTCTTTAACAGAAGAGCAATTAAACGCAATGAAAGCAGACTTTAATAATGGTGTAGCGAAAACTAAAATTGCTGCGAAATACGGAATTACACGTTCTTATGTGTATCAGTTATGCGGATAATAAAAAGCTAACTTTTAAAAAATAGCATTCTATCCATATCTCAGCCAATTTTTATTATTATGAAAAATCCTATTGGGAAGTGTATAAATCAATCGGTTATACTCACTATTTGTGCGGAAAATAGTTAGGTGTATATAAATAAAATCAACGTTCTATAAGCTAAAAATGCGATATATAACAAATTCTTATAATTATTAAAATAATAGAGAAATATGAGTTCTGAACAAGATGAAGCATGGATGCGTTATGCGATTAGGCTAGCGCAACGTGCAGAAGCGCAAGGAGAAGTTCCAGTTGGGGCGATTGTGGTCAGTAATAATAAATGTATTGCTGAAGGTTGGAATACGCCGATTGTCGATCATGACCCAACCGCGCATGCAGAAATGACGGCTTTACGTAATGCAGGTAAAGCGATAGAAAATTACCGTCTGAGTGACTGTACTCTATATGTCACTTTAGAGCCGTGTGTGATGTGTATGGGGGCTATTTCGCATGCACGCATTGCGAGGTTGGTTTTTGGTGCGCTAGACCCCAAACGCGGAGCTGTATGCAATGCGTTGGAGTTGACTGATGCGCCGTTTTTAAACCATAAGGTTAAGTGGCAGGGTGGAATACTTGCTGAGACTTGCGGGGATTTATTGCGTGATTTTTTTAAAGCGAAACGCCGTAAATAATACCTTTTTACAGCGTAAAGAGTGATCCAAAGAGCAAGCTAAATAATCCGCCGATCACAGATAAAATCATTAAGGCAGGAATGGAGGCAATCGCCATTTTGACCATAAGGACCACCATGGAAATAAACGGTATTTGAATGTCAGTGACAATAATTTCTTGTTTTTCAGTATCCATTTAAGTCCCTCTATTTTTAGTTAAATATTATTTTTCTTCTTTCGCTAATAAGCGCTGAATATTACTTTTATGTCGCCAAATTAGAATGATGGACATAATAAGCGCAACATAAACCAATGGCTGCATTCCCATAATAAAAAATGTATAAACAGGTGCGAATACCGCTGCGACGAGTGCAGAGAGTGATGATATTTTAGACAGCTTATACACCAGAAACCAAGTCGCTAATACAGCTAAGCCCAGCATCCAGTTTGCGCCTAAAAAGACACCTAAAGAGGTTGCAACACCCTTTCCGCCAGCAAAGCCAAAAAACACAGGGTATAGATGCCCAATAAACGCGGCAAAAACAACAGCGGCTAAGATGATGGGGGCTACATTTAGCGCTTGAGCAATTAAAACGGGAATCAAACCTTTAAGCATATCGCCTATCAGCGTGATAGCGGCCGCTTTTTTACCGCCGATACGCATCACATTAGTTGCACCTGGGTTACCAGAGCCTTGTTCGCGTGGGTCGGGAAGCCCCATTAATCGGCAAACAATGATGGCACTTGAGATTGAGCCTAGTAGGTAAGCAGCAGGAACGGTTAGCCATTCGATCATAATTTATCCTTTATTGGTTCGGTCTTAGTTAATGTTAATAATGCAAAAAGCTATCAAACCTTCATTTATGAAAATCTCATTGCTTAGGGCTTGTATGAAAGGCTTATTTCCTTGATACTGGCCCAATAAATAGCGATTATTGAATTTGCAGCCCAGTATTTGGGCGCATTCAGCCGCTAATTTTTTTAATTAGACTATTATAATACTGGAAAGTTTATGGACATCATTTTTTTAGGCGGTTTACAGATAGAAACGATTATTGGTATCTATGACTGGGAACGTGAAACCAAGCAAACGGTTATTTTAGATATCGAATTAGCGCATGATATTAAAAAAGCCGCAGCAACCGATGATATTGAAGATACCTTGGATTATGGCGCGGTATCTGAGCGTATCCGAGAATTTGTAGAAAAAAGCGATTTTTTCTTAGTGGAGCGGTTGGCGGAAGAAATTAATGCGATGATCCGTAAAGAATTTAATGTGCCGTGGGTTAAGCTAGTGCTGAATAAAAAAGGTGCGATTGGTGCCGGTTGTGACGTGGGGATTATTATTGAGCGTGGCGAAAAGTAGTTTTTTGTACGTGTAATATCAGTCTTAAGTTCACCTGCCAAAGGAAAATCGCCATTCCTGCATGCTCTTAGCAGGAATCTATGGTGCGTACATGGATTCCCGATTAAAGACTTCGGGAATGACGGTCCTAACAGGTATTATTTATTGGGATTGATGCGAGCGTTTAATCTAGTAGCTTATGCATTGCTTCATGGTATTTCTGGCTACTAATTTTTGTAATCTCTTCAGGCAGTTCTGGCCCCGGTGCTGTTTTATCCCAATCGAGCGTTTCTAAGTAATCACGGATAAACTGTTTATCAAAGCTAGGTGGGCTTATGCCGACTTGGTATTGCTCTGCAGGCCAAAAACGTGAGGAGTCAGGTGTTAGGGCTTCGTCAATTAAAAACAGCTCACCTTCGGCATCTAAGCCAAACTCAAACTTTGTATCCGCAATAATAATACCACGTTGTTTTGCGTATTCAGCCGCCTCTGTATAGAGTTTAATGCTCACGTCGCGCACGCGCGTTGCCATTTCTTCGCCTAATAAGGGGATTGTTTCAGCAAAGGGAATATTTTCATCATGATCACCCACTGCGGCTTTTGTAGAGGGAGTATAAATAGCCTCAGGAAGTTGCTGTGCTTGTTTCAAGCCTTCGGGTAATTTAATACCACAGACACTGCCTGATTTTTGGTAGTCTTTCCAGCCTGATCCAATTAAATAACCACGCACAATCGCTTCAACCGGTAGTGGGTTAAGTTTTTTAACGATAATTGCACGGCCTTCAATTTGTGCGCGTTCCTCAGCATTAGGTACAACGTCTTCTAAGCGTAAACTAGATAAATGATTCGGAATGACGCTACGCATTTTATCAAACCAAAAGTTTGAAACACTGGTGAGCACCTGGCCTTTACCCGGAATAGGGTTTGGCAAAATAACATCAAAAGCAGAAAGGCGATCAGTGGTGACGATTAATAAGTGGTCATCATCAATCTCATAAATATCACGAACTTTTCCGCGAGTACGTAACGTTAAGCCAGAAAGTGAAGATTCAAATAATGCTGAAGGTGCAGTCATAGTGTTAGCTGAGATAAGTATAAAATTATCAGGCTATTTTACTAGGAATAAAATAGCAGGCGGGAAATAATTTTAGATAAAAGCCAAATAGGAAATGGCTTTTATCATCTGGTATTCTGATTGAGTGGCAGTGGGGCTTTATGCTGCAACTGAAGTGATGGAAGTTTCTTGCCCTTGTTCTAACGAGTCGTAAAGGCGTTTTTTCTTCCAGCCAGCAAAGGGGCTCTCATCAAATACTCTATCATTATCAATCGCTTCTTCATAACAGCAACGGAAGATCCGCGCAGTACGAAAGGCGTGTAATTCATCATCCGCAGTAATAATATCTACATTACCTACTTGGAATGTTTTATTTTTAGATTTACCATTCAATACCCAAAAAACGGTATAGCATAAGTAGCTTTTATCTTTTCTTCTATCAAATTTGATGGTTCTTGATACGCCGGTTAAGCCAGTTGATGTCTTGTTTTTAGGTGGCTTTAAAAAACGAATCTTGCTGCCTTTTAAAGCAACAAGCATCTGGTCGCGCCAGGCCATTGCAGAAGCAAGAGATTTAGGTTTTCCACCCCATAATTTATGAGAAAAGTAGCGACTACTTTCTTTTCCGCGGCGGACTATGCGAACCTGAAAGCCAAAGGCATCAGGTTGAGTGATATGTTTGTGTTTTACCATAGGACAATTGTTTTTATATTAGTTTTTGAGTGTGTCTTTTTAATAATGCTACTGATTCTAGTGATTAATTATGTGGTTGAAACCGGTACACTCTTGGATATTTTTGGATTATCCTGTTTTTAACTAAAAGATAAAGGAACAAATTCTAATTTGTGATGCTAATCACGGAAATAATTAGATTTTACGTATAAGTTCATGAAAAATATGCTAGATGATCGGTTTTATCGAATTAGACCGCGAGTTAATATTTCATTTATAGCGATAAATCGAGGGCTTAAGGGAGGCATAAAAAATAAACATAAAAACACCTCAATTTGTAATGATTTTCAATACGATATAGCGCTTTATTTGCTTAGACTTCGTGGGTATAATCAAGAGTCATTATTTACACTATTCTACTAGGAGACCTATATGAGTGTATTAGTCGGTAAGCAAGCCCCAGATTTTACAGTACCTGCTGTTTTAGGAAATGGCGAAATTGTTGATGCATTTAACTTTGCTGATGCAACCAAAGGTAAATATGCAGTTGTTGTGTTTTACCCATTAGATTTCACATTTGTTTGTCCTAGTGAGTTAATTGCATTAGATAAAAGAATGGATGAGTTCACTAAACGCGGCGTTGAAGTGATTGCTGTTTCTATTGATTCTCACTTTACACATAATGCATGGCGTAACACGGCTATTAATGATGGTGGTATTGGCCAAGTTCGTTACACAATGGCGGCTGATATTCAACATAGCATTATTAAAGATTACGATGTTGAAGTGGAAGGTCTTGGCGCTGCATACCGTGGTAGCTTTTTAATTGACCAAGCAGGTTTAGTTCGTCACCAAGTAGTTAATGACTTACCTTTAGGACGTAACATTGATGATATGTTGCGTATGGTTGATGCATTACAGTTCCACGAAGAGCACGGCGAAGTTTGCCCAGCTGGTTGGAATAAAGGCGATGCCGGTATGGATGCTTCACCAGCAGGTGTTGCTTCTTACTTAACAGAGAATGCTGATAACTTATAAATTAAGTAGCAGTATTGGACGTTAAAAAGCGGGCTATTTGATAGCCCGCTTTTTTTATGCCTGATGATTTATTTTTTTCTAGCGGTTGAGATTAATTGCGCGCGGATAAAAAAACAGCACACAATAGCAATCCCTGCGGCAGAAAAAGTCTCGCCAATTAACATGATGGCAATCGCAAAAGAGAGTGTAAAACCAATAATGCCAATAATAGCCCATTTAAAGCCATTCTCGCGATATTGTTTTGCGGTTTGGAAGAAAGTGATGAGCATAATGATAAAGCCAATGATAATAACCAACATAGGTCACTCCTATTTTTGCGTGTACTAATTTTTCAAGTTAGAATTAATTATATTAAATAATGCTAATAGTAAGGCTCAACGCCCTGCTTTTAGGGTACTTTAACAGAAATAGTCTAAAAAACCTTACGAGGAATGTAAATGGGTAAAATTGCCAAAGTTATATTAATCTCAATTCCATCAGTTATCGGACTTATCGTCCTAGCTGTCATCGCGATTCCTTTGTTCGTTGATTTAAACGACTATAAACCGGAGATAGAAGCCGCAGTTAAAGATAAAACCGGTCGAGAATTAAAAATTGCAGGAGATATTGACCTCTCCATTTTTCCTTGGTTGGGCGTTTCTACCGGAAAAATTACACTCAGTAATGCACCGGGTTTTGTGCCAGATTATTTTGCAGTGATTAAAGAAAGTGATATTAAAATAAAGTTGATGCCTTTGCTTTCTAAAGAAGTTGAAGTGAGCACTATCACTTTTAAAGGCTTAGAACTAAACTTAGCAAAAAATAAAAAAGGGCTGAGTAATTGGGATGATTTAGCCGGAAAAAATCAGCCTAAAAAAGCGGAAGAAAAAGTAGTAAAGGTAGAAGAAAAAACTGAAGCAGCATCTGTATTAGCGGCGTTAATGATTGGTGGGTTAAGTATTGAAGATGCGCAAATACACTGGGATGATCAGCAAGCAGGCCAGCAAGTCATCATTAAAGACTTTAATTTGAAAACCGGAAAGATTGCGTTAAATGAAGCGATCGATATAAAGCTTTCGCTTTTTGTGGATAATAAAAAGCCTGCGCTGACGGAAGCATTATCGCTAACGACTGAGTTAGTGATCGACGAAAGTATGCAGCTTATCCAATTAAAAAATACCAAGATCAATTCTGCAACAAAAGGCGCGATAGTTCCAAATGGCGCATTCGATGTGCAGTTGCTGAGTCAGATTGCGATTGACTTAAAACAAGAGTCGCTGGCATTGGAGAATTTAAAAATCGCATTTGATGATACAACGATTGATGGTTTTTTACGCATTAAGCAATTTAGCAAGCCAGCGTTAGCGTTTAATTTAGCCATCAATGAAATTGATGTTGACCGTTATACCGCCGCAGATAAAGCGCAGACAAAGGTAGTAGCAAGTCCTGCCGCGGCTGTTGCAGCGACAACGGCTTTAATTCCGGTTAAAACAATTCGTGAGTTGAATTTAAACGGTGATATCAGTATTGATAAGCTAAAAGCATCGGGTGTGACATTAGAAAAGATCACACTTAATATACAGGCGAAAGACGGCGTGTTGCGTACAAAACAAGCGATTAAACAGCTTTATGACGGCCAATATAGTGGACAGCTGACTTTAAATGCAAAAGCAAGAACACCTAAAATCGCTTTAAATGAGAAAGTGACTAAGGTGCAAATAGGTCGTTTATTAAAGGATTTTAAACCGGACCAGCCAGCTAAATTAACTGGTGCGATTAATCTGGCGGCTAAATTGAATACGCAAGGAAATACGGTTCCTCAGTTTAAATCAAACCTAGCGGGAAATTTGAGTTTTTCGGTGAATAACGGCGCTATTCAAGGGGTTAATTTTCAGCAGATGATAGATATGGGCAAAATGTTTCAAGGCAAAACAATGAAAGATAAATATGCCAAAGAACAAACGGTTTTTTCAGCCATCAAAGGAACGGGAACAGTTCGCCGCGGGATAATTACTAATCCTGACTTTTTAATGAACTCGGCGCAGTTGGTGGTGAATGGCTCAGGAACGGTTAATTTAGTGAATGAGGCTTTAAATTATAAAGCGAAGGCAACGCTAACCAATAAAAATACTAAAGATCGTCCTGTGGGCATCAAAGTCGCGGGGACTATGAGTAAGCCAACTTATAAGGTTGATGTATTATCGATGATTAATGAAACCGAAAAGAAAAAGATGAATAAAGCATTAGATAAGGCTTTAGGTGAGGGTGGTGGTAAGGCGGTTAATAAACTATTAGAGAGCTTCTTTTAGAAAATAAATTATATTTCAGGCACAAAAAAGGGAGCGATATTAGCTCCCTTTTTTGTGCCTGTTTAACAGTTGTTTAGTTACGAATAAACTTTATATTTATCCATGGCTTTAATAATAGATAAAGCCCGCGCTACTTTAATTTTTGCTGGCGCATCTAGCTCGGTATTTTTATAAACTTTATCTAATAAGCCTTCTGTAACCAACGCTTCTTTTACCCAGCGCTTAGTCATTCTATAATTATTAGAAACCTTCGCTTCTTCACCTGTTTCAGGGTGAGTCATCATAACCGTGCGTAATTCAATTTTAGGGGCAGCCGTACGTCTTGATGATTTTGAGGTCGATTTATCCGCGTTGCTGTCTTTTTTTGTGGAAACAATTCTTTTCGGGGCAACGTGCTCAGCGACTGGCTTTGGCGCAACAACCGGTTTTTCCACTTCAGGCTTTACTTCAACAACTTCCGGTTCGCTAATTTCTTCAGCGATCACCTTGGGTGTAGTGGGTTCTTCTTTATGAGGCGGGATATCAACCAATGGTTTATAGGCCTTGTCCGCTGTAACTCTTACTTTCTTCGGCGTTTCTTCCTCGGAAGTCACCGTGTAAATAACATAGAAAGCATAGACGACCGTTAAAATAAACAGAGCATCTGACATAATTTCCCCTTCATAAAACTTTTATTATTATTGTGATAGCATGAAAATATTATGCTAATACATGGAAGTATAGGCTAAAGTGGCAAATTACACCAGAAACACCTGCTAATTCAAATGCTTCACTTTTTAAACATGGCGGTAACTTCTCATTATCCGCCGGCACAGAATAATACAAACCACGTCATCCTGCGTGCCTTTAGCAGGAATCTATATTTGTAACAATAGAGCCCCGATAAAGCTTGTGCCCACGCTTGACTGGGTAGACTTCGGGGATGACGTTTTTCCCTACAATAATGAGAAGTTACACACGGCGCGCGTAATTAGTTGTTTTTCAATAAAGTTCCAACACCTTGATCGGTGAATAGTTCTAATAATACCGCATGCTCAACGCGGCCATCAATAATATGCACATGATGTACACCACCCTCTAAAGCATCGGTTGCGCATCGTGTTTTAGGAATCATGCCACCCGAAATGGTGCCGTCAGTAATTAAGTTCTCAATATCGGTAGAACTTAAACCCGTTAATAACATCCCTTCTTTATCTAAAATACCGGGAATATTGGTTAATAGAATTAGCTTTTCAGAATTCAACACTTCAGCGAGCTTACCCGCAACTAAATCTGCATTGATATTATATGAACAGCCATCTTCACCGACACCAATCGGAGCGATAACAGGAATAAAGTCACTGTTACTCAGCATTTCAATCATAGACGGGTCTATGGATGTAATTTCACCTACATGACCAATATCCACAATTTCAGAGGCTTGAGTTTCTACATTAATTCGCGTCATTTCTATCTTGCGCGCATTAATAAAATTACCATCTTTACCTGTCAGCCCAACCGCTTTACCGCCAGCCATATTAATAAGGTTAACGATGTCTTTATTGACTTGCCCGCCTAAAACCATTTCCACCACATCCATGGTTTCACTGTCAGTCACGCGCATGCCGTTGATAAATTCAGTCTTAATATTCAGGCGTGATAATAGATCACCAATTTGCGGCCCGCCACCATGTACGACGACAGGGTTAATGCCAACCAGTTTCATTAAAACAATATCTCTAGCAAAGCAGGCTTTGAGGTTTTCATCAATCATGGCATTTCCGCCATATTTGATAACCACTGTTTTGCCTTTAAATTTTTGGATATAAGGTAAAGACTCAATAAGGATGTGAGCAATGTCTTTAGCGCTGGTATTTTTCATAGATAGAATTAATTAGTTGTAAATTGGGCTACTAGAATTAAATGGATTTTTAAGGAAATGCAGGGCTAGTGCCTACCTGTATGGCCAAAACCACCTTCGCCTCGTTCAGATTGATCAAATTCAGTTACTAGCTCAAAATCAGCCTGAACCACAGGGACAAAAACCATTTGTGCAATGCGTTCAGAAATGGCAATGGTAAAAGCGGTATCGCCTCTATTCCAGCAGGAAACGAAGACTTGTCCTTGGTAATCAGAATCAATCAGACCGACTAAATTACCTAAAACAATACCATGTTTATGCCCTAAGCCAGATCGCGGAAGTAACATCGCCGCTAGGCTGTTATCATTAATATGGATTGCAATTCCTGTGGGAATTAAAATCGTTTCGCCTGGTTTAATGGTAACGTCCTGCTCTAAACAAGCGCGTAAATCTATACCTGCTGAACCATCGGTGGCATAACTCGGCATAGGAATTTCATTGCCTAAGCGCGGGTCTAATATTTTAAGCTGAATTTTTTGCATTATATCTCTCGGAAATTAAAGTGAGCAATTGCAGTGCTAAGTCGGATTTATTACTCATGGGTAAGTGGCTAGAGCCCTCAGGCCAATACACGTGTAATGCATTATTGGCAGAATCAAACCCGCCTTCGGCTTGCCCGACCCAATTAGCTGCAATCATATCTAAATTTTTACGCACTAATTTATCTTGCGCATAGTGGTCTAAATTTTGTGTTTCTGCCGCAAAACCCACGGTAAACGGTTTATTAGCTAAAGCGGCAACGCTGGCAACAATATCCTGTGTTTTTTGCATGGCTAAGGTGCTTTCATCACCTTGTTTTTTAATCTTATCAGCCTGTACTGTACTCGGCGTGTAATCCGCGACAGCCGCTGCTGCAATCATCATATCTTGCTGTGGAATATGTGCCATCACTGCGGCATACATTTCAGCGGCGCTTTCTACATTAATACGTTGTACATTGTTCGGAGTAGCCAGCGCGACGGGGCCGCTAATTAAAATAACTTCAGCACCCATTTTTTGCGCCTGATCGGCCAATGCGTAACCCATTTTCCCCGAGCTGCGATTACTAATATAACGCACTGGATCTAAAGGTTCGCGCGTTGGGCCTGCGGTAATTAAGATTTTCTTATTCAGCAATAGTGGCGCAGGCGATGTAATGGCGCTAACAATGTCAGCGGCTTCGGTCATTCTTCCTAGGCCTACGTCACCACAAGCCTGAACACCTGATTCCGGGCCGATAAAATTCACCCCATGCTGCATTAATCGGGCAATATTTTCTTGCGTCACTGCTTTATGCCACATCGCTTGATTCATTGCGGGTGCAATATAAACGGGGCACTGCGCCGCTAAATATAACGTGCTTAATAAGTCATCTGCCAAGCCATGGCTAAATTTTGCAATACAATTAGCGGTTGCTGGTGCAACCAGCATAATATCGGCCCAGCGCGCTAAGTTAATATGCCCCATTGCATTTTCTTCATGAGCATCTAATAATTCAGTATGCACTTCATGCCCGGATAATGCCTGAAAAGTGAGAGGGGTAATGAATTCCTGAGCTGAAGCGGTCATTACTACACGTACATCATAGTGTTGCTGGCGTAATAAGCGAACTAATTCAGCCGCTTTATAGGCGGCAATGCCACCTGAAATGCCTAAAAGTACGTGTTTCAATGTCACTTTCCTCTTTTAAATAAAGCCGTTATTATGGCAAGACTTGAGCATTACTTCTAGGCTTTAATCAGCAGGTAAATAATGAGAATTAAAGATCAACCCACAGAAGAGCGACCGCGTGAGAAATTGATAGCACAAGGCGCAATGGTTTTAAGCGATGCAGAGCTGTTAGCGATTTTTTTACGTACTGGCACGCGAGGCTATTCGTCGATTGAATTAGCAGAGAATTTATTACTCGAATTTGGCTCACTACAAGCATTAATGCAAGCCGATCGCCTAAGTTTTACTCAAGCAAAAGGCTTGGGCGACGCCAAATATGCCCAATTACAAGCGGTACTAGAGATGGCGCGCAGGCACACCTTTGAGGTGTTAGATAGAGGCGGAGCATTAACCAGCCCAGAAGCAACACGTGCGTATTTAGTAGATAAGCTCAAGGCTTATGATCATGAAGTTTTTGCTTGTTTGTTTTTAGATAACCAACATCATATCTTGAAATTTGAAGAGCTATTTTCAGGCACGATTGATAGCGCCAGTGTGTACCCTAGAGAAGTGGTAAAAAAAGCCTTGGCGCATAATGCCGCCGCAGTCATCTTTGCTCATAATCATCCATCGGGTATCAACGAAGCAAGTCATGCGGATAAGGCGATTACACAGCGATTGAAAAGCGCACTGGAACTGATTGATATCCGCGTGCTAGATCATTTTATTATTGCTGATGGCAGACCGTTTTCATTTGCGGAGCATGGGTTGTTATAGCTTGTAAGGCAAGAGTAACAAAGAGGCAGTAATTTTAAAGGGTTGAGACATAGTTATAAAAACTAAGCGGCAGGGTATTTTTTATTTTACGTATAGCTAAGATCCATACGGTCTAAGCAATCATTCCCGATAAGATAATTCAGGAATGATTATTTCGCAGAGTCACAACGACTGCTTTCTATAGGTCGATTTTACACGATAGTTTTTTGATAAAACAGTTGCGTAGCTAATGCCCTCCATGTCTTACATCTGATTCTTCTTGCTCTCGTTTGGTCAGGGTGAATTTCTTTGGGTTATTTTTCATCTCTATGCCATCAAAACTGAGCATAATAAGTGTTTCATCATCTTTAATTTGTAGCTCTCTAATGCTTGCGCCTTTACGTGGAGTTAAAGTAACAAGTTTCGCATTTTTATCCCATTCATACTTACCCTTTTCATAGAACTCTCTAGTAGATTGCTGTGCTTTTTGGGTGACTAATAGATAATTGTTTTTATTTTTCAGCGATAGGGTTGTTGCAATCCCAGGGCATGCTTTACACGGAAGAGCGCCATAATACACTCCCCGAAATTGCTGGCTTTTATTGGTGTGATTATTTGATTCTGCGAAAGCAGGGTTCAAAATAATAGCGAGGAAACTGAAAGATGCTAGTGTTAGTTTTAAAAATAGTGTTAATGCATTCATATTGATTAATACTCGCAATTAAAAGGTAAAAGGACTGTTGAAACTGACTTGCTGGGTAGATGATAGAATCTACCATGTAGTATATTAACATCTAATGATGTTAGTGGTTATTGTCAATTATACCGGTCATTAAAGAGGATAATCAGACTGTAATTATATGGACTTTATTTTGCGTATGAATAATCATATTTTATTGGTTTCGGGGTAAACTGCTATAAAATTTCTAATCGGATAGAACCATGATAATAAAAAAAATAAGCGGTATCGTATTCTTTATTTCATTGCTGGGGGCAAATACGCTACAAGCTTCTCCTGCAAATACTCAGCAACTACAGGTGCAAACTAGTGAGTCAAAAAGAACGGGGGAAACAGCCTTATCCTATTTGGTCTCGTGGCGGAAAGGCGAATCGCGTATTTATAATGCGAATGGTTTAACCTTTATAAGTGGCACAGAAACAGATGAGCCAACCTCAAGTGTTGATGCGGCTTATAAATTAGAAAAAGCGTTGAATGGCGCGATTGATCATGATTCTCCGCATTTGCGGGGCGCTGTGGCAAAGGCGAATAAATCCACCTTAACAGTGAGTAATCGTGAGGGTTTTGATTTAACGCGCATTACCGTGCGTGATTATAGTAATCAAGCCTTAGAGTATTCTCTAGCAGGTAAGGGTTTCGATGCGGAGGGGGTTGATATTGCGCTTGATATCGTTTATTCGGCAGAAGTTGAGTATATGCGCGGCTTTTCTAAAGGCGTGAAAAAACAAGCGGCGGGTGGTTTTGTTAGTTTAACGGTGGATAGTAAAGCGCCGATAAAAATTGTTACCAATGGCAAAAGTACCGAGCAAATAGAAAAAGAGTTGGCGGCGGCTTTGGGTGCAAAAGCGCAGTTTTCAACATCACCTATTTATCTAAATTTTGAACAAATCCGTTCAAAGAATTATAAATCGTTTGATGGTGGGGAAACGCAGGTTTCAGGTTTAAAGGCGCGGCATATTACCATTGATGTGAGTGATGCTGGTTTAGGTGTACTAACAAAATTTGATTTTACTAAGGTGGAAAAACCGGTGGATATCGCCAATAATTTACCGTATTTAGTTGTTTTATTAATAGCTGTGTTTGGTTATTTATTTTTTACAGCACGTAAAAAGAAAACTTAGCTGATTGGCAGTAATTCACGAAAATCTAAGACGGCAGGAAACTCGGTAATTGTTCTTGCTTGTTTTTGTGAGTCGGGTTTATTTATAGCAATGAGCTGTTGAAGGCCAAAAGTTTGTGCGGCACGTAATACAGCAAGGCTGTCATCAATCATTAAAGTATCGGTATTATGCCAGTGCTTGTCTTGCTGAAATAAGTTCCAAAATTGTTGATTCTCTTTTGCAAAGCCGTAATGGTGCGAGCAAATAATGTCATCAAAAAAAGGGCGTAAACAGGTTTTTTCCATTTTCAATGACAAGCTATCGGGGTGGGCATTGGTCACTAAAAAGATTTGTTTATTAGATTGTTGCAGGGCGCTTAAAAATTCAGTGACATGCGGCAATACGCTAATGAGTTCTGATATTTCTGCTTTTAAGCCGGCAACATCTAAATCGAGTTGTTCACTCCAATAATCAAGGCAGTACCACTCCAGTCGCCCTTCCATGCTTTTAAATAAAGGCTGTAAAACTTGCTTGGATTGATTAAGTGATAAGCCGCGCAAAGAGGCGTAACGCTGTGGTACAAACTCTAGCCAAAAGTGATTATCAAAATTCAAATCTAATAATGTGCCATCCATATCCAATAAAACGGTATTAATTGTGTTCCAGTTGAGCATAAAATTGATTATAGTAAGAAGAAAATAATACAGATACCCTATCAAAATGTCAGATAAACCAGAAATATTTCATCGATCTATTGTGGCGCAATCGCGATTATTTAAAGTTGAAGCCTTAGATTTAAGGTTTAGCAATAATGAAACGCGGCAGTATGAGCGCTTAGTGCGTGATAATGGTAATCGTGGTGCGGTGTTGATTATTCCCTTATTAGATAAGGAAACGGTTTTATTAATTCGAGAATATTCCGCAGGCGTGGACCGCTATGAACTAGGGTTGCCGAAAGGCAAAGTGGATGAGGGTGAGAATTTTTTACAAGCGGCTAATCGAGAGTTAAAAGAAGAGGTCGGTTATGGCGCTAAAAAAATCCAGCAAATTAGTTCTTTTTCTTTAGCGCCTAGTTATATGCAGCATATGACGGAGATCATCTTGGCGGAAGATTTATACCCAGAACGTTTGCCCGGTGATGAGCCTGAGCCCCTAGAGGTTATCCCGTGGAAGCTAAATAATTTAGCGGAATTATTTGCCTCAGGCCAATGTACTGAGGCGCGAAGTATTGCTGCCTTATACATGGCGCGAGATTATTGTGCGCAATAATACAGAAAAATATAAGCTATATTTATGATTTATATAATAAATCTCGCTAAGTTTGAAAAACTAAGTTATTATAGAGGATGAATATTTGTTTTTTAAAATCAGGTAGCCACTATCTTGTGCCTACCACACGTAGGAACGCTTAATGACCTCAGAAGTATCATCACTTCCAACAAAATTTACCGACTTAAACCTTAGTGAGCCTATTTTAAAAGGTTTAGAAGAAGTTGGTTATGAAACTCCATCACCTATTCAGGCGCAAACAATCCCTCTCGTAATGGAAGGAAGAGATGTACTTGGGCAAGCGCAGACAGGGACTGGGAAAACAGCAGCATTCGCCTTACCTTTAATATCTAAAATTGATGTTAGCCAAAAAGATCCACAAGTTTTAGTTTTAGCTCCAACGCGTGAGTTAGCGATTCAAGTCGCTGAAGCATTTCAATCTTACGCAAAACATGTCAAAGGATTTCATGTTGCACCGATTTATGGTGGACAAGAATATAGTGGCCAATTACGCATGCTTAGACGTGGCGCACATGTTGTTGTGGGTACACCTGGGCGTGTTATGGATCATATCCGTAAAGGTAGCCTAAATCTTAAAGGCTTAAAAACATTAGTATTAGATGAAGCCGATGAAATGTTACGCATGGGCTTTATTGATGATGTGGAATGGGTACTAGAGCAGTTACCAGAACAGCGTCAAATTGCTTTGTTCTCAGCAACGATGCCAACACAAATTCGTCGTATCTCTAATAATTACTTAAAAAATCCTGAACATGTCACGATTAAAGTAAAAACGACAACGGCAGAAACTATTCGTCAGCGTTATTGGACGGTTAGTGGGCATCATAAATTGGATGCTTTAACGCGTATTTTAGAAGCAGAGACTTTTGATGGCGTTATTATTTTTGTACGTACAAAAAATGCAACGATAGAGCTAACAGAAAAATTAGAAGCGCGTGGTTATTCATCGGCTGCCATTAATGGTGATTTAGCGCAAAACCAGCGTGAAAAAACGATTAATCGTCTGAAAAAAGGTAGCTTAGATATTTTAGTTGCAACAGATGTTGCGGCACGTGGCTTAGATGTGCCTAGAATTAGTCATGTTATCAACTATGATATTCCTTACGATACTGAAGCGTATGTACATCGTATTGGACGTACAGGTCGTGCAGGCCGTTCAGGTGATGCGATTTTATTTGTTGCGCCACGTGAAAAACGTATGTTGTCAGCGATTGAGCGTGCAACAAATAAACGTATCGAATTATTAGAAATGCCTTCGACAGAAGCGATTAATGATAAACGTGTTGATCGTTTTAAACAGCAAATTACAGATACACTCGCAAAAGAGTCATTAGAGTTTTATAGCAATATTATTGAGCAATATGAGTCCGAGCACGATGTGCCTGCTCAAGAAATTGCTGCAGCTTTAGCGAAATTAGTACAAGGTGATGAGCCTTTATTATTAAAAAAAGCGCCTAAAGTAACTGAAAGTAATGAGCGTGGACGTGATCGTAAGCGCCGTGAAGAAAGCAAAAGAGGTGGGCCAGAGCCTGAAATGCAGCGTTACCGTATTGAAGTCGGTAAAGAGCATGGTGCTAAACCAGGTAATATCGTTGGCGCTATTGCTAATGAAGCGGGTCTAAATGGTAAAGAAATTGGCCAAATAGATATGCATGATGATTTTACCATGGTAGATTTACCTAAAGGTATGCCTAATGAAGTATTTAGTTCATTAAAAGCAACGCGTGTTGCAGGGCAAAAATTAGATATCTCAGTTGCTAAAGACGGTGAAGTACCGAGACAAGCTAGAGATTCTGCACCGCGTAGAAGAAGTAGTGGTGGTGGCGATAAAACAAATAAAAAGCCACGTAGAAACCCGCGTAAAAGTAAGCCATCGTAAGTAACTTACTTTTGTAGCTTAAAAGGCGCTTAGTTGATTATTCAGCTAAGCGCCTTTTTTTATGTCTGTTAGTTTGTGGATATAAACACGTATTTGATATTTGGTTTTCTAATTCATGCTGATTTTTGATAACTAGAAAATTCTGTTATAGCGAATATTAACTGAAGGCTACTGGTGCACCATCAGCAAGAATACTTAAATTACCTTGTTTAGAAAAGCTTAGCGCCAAATTAGAGTAGCTGTGGTTGTCGTTTAATAGGTGGCTATATTTAGCAATGATATTGTTCTTTGCGGATTGGGAGCTTGCATTGCTCATTTCCTCGCTAAAGGGAATGCGTTTTTGTATCTCAACATAATGGCTACTTAAAGCATTGATGGTACTTAATTCACGGCCAATACCTGCGTTCTCTTGTAGTGCTTGCTTTAGCTCACTGGTATAAGCGTAATCAGCAGGAAGTTGTATCCCTCCTGCGGCATCATAACTGATATTATTTGGTGCGGCGGGGATATTATAGTCACTCAGCATTTGTTTAAAGCGAGAAGATGCGTGAGCGGATAGGGCTTTGATGTTTTGTGCGGATGGCAAAAGCAGGGGTGGCAGTTCATTTATATTTAAGAAGCCAGCGGGTGAGCTTTCAGCAGAAAAATACTGATTAAGGTCAATGCCAATATTGCCTTTATCGGTACTAATCATTATTGCTTTGGGTGATTCATCTGCAGTTTGCGATTTAATTTGAGTATTTTGGGCGGCAGTATTTTTCCTTTGTGTGCTTGCCAGAATCGCGGAAAAATTTTGAGATTTAGCCTTATTTGCCGTTGTGGGTGGTGCGTTGTTATTCTCTAGTTGCTGTGTTGAGGCGGTGTGATGGGCTGAAAATGATGTATTAATCATGGGAGACTCCTTGTTAAAAATAACATTGTGTTATTTCTAAAGCAGTATTTATGCCTAAATAAGACCAAGCAATCAATATGACAAAGGAGATCGCTTACCTTGGGAGGCTTCAAGAGTGGTGTTTTATAGTAATTAAATACTCTTCTTGTGCCCAAACATGAGGTTTTAGCGTGAATGCATTCGTACTAAAAATAAGCTGATCAATTTTAAGATAGGCATAAACTATGTTATTTAAACCAATTGAAAGCTGTAAAATAAAGCTATTTTATAGTTAGGGTTAAGGTTTATGGCGCCTGAAGAGTTTCAATTTCAGTTACTACAGTGGTTTGATGAGTTTGGGCGAAAAGACTTGCCTTGGCAGCACCCTGCAAGTGCTTATCGGGTTTGGGTTTCTGAGGTTATGTTACAGCAAACTCAGGTTGTGACTGTTATTCCTTATTTTAATAAATTTATTCACGAATACCCGACTGTAACAGAGTTGGCGAATGCGCCACTGGATGATGTTCTCAGTTTATGGGCGGGCTTGGGGTATTATGCGCGCGCCAGGAATTTACATAAGTCAGCGCAATTAATTGCAGCTTCAGGCTTTCCTGATAACTTAGATGAGGTGGTTAATTTGCCTGGCGTGGGTCGCTCAACAGCGGGCGCTATCTTAAGTATTGCGTTTAATAAAAGCCATGCGATTTTAGATGGTAATGTGCGCCGTGTGTTGGCGCGCTTTCAAGCGATAGAGGGTTGGACAGGTGGGACGGCAGTTAATAAGCGCTTGTGGGAGCTTAGTGAAAAATACACGCCAAAGAGCCGAGTTGCTGATTATACGCAAGCGATCATGGATTTAGGCGCAACCTTATGTACGCGCTCGAAACCGCAGTGTAGTTTATGTCCTTTGCAAGATAACTGTTTAGCTTTGGCACAAAATAAGGTGAAAGAGCTACCGACACCAAAAGTTAGTAAAAAAATCCCGGTTAAACAAGCTGTTTTTTTGTTGCTGATAAATAAACAGCATGAGGTTTTATTAGAAAAAAGGCCACCTACAGGAATTTGGGGAGGCTTATGGAGTGTGCCTGAGCTTACTGAAAAACTAGAGCTGGAAGATTGGCTGGGTAGAAAAGGCTTCGCTGTGCAAGAAACAGCCGAGCTGAGTATTAGGCGGCATACTTTTTCTCATTATCATTTGGATTACTTACCGATATTACTAAAGGTGGATAGCCTTACAAATAATGTGATGGAAGCTGATTTGCGAATCTGGTATAAACATAAAGATAATAACAAAGTAGCGCTACCAGCGCCGATTAAACAATTATTTGATGAGCTTAAAGAGGAAGACAATGGCAAGATTAGTTAACTGTGTGAAATTAGGAACGGAAGAAGAAGGTCTCGAAAGTGCACCTTTCCCTGGCGCAAAAGGGCAGTATATATTTGAGAATGTATCTAACAAAGCATGGCAAGAGTGGTTAACGATGCAAACTATGTTAATTAATGAGAATCGCTTAGCGAGCTTTGAAGCCAAGGCAAAGGAGTTAGTTGAAGCAGAGAGAGAGAAGTTTTTATTTGGAACGGACTTTCAAATGCCAGAAGGCTATGTGCCGCAAAAATAGTGGAAGCTAATCCTACAGCGCTTAATTTAAAGCGCTGTAGAGTATGTTTTATCGCTTCATAGAATCAAAGAACTCAAGATTAGTCTTAAAGTCTTTTAGTTTTCCTAGAATAAATTCAGAGGCAGCCATTTCATCCATAGGCTGTAGAATCTTACGTAAAATCCATGTTTTTTGTAGCTCTTCAGGGCTGACTAAGTAATCTTCACGGCGAGTACCCGAGCGATTGATATGGATCGCAGGGTAAATACGTTTTTCTGCAATTTTACGCTCTAAGTGCAGCTCCATATTACCGGTTCCTTTGAACTCTTCATAAATCACTTCATCCATGCGTGACCCAGTATCGACAAGTGCGGTGGCTATAATTGTTAAACTACCGCCTTCTTCTATATTACGTGCTGCACCAAAGAAGCGTTTTGGTTTTTCTAGTGCATTAGCATCTACACCACCCGATAGAATTTTACCTGATGACGGAGCAACCATATTATAAGCTCTTGCTAAACGCGTTAAGGAGTCTAACAAAATAACTACGTCGTGTTTATGCTCAACTAGGCGGCGTGCTTTTTCGATAACCATTTCTGCAACTTGTACATGACGTGTTGCAGGTTCATCAAAGGTGCTAGAGATAACTTCACCGCGAATACAGCGTTCCATCTCTGTTACTTCTTCCGGACGTTCATCAATCAGCAATACGATCATGTAACATTCAGGGTTATTCTCGGAGATTGATTGTGCAAGACTTTGCAGAATCATGGTTTTACCGGCTTTAGGCGGAGAGACAATGAGTCCCCGTTGGCCTTTACCAATAGGTGAAATTAAATCAATCACTCGACCGGTTAAATCAGCGCTGGTGCCATCGCCACGTTCCATAATAAAACGTTTAGTAGGGAAGAGCGGTGTTAGGTTGGTGAAGAGAATTTTGTGTTTGGCATTTTCGGGTGCTTCAAAGTTGATTTTTTCAACTTTCAACATAGCAAAATAACGTTCGTTATCTTTAGGAGGTCTTATTTTTCCGCTGATAGTATCGCCAGTGCGTAAGCTAAAACGGCGAATCTGGCTGGGAGAAACATAAATGTCATCAGGGCCAGCTAAATAAGAACTGCCGGGCGTTCGTAGAAAGCCGAAGCCATCTTGTAGAATCTCGAGTACGCCATCACCGAAGATATCTTCGCCACTTTTCGCTTGTTTTTTTAAAATGGAAAAAATGACGTCTTGTTTTTTTGTGCGGGATACATTATCAATGTTAAGTGATTCTGCGAGGGCGATAATGTCAGTAATAGGTTTTAATTTTAATTCAGTAAGGTTCATACAAAGGTAAGGTCAAGAGAAGGTTCAGCCCCATTAAGTTGAATAACAACGTAGGCTAGAGAAGATGCGGTTATTTTGATTTTCATGAAGGCTCTAAAAGAGATTAGAACCAGATGCGAATTATACGCAAATAATCAGGAAGTAACAAATAAACTTTGTACTTCCTGATCTTATATCTTAGATATTGTCGTCAATAAATTGAGCAAGTTGCGATTTAGTCAAAGCGCCCACTTTTGTTGCTTCAACATCGCCGTCTTTAAAAATCATTAGCGTTGGGATACCGCGTACGCCGTAATGCGCTGGTGTTGCGGCATTGTCATCTATGTTTAATTTAGCAACGGTTATTTTGCCATCGTATTCTTTTGCAATTTCATCTAAAACTGGCGCAATCATTTTGCAAGGACCACACCATTCTGCCCAGTAATCCACAAGGACAGGTACACCTGCTTTTAAAACAAGTTCATCAAAGTTACTATCAGTTACATGAAGGACTGAGTCACTCACGCTATTCTCCAAATTAATTAACGAATGCCTAATATCGCTGGATAGCAAATTTTTGTCAATGTCTTTTGGAGATTACTTTTAGCTTATTCAACATTAACAGGGGCTTAATAGACTTAACTTGAGTGCAACTTAAAGTTTATTACTGTATTCTATACAGATGAAGAAAACACACTTAACAGAAACGCGCTTCATTAATTTGGAGCTCTCACGATCAATTTTACGTGGTTTAGATGATGCAGGCTTTGATCAATGCTCGCCTATCCAGGAGCAATCATTACCGATTGCATTAAGAGATAGGGACGTTGCGGGTCAAGCGCAAACAGGAACGGGTAAAACTGCCAGTTTTTTATTGGCGACTTTTCAACGCTTATTGAATGACACGAGTGAGCCGAAACAATATCCTAGAGCTTTGATTTTGGCACCTACGCGAGAGTTGGCTATTCAAATTCACAAGGATGCGCTCCTGTTAGGTAAACACCTTAATTTTAAGTTAGCTTTAATTTATGGTGGTACGGATTATCAAAAACAATTAAAAACGGTACAGTCTAATGTGGATATTATTATTGCCACACCTGGACGGATTATTGATTTTTATAAGCAAAAAGCGTTTTCTTTAGATAACATTCAAGTCATGGTGATGGATGAAGCCGACAGAATGTTTGATTTAGGCTTTATTAAAGATATACGTTTCTTACTTAATAGGATGCCTAGCCCTGAAAAGCGCTTAAATTTGTTATTTTCTGCAACCTTGTCATTTAAAGTGACAGAACTGGCTTATGAGCACATGCATCAGCCGGTGATGGTTAAAATTGAAAGTGAAGAAATGACATCTACTTCGATTAAGCAATTTGCATTTTGCCCCTCGAACGAGCAAAAAATTCCTTTATTATTAGGTTTAATAAAAGCACGTAAGCCAGTACGTAGTATTGTATTTATTAATACCAAACGTAGCGGCGAAAATCTCGCCGATTATTTGGCGGCTAATGGGCATAAAGTGGCTTTATTAAGTGGCGATGTTCCACAAGATAAGCGTGAGCGATTATTAGCCGATTTCCAAGAGAATAAAGTAACCATTATGATCGCGACAGATGTCGCTGCACGTGGCCTGCATATTCCTGATGTCTCTCATGTGTTTAATTTTGATTTGCCTCAAGATAGCGAAGATTATGTGCATAGAATAGGCCGAACTGCACGCTTTGGCGCAGAAGGTGAAGCGATTAGTTTTATTTGCGAAGAGTATGCTTACTCTATGCCTGATATAGAGCAATATATCGGTCAAAAAGTTCCCGTAGAAAAAATTACCGAAGACTTATTGCTTGAAATTATTAAGCCGGCCCCCCGTAAAGCAAAACCTAAATATCAAAAGCCTCGTAGCAGACCCGCACATAGCCCACGGAAATAAAATTTAAGTTTTATCTTCCAACTCCCAAGGAAAGCTTGGGAGTTATCTGCTAAATTAAGCATAAAAGACTATACCTTTTCCTTGTGCAGTATTATTATTGAACGTATCCTCTGTATACCGAGATACTTATGTTTTCTTTAGATAATATTCCTGACGCATTACGCGATTCAACTCAGATAGCACTACAAAAATTCACTGATGCACTACAGCGAACTAACTTAGACTTTCCTGATAATAAGCAAGTCATTAATTGCTTACCGAAAGTTTTTTGTTGCAGTGAATTTATTGCCTTACAAAGCGAACGTCAACCGCAATTACTCATTGGTCTTATTAATTCCGGAGATTTATTCAATGCAGACGTGCGCTCTGGCTATATAGAACAACTTAATAGCTATCAGTTTGATAATGAAGCCGCGCTAATGCAACAATTACGCTGGTTTCGTAATCAGCAAATGATACGGATTGCATGGCGTGATTTAACCGAGTGGTCTGATTTAGACGAAACATTATCCGACCTAACGGCATTGGCAGAAAGTTGTATACAGTTCACCTTAGATTATCTGTATAAACAAGCCTGTGAACGCAGAGGAACACCGGTATTAGATGATGGCTCTGAGCAAAATATGGTGATCTTAGGAATGGGTAAGCTAGGTGCTTGGGAGTTAAACTATTCATCAGATATCGATTTAATTTTTGCCTATCAGCAAGATGGTGTGCTCGCAGACCGTAAAGAAACTACTTATGGCGAGTTTTTTAGTCGAATTTGTCGACAACTGGTGAAAATTTTAGATGAGATTACTGCTGACGGTTTTGTCTTTAGAACGGATATACGCCTAAGGCCCTTTGGCGATAGCGGCCCTGTTATCATGACCTTTGATGGCTTAGAAAACTATTACCAAACACAAGCGCGTGAATGGGAGCGTTATGCGATGGTCAAAGTGCGTCCGGTTGCGGGTGATGCACACGGCGCAGAACAATTTATGAGCTTAATAAAGCCGTTTGTTTATCGACGTTACTTAGACTACGGTGCATTTGAAGAATTGCGTAGTTTAAAACAGCAAATTACCCAAGAGTTACAGCGTAAAGATCGCATGGACAATGTAAAGTTGGGTCCCGGCGGAATACGTGAAATTGAATTTATAGGGCAAGCCTTTCAATTAATTCGTGGCGGACAAGATATCGAGTTACAAGAGCGCCGTATTCAGTCTATTTTGCAGTTATTAGGCGAAAAAGAATTATTAGTAAAAGAAGATGCCGATCAATTATTGCTGTCATACCAGTATTTGCGTCGTGTAGAAAACCATATTCAAGAATACCAAGATCGCCAAGCGCATGACTTACCTAAAACAGAGCAAGAGCAATTAATTTTAGCTTACTCTATGGGCTATCCCGACTGGCCAAGCTTTAAAACTGCTTTAGACCATGTGCGAGAGCAAGTGCACACTGTGTTTATACAAGTGTTTTCTATTGAAGAAGAGGCCGAGCAGCCCAGCATTAGTGCGCAAATTTGGATAGGGCAAGCACATGAAGAAATTCGCTTAAATCAACTGCATGAACTAGGTTATAAGCAAATAGAAGAAACCCTGACACTTATCGATCAGTTTAAAAATGCTCCCAGCATTAAGCGCTTAACTAATAAAGGGCTAAGTACACTTAATAAGTTAATGCCTAAAATTATTGAGCGTGTTGCAAAGCAAAACAATGCATACGTTACGCTGCAACGACTCTGTCAATTATTTGAGGCGTTAGCGGGACGGAATGTTTATTTATCTTTATTGGCAGAAAATGAGGGTGGTTTACAACAGCTAATTACTTTGAGCTCTGCGAGCCCATGGATCAGTGATTATTTAGGCCAATTTCCCTCATTATTTGATGAGTTATTGGATACTAGGTCACTGTATGAGCCGTTAGAGAAATCAGCCCTACAAAGTGAGCTTAATAGTCTTCTGCAAGCGATAGACCCTGATGATATAGAGCAGATCATGTTTGCTTTACGCAAGTTTAAGCAAATTAATGTATTACGTATAGCTGCTGCCGATATTATGGGTGCTGTGCCGTTAATGATTGTGAGTGATTATTTAAGTTATATTGCTGAAGTCATTTTGGAAAAATCAACGGCTATTGCATGGGATATTGTCGCTAAAAAGCATGGAACACCACCGGATACTAGCAGTGAAAAGAGCTATTTTGGGGTTTTAGGTTTTGGTAAATTAGGTGGCTTAGAACTAAGCTATAGTTCCGATTTAGATCTGATTTTTATTTGTAATTATCCGGAAGGCAATGCGCTGACTGATGGGCGTAAGCAAGTCACCAGTATGCAGTTTTATGCCAGCTTAGGGCAACGAATCCGCAGCTTGCTGAATACTCAGATGTTATCCGGTATGCTTTATGAAGTCGATATGCGCCTACGTCCACGTGGCGAGGCAGGCTTGTTAGTGACGCCTTTGAGTGGCTATGAAGACTATTTAAGCAATGAAGCATGGACATGGGAGCATCAAGCCTTAGTGCGAGCGCGTTTTATTACGGGTGATAGTCAAACGCAAAGTACCTATGAGGCTATTCGCCAGAAAATCTTGTCCTTAGTTAGGAATTCAGCGGATTTAAAAATAGAAGTCAGGGAAATGCGTGAAAAAATGCGCGAAAACCTAGATAAAAGTACGGCAGAGTTGTTTAGTTTAAAACAAGGGCGTGGCGGAATTACCGATGTTGAGTTTATGGTGCAATATTTTGTTTTATCCTTAGCGGAACAGCATAAAGTATTAACCGAAGTGACTGATAATATAAGCTTATTAGCTACTCTAGCGGAACTTAATATACTCACTCAAGATCAAGCTTCTACCTTAGAGTCGGCTTATTGTTTATTTCGTGACCGAGGGCATAAAGAAGCCTTACAAGGAAATAAGGCTATGATTCCTCAGAATGAACTATTGGAAAGCCGTGCTGCGGTTGCGGAGCTTTGGAGTTTATTTATGTGTTAGCGACTATTTTGGTTCGTTAATGCTGAGAGCGAAGTAGCCTTATGATATAGCATATAAATGCTGCGCCCGCCTTGTAAAGTCAGGCGGGGTGAAAATGATGTGTGACTTAGAGGCTATATTGAATTTATGTTACGAAATCAGACTGTGGCAAGCCTAAATGAAAGCCTTGTGCATAATCAATGCCTAGTTCTTGTAGTTTTTGCATGACCGTTTCGGATTCTACAAATTCAGCTAAGGTTTTCATGCCTAACTCTTGGCAAAGTTGATTTAAGGTATTAACCAGTGCATGGTCAACTTTAGACGTGAGAATATTAGTAATAAATGCGCCATCAATTTTTACATATTCAAAATGTAATTCGCGTAAATAGTGGAAGGAGTTATAGCCACTGCCAAAATCATCTAAAGCAAAGGCAAAGCCCTTTTCTCTTAATTGATTTAGAAATTGGCGCATATTCGCCATGTCGCTAATTGCTTCACGCTCGGTGACTTCAAAGACAATCCTATTCGGTTCTATTGCATATTCTATGCAGAGATCGGCAGCATATTTTAAAATACCGCGATGCTGTATTTCTTGAGGGGTTAAATTAACAAATACCAAAGGAACCGTGCCTGTTTCTTGCTTTTTTTGCGCCATAAATTGCGTGACTTTGCGGAGCATAATATGATCTAGAGCTAAGCTAATACCATATTTATCTGCCGCTTCAATAAAAATGCCCGCAGAAATAATTTCACCCTTTTCAGTTTCTAATCGTGCCAAGGCTTCGTAAGAATAGATTTCACCTGTTTTACAATCAATGATCGGCTGAAAATAAGGCACGATACGTTGTTCTTGTAATGCTTTTTGTAAAACATCAGATAATCCGTGCATTTTTCTAGATTGCGCAACACTTTTCTCGACAGAGTCGAGTGTGCAAACAAAATCTCTACCCGAGTCTTTAGCTTTATAAAGTGCTAAATCTGCGCCTGCAACTAAATCATTGATGCTATCAGCGTCGTTCGGATAGCTAGCAACTCCAACTGAGATACTGACATGGACCGAGGTGTTTTCTGCACTTAAGATAGAAAAGTCATAGGATTTGACTGCAGCACGTAATGATTCAGCCACAATTGTAGCTTTCTCTGCCGTTGTTTCTGCAAGAATAACGGTGAATTCATCACCGCCAATTCTTGCGAGTATATCCCCTTTACGTAAGCCTTTTTGTAGTACTTGTGATAAGTGTACTAATACTTGATCTCCGACCATATGGCCGTGGCCATCATTCACCAGTTTAAAGTTATCTAAATCAATAGATAATAAACTAAAGTCATGCCGGTGACGTGCAGAACGGTCGAGTTCATATTCAAGAATTTCATTAAAGTAGCGACGATTATGTAAGCCTGTGAGTGGGTCATGTTCGGCATAATAAGCAAGCTCATTTAATGAGCGGCTTAATGATTTGCTCGAGCCAACCACCATTACCATCACAGAAAGCAAAGAACGGACGATGCTTTGCTCTTGTAAACTAAGCGAATAGCCAGAGGCATATCCCACGCCTAAAATGCCACCAACACCGGCATTATCCCCTGGAACTGTGACGGTAATGACTTCTAACTCATCTACTTGCCGCTGTTTATCTATGCCAAGTATTTGAAATTCTTCTATATCTAATGCCGCATTTTTCGGGGAATCTAAGCCTTTAATTAAATCATCAGCAAGGCGTTTACGTGCGATAAGCTTAGTTTCTTCGGAATATTCACCTAAATAGTAAAGGTAAACCTTGATGCCATTTTCATCACTAAAAGCGATGGTAAAAAAGTTAAACGGAAAAAATCCATGAAACTCACGCAAAATATCTTGTACGAATTCTTTCCATTGAGTGACTTTTTCATGCGATAAAATAATACTTTCTAATACACTGGATTGGCGCTCAAATAAACTTTTATCCAATAGTGTTAAGGATAGGCGTTCGACTAAATCATGTACATCTATTATTAAAGATTCTATACGTTGGCAGTTAGTATTCCAGTCAGTTGAGTGCTCATTTTCTAGTAAGTGTAATGTTTTGCTAATAATGGAGCAACGCTTAGCGCAACTTTGTAATAAGTCATTATTTGATTCAGTATCTAGTGAGGGTGTGAGTTTTTTTTCTAATAAATCGAGTTCAGAAATAGCTTGCGCCATAACCCCTTTATTAAATAATTGACTGCGAACTTGTGATTCTAATAAGTGCGTCAGGTCCTTAATTATGTGGGTATAGAATGATTTTAGTTGTGACGGCTGAGAATGAAAATTAGTCATTTTCTTGCACATCTAATAAATCAGCACCGCAAGGGAGATCATAAAGCCAATTTAAAAAATCTTCTTTGGCCTGACCTCTATAGAGGGGGCCGTGCTGAGGGGCAATAATATCAATATCAAGTTTGCGCACTTGTTGCACCCAATAGCGTAAAGCACGATTGGATGCCATATAGCGTTTATGAAATCCAGCCGTATGCGGCAAATGCGCGTTAAAATCTTCTATAAACACTTCGCAGTTGTCCGGTGGTACTTCTGAAGCGCCAACGTCACCACTAAATAAAATTTTAGAGATGGGGTCATACACGTTAATTTGGCCGGGGGAATGTAAAAAATGCGCAGGAACAAATTGTAATTCAAGCCCTGAATCTAGCGTCAATGTTTCGCCATCATCATGAATACCAATAAAACGCTGCATTCCGGTAATACCATAATGGGGTAAAAAGCGCTGCCAAATACGCGAGACATAAACTCGGGCAGAAGTGAGGCGTAACCAAGTGGTTAGTCCTCCGACGATATCCGGATCTTGATGAGATAGGACTATCGCCTCAATATCTTCGGGTTGAACATATTGTAGAAGCTCATTTAATACTTGCGGCATCACACCAAAACCACCAGGGTCTAGTAGTACGCCTTTGCCTTTATGCATAATTAAAAACTGGTTAGAAGGAATACCATCCTCTTCGCCCGGCTCGCTTTCATTTAATAGTATAAAGCGGTGTTCCTCGCCATTATATAAAGCTATGTTTTTACGCATATGATTGTCGATTTTTTGATAAAAGTTAATGGTATCATTATATTTTATTAATTTTTTATTAAAATACTTAATTTACTTAAAGTAATGATTAATTTGAGGTGCAGGTCTTTGTTCGATAGGGTAAACTCAATATTAGTCTAAATAATTAAATAGAGTAATGGATAAATAAGTGATTATTATTTTTGAAAAAATCTCCCCTAAAACGAAGGTAGATGATATTCGAGATTTTATTGCGCCTGTATTAAAAGGGCATATTTTTCAAAAATCAGGGCGTATTGGTTATATAAAAATAGAGATTTTAAAAGATAGTATGAGCGGAAAGGTTGATTATTATGCGCTCGTTTTAGTCAATTCAGATTCGGTTGCTCAGAGAATAATAAAAAGGAAAAATAAGCGCCCTTTAGTTGGAAGAAGAGTAAAAGTTAGGCAATTTTTTGTACGTTCTTGGCGTAATGATCCTAGAAATAAGGGCGGGCAAAAAAGTGAAGGGATTGTCGATATGCGAGAGAGTGATCGACGAGTAGCAGCCTTAGAGGAAGTAGACGTTCGAACTCAGCAAGTTACATTTACTAGTGATAAGGTTTTTAACAGAAAGTTATAATTTTTTGATTTTAATATTGTTCAAATAAGCGGCTTAGTCGAGCAGATTCTTGCTGGGGGCACGTACAAAAAATCGAGAAAAAAGTAAGCCTATTTCAAATAACAGCCAAATCGGTAGCGCTAATAAAGTCTGCGAGATGGCATCCGGTGGGGTTAAGAACATACCAATCACAAAGGCACCGACAATAATATAAGGCCGTTTCTCGGCGAGCTGTGCGGGTGTAAAAGCACCAACCCATACCAATACAATGGTGAAAATAGGCACTTCAAATGCCGCGCCAAAAGCAAAAAATAAGGTGAGGATGAAATCTAAATATTTAGCAATATCGGTCATCATAGTCACGCCTTCAGGTGCAGCAGTGGTTAAAAAACCAAATACTAAGGGCAGTACAACAAAATAAGCGAAAGCAATTCCGAGAAAAAATAGTAGGGTACTGGATATTAATAAAGGCACTATCATACGCTTTTCATGGGTATATAAACCCGGCGCAACAAAAGACCAAAACTGATAAAGAATAACCGGAACAGAAAGCAGTATAGAGGCAACTAGAACCAGCTTGAAGGGTGTTAAGAAGGGGGAAACCACATCAATAGCAATCATTGTGCTATCTTGCGGTAAAAACTGTTGTAAGGGTTGAGAGAGGAAGTGATAAATTTCATTAGCGAAAGGGGTCATTGCTAAAAAAATAACTAAAACACAAACAACAATACGCAATAGCCGGTTGCGTAGCTCGATAAGGTGTGAAATTAGAGGTTGTTCTTGTTCGTCATTTTCCATTATCAGTCTGTTTGTCGTCAGTGCTGTTTTGCTTATTTAAAAATTGCTCGGCGCGCTCATTGAGCTCTAAGTCTTTACTCATCGCATTCATTTTATCTTGCTGCTCTTTGATGAGTTGACGTAATTCTTCTTCTTTAAATTCTTCTTGAAGCTCGTCTTTAACAGAAGCAACCACTTGCTGCGTTTTCCCTAACCAAAAACCGACAATACGCGCGACTTTAGGTAGTTTTTCGGGGCCTATGACCAATAAACTCACTAAGCCTATTAGACAAAGCTCCCAAAAACCAACATCAAACATAATTAAGCATTATCTTTATGTTTATTTTTTTCAGTGACTTCACCTTCGATGATATCGCTGTCTTTTTCGCTTAATGCCGTGTCAGATTCACCCTCTTTCATTGCAGAGCGAAAGCCTTTAATCGCACCCCCTAAATCACCACCAATATTGCGTAAGCGTTTAGTTCCAAATAAGACCAGTACAATCACTAATACGATCACTAACTGAGTAATGCTTATGCCCATAATAGATTCCTATGTTATTTAGTACGCTGTGCTTTTTCTTCAAGGCCAGATAAGCCAAAGCGTCGTTGTAATTCTTGTAATACATCATCAGGGTGCAAGCCTTGGTCAGCCAATAGCACCATGGAATGAAACCAAAGGTCGGCCATTTCATAGATGATTTGTTCTTTATCGCCACCTTTTGCAGCAATCACGGTTTCCGTCGCTTCTTCACCGATTTTTTTAAGAATAGTATCTAAGCCTTTGGCATAAAGGCTGGCGACATAAGATGAATCAGCAGATTCTTGTTTACGTTGCTCTAATACTTCTGCAAGCTGGGTTAATACTTCACTCATGGTTTTTCCTATGGGTTTATTTGCTATACATTTCAGCAGGGTCTTTTAGTACGGCTGAATTTTCAACCCACTCATGATTTTCTAAGGTACGGTAAAAACAGCTTTCGCGCCCTGTATGACAAGCAATTCCACCTTGTTGTTCAACTTCTAATAAAATCACATCTTCATCGCAATCGACTGAGATTTTGATGATTTTTTGTTGGTTGCCCGATTCTTCACCTTTGCGCCATAAGCGTTGGCGTGAGCGTGACCAGTACACGGCATAACCGGATTCTTGCGTTAACGCCAAAGATTCACGGTTCATCCATGCAAACATAACCACTTTACCTGCGCTAGTTTGCGCAATGACCGGGACCAGACCTTCTTCTGTCCAGCGTATTTCATCTAACCATGCGCTAGTCATTATAGGCGAACCTCAATACCACGTGCGTGCATATGCTCTTTTGCTTCATGTACTGTGTATTCTGCAAAATGAAAAATACTCGCGGCTAAAACAGCATCGGCTTTACCTTGTAAAATGCCTTCAGCAAGGTGATCTAAATTACCTACGCCACCCGAAGCAATGACAGGCACAATAACGGCTTCACTCACCGCTTTAGTTAAAGCAAGATCAAAGCCCACTTTGGTACCATCTTGATCCATGCTGGTTAGCAAAATCTCACCGGCGCCATAATCGACCATTTTGATTGCCCATTCTACGGCATCAATTCCTGTGCTTTTACGGCCACCGTGGGTGAAAATTTCCCAGCGATTTGTTTCGCCTTCTGCACTGACTTTTTTAGCATCAATGGCAACAACAATACATTGTGAGCCAAACTTAGCCGCGGCTTCTTTAACGAACTCAGGGTTCGTAATAGCCGCGCTATTAATGCCGACTTTATCTGCGCCAGCATTTAACATACGGCGTATATCTTCAACGGTACGAATACCGCCGCCGACCGTTAAAGGAATGAACACTTCACTGGCAACTTGTTCTACCACATGCACCATGGTTTCACGGTTATCATGGGTTGCACCAATATCTAAAAAGGTGATTTCATCTGCGCCTTCGCGGTCGTATCGGCGTGCGACTTCAACAGGGTCGCCGGCATCACGAATATCAACAAATTTAACGCCTTTAACGACACGGCCATCCGCGACATCAAGGCAAGGAATAATGCGTTTAGCTAAGCTCATGAGGCAAATGTTTGTGCGACTTTTTCTGCTGCTTCAAAATCTAAAGTCCCTTCATAAATAGCGCGGCCTGTAATAGCGCCCATAATGCCATCAGTAGCAACAGCACCTAAGCCTGTAATATCATCCATATTAGTGATACCACCTGATGCAATCACGGGGATGCTAATCGCACGGGCTAAGCGCGCGGTTGCTTCAACATTCACGCCTTGCATCATGCCGTCACGTGCAATGTCTGTGTAGATAATAGAAACAACGCCATGCGCTTCAAAGGCTTTTGCTAGGTCGGTGACATCATGGTCAGACACGGTTGCCCAGCCATCAATAGCAACTTTGCCATCTTTAGCATCTAGGCCAACAATCACATGGCCAGCGAATTTTTGTGCCATTTCACGTACAAAATCAGGATCGCTGACCGCTTTACTGCCAATAATGACATATTGTACACCGGCATCTAAATACGCTTGAATCGTTGCTTCATCACGAATTCCACCACCAATCTGTACAGGAACATCCGGGTAAGCTTTGGCAATTTGATTGATGATATCAGCATTTTTAGGTTTTCCAGCAAAAGCACCATCTAAATCAACTAAGTGTATACGTCTTGCGCCTGCTTTAACCCAACGGCCTGCAACTTCAACAGGGTTATCAGAAAAAACCGTGTTATCGTCCATTCGTCCTTGACGTAAACGTACACATTTACCGTCTTTTAAGTCAATGGCAGGAATTAATAGCATAGTGGAGCCTCTGTAAATTTTTTAGTAAGTTAATTGTTTGGTTTTGCTTAAAGTGCAAATTCTATTTTTTCTTGAGCGATATGAAGCTCAAAATCTAAATCAGGGTAACGTTTTAATAAATCAGCATAGATTATATCAAGGTCTGCATCTGTTCTGGTCGGTTCATGATGGGTTAAGAATAAGCGCTTAACGTTTGCTTTTTTAGCGAGTTCAATTGCAGCATCATAAGAACCATGTCCCCAGTTTTTCTTGTTATTATACTCTTCGGCAGTAAAAGAGCTGTCCATAATAAGCGCATCAACACCCTGAATAACCTCGATTAAGCTATTAACAGCAGCATCAATCATTTGCTGAAATTCTACAAATTCAGTATCTTCAGGTTCATAAATGTTGAACTGTTGCTCGTAATCACCGGTAAAAAAAAGTGATTTTCCATCGCAATTTATACGATAGCCAAAATTAACTACCGGGTGATTTAAAAGTACGGGAGTCACGGTTGCGTCAGCAATGCTAAAGGGTACAGAAGGTTGTACATTTTTATAGCTAACCTTCGCTTTAAGCTCATTTTCTTTAATGGGGAAGTAAGCTTGCTGTAATTGAACTTGTAAAGCACGCTCAATTCCCATGCCCGTGACGACATCTTGGCCGCCATAGATAATAAATTCATTGCCGGGAATATAAATAGGCGTGCAAAAGGGCAGTCCTTGAATATGGTCCCAATGGGTATGGCTGATAAGAATGTGTGCTTTGACAGGCATTTGCTGCAATAATTCTTGCGCCAAAGCATGAATACCGGTTCCCGCATCTAAAATAATGATGTTATCGTCATCAGATATAATTTCGATGCAGGTAGTATTACCGCCATATTTTAGTGTGTTTTCACCGGGCGTTGGAATTGAGCCGCGTGTCCCCCAAAACTTGAATTTCATTTTTTATTTAAAGCCCAATAAATTGATGTACGGTTGCTTTAACAGTGGAGAGATCACCGATCTCTTCAATCAGCTCATCTAATGAAGCATTAAAAACCTGTGCTTGTTCGGCAGACAAAGACTCAATAACAGGGTTGCCCGAATTACCCAGTTCACCTTGTTTGGCAATTTGGTTGGCAGTAAAAATACAGCTGCTCAATAAATCCGAAGGTGACTCTTGATGGTGTAATTTAATCGATTCGGCAATATTCTCAGATAAGCCCCATTTTAATGCCAAGATATGGCTAACATGAGCGTGATCGATACCGATATGTTTTAATTCAGCAAGGTGTAAGCTGGTGTTGTTAGTATTGCTTTCTTGGAGTGCTTGTTTAAATAGTTCTGGTTTAAATTCTGCGAAGACGATCTTACCAAAATCATGCAATAATCCCGCGATAAAGTAATCACTACTTTCTAATAAAGAGATACCTTGGCGTTCCGCTAATAGCTTGCATAAAACGGCAACAGAAAACGAGTGCTCTAAAAACAAATCACTATCAAATTCAGCGTCTTTATAGGGTTTTAATACACCGATTACGGCAATACTAATCGCCAGATTTTTAATGGTATTTAAACCAATAATGACTAAAGCGCGATGAATTGAGGTAATTTTTGCAGGCAAGCTATAGAAAGCGGAGTTCATCACCTGTAATATTTTCCCTGTCATCACCGGGTCGCCTTCTATCACTGCAATAATATCTTTTGCAGAGGAGTCCATGCTAGACGTTAGCTCTATGATTTTATGCACGCTTCTGGGGAAGGCGGGCATTTTGTCAACGTAATCTAATATTTCTTGTTCCGATACGTGGCTCATAGTTTTTATGCAATCATTGTGTGAAGGTAGGATTAATGTGCTTCATCCCAATTAGTGCCGACACCAATATCCACAATTAAAGGGATATTCAGTTCAATGGCTTGACACATTATGTCTCTAATTTTAGCACTGTATTCTGTAACTTTTGAATTTTCTACTTCAAAAACTAATTCATCGTGGACTTGCATAATCATTTTTGCCGCTGGCTTTTCTGATTCCAACCATGCGTCGGTTGCGATCATTGCGCGTTTGATAATATCTGCCGCTGTGCCTTGCATGGGCGCATTAATAGCGGTTCTTTCGGCATATTGCCTGCGCTGTGCATTTTTTGCGTTAATTTCAGGTAAATACAGGCGGCGACCTAATAAGGTTTCTACATACCCTTGCTCTTTAGCTAGCTCGCGCGTTTCTTCCATATAACGTGCAACACCGGGGTAGCGCGTAAAATAAAGATCTATATACTCTTGGGCTTGGTTACGACCTATGCCGAGCTGCTTGGCTAAACCAAAGGCTGACATGCCATAAATTAAACCAAAATTAATCGCTTTTGCTGAACGGCGTAAATCCACAGTCACTTGATCAAGTGAGACAGAAAACACTTCTGCCGCCGTTGCTTTATGAATATCCTCGCCTTTGGAAAATGCGCTAAGTAAGCCTTCATCGGCAGATAAATGGGCCATAATGCGTAATTCAATTTGCGAATAATCGGCGGCAACGATGCTATAGCCTTCAGGGGCTATAAACGCTTGGCGAATTTTGCGCCCGGCCTCACTACGAACAGGAATATTCTGTAAATTAGGGTTAGATGACGATAAACGCCCCGTTGCGGTAACCGCTTGATGGTATGACGTATGCACGCGCCCGGTTTTGGGGCTAATTTGTAACGGCAGTTTGTCGGTATAGGTTGATTTCAACTTGCTCATGCTGCGATGTTTTAAAATCAAGGCGGGCAAAGGATAGTCCTCCGCTAATTCTTGTAAAACCGATTCAGCCGTAGATGGCTGGCCTTTCGGCGTTTTTTTCAAAACCGGCAAATTTAGCTGATCAAATAAAATGCCTTGAATTTGTTTAGGCGAGGCAATATTAAAATTTTGTCCTGCTAAAGCATGCGCTTCTTGCTCTATGCCCATAATATGATTCGCTAACTCCATACTTTGTTGCGCTAACATATCACTATCGATTAAAACGCCGTTACGCTCTATGCGCGATAACACACTTAACATAGGCAATTCGAGTTGCTGATATAAATCCACTAAACGCGGAAACTGACTTAATTGGCTAGACAGTGTTTGGTGTAGTGCCAATGTAATATCGGCATCTTCCGCCGCATAAGGCGCAGCCTGTTCGATAGGCACTTCAGCAAAGCCAATTTGTTTTGCGCCTTTACCAGCAACATCTTCATAATGAATGGTTTCACGGTGCAGGTACTCTTTCGCTAAATCATCCATATTATGTTTGGTGCGCGTGCTATCTAAAACATAAGATTCCAGCATGGTGTCATGTGCAACACCTTGTAATTTTATGTCATAATTCGCTAAAACATTCGCGTCGTATTTTAGATTTTGTCCTAATTTTGCTTGTTTGGGGTTTTCCAATAAAGGTTTTAAGGCTTGTAAAATATCTGTGCGCGAAAGTTGCTCGGGTGCTTCGGGGTAATCATGCGCTAAAGGCACATAAGCGGCTTCGCCGGCAGTCACAGCAAAAGAAACGCCGACAATTTCTGCTTCGTTATAATCGAGGCTGGTGGTTTCGGTATCAAAGGCAAACAGGCTTGAGTTCTTAAGCTTGGCTAGCCATTGATTAAAATGCTCAAGCGTTAAAATCGTTTCGTAATGTGACTTCAGCGGGGCGGTAGGAATTTCTGCAGCAACCGCTTCAATAGGCGGCGTGGTTTTTGTAACGGCAGGCGCGCCATTATCAATGTCATTACGCAACATTTTTGACCAGGTAGAAAACCCCAGATCGCTGACTTGTTGAAATAGCTGTTCTTTATCCACTTGGACGCAGCGTAAATCATCAGCGCCATAAGATAAATCTAAGTCTAATTTAATCGTGGTTAATTGCTTAGATAGCGGCAGCATATCCAAGCTGGCGCGTAAGTTTTCACCGACTTTACCTTTAATCTCATCAGCATGGTCAATGAGGTTTTCTAGTGTTTGATACAACCCTAACCATTTAGCTGCTGTTTTAGGGCCAACTTTAGGCACACCTGGAATATTATCTGCGCTATCACCCATTAGCGCTAAGTAATCAATGATTTGCTCTGGGTGAACACCAAACTTATCAAACACACCTTGTACGTCAGTGGTGGTATTAGACATGGTGTTTTCTAAAGTGACCTGCTCGGTGACGAGCTGAGCCATGTCCTTATCGCCCGTAGAAATCACCACATTAAAGCCTGCATCTACGCCAACTTGAGCTAAAACGCCTAAAACATCATCCGCTTCGACGCCTGATTCCATAATTAAAGGAAAGCCCATGGCGCGGATTAAATCATGTAAGGGCGCAATTTGTACGCGCAAATCATCCGCCATCGGGGGACGATGTGCTTTATATTCGCTATACAATTCGTTTCTAAAGGTACCGCCGGGTGCATCAAAAACAACCGTAATATAATCGGTTTGATGGTCTTTAACTAAACGACGCAACATATTTGCCACACCAAAAATGGCATTAGTCGGCATACCCTCGGCATTGCTTAAAGGAGGAACGGCATGATACGCACGAAATAAAAAAGACGAACCATCGATCAGAAGTAGTTTTTTTTGCATAGGGGATTGTTTAATTGATGGCTGCTGTGCTGCTATTAGTGGTTGTTTTATTGTCTTGTGATAATAGTGTGCCGCCGACGATAAAGGCCATAATAACAATAAAAATAATAGAGGATGTGTATCGTACTTGTCGGCTGGTTTTATAAGCGCTCATTGCTACCCTTTTCACTTTAAAAATAATAAAGGAGATTATCCCATGAATTAGCTTGATTGAATGAGCTGCTTTGTCAAATTTCTCTAAAGGTTATGATAACGGTTTAAATCAAATAAGCCTGCTTCAATACCGCGTTGTTTTTTATGTTGTGCATTAAACCAGTCAACATGTTGCCAGATATCAGGATTGGTGCGCCGAATACTAAATTTTTTGTAAAAGGCATCTTGAGTTTTAGGTGTTTGTGCGTGTTTAAGAGTATTAATAAATTCAGTTAATTGGGCTTGTGGTACATTAAAAAACACATTCGGATAGCTACCTAAAAAGCCAGGAACAACGGTGAGCGTATCCAGCTCTTTTTCTCTCGTTCCCAATAATATTTCACCCGTTAAGAAAGCAATGTTAGATCGAGCTTTATTGCGGATTAAAGTATAGACAAGGTCAGGCTTGTTTTCTGCTCCTCTAATTCGAATAAAAGAGACTTCTGGTAATACTCCTATTTCACTACCTTTTAGCTGTTGTAATTGTTTAACGGCCTTATTGAGGGCGGTATTATCGGTGGAAATACAGGCTTCTAATTCGCAGCCTAAGTGAGCTGTGCTTCCTTGACTGATGCGTTGTTTTAATCGCGAGAAAAACTCTGCTTTATAATCATCGGTTTGGTATTTAACGCCCGTTTCATAGCCGTCACTGTAATAAGGGGTATTAATGTAGTTAGCAACTTTACCGCTAAGCCCTTTATACCAACTGGCATGCATTGCTTTTCGTGCTTCTGCAGGCATGAAGCGTAGCAAATTATTTTCGCCGTCTATGCGTAAATAATCCATGTAGGAGCGTGAAGCTAATTGTTGGTTAATTGCGCTATAAACATCAAATCCCGCCACTAATAAATAATGGATACGTTCAAAAAGTGGATAATCAACTAACCAACCAGTTAAGGGCGTTTCTCCTACAAAGCCTTTAACAACAGTGGCGCTATCAAAGTGTCTGAAAACGGTTAGTGCTGCATTTTTGTTGCTGCCATCGCCATCCCAAATATCTTCTATTTGGAAACCACCGTATTGCATAATTAATTGGTTGGCGAAATGATCTTTATGTTTTAGGTAATGTTCAGCTTGCTCATCGTATTTTTGATAAGCAAATAAACTTAGCTCATCGCCTAATGCGCCAGGCAGGTTTAAATTGTCATGCTGTTGCAGTAAAAAATTGTGCATTTGTTTACGTATACCACGTTGGTATTTTTGTTGGCGAGGCTTAAAAAAAGCGACCCAAAAATGGTCACGTATTGCACCTAAGGCAATTTGTCCTCTACAGACGGGGCCTTTGATAAAGCCTGAGGTAAAATAATGCGCATCATCAAGCATAAATTGATAACGAGAAAAGGTCGGAATATCTGCAAAAGTAACAAAGGGGTTGGTGGTTATCTCCGCTTGATAGGAAGGTAGTTTTGTAACTGTGTAGTTCGGTTGAAAAAACAGTGAGTCATAGCGTTGCATTTTTTTAGGGCTTAATTCATACACAAAATGCGTTTTTTCAACAATGCTTCCTTCAATGGGGCGTAAGCGATAATAAAAATTTTTTACACCAGGTGAGTGGTAAGGGTGGCGGGTGGCAATTTCAGCTATTGTTTGGCCGGGCGGTGAGGTAGAACGTACTAAACGAAAAAATTCCTGCTTTGATTGTCCCGCAAAATGTAGGTGGCCAATAAATAGGTGTTCGTAAATATAACGTGAAACCAGTTGTTGTTTTAAGGACGGGCGATTAAAAAATGTTTCCCACTGTTGAATGGACGTTTGTGCTTCAGCAGATAAGCCGGGAGCGCTATCAAATTTAGCGCCTTGTTGTAACCAAGACATGATTTTAAATTCTTGTTGTAAAGATAAGCCGGGCATCGCATAAGGCATCCCCCAATCAGGATGCTTTTTTTGAAATGCTGAAAACTCATCAATACTAGGACATTCTTGTTTATCATTAATATCGAGTTTAAATGTATTGGCTAGTTTTCCAGATTCAACCAGTGGATTATTACGTTTTAACTGCAATAATTTAGCTAATAATGAGTTATTCAGTGCGGCTTGTGATGAGCTAGTACGTTCATTTAAAATTGGATAAAACGCTTTATCACGCCATTCTTGAGTATTGTTTGCATCGATAAATAAGCGTGTGGGCGCCATAGGGGTTAAGCGACCACCATCATAAATTCGCTGTTTATTGGCGCCTCTATCAATACCGCTAGTCGAACCAAGTTTTAATTGGCAGGGAGCATCATAACAAGCATGGCAAGCAACACAGCGCGCTTCTAAAATAGGCTTGATTTCATTTTGATAAGAAATGAGTTCTGCGGCTAAGGCTGTATTGGGCTCTAAAAATCGCTGTTTAGGGGCGGCAGGGCCATAGCGTGCTTGCAGCGTTTTGTTAGCATAAGGATTGACGGTTTCATAAACCGTTGTACAGCCACTTATCAGCAATAGAGTAAATAAAAACGTCGCTATTTTTGTATTAAGAGGCTGAATAGGCATAATAAAATGTGGCTATTAAAAATAAGAATTATTAGCTTATCAGTAACATAACAAAAAACAAACTTAAGCCTGTTGTTGCAGAAATTAAAAAAAGTAGACGTTCTTTTTTTAATTGCCAAGCCATTAAAAAGCCCGAGATAAATAAAATCATTAAAGCAGTGCTTAAAATAACGGCATAAACTTTAAAAGCTGCTCCGCCTTTGGCTTTATGTAATTGCACGAATAAACGGTGTAAATTGGTTTGTTTGATAATAAGCTGGGCAATAAAAGGGTTGTTTGTTTGTTCTAATTCAACATCAAGCTGTGAGCCGCTCCAAACAAAATAATAAAACTTACCCGGGCCTTTGATGGCGGTTTTGCCAGTAGGGAATGTTAACTCACGCTTTGTTAGCTCTTGGCTGACAAGGGATTCCAGCCATGCTTTATCGCGTTGCATGGGTTGTTGTAGTTCAATGCTGTATTTTTGTATGTCATAGCCGCCTTTTATACCCCAGGAATACAGTGAGCCAGTAATAAAAAACATCATCGCAACAGGAAAAATAAAGGCCGCTAAGCTAATATGCGTTCGTACTAAAAAAAGTCTATTGAGTTTCATTTTGCTATCCTTAAATAAAAAAGTCGAAGTATCATACGGGCAAATTATGACAACGATATGACAAAAGAAAAGAATGATCTGATTTTATGTAGCTAAATTGCTAAAATTAGGCAATTATTGATTTAACATCGACTTTTTATGACTAAAAAATTAACACTCCCTAAAACAGGGATAGAAGGCTTAAAAGAAAACTGGCGTAGTGATTTACTGGCCGGTTTTTTTGTTTTTCTCATAGCGCTCCCTTTATCTTTAGGGATCGCGATAGGCTCAGGGTTTCCACCTTCAGCGGGAATTATAACGGCTATTGTTGGGGGTGTGCTGGTTTCACGGCTAAATGGTTCTTTTATTGTTATTAATGGTCCTGCCGGTGGCTTAATTGTTGTTATGTTAGCCGCAGTTCAATCGCTGAGTGATGGCGACATGATGTCCGGGTATCGATATACCCTCGCTGCGATTATGATTGCCGGCTTGTTTCAGGTCATCATGGGGCGTTATAAAATGGGCAGCTTGAGTGCTTTTTTTCCTGCCCCTGTTGTGCATGGTATGTTAGCCGCGATGGGGATTAGTATTATCGCGCGACAAACCCATGTTATGTTGGGTGTGGCGCATGATTCAGATAGTCTATATACATCACTGGGAGAAATTCCACAGAGCTTATTTAATGCGCCTGCTGAAGTGGCGACTATTGGCTTAGTTTCATTAGCTGTTTTATTTATCTGGCCGTATTTAAAAGGTAATCGTTTAGGCCAAATACCTGCGCCTTTAGTAGTTTTAGTCTGGGGCTTAGCAGCTGCGCAATTTTTTGGTATCGATCACGATCATTATCATTTTGGCCAAGCCTCAGTGCATGAGCATTTAATTGCTGCGCCTTTTTTAGTGGATATCCCCTCCGAGTTTAGCCAATATTTTTATTTGCCTGATTTTGGAAAAGTTCTGACTTTTGAATTTTGGATGGCAACGATGAGTATTTGTTTAGTTGCTAGCTTAGAAAGTTTATTAAGTGCGAGTGCGGCTGAAAAAATCGATCCTTATAAAAGACCGACTGATTTAGATAAAGATTTATCCGCGGTAGGCTTGGGAAATGTTGTGTCTGGGTTGTTGGGTGGATTGCCAATGATTGCTGAATTTGTGCGTAGTTCTGCCAATGTAGATAACGGCGCAAAAACGGATTGGGCCAATTTCTTTCATGGTGCGATCTTGTTGATTTTTGTGGTCATGTTCCCGCATCTTATTCATAATATCCCACACGCCTCTTTAGCTGCATTATTGGTTTATATAGGCTATAGAAGAGCTACGCCACAAGTATTTGCAGGTATTTTAGCGATAGGGAAAGATCAACTATTCCTATTTGTAGTGACTATTTTAGCTGTTTTGGAAACGAACTTATTAGTTGGCGTATTTTTTGGGGTGTTTGTAAAGTTGTTGTTACACTTGGCGCGCGGGGTGTGGTTAAACAATATGTTTAAAATTCATTTCAGCATCAAAGAAGAAGGCAACTGTGTAACAGTAAAAATCATTGGTTCAGCCTTGTTTTCAAATTTCTTACCGCTTAAGCGCGCAGTTGATGAGATCCCTCTCGGTAAAAATGTTATGTTTGATTTCTCGCAAGCGTACTTAATGGATCACTCTATCTTGGTGTTTATTGATAATTTTATAGCGCACTATGTCGAGAGTGGTGGTGGGTCGTGCCAGCGCATAGGGCACGCATTAGAAACCTTTTCAGATCATGATTTAGCAGGACGATTAATGACGAAAGATGATAGGAAATCCTAGCTGTTAGACTTGTTTTAAGCATCATTCACCGTTGGGTGGTGCTTACTTACAAATAGCTAAATGATTAAAATTCAACGTTAACATTAGCGCCTAAGCCATCAGCCGTTGGTTCTTCCTCTTTATTTTCAATGTGCGGATAAACAAAATACGCATCCATTTCAATAAAGGAACCTTCCGCAGCATCTTTGTTTTCAATAGGATCTTGCAGTGGAGCAGGTTTTAGTTGTTTTTTCTGGCAGAGATCTTTATTGTTTGATTTTACCGACAGGTCAAGGCTACGCATTGGCATATAGCAATCTGGCTGTGCATAACTGTTGCTAATGCTGAGAAGTGATATAAAGGCAGTTAGGCTGATTTTAACAAGTAAGTGATTCATGGTTTTAACCTAGGCAAAGTTAAAGAATGTTCATATTAAGCTGCAATTCAGTGTAATTGAGTGATGAGAAATAGTAAAGAGCTAGCATAAGGCTTACTGGCTAATGACAGGGACATTATTTTCAGAGTAATTGCCGGTGTTTAATCGTTGGGCAGCTGAATTACTGCGCCTTAAACATTCATTCAAATAGATGATGAAGCTTAATTTAAAGCGTAGGATAGAGACTGTATTAAAATCTGTTTAAGATTAAATTTTAAACACCATAATTAAAGAAAAGGAATCTAATAATGAGTATTCAAACTGAAATCGAAAGCTTATCTCAAAAGTTGCACAATCAACGCGATGAAATTGAACTTAAACTTCATCTTGCTAGCATGGAAGTTAAAGATGAATGGGAAAAAACAGATGTTAAGTGGGCAGACTTTAAGGAAAAAGTAGAAGACATCGGTGATGACGCTAAAGATATAACGGAAGAGTTACTTGGGGACGTTCATACAATGGGTGATGAGCTAAAAGCGACGTATCAAAAAATTGTTAGCCGTTTATCTGAGTAAATAATTGTACAAGGTGTCGATTGTATTTTTTACATTCGGCACCTTTCTGGCATAAAACCAAATAAGTTACTTTCCAATACAAAACGAACTAAAAATACGCCCTAAAAGATCATCGGATGTAAATGTACCGGTTATTTCTGATAAATGATTTTGTGCTTGTCTTAAATCTTCAGCTACTAACTCACCGGCGGTGTGCTGCAGCTGCATAAGGGCTTTTTGTACAAATTCGGCGGCTTGTTCTAAAGCATCAATATGGCGGCGGCGGGCAATAAACACATTATCTGCGCTGGCATCAAAACCGACACTTTGTTTTAAATGTTGGGTTAATAACTCCATGCCTAATTTTTGTTTTACAGACAAATAAATTTCAGTGCCATTGCTCGTTTCTTCAACTTTGGGTTGCTGATTACTCAGATCGATTTTATTGTAGATTTTAGTCAGGCTGATATGCGAGGGTAGTGTGCTAAGGAGTTCGTCTGGATTAGGATCATTAGCATCGATGAGTAATAAAATTTTATCTGCATTTTGTATTTCTGAATGCGCGCGGCGTATGCCTTCTTGCTCGACTGCATTGTCACTATCACGTAAGCCCGCAGTATCAATAATATGTAATGGCATGCCATCAATTTGTATGCGCTCTTTTAGAATGTCTCGAGTAGTGCCAGCAATATCGGTAACAATTGCCGCATCATGGCCAGCCAGCGCATTGAGTAAACTGGATTTACCGGCATTAGGTTTTCCGGCTAAAACGACATTCATGCCATCGCGTAATAAACGACCTTGTTGTGCGGTAGATAAAATGGTGCTGATGCTACTTGCTAGATTTATAATGCGATTTTCGACGACGCCATCGCCTAAAAAGTCAATTTCTTCATCGACAAAATCAATCGCAGCTTCAACATAAATACGCAGCTCAATTAACTCTTCAACCAGCCCTGTGATTTGCTCGGAAAAGACGCCTTGCATCGATTTTTGAGCGGAACGGGCAGATTGTTCGGTACTGCTTTCAATTAAGTCTGCAATCGCTTCTGCTTGCGCTAAATCTATTTTGTCATTTAAAAAGGCGCGTTCAGAAAACTCACCTGCTTTCGCTAAACGACAGCCTAAAGAAAGAATACGTTTGAGTAGCATATTTAAAATAACAGCGCCGCCATGACCTTGTATTTCTACAGTATCTTCGCCTGTAAAGGAAGCGGGATTAGGGAAAAATAAGGCTAGTCCTGAATCCAATACCTTGTCATCGACATCATAAAAAGAAGCGTAATGTGCATGGCGTGGCGTGAGTTCTTTTTTTATTAAACTTTGAGCAATCGCTAGGGCTTTATTACCTGAAATTCTAATAATGCCTACGCCGCCATTTCCTGCTGGAGTTGCAATAGCTGCGATGGTATCTGAAGTAATGTTTTTCATAGGTAATAACAGAGAGTAGGAGCGAGGATTAAGAGTATATACCCAAGTTGCTTGAAGATGCCGAGATTCCACTTCTCGTCACTCCCGCATGCTTTTAGCGGGAGTCTAGTATTTTAAGTAGATCCCCGTTAAAAGCATGCGGGGATGACGGTTAAAAAAAACAGCATCTTCAAATGTGATGAGTATAAGATATTATCGTGTTGCAACAAAAAAGCCGAACCAGCTTGCGCTAAATTCGGCTTTTAAAGTGTCTAGCAGTGTTTAAACTTAGCTATTGAGTGGTGATTCACCAACAATCTTTTTAGTAATAAACCACTGTTGAATAATAGATAACGTATTATTTGTTACCCAGTATAAAACTAAACCTGCTGGGAAGAACAAGAAGAATACTGTAAATACAATCGGGAACATACGCATGATCTTCGCTTGTAGCGGATCAACAGGCGCAGGGTTCAAACGTTGTTGTAAGAACATAGTAATACCCATAATCACAGGTAGTACGAAGTAAGGATCTTGTGATGATAAGTCTTGTACCCATAATAAGAAAGGCGCTTGTCTTAGCTCAACGGTTTCAATTAATACCCAGTAAAGTGAAATAAACACAGGAATCTGTACCATAATCGGTAAACAGCCTCCCATAGGGTTTACTTTTTCCTTACGGTATAAGTCCATCATTTCAGTATTGAAACGCTGTCTATCATCACCATAGCTTTCTTTTAATTGCGCTAAACGAGGTTGCAGTTTACGCATATTTGCCATTGATTTGTAACTAGCGGCAGATAATGGGAAGAATAAAGCTTTAATACAAAGCGTTACACCCATAATTGCAAAACCCCAGTTTCCGACAACATTATCGTGAATCCAGTTAAGTAGTGCATAAATAGGCTTACCGATAATGGTTAACCAGCTGTAATCAACGGTTAACTCTAAGCCAGGCGCAACTGCTTCCATCATCGGTTGGATTTTAGGGCCAACGAATAATTGACTATGGAATGTTGTGCTGGTGCTTGCTGCAACGATAGTCGGATTAGAGTATGAACCAATAACAAAGCGTGAATTACTCAGCTCTTTTGTAAAGTAGTTATGCTCTTCTGCTACAGGTGGGATCCACGCTGTTGCAAAATAATGCTGAATCATTGCAGACCAACCACCAATAGTTTTGGCTTTTAGGTCTTCATCAGCCATATCATCAAAATCAATTTTTTGATATTTTTCTTCTTCTGTATAAACCACGCCACCAGAATAAGTACGAATAAAAGTATTACCTTTTTCGTCGGTATGCGGCACTCTCAATAGTTGCGTGTATTGTCTACCTGTCCAGTCGTTAGCAGATTGGTTATTAACTGTCTGAGCTAGCGCAATTGCATAACTGCCACGATTGAATGTGTAAGTTTTAGTGTAAGTGATACCTTGATCATTTGTCCAAGTTAGCGGGATGACTAAAGAATCTTCACCGATAGCTAAAGCATAATTTGATTTTTCTGCTTTTAAAGCAACATTGTGGTTAGGCAATTTAGCAGAGGCAGCGTTAGTTAATAAGCCACTTTGTGCTAAAAATAACTTGTCAGAACGCGTGTCTAATAAACGAACTTTTTCATCTTCGCCTTTATTGATTGAGTACTCAACCAATTCAAGATTGCGTAATGTACCACCTTTGGTATCAATTTCTAACTGATAAACGTCAGTAGAAACAGTAATGATACTATTGGTTGCTACGGCTTCTTCAAATGGTAATTCAGAGCCGGTGCTGTTAGATGCTGTGCCGACGACGGTAACGGGATTTCCATTACTATCTAGGACTGTTGTTAAAGGGTCTTTCGGGCCGTAGTCTAGCTGCCACGCTTCCCATAACATAAGTGAAATCATCGATAAAATTACGATGAGTATAAACCTTAAATTCTCCATTTTACTTACCAGTCTTTTGGGGTACAGGATCATCAATATCACCGTGATAAAAAGGGTGACATCGGAGTAATCGTTTTAGTGTGAGGTACGAGCCTTTTAATGCGCCATGCAAAGATATTGCCTGCATAGCATAGCTCGAACAAGTGGGGTGAAATCGACAGTTACTGCCTAATAAGGGGCTTATAAAATATTGATAAAACCGTAGGAAACTTATCAGGAGGGTGCGCATCGTTTAACCAATTTAAGCCAGTGCTTATCCATCGAAGCTTGCAGCACCTTGGAACTTTCTACAGCGGCTTCTCGACGTGCCATGACGACAAAATCAAGCGCGCTTATTTCATGTTGCAGTAATCTAAAGCTTTCCCGGGCAGATCGTTTGATTCTATTTCTGTCCACAGCACGTTTAACGCTTTTTTTCGCAATTGCCAAACCTAAGCGCGGATGCGTTAAGTTGTTAGGGATTGCAAGTACTGTGAAATATTTATCAGATGATCTTTCCGGTTTAGCAAAAACACATTTGAATTCGGCCTGCTCTAATAAGCGGAGCGTTGACGGAAAACTTGTGCTTTTCTGATCCACTCTGAAATTAAAGTGCTAGTGTGTGACGACCTTTAGCTCTGCGTGAGCGAATTACATTACGGCCACCAACAGTTGCCATTCTTGCACGAAAGCCGTGTACACGAGCGCGTTTGATTTTACTAGGTTGAAAAGTTCTTTTCATTCTAAGATTCCTTAAAAAAAGTAATAGGTAAAAATTTTGGGTAAAGAGACGGAATTTTAGTCTTAAACAGACTGTTTTGTCAATAAATCGTGCTGATTAATTAATCGGTAACTTATTGATGTTAGATTGATTCTTGAAATGTCCTTTAATTAAATCGCTATAATAAGGTGTTGGTTGGGTGATTTAAGTAAGATTAACAGCCTGTTTTAGCCAAAAATAATAGCAATTTACTCACACATTCCTAAACGATTACTCATCGTATCACTATCCAATTGTAGTTTGATTAACGCGCTGCGCGCGGCTGTTAGCTCATTATTTTGATACAGCTCGTATATTTGTAGCGCAGTTTCGTGGTGGGCTTCATGTGCGGTTTCTAGCGCCATTACCGTTTCTAGTTCAAATAATTGATCCTGTAATTCACGTTTTATCCAGTGGCCACAATGACAATGAGAGTGAAGAATAATTGGCCAATCTTTAGTGTCTTCAGGGGCGGCTAGTATGTTTTTTATGAATTTATTTTTCCATTGCTCGGAAATTAAGCGAAACAACTTTTTCTTGTTTTCTTTAATGCTGTGCGTCTTATTTGCAAAGTTTAACCAGGCTGTATTCGCTTGATAATTATCTAGCCATGAAGGTAGTGACTCTGCAGGCATCGGTTTGGCGATGCCATAACCCTGTGCATAGTGACAGCCTAAGAGTAATAACATCAGCCCATGTTCGGTAGTTTCGACGCCTTCGGCAATCATTTTATTATTAAAGGCACTGGCTAAACCGGTGATGCCATGAATAATTGCATAATCACCGGGGTCATCCAGCATATCTCTAACAAAGCTTTGGTCTATTTTGATGACATTAGCAGATAAACTTCTTAAATGTGTCAAGGAAGAATAACCGGTACCAAAATCATCTAAGGCAACATTAACACCTAATTCATTTTGGCAGATTTTTATCAGTTGACTAATGGTATCTAAATCACCTAAAGCACTACTCTCTAAAATTTCTAATTGTAGATATTGCGAATTAATACGGGGGTACTTGCTTAATGCTTTATCAAGATCCTGAATAAAGTTCTTTGATTGCAAATGACGTGATGAAATATTAACGCTGACTTCAAGTTGAATATTCTGCCTACACCAGTACTCCATTTGTGCCAAGGCTTGGTTAATAACCCAATCACCCACTTGAATTTCTAAATCTGACCCATCAATTAAAGGCAGAAAATCAAGAGGAGGAATTAAGCCTTTTTCAGGGTGTAACCAACGAATTAAGGCTTCCGCACCATAGACCTCACCTGTGAGCATGTTGACTTTAGGTTGATAATACAGCGCAAATTCATTGTTAATAAACGCTTCTTCTATTTCATGTAGCTGGTGATGTTTATTAATTAGTTCTTTATCTTGCGAGCTATTAAATAGCAGATACCGGTTGCGCCCGAGTTGTTTTGCTTGATACATCGCTTGGTCGGCATGGCGTAATAAGGTATCAATATCTTCGCTATCAGTTGGGTATAAAGTAACACCTGTCGATGCACCGATATAAATGCTTTCATTATTCAATAAAAAAGCTTGGCTTAAGGAGTGATGAATGCGCGCTAAAGTTTGCTCGCATTGCTCATAAGACTCGATATCATTTAACAGTATGGCAAATTCATCACCGCCTTGGCGTGAGATAGTATCTTCACTTCTGAGGCAGTGTGAGATGCGTTTAGCAACTTCAATTAATAATTGATCACCCGCCTCATGGCCAAAGGTATCATTAACCGGTTTGAAATTATCTAAATCAAGAAAGCAGATTGCGAGTAGTTTTTGATTGCGTTTGCTATGTGAAATCGCCTGAATAAATCGATCGGCAAATAACGCACGGTTAGGTAAGCCAGTCAGCACATCGTAATGTGCCATGAGGTTAAGTTTCTCTTGTTGCTGTTTACTCTGAGTAATATCTGAAGAGATGCCGATATAATTTACGGGTTTTCCTTGCTCGTCTTTTAAACAAGAAATAGATAATAATTCAGCATAGATTTCTCCGTCTTTTTTACGGTTCCAAACTTCACCTTGCCAGTAGTTATTTTCATTGATTTCTTGCCACATAGCGGCATAAAATTCAGCTCCATGTTTACCTGAATTAAGTAGTTTAGGGTTTTTACCGATAATTTCTTGCAGTGAATAACCAGAAATAGCGGTAAAGGCTGGGTTAACATTAATAATATTATGTTGGGCATCGGTAATAATAATGCCGTCATGAGTATTGCTAAAAACGCGAGAGGCAAGCTGTAATTGTTGTGCGGATGATTTTTGCGCAGTGATGTCACGCAGGGTAGTTTGTAATAGTGTTTTACCATCGACAACCATAGGGCTGATAAGAATGTCAGCAACAAAGGGTTCGTTGGTATCTACCCGTTTATGTATCCACTCAAATTGCTGTTGCTCGTGTGTTAATGCGCGGTTAATAAGGGTTTCTGCGAGCACTGTAGAAAGATGATTATCGTCTTGGTAAGTAGGTGAGTGCTCGGCAGGTGTTTTATCGCAAAACTCAGCTAAACTTTTACAGCCAAATAATTTTAGTGTGGCGGGGTTAGCATCGATAAATTTGCCATCGCTGAGTATGGCAACCGCATCATAAGATGAGTTAAAAAACGTTTTAAATTTTGTTTCCGATTGCACTAAAGCGCGTTCGCTTTTTTTACGGGCGCTAACATCAGCAATAGTCCAGAGAGACTCTTCGGTTTCTGGGTTTAAAATAGTGCCACGTAAATCAACCCAAAGCGTTTGGCCATTATGATGAATAAACTCGATATCCTGAACAACTGTTTCGTTTTTTTCTAGTTGTTGATAGCATTTTCCAACTGTTAAATAATCTTGCTGATGTGCATAAAAAATTCGCGTTGATTGCCCTAATAGCTCTGAGCTTGAATAGCCAGTGAGTTTTTCTAAGGTTTGGTTTGCCCAAATTATTTTTCTATCGCGAACGATAGCAAACGCAATGAGTTGATTATTAAGTAAGCTATCTTTTTCTTGTACTAAACGCTCAATTTGTTGTTGCTTGTTATAGTTATCAGTAATATCGCGGGCAATACCAAACAACCCCGTAATCTCATTAGATTCATTATGCAGCGGGTATTTACGGTTATCGACCCAACCTTTTTTACCAGAATTATCTAAGGTTTCTTGTATTTCATTGGCTATAGCAATCCCTGAGAACACTTGTTTTTCTAAGGTGTAATATTTGTCTGCATAGTCTTCAGAAAAAACATCATAATCTGTTTTTCCTAGTAAATCAGACCAATGTTCACTAGGTGATGTAATTGCGACTAAGGTTTGGCTAGCGCCAGTAAAAACATGATTGCGATCTTTAAAAAAAATATAATCCTCGCTGTTCTCCATCATCGCATTGAAATTGTCTAAATCACTTTGCTTAGAACTGCTGTGGTAGAGGCTTTTGGAATCTTGTAATAACAGAGCTAGCTTAATGCCTTGTGCGGAATCTTTTGTTTTTGTGTATTCGCCTTTAATACAGCGTATTTTTCCATCGGCATGACGCAAGCGAATGTTAAAGCTCAGCGGTGAACTGCTTAGCGTGCTAGAGAAAATTTGCTCAGAAATATCTTTATCGTCATGATGAATCAATTCGGCGAAAGATATTTTTTGGCTTAAAAAATCTTGAGAGTTATAACCCAGTAATGCCTCAATATTATCATCAACAGATAATAGTTTAATTGAGCTATCAATTAATATGAGTAAGTTTGTGGCTAAAGTAGAATGCATTCTTGTTGTATAAAGGCTGGGTTAGTGACAGTTAGTGACAGAATGGGTAGGAATTCTAAACGATTTTTATTTCTGGTAAGTATTAATCACTTTATTTGTGTATTCGCGCACAGTATTAATAGCATAGATCAGCTACCGATGATAGCGATAAGCATAAACTTAAATACTAGGCCAAGTGTAAGAGTGGTATATTGCCCATAAATCCTTATAAGTTAAACTTATTTCTACACTCAATAGATATAAAAAAATATGCAAAATCAAGTCGCTGATTTAACAGAGCAGGCCATTATAGAAGCCGCTACAGAGCAATTTTTAGAGGTTGGATTTCATCAGCTAAAAATAGAGCAAGTAGCAGAGATTACACAGCTTCCTATTAGCGTTATCAATAGGCATTTTGAGACGAAAGAAGTCTTATTAACCGCTTGTATCACGCATTTTTGTACAGAGCTATTACAGTTAATGGAAGAAATTAGTTTAGATGCGGAAAGTGTAGAAATAAGCTTAGAAAAGATTGCCGGTGTTTTTGTTGATTTAGCCTTTGATGAAAAAGGCATTGCTTTATATCGTTTAGCGATAGCTGAGTGTTCAGGTATCCCTGAATTGGCTGAGTTAGCTTACGCGAGTGGGCCTAAAATTGGTTTACAGATATTACAGCGCTATTTAGAAACCGTTAACCAGCTAGGTATTTTTAATATCAAAGATACTAAGTTTGCCGCCGATGTGTTTTTTAGTTTACTAAAAGGGGAGCGACATTTTCAATGTCTATTGGGCGTGCAAGCGGTGCCTAGTGCAGAAGAAAAGCAGCAAATGATTACCAGCGTGGTTAAGTATTATGTACAAGGTTTTTTATATGCTGTGCAATAAAAGCCTATGGAAAAATAATTGATGTATCAACAAGTAAAGAAAAAAACAGTCGTTGTTATTGTGTTTTTGTTGGCGAGTGTTTTCGCGATAACGGCGGTTTATTTTGCTGAGCAATATGCTTATCAACAAAAACGTTTAGTGGTACAAAAGTTGGCAAGCAGTTATGCGAGCATAATAAGCACGAATATTCATAACGCGATATCCGCAGCCTACTCTTTAGCAGCCTTAGTCAAAACGCAGCAAGGGGAAGTACAAGGCTTTACTGAACTCGCCACGCAAATGTTACCGCTGTACCCAGGCATTTCAGCCTTACAGCTTTTGCCAAAGGGCATTGTTAAGTATGTGGTGCCGATAGAAGGGAATGAAGCAGCGATAGGGCATAATGTTTTACTTAAGGGGGATAGATATACCGAAGCATTGCTTGCACTCGATACAGGAAAATTAACATTAGCGGGGCCTTTTAATGTAATTCAAGGTGATGGAATAGGTGCTGTTGCACGATTACCTATTTTCCTAAACGATAGGAAAGGCGCAAAGTATTTTTGGGGGTTTTCTGCCGTTTTATTCAGGCTTCCAGAAACACTTGAAACGGTAGATTTAGCCTCTTTAGAAGCAGAAAATATGGCGTATGAATTATCGCGAATTCACCCTGATACGCATAAGGCGCAAGTGATTTCCCAATCAAAAAAAGCCTTAATTAATAACCCTGAAATATTTGAGATTGATGTGCCGAATGGGCGCTGGCTGTTTAAAGTGTCGCCTGTCGATTCGTGGCAAAATTATTTTGCGATAGGGGTTATGTCTGCCCTTGGCGTTATTTTCATTTTCTTGATTACCTTGACGGCAAATGTCTTACTGCGCTTACGCAATAGCCAAGAAAAATTAGAGCAACAAGTGGGCTCGCGAACCAAAGCATTAGCGGATAATTTAAAACGCCTTGATATTGCAATGTCTTCAGCTAAGCAAGCTTGGTTTGATTTAGACTTGCAGAGCAATGAGCTGGTAGTGAGTGATGAAGTCGCTAAATTATTTGGTTTTGATGAGGGTGAATTAGATTTTAGTTTGCGCTCTTGGCAGGATAATATTCACCCTGAGGATGAAGTGTATGTTGCGCATGCGATTCAGATCAGTATGGAGACTGGAAACTCACTGAATATTGATTATAGGCTTAGAACGAAAGAGGGTGGCTGGCTATGGACGCATACTCAAGCGGATATTGTTAGCAAAGATAAAAGTAATAAACCACAAAGGCTGGTGGGAATTCATACTGATATTTCAGAAAGAAAAGCCAGTGAGCAGGTTTTACGCATTTTAGCAGAAGGTGCGGGAACAAGTGACTCAGTTAATATTTTTCAACTGATGGTTAAAGAGTTAGCGATGGCTCAACAATGTAGCTTTGCTTTAATTGCTCAAATCAACCCGAGTGATTTAAGCTCTGTGAATACGGTTGCGGTATGGGGTAATGGTGAAATTGTCGAGAATATAAATTATTTTCTGCTAGGTACGCCGTGTGAAAATGTGATTAAAGATAGCCCTCACTTTTACCCTGACAATATTCAAGCACTGTTTCCTAAGGATTACTTATTGGCCGAAATGCAGGCTGAGAGTTACTTAGGCGTTCCCTTAAAAAACAGTAAAAATAAGGTGGTAGGTTTGGTGGTGCTTATGGATGATAAACCCATGGTACAAAAATCATTCACCATGACCTTGTTAGATAGCCTAGCAACAAGAGCAGGAATTGAATTAGAGCGAATGAACTCGGATGAAGCATTAAAGCTCTCATCCAAAGTATTTAGTAATGCACATGAAGGCATTATGATTACCGATACAGAAGGACTCATTATTCAAGTGAATCCGACTTTTTGTGCTATCACCGGTTATAGCGCTGAAGAAGTGATAGGAAAAAATCCGCGCCTGCTAAGTTCTGGAAAACAAGATTCAGCGTTTTTTACTGCGATGTGGCAAAGTATTGTAAAGGAGGGGCATTGGCAGGGTGAGGTTTGGAATCGTAAAAAAGAGGGTGAGTTATATGCTGAATTGTTGACTATTTCTAGGATTAAAAATGATGTCACCGGAGACGTCAGCCATTATATCGGTTTATTTTCCGATATTACAAAAATAAAGCAGCAACAAAGCACCTTAGAATTAATAGCAAATTATGATGTACTCACGCAATTGCCTAACCGTGTTTTATTTGCCGATCGATTTAACTTAGCAATGGCGCATGCGCAACGATCTGGGCAATTATTAGCGGTATGCTTTTTAGATTTAGATCAATTTAAACCGGTTAATGATAATTATGGTCATGCCGTGGGCGATTTATTATTAATCGAAGTGGCTAAGCGTATTAAAGCGTGTATTCGAGAGGAAGATACCGTGTCTCGCCAAGGTGGCGATGAATTTACATTGTTGTTGATAGATTTAGAATCACCTCAACAGTGTGAGAAAATGCTAGAACGCATTCATAATACACTGGCTTTGCCGTATTTAATCGAAGCGCATGAGATTCATATTAGTGCTTCTTCAGGCGTTACCTTATATCCTAATGATAATTCCGATTTGGATGGCTTAGTTCGACACGCTGACCAAGCGATGTATCAAGCAAAGATGGTGGGGCGTAACCGCTATCAAATTTTTAATACTGAGCAAGATCAGCAGAGCATTAGCAAGCATCATCGTTTAGAAGAGTTACAGCAAGCTTTAGAGAATAATGAGTTTTGTTTGTATTATCAGCCAAAAGTGAATATGCAAACGGGTAAAGTGTTTGGGGCAGAAGCGTTAATTCGCTGGATTCACCCTGAAAAAGGCTTAATTCCCCCTTTAGATTTTCTACCGATTATTGAATCTACAGAATTGGAGATTTTGGTAGGCGATTGGGTTATACAGCAAGCCTTGGATCAGTTAGAGTGTTGGCAAAATCAAGGGATAAATATTGAAGTAAGCGTTAATATTTCATCCAATCACTTACAGTCGGCAAGCTTTTTTAGCAATCTAGAGCAAGCGATGCTAGATCACGCGGCTGTGAGCCATCAAAACTTTCAGTTGGAAATTCTTGAGAGCAGTGCTTTAGGTGATTTAGATACGATTGCCCACGTTATTAAGCAATGTAGAGACAAACTGGGTGTTAATGTTGCATTAGATGATTTTGGTACGGGCTATTCATCTTTAACGCATTTGAGAAGTTTGCCGGCTAATACCATAAAAATAGACCAAAGTTTTGTTAGAGATATGCTAGATGACCCAAGTGATTATGCCATTATTGAGGGGGTTATTGGCTTAGCAAAATCCTTTGGCCGAGGGGTTATTGCGGAAGGTGTAGAAACTACTGAGCATGGCTTAATGCTGTTAATAATGGGATGTTATGAGGCGCAAGGCTATGGTATTGCCAAACCGATGCCTGCTGATGAAGTTTTAAATTGGTTGCAGAGCTATACAGCCAACAAGCAATGGTTAAATGCAGCCAATAAACCGCAATCAAGAAAAGAGCGCAGAATTAAATTATTAACACTGACTAGTGAGCAATGGTATAAGAAATTTACAGATAAAGTATTGAACACTTCGAGTACTGCAATAACATGGCCAATAGATAATAGTGTTAAATGTCATATTGGTAGATGGATCCAACGCACAAAACATGAACGAGTCTTTGATGCAGTCTGGTTGGAAAAAGTAGATAAAGTACATACTGAAATGCATGGGATTGCTAATGAGATAATACTTTTGTATCAAGAAAATAAACACAACGAAGCAAGGCAAGGTTTGCCTGCGCTGGAATTAGTTTTTGATAAAATGAAACAGGTCTTAGGTGAGTGGGAGTAACTATCCTAGGTTTATACTGAGGTGTAAAATGCTTGCGTTATATAGGTTTATTGAAAATAAGCAGTCCTGATAGCACGGTCGTTTTTTGATTAATATAAAAATATCTTGATAAGATGTTAAGTTAAATCGAAAGTTTACGATCTAAACTTAAACTGCTTAGTTTTTAAAGGATTAATATGTCACTTGCCATTGCTTACAGCCGTAGCCGCTCAGGGATTAAAGCGCCTTTGGTTATTGTCGAAGTGCATATTGCTAACGGCTTACCGGTGCTCAATATTGTGGGCTTGCCAGAAGCGGCAGTGAAAGAAAGTAAAGATCGAGTGCGCGGTGCGATTATTAATTCGCAATTTGAATTTCCTATGCAACGCATTACCGTTAACCTTGCACCTGCAGACATTCCCAAAGAAGGCGGACGTTTTGATTTGCCTATTGCGCTGGGGATTTTAGCTGCATCAGGACAAATCTCTAAAACTGAATTAGAAAAATATGAATGCATCGGAGAGCTTTCTTTAGGCGGTGCATTACGTAGCGTAAAAGGCGTTTTGCCGGTTGCTGTGCAAGCGCGAGAAGCAAACAGAGCCTTATTTTTACCCGCAGAAAATGCAAAAGAAGCGGCGTTAGTGGAGAATGCACAGCTTTTTCCTGCACAGCATTTATTAGAAATCTGCGCGCATCTTAATGGTCAGCAATTATTAGCGACTGACATTCAAAAAACGCAGTCGAAAACAGCAACAAATACCGCTGATTTTGCCGATGTGCAAGGACAATTTCATGTCAAACGTGCCTTGGAAATAGCGGCGACAGGATTGCATAACATTCTGATGCTAGGCCCGCCCGGCACAGGGAAATCGATGCTGGCCTCACGATTCCCCAGCATTTTACCGCCATTAACCGAAGCGCAAGCCTTAGAAAGTGCCTCTGTTATTTCAATTAGTGATACTGAATTTGATGCCATGCATTGGTTAACGCCACCGTATCGCGCACCACATCATACCGCCTCTGCCGCAGCCTTGGTGGGCGGGGGCAGTAACCCAAAACCGGGCGAAATTTCCTTGGCGCATAACGGCACCTTATTTTTAGATGAGCTGCCAGAGTTTGATAGAAAAGTTTTAGAAGTACTTAGAGAGCCCTTAGAAACAGGACATATCACTATTTCACGCGCGACACGCCAAGCCGATTTTCCAGCGCGTTTTCAGCTAATCGCCGCCATGAACCCTTGCCCCTGCGGTTATTTGGGAGATGTGTCTGGGCGATGTCATTGCAGTTCTGAGCAAGTAACTCGCTATCGTGGCAAAATATCCGGCCCTTTATTAGATCGGATCGATATGCACTTAGAAGTCCCTCGCGTCAGTCATGAAGTGTTGCGCAAAGGCTCAGCAGAAGGCGAAGAAAGCAGTCACACGATTTGCCAGCGCGTCATAGCCGCCAGAAATAAAGCTATGGCTCGCTCAGGAAAAGCCAATAGTGCTTTATCACCGGCAGAAATCAAACAAGTGTGTGATTTATCAGAACAAGGCCATCAACTGCTAGAACAAGCCATGAATAGCTTAGGTTTATCGCACCGTGCCTATCACCGAATTTTGAAATTAGCGCGTACCATTGCTGATTTAGCGGATTCAGAAAACATAGAAATATCGCATTTAAGCGAAGCGATAGGTTATCGAAAATTAGACCGTTCCACTTTATAAATTAATATGCCTGATCTTAACCCCGAACAACAATTAGCGGTAAAAACCATCGATGTCCCTCTATTAGTTCTTGCAGGCGCAGGTAGTGGTAAAACCCGTGTGATTACCGAAAAAATCGCCTATTTAGTCAAGCAAGGTTTGCCTGCACGCCATATTGCCGCGCTAACCTTTACCAATAAAGCGGCACGTGAGATGAAAGATCGTGTGGCTAAGTTATTAGACAATAAACAATTACGTGGCTTGCGCGTATCGACATTTCATTCCTTAGGATTAGATATTCTGCGCAAAGAACATGCGAGCTTACAATATAAAGCGAGCATCTCCTTGTTTGATGAACAAGATAAAATTACCCTACTCAAGAACCTAATCGCCCATAGTACCGGTGGCTACGATATTGAATCGGTTGATATGTATTCGCGGGATATAGGTCAATGGAAAAATGCGTTCATCACGCCTGAGCAAGCAATCAGCCATGCGACCGTTGAAAATGCCGAATCAGCGAGTATTTATGCAGACTATACGCGCAGTTTAAAAGCCTATAATGCCGTTGATTTTGATGATTTGATTTTATTACCCGTGCTACTTTTTCAGCAATCCCCCGAGATTTTAGAAAAATGGCAAAATAAAATCCGTTATCTATTAGTTGATGAATACCAAGATACTAATATTACCCAATACCAATTAGTGAAATTATTAGTGGGAAAGCTGGGTAAATTTACCGTGGTGGGGGATGATGATCAGTCTATCTATGCGTGGCGTGGCGCGCAGCCAGAAAATTTAGCGCAATTACAAAAAGATTATGAACGCTTAAAAGTGATTAAGCTGGAACAAAATTATCGTTCGTATGGGCGCATTTTAAAAGTAGCCAACCAATTAATTGCGAACAATCCGCATGCGTTTGAAAAGAAATTATGGAGCGCCCTAGGTTTTGGTGAACCACTTAGAGTGTTAGCTCATAAAAATGATTTAGAAGAAGCCAAGCAAATCGTTGCAGAGATTGTGCATCATAAATTTAAAACCGGTGCGGATTATGGCGACTACGCTATTTTGTACCGAGGAAATCATCAGTCACGTTTATTTGAACGTAGCTTACGCGAACAGGACGTACCGTATTTTATTAACGGCAGTACCTCTTTCTTTTCTTATGCAGAAATTAAAGATATTCTCGGATACTTACGTTTATTTGTTAATCAAGATGATGATGCCGCCTTTTTACGCGTCGTAAACACACCGCGTCGAGAAATCGGCCCAAGCACCTTAGAAAAACTCGGTGCGTATGCCAATGAACGGCACATTAGTTTATTTAAAGCCTGCACAGAAATGGGTTTAACCCAATCCCTATCCGAGCAAGCCATTGCCCGTCTACAAAGGTTTTGCGCATGGGTACTAAAAATTGCACAAGAAATGCAACTAGGCGATACCTTTGCGGTGATGAATGCGTTTATTCAGCAAATTAATTATCATCAATGGATACAAGAAAATAGCAATAATCAACAAGCCGCTGAGCGAAAGATTAAAAACGTTGACGAATTAATCGAGTGGTTAGAGCGAATCGCAAAAAGTAAAGATGATGAGGATGAATCAGAAAAAAGCCTCGATGAAATCGTGTCTAAAATCCTATTGATGGATATTTTAGAGCGCAATCAAGATGATCAAGCTGATGGCCAAGTGAGCTTAATGACCTTACACGCCGCGAAAGGTTTAGAGTTCCCGCATGTGTTTTTAATTGGTATTGAAGAGAATTTACTCCCTCACCAAAACAGTATAGAAACCGATAATATCGAAGAAGAGCGCCGCCTAGCGTATGTTGGAATCACGCGAGCACAACACACCTGTACCTTTAGCTACTGCACGCACCGTAAGCGCTATGGAGATATTAGTGAAAGCGATCCGAGCCGATTTTTACTTGAACTCCCCGAAGAAGATTTAGAGTGGGTGGCGAAAAAACCGGTCGATAAAGCCGAGCAAAAAGTACGCGGAAAAGCCAATCTAGCGCATTTAAAATCGATGCTATCGTAAAGCGTGGCGATCAGTTAGAATAGCCATTCAAATACGCGCCTGTAGCTCAGCTGGATAGAGTACCGCCCTCCGAAGCCGAATGTCATTTCGAATTAGGGGTGTGGGGTGAAAGTCAAAGCAGCAATTCAAAAAAACAGTTATAATTTGTCATCAAAATATATAAGCGCCCGTAGCTCAGCTGGATAGAGTAACGCCCTCCGAAGGCGTGGGTCGGACGTTCGAATCGTCTCGGGCGCGCCATTTTGATATTCACCCTCAAGTCGTATTTCTTGACTTGTGAGTGATGCATCTGTGATATAGCCATTAAAGCTTGTAAGCTAATAAAAAAGCCTTAAAAAAGAGATGTGCCTACCATCAACTGTTTATTAAAAGGTGAGTATAGATACTTGCAAAATAGCCTAATGCTATTATAGGCGACCATTTTAAATGATCTAAAAAAGTATAGTTGCCACGAGCCTGTCCCATCAAGGCAACCCCAGCGGCAGAACCGACAGATAATAGGCTTCCGCCTACGCCTGCGGTCAAGGTGACTAGTAGCCATTGTACTTCTGGCATTTCCGGGTTCATCGACAGCACTGCAAACATCACTGGAATATTATCAACAATTGCCGAGATAATACCGACTAAAATATTTGCCGTAGTCGGTCCCAGTTCGCCATACATAAACTCTGACGCTAGGCTAAGATAACCGATAAATCCCAAGCCGCCAACCGATAGAATAACGCCATAAAAAAAGAGTAAGGTATCCCATTCGGAACTCGCAATATGATGAAATACATCAAAAGGCGTGTCTAGCTCTTCTCCTCCAGGAATATCGTCAAAGTGCGCATTTTCACGCTGGCGAGTTTTCGTTAAATAAAATCCAAATAATTTTAAATAACCTAAACCGGTCATCATTCCTATTACCGGAGGAAGATGGAGAAAAGTGTGAAAGCTAATTGCGGTGATAACCGTTAGTAGAAATAAGCCCATAACAACCAAGCCACCTCGCTTGATAGATGCCTTTTCTGCACCCAAAGTATCTGTGGGTTTACCGTCATCTATAAAGCGGTACATAATGGCGGCTGGAATAACAAAGTTGACAACAGCGGGAATGAATAGCTTGAAAAACACATTAAATTCAATGATCCCACTTTGCCAGATCATTAGAGTAGTGATATCACCAAAAGGACTAAATGCACCGCCAGCATTGGCTGCAACCACAATATTGATACAAGAAAGTGAAATAAAATGAGGGTTATTCACACCTACTGCCATAACCACTGCGCACATGATTAAAGCCGTTGTTAGGTTGTCTGCGATGGGTGAAATAATAAATGCTAGAGTACCCGTAATCCAGAACAACATACGATAGCTGAATTGTTTGCCTATCAACCAGTCACGTAGTGCATCGAATACGCCTCTTTCGAGCATCGCATTGATATACGTCATTGCCACTAATAAAAAGAAAAACAGCTCTGAATATTCAAGAAAATTGTGTCTAATAAAAGCTGAGGCAGCATCATCAATACCATGTGATTGATAGACAATTGCAATCATCATCCAGATGATGCCGGCTGCTAGTAATACGGGTTTAGATTTTTTTAAATGCAGCTGTTCTTCTAGGGCAACAAAGGTATAAGAAATTATAAACACAAGCAAGGCCATAAAGCCTACCGTATGCTGGGTTAGGTCAATAGTTTCAAGAGAAACGCCTGAAGCATACGAAGAAGTTGGAACCAATACAGCAATAATAGCCATAATTGAATGTAGAGCATATTTCATGTGACCCTCCCTGGTTTTGATGGAAAAATTATACGTCAAAATATTTTGTGGTAATTGGAAAAAAGCTAAAGAATAGAAAGAACAAATTTGAATTTTATTCTAAATAGACTGCTTAAGCTATCCGTACAATTTTAGCATCTTTAGGTAATTAATTTGTGGTTATCAGTGCTTTTTAGTCCGTAGTAGGCGACAGGGGGGGGAAGCTCGCTCGGGAGGCAAGTAGTTACCCCGATAGCTGTTAAATCAATGAGCTAGGTTTAGCGAAGCAGAATTTGTGCGTAGTTGAATCGAACGTAGATACTATCTCTGATGGTTAGCGGTGACTGTGAATGAACAGAGGTGATAAGGTGTCCCAATGTTTCCTGTGCGTCAGAAAGGGTAAATTAATTTTGCTGGGATACTTACGAGTTGTGTCTTCGTCAAACTCGGTCGCTTGCGACCGAGTTTTTGATATTGTTTTTCCTATCTTTCATCTAACTGATCTAGTGCAACTTCAGTCACTTTTTAATTTATTTCTCGATAAACGGTTGTCAACTTAGGTAGCTATAGCTTTTCAAGCTCAAACAATAGTTAAAATGATTTCTTCTCCCAACCGGGCAAAGGGTTGTGAGTCTGGGGTAGGTATTTGTTCGGTTACTTTGGCATTAATATCAGCGTTTTCAACCAAATTACCATCAGCATTTTGAATGCTAAGTTCAAGCCCTAAGCTTTCAGCTAGAACCTGGCTTTCTGCAATAGATTTATTTACAAAGTTTGGTAAAAGTCGCAGCTCATCGACCCCATCAGGGGCGGGTACCGGTACAATCTTAAACGTTAATTTTGCACTGACATTCGCTTGATAACCATAACGGTTTGCATATCCAGCATCAACGGGCGTTGCATAGAGACGAGGCTTAGCGCTGATATTTCTACCTAGCCTAGACAAGTGAGCATTAATGATAGGTTGTGTCGTAGACGATCCAGAGCTAGCAGCTTGGGCTGATTTACCTAATTGTAATGAAACCCGTACTTCACCGGTTGTTTCTGGTAGCGCATAGAAAGTTGGACGATAACCTATTTCACGCAAGACTTTAAGCGTTTCTTCATTACCTTCGGAATATATCTCAAGAGTTTTCGCCAATGAGCCGTCATCTAAAGCTTGTTGAGCTTCAGCGACCCCTTCACCTACTGAAGCGATGATATCTCCAAGAGGCGATGCGACAATATCATGAACTAAATTTTTAATGGTGTTACTCATGATTGTTCCTCTATATTTGAATTTTCTACAGTAAATACAACTAGGATGGTACTACCTCTTGCCGTTTCTTTACCCGCTTTAGGTGCTTGTTGGATTGATTGTCCTACAGGTATTTTTGAATCGTCAGCAAGTGATTGGCTGATTGATTCTAATTGCAATCCTACAGCCTGAAGTAATCGTCGAGTGGCAGTCTCAGTCAAGCCAATAACATTTGGGATTTTTACTAATGCTGATGCCTTAGTTTGCTCCCGTTCTGGGATTAATTCCATTTTCACGCCAGGGGGAGTTGCACCATTTTTAAGCTTTGTTAAATCGCCTAAGTTAATTAGTGTCATAGTATGACCATCGGGGCTTACTGCGCCTTTCAAATCTAGTTCTATACGACCAAATTGATAAGGCTGTTTTTTACTGCGCAATAATTGGTTAGCGGCATCAACTTCTGAGCCAATATTTGCAGCAATATCCTGGATAGGTGTTTTACGTTTAGCTTCTGATTCAAACAGCTGATTATCAATCTTTAATTTTCTTTCAGATTCAATAGCTTTGTTTAGTTGAGTTTCAAGTGTTTGTATGCGAGTTTTATTAGTATTTATTTCAGTAAGCTTAGCAGCAAGCAACTGATCTTTTTTAATGATTTGTAAATTTAATTGCACTTCATTTGCTGTAAATTTAAGCACTTCAGCATTAAACGTATCGAGTACAACACGGTTGGATATTGCTGAATTTTCCGCGTTCAATGTTGTATTTGTAGCGTTAGAACCAGCACCAGAAAGAACTGGTTGGGTAACAAGGGGTATCCTTGATGAAGTATTAACAGCTCTGAATATTACAGGTTTTTTAGGCTGCCCTGCCACGGTAAGTTTTGACCTTTTAAATCGAGAGCTGGATGCCTGCATTAAATAAGCATTACGATCTAATCGCTCGACTCGTCCAAAATCAACAAATAACGTGGTTGTTGTAGCAACATAACTAAGAAAACCATTCTGGGCTAATACGCGGGGAACAGTGTTTCCACCCTCAATGAGTCGAAGCTGAGGCGCATAAAATGCGCCTGCTCTTAATTGTGTTATTTTTGCCTGCCAAATACCTTTACTTGTGGTTTTAACTGCGGCCAGCTTTACCCAGCGGCGAGAGCTGATCTGGAAGGTTTCCAGCGTTAGAGTGACACCGCTGACATTTTTTCCTTCGCTGGTAACAATATGAGCAGATGCTTCAATTATTTTCATGAATTACCCTCCACCGTTACTGACAGGTTCACAAACTCAGTACCTAGCTCAGCGGTTAAAACCAATATGCTTTTAACAGGTAATGATGAGTCGATATTGAAAACTGTTTCAGCTGTCCCTGTTTGGTCAGTTTCTAAAATCACCTCTTGTAGCGTGGTTCCTGCTCGAGTACTAGTTAAATTGACGCCTTCAAGCTCTGAAAGCTGTTTTGATGCCTCTAGATTAATATTCAGTTCAATACTGTGCCCAGCTAATATTTCACCGGCAGAATTTGTCGCGCTCAATTTAATTTTATGTCGCCGCGCAGTCAGCCTTTCTGATGATAAAGTTAAAATGTTGGTGGGCAGACCTCCCCCAGGTGGAATGGCAACAAGCCTACCAGAAATTGTGCTAGATACATCTCGAGTGCTTGAACTATTATTTTGCCCACCGCCCAACGGGTTTATTTTTAAAAACCAAGGGCCTCCCTCGGTAGAAACAGTTTCCATATCTACTTTTATTTCAAAATCTAGATAGGGTAAATGATAGGTTGTCATTGGACGACCAAAAGCATCGGTAGGAGGAGCGGTGTTAAGACTATCTTGTGCTTCACGCACACCATCTGCAATGGATACCAGTAAAGCACCAAGTGAATCGCTGACAAAACGGTTTTGGTTACTCATTATTTTTAATACTCCTTTTGTTTATTGCGTTTGGCTCGGTTTCGGCGCGCTTCATCTCTCGCCTCTTCTTTTTGCTTACTTTTTCGTTGTGCCAATGCTCGACTGCGGTTTCTATCCATGCGTTCGAATAGGTCACCGGAACCGCCTGTCTCGGTTGAAAGGCGTCTACGGGAACGCTCAACATACGCTCCACTTCTGTCCATTGCACCACTGATTTCCTGTTGGCGAGATTCCCATGAGCTGTCTAACTTATTAATTGCACGCATAGGTGCATCAGCCATTTCGGTATATTTATTTATTTGTGAGCTAGCTTTATTTAATTTATCAGCGCCTAAAGCGCGTAATTCCTCTCGCTCTTTATCTAGGCCGTGTTCAGCTAGTTGCTGATCCAAACTTTGCAATTGTTTAGTTGCGCCAGATAATTTATCGTTTAATTGGCGACCGACTCTACTAACATCATTTAATGGTGAAAGGCGATCTCGTGCTTCATCACGTAATCCACTACGCTGGGCATCTCGACGGTTTAGCCATTGATTAACTGAATCCGTGACTGTTGATGATTGATTAGATCCATCGCTGTTTCGCTCACGCGGGCTAGCTGTTCTTGCTAAATGTCTAAGATTAGTTGATTGTTCTTGCAGTCTATTTCGTTTATTTTCCCATTCCCGTTGCTGAGCACGACGTTCTGCAAAAGTGGGTACTTGAAACCTAGCAGCATCGCGAGGATCAATATTGTTATCCGCCCCTGAAGTGAGGTTATGCATTTTCTCTTGCAACTGTTCCCGTTGCTTTTGCAGGTTTACAAGTTGTGGTGACAGAGATGATATATCGGGTGAAGACGCATCTTCCGCACCTTGCCGTTGAGGTGTGGAGGGTGAGTTCTTTTGCAAATCACGCCACGTATTCCCAGGCATGTCCTAACCTTCTGCAGTTGTGGTGCTTGCTGAAAGCATGGCGCGTATGCGTTCCTCTAGAATGGCAGGCGGCGGAATGGGAATCAACTTGGTGCGCATTAACGAACTGCCTTCAGCGGAATATTGGTATTTAGATGCATAGCTTGCACTCACAGTAGAAACACGCATTTTGGCAGATGCAGAAAAAAACCCCACACTGCCTTTCACGCTAGCATTAACTGTCGTGCTAGAGCGCTTAATATTAGTTTCCCGTGACATAGATATCGACATCTTCATCTCAATCATGGTGTCAACAAACTGGTAAAAGGTAGGCGTAAAGCCTAGCTCCAGTAAGCTGTATTCTTTACCGTCACCAAGAGATACCAGCATATTACGCTCAGGCTCACCAGAAGGCGATGCGGGGGCACTGCCATCTTCAGGTTCTTCATCTGGTGCATAACCAGCCATCATACGAGCAATTTTCATTGAGACTAAATCAAGCTCATATTGCGCTTCAGCAACACCAATACCAAGGGTTTTGACCATTTCAGGAAATGGGACATTTAATAACTCTGTTCCAACACTCATCTGAAACTCTCCATATTTAGTATTTTAGATTAAGCGACGGGAGGTACATCAAGCCCTAAATCAGCCCGTTTTTTTTCAAGACTTGCTGCTCGGCGTGACTCTTCACCATCCATTAGGCCACGAATCCGCTCTTCCAGCATGGCAGGTGGGGGAACTGGGCTTAGTTTGGTACGTAATAGACTTGCCCCTTCCGCTGTATATGAATATTTTGAAGAATACGTTGCATCAACCTGGGAGGTTGTAACATTAGAGTTACTTGATGAAGAGCGTTTAGTCCCCCAGAAACTACGTTTACGTCGGTGTCCATTTGTTCGATCCGTTTTTTTATTACTCGTTGTTCGAGTATATTCGCGTGTGCGAGTAATCTTGATCGCAATTTTCACTTCAATAATAGTATCCACAAATTGATAAAAAACTGGCGTAAAACCCAGTTCCATCATGGATAGTCGCGTTGGCACTCTAATTTCACTGTCAGGAGTCAGCGGGTTGCCATCGACATCTTTATCAATTTTATCCAGAATCTCATCTAACTTTATAACATCGTCACCCATGGTGCCTGTTAGGGCATCATCAACAGCAGCAAAAGCTCTTGCTTCTTTTACAGTCATGTATTCATATCCAAAAAATACGCGACTATCATCGAAACTAACATTACCTTCTTCATCATAAACAGTTGTCAGCCCTCCCATCATTTCTGCAACATTAATAGAGTTTTCATCGAGTTGATATTGTCCTTCAGCAATTGCAAAGGCCATTTGACGAATCATATCGCCCATGGGAACATTTAATAGTTCTTGCCCAATTGAAGCCATGATATATCTCCTTTAAGGAATTGGTTAGTTAGGTTATTGGTTTTTCATACTGTTTTTTTAATAATTGATTAAAGACATCCGGTGCGGGTAGTGAAATTAAACGTGCTGCAATGGAGCTAGCTCCCTCGGTAGAAACCGAATATTTTCTAGCATAAGAAACATCTATTGAGGCAGCAGCCATAAAAACGCCATAGTTGATGCCTGCCGACACACCCACTGCAACCGAGGTTTCAGTGGATTCGCTCATGGTAAAACTTAGTTTTGCTTCTACGGTTGCTTCGGTAAAAGAATAAAAACTGGGCTGAAAGCCTAAACTAAGTAAGTTATAAGTTTCGTCCCCAATTTCAACTTCCGTTTCAGACATAGTCTTTGCGATCTCTACAGAGTTCGTATCGAGCGCATACTGTGCCTGGGCAATTGCAAGCCCCAATTTCTCAATAATCTGAGGTAAAGGCGCTGTGACTAATGCTCGTGTTACTGATGGAGTTTCTGCCATAGCCTTCTCCTTACTCGTCTGGATTCAGAAAACTCTGAATGGTTTCAAGAAATTGAGCGGGTGCTGGAATAGATACTAATCGAGCAGAGATTGATGAATTCCCTGTTACATTCATTTCAAATTTACGCGAATATCCAACATCAAGTGAAGCACCAACGGCCACGGTCCGATTCCCCGTATTTTGGCGTGTTAAGTTTGAAGACCGAGTGCGGGAAAACTCTTCTGTAACGGTTATACCACTGGTTCCAGATAGGGTAATTTGGCGTTGCTCTGATGAAACAAGGGTAAGCTGAAATTTATCTCCATCTCTTGAGATGGTAACCACATTTCTTAATACAGAAGCCTTTAAATTAGCACTAGAATTGCCATTAATATCATCAGCCAGATTTTTTGCATAGGCTTCTGGGCTTTCTAAAATATGGCCACCGATAGCTGCTCCTCGGAAAGGAAAGTCTATGCTTTCAACAGTCACCTTTTTGCCAGATAATCCGAGAGGGGTTGGTTTAAATAGATAAATAAAACCATTATCTGCACTGGTATCACCTATTTTATCGGGAAGCACCGCATTAAGATTTGGCCCCCCCTCTCTGGCATGAACAAATACCCAATAATGCGTACGGTCAGGTGTTTTTATTTCAGCTTTTCGAAAATCCTGATTATCTTGCCCTCTGGTATTGTTTGCATCTGCGGCTGCGCCATCTCCTCTTGAGCTAGTAGAAATTAGAGCAGGCGGTGCACCATTATCAATAAGAATCTGCTTTAATGTATTAGCTCTATCGTTCCCCAATCTAACATTCAAATTGTCTGAACTGGTAGTGCTAACATTGGTATATAGTTGACGATCAGCAAAGCCTTCAATACTGACAGGAAAATTCATTTGTCTCATGGCAGCAGCCATATTTTTTAGAGAATTAGTGACTGATACTTGATCTTGAGCACGTAAGGTTGCTTTTCCTGTTTCAAAAAAAGTAGTGCGAATTTTATCTCCAGGGGCAAAAACTGAGGCATTGTAACCTTGGGCTTCTATTTGCGATTCTACATGAGCCGCATAGTTTGCTAGCGAATCCTGTGCCGTAGTCGTTGCAGTAACAACATTCGGTGCATCATCCAAGCTGAATACTGTGTCTGTATTTGTAGCAACACGGATAATGCCACTATCTCGTCCTCCGGAGATAAGAGCAACGGTATTTTGAGTGACAAAAACCTTTTCTGCCGCGGCATCAGTAGTAATACTTAAAGGTGAAGGTTGAAACTGGGAAAGTACACGAGTAATACCACTACCAGAGCTACTGGTAAGAGCATCTCTTAAGTTCTCAATTCGTTCATTTGGAGTGCCGCCATTAAGCTGAAACTGTTGACCACCAACGCTCAGAGCGCCCGCAGATGAAGATGTAATCTCAATATTAGCCTGTCGTGATTCAGTTCGTGTACTGCTGCCACTTTCAGTGCTGGTTTCGCTGTTGCTACTACTGCCCGAATTAGTACTGGTATCATTCAAAGAACCATTAAGGTTTAAACCAAGACTTAAGTTTTTTTCAACCTTTAGACTTAATTGCAGTGAGCAAGTGATATCAGCATGTTGATAATGATAAAAGGCCGGCGAGAGCCCTAGCTCTAATAAGGTTTTTCCACCCAAGCCTTCAAGCGGTTCAATGAACTCAGCTATTTGGTTGACAGAATTTTCATCCAATGCTTTTTGCGCTTCAGCAATGCCTAAACCCAATGTTTTAATGAACTCAGCAACACTGGCATCAGCCAATACTTGCCCGGGGGTTAACCCATCATATTCAGCCATAGTCTTCTCCTCAATATTTAACGGGCAGCGTGTTATCTGCTCAAAATTTGTGTTGGATCAAATGTTTGTGTTGTTTTCGCTGTTAACGGTATAGCGTGTTTATCATCAACCTGTTCCGCTCGAACAACAAAATAATTATGTTTGCGTTGAGACGCTAAAATACGGTTAGTATCAACACTATACCCACGAATTAGCCAGGCTAGAATCTCTTCGGTAATGGGGAGTGTTTTCTCTCCTGCTATAGTTTTAGCTTGTACTAAAGTTTTCTTAGCTTGATCAGCCTCGCCTTTTTTTAGCAGAACTAAACCCCATCGCTCTAGAATAGAACCATGGTCACGTTTATGCAGACTACTATTGAGTTGCAGGGAAGCGTAGTGTGCATCGGCATTAACACAATACTCAATTATTTCGTCGTAAGAGCCTGTTAATTCAAGGCTTTCAAGGACGCATTGGGTATAGTGCCGAAAAAAGACTTCAGGTGCTTTTGAAGAAACAGCAAGTTGAATCGCTTCTCTATAGTGCTTTAATGCTTGTACATGATTGTTTTTGAGAGCGAACAATTTTCCAGTTTCGGCAATAGATAAATGCACTGTGTGTGACGCTGACGTATTCATATCGCTACCTCTACAAGATTAACTTCAGCGCCAGTATCTTCAAGTGTAGAGCAAATAATTCTAGCCTGTAATTCAGGGATAGCCCCTGGAGTTTGAAACGGTATAGCAGGTAAAGTTTGTCCATTCTGATGTAAGCCAAAACTTTGCAGTACATTGCTGAGCGCTACACGGTCAGAAATAGATATAACTTCAAGACCAAGCAACTGAAAGGTAATCATAGATGCAATGACGTTAATGCCTTTTTCTGCAAAGGTTTTAATATAATGTTCAATCTGTGTTTTTGGTATTGATTCTAGCAATGTAATAGGTGCTGAGCAGATAACTTCTTCAGCTATCTCTGCGGGGACTTCTGCAAGATCTTTCAGCACTTGAATCTGAGCAGAATTAAGTGGTAAATCAATGTTTGGTTTTTGCAGGATTAGATCATAACGAATAAAATCCTGGTTTATAATTTGCAGCACCCCCGTTGATTGATACCGCTGCCACAAGTTTTTTGCTGTTATATGGTCAAGGTCTGCTGCGATTGCTCCATTGCTATTGCCTATGGAATATCCTGCTTTTTTAATATCTTCTAGTATGCGAAGCTCGACCGCTTTGGTGGGTTCCTTATTAAGAAATAGTGAATATAAAGCAGTATTAGCGGGAGATGAGAGAACGGATATTTTTTCACCCATTTGATCAGATAGGGCTTGTACAGTCACTTTACTCACTGAACCTATTACCACGCCAGGAGGTGAAAGGATCATGCGTGAAGCATCTGTTTCATTAATTCCTGTAAATTCAGACAGTGTCTTTACTGCATGTTGAAATCTTCTGGCATCTTCAATATAGATAGCAACATCATATAATATTGCGGGTTCAGGAGCGGGTTCATCTAAGCTTTGAATTTCAGCAGTAAAGCCAATGCTAACCAGCAAATTAATCATTTGCGTAGCTATTGACTCATCAACTTTATCAATAAGAGTTGTTGGGGCGCTATAAAGGCGTGAAACAACTGTGGACACAGGAAGCCCCAGTCCTTTTGCAATGACTGCCGACGCGGAGGGGCGGGCAGTCCCAACGGATGTTATTAGAATTCTAACTTGATGGACATTCATAATTCCCTCAAAAAATACCTTACATCTAAACTTATCTGTTTTTATGTATATCATTAAAAAATAAAAAAATACAATAGTTTTTTGTGTGATGTGTGTCACACTGTTGATTTAAAGCCTCTCGATGAAAATAAAGTAATAAAAGGGGGCAGGTTCGGCTGAAAAGCCAAGCAACGCTGTCCCATTGATTTCAGAGTGGGCCTAAATATGTATAGAAACCGTTACTACAACGGGAGTAAAGACTGGATGCACGAGCTAAAAACAGTAAAGAATAGATGTTAGTCAGTAAACTGGGCATAATGATAAAAATTAAAAAAATGATCGAGTGACTGGAGTTAGCTTCTGTTTATGGGTTTTTCTACAGTCTTGTTGGGCGTTATCATGGAGAAAATTCAAATGAACAATGATAAAGAAACAACTCATCAATTGTTGGACGACTTAGATGGCATGGTATGGCATATTAAGCCAACGGCCACTTGGAAGCATTTGGGATACTCGGTAAGGACGCTAACCAAACTCAAGAATATCTGTCGTGATTTTATCCCTGGTAAGGGTGTTACCTGTATCTTTTCCGGTGAAAGCGGTACAAGCCAGACATTGGCAGCGGAGGTTATTGCCAAAGAGCTTAACCTGAACCTTTATCGTATCGGTCTTTCTGCCGTTGTAAGTAAATACATTGGTGAAACCGAGAAAAATCTGGGGCGTATTTTTGATGCTGCAAAAGATAGTGGATGTATTCTCCTCTTTGACGAGGCCGACGCAATGTTCGGAATACGGACGCAGGTGTCGGATACTCATGATCGCTCCACTAATATCGAAATCGGATACTTTCTCCAAAGGATGGCGGAATATACGGATATAGCTATCTTAGCCACCAGTCGGCTTCAGAATTTGGATAAGGCTTTTGTCCGCGGCATGCGGTTCGTTGTCAAGTTCCCGTTCTCCGCGAACAAAAGAAGGAAGAAATCTGGGATATTAATGGAGAGGGTTAAAAAAGGGCGAGCGCACCATTACTACTCTACAAATACAACAAGTACAATCCGGACTGCCGATACAGTCCCCGGAGATACTGAGCCGTATTCCTAAGTTTTTATAGCGGATCAATCAAGAGGTGAGTGGGTTATTTGAGATTAGTTTTTTAAACAATATGAGCCTTTTATTTTAAATGGGAGATATTATGTCAATCTGGTTATCAGGATTTACAAAAATTAATGGCACTAAAGATGGATGGGGTTTTCGTGTCCCCGGTCCCTACCGTTTTGTTTTGCATACTACCGAAACAGATGGCTTGGGTTTAATGCCCACTAACCACCCCTCACCGCCACACCTTTGGGTAGACATCAACAGGGATATATATTTACAAGGTATTTCTCTAGATCTTGCAGGATACGCCTTAAGACACCCAGCAGGAACAATCGAAACCAACGGGATCCCTTGCGTTCAGATAGAAATTGTAGGCCGCGCCAAAGATATTCATAATTACTCAAATGCATGGTATACCAAATTGGCGCAAAAGGTCATCGGGCCAGTTTGTGATGCAATTGCTATTGATTACCATAACCACCTTGAATTTAAAGGGGAAGGCGAAGGTATTCTAGCCTCAATAAATTCAAAAGTCAGAATGACAGAAAATGAATGGAGACACTTTGAGGGGGGTTGCGGACACCAACATGTTCCTCATAATAGTCACTGGGATCCTGGCAAACTTAATTACGCTAAAATTATTTCTATACTCGATGGCAACGAAATTCAGGCGCCAGATCCTGAACCTACTTTTCTACCGATTCTAAGCTTGGGCTCCCAAGGCGATTCCGTTTTTAGTTGGCAGAATGAGCTAAAACATTTTGCTTATTCTATAAAGTTAGATGGGGATTTTGGTGCAAAAACCAAAGCACGAACGATGGATTTTCAGCGTGACCGTCATCTCATTGTTGATGGAATAGTAGGTGACCAGACTTGGCTAGAAAGTAATAAGGCTTCTAGAGAAAGCTGGCAACGATCATAAACTTGGGGCTGATTATATAGAGCAATAATTCGTGATGAGGAAAGCAAACACTATTGTTCTTTAAGTTTTTATAACTAAAAAATCCACCCCATTGGAGTCACTTAATGCTAGGCAGGAGGAAATAATGAACCCAGTAAAAGCGCTAGAGTATCTCGCAAAGGCTCTTAAGAAAGGATCGGATGTTAGATCAGAAATCATCTCAGAAGTGAATGATTTATCATCTACTATTGCTTCAGCTTGCATATACACCTCTATGAGATTAAACCAAGCTTTAATAGCAACTGATTTAGATGAAAAGAGACGCATTTTAATCAGCATGGAACAAGGAGAAATAGAATCACATGCACGGATGAATGGTATGTGTGCTCCTATTTTTCACGCCGCAAATGAATTGCAACGATTCTATTCTGATGAAAATTTAAATAGTAAGTTAGGAAAAAAAGACAACTTGTTAGAATTATTCGATGCCTTAAAACAAGGTGAGTTAGGCATGCAGCAATTCATGATGGAGTTTATAAACATTACTGATTCTGTGAAACAGAAGTCGGGTGTTGAGATTGATAAATATATAAGAAAACGTATCATAAAATTACAGGAATTAGCCAAGTCAGCACAAGACTGCCAGTTTTCTATTTCCACTTTACTATGAAATAAAAAGCTTAACAATCGTATCATTTGACTCCTTGTATCTTAAGTGATGCGATGGCTATATTTAATTATGAATGCTCAACGGGCATCATCAAATGACTTTAGAAAACCAAAAGAATCTCTTATGTTTACTACTAGAACATTTGCCTCAGCGAAGACCAGTCAAATGTTATTTTTAATCAGATAAAGAGGGTATAACATGTCAAAATTATTAATTTTCAATTTCGATGGGACCAGCAATAGCCCCTCAGATGCTAAACAAGACGTGGATTACAAGGGAGCCAAGGAAGACGATAACATCACAAACATATTGAAATTTCATTTGATGTTAGGCGGTGATTTGTTGCCCAAAAAAAATGGGGCTGATTATACGTCTAATTTGAAAGGTGCTGATCAACGGGTATTTTATTATCCAGGCATAGGAACATACGGTTCTCAGCTAAAAAGACTTTACAATGCGGCTTTTTCTGCTGAAAAGTCGGATGTTGCAACGATCCTTAATAAAGCGATGAAGGATTTTGAAGGTAACTACCAGATTGGTGACAAGCTACTTGTTACGGGATTTAGTAGGGGAGCAGCGTTAGCAAGGCGCTTTGCTGCCCTAATCGAAAAAGATCACAAGAAAAAATCTGTGTCCAATAAAGATTATGCAAAAGTGGGGACGTTTGTATATGAGGCTCTGTATGATACTGTGGCAAGTATTGGTCTTCCAAACATGTCTAAATCGGACCGGCCTAGTTCAGAGGTGTTATTTGAAAATGGACACAGTTTACCTAAGAACGTAAAAAAAGCACTTCATTGCATCAGCATGGACGATAAGCGTCATGCCTTTCAACCAACGTTGATGAATTTTCAAAAAGGTGTTGTTCATGAAGTATGGTTTGCCGGAGCACATTCTGATGTTGGAGGAGGGTATTACAGGGATAGGTTGTCAGATATATCATTAGAATATTTCTTGCAGTGGATATCGGATAACGTACCAGAAGCCAGATATGAGATGCCGACTGAAAAAATGTTGAAAAAAGTGACACCTAAAGAGGTGGACTATGAAATTGGTGCGGACGACCTGACACGTAATCCGAGCCCATTCGGAAAAAATCACCAACAAGATAGATTCTTAGTGGCTGATTGGTTTACGTTAACTGACCGTCGATTCTGTACTATTGAAAATGATAAGGTATCTACGAAAAAACCAACAATCCATTGGTCTGTCGCATCACGCATTAACGGTGATGGCGATTACCGTCCGAAGTCGTTAAAGAATACAAAACATATTGTTGTTTATGCAGACGGAAGATTGAGTGAAAAATGTGACGGGATCACCACGCATATCGAAACACCTAGAAGTGATTTACGTTATTTTGATAAGCCAGGTAGTAAAACGGAAGAAGTCATTGTGTTTGCCAGCCAAAAATATAACCACAGCGGGTTGATGTTGGAAAAGGGAGTTACCTATCGATTTTCTGTAAAAGCGGGTCAAAAATGGAAAGATGCTAACATTAAATGTGGTCCAGAAGGCTGGAACCGTGGCACTGTAAAGTTGGGGCTTCGTGAAGTTGCAATTGCGGTAATGGAACCCTTTAGACGAGTGGCTGATGCAGATTGGTTTTGTCTGTGTGGTTGCGTTACAGATGATGATGAGTACGCGTTTAAAATTGGCGACGGCCCTGTCGACATCAAAATTAAGAAGTCAGGCGAGTTTCTGCCTTTTGCTAACGACAAAATGACATATTATGGAAACAATGAGGGCAAGATAAAAATAGTTGTCGAAAGGATCAGTTGATGATGTAAGTAATGCTGATTCAAGTTTTTCATAACCCAAAGATCAACCAAGCAAGCGGGTTATTTTGATGTTAGCTTAATAATTCGTATGACCTATTTATAATATTTGGAGTAATTAAATGAATTCAATAATCGATGGCATTGACTATGGCCCTTTGGCGCAACTAGTCGGAAAGTGGGTTGGAAATAAAGGGCTAGATAATGCACCCGATGCAAATGCTAATCCCGATGAGACTACGTATACAGATGAATTGGTTTTTACTGTTTCAGGTCCAGCTGAAAATGCAGAAGAACAAAATTTAGTGTCAATTCAATACCATCACGTTGTGCGTAAGCTAGAAAATGGTCATATTTTTCATGACCAAGTAGGGCATTGGATCTACGAAAAAAGTACAAATATTATAATGCATTCTTTAAGTATACCTCGAGCCGTATGCCTGCTTGCAGGAGGAGAGTATCAAGAAAGTAATGGCGTAAGTATTTTTAATGTGGAGGCCAATGCAGGAAGCCAAACCTATGGGATTGTGCAATCACCATTCATGCTAGAAAAAGCAAAAACAACAGCATTTAAAATGAACTTATCGGTTAAAAATAATGAACTCAATTATCATGAAGTTACCTCTCTATATATTTATGATAAAGATTTCGAGCATAGTGATAAAAGCACACTATTTCGTGTCACATATGGTTAGGGTTAAAACGCTGACTTTGCAAAGAAAAACAAGATGAAGCATCATTGAAAATGAGCGGCCCAATTTAGATTAAATGCAGCAAAAAAATATTTAACATGGACTGCTATAACGTATTTTTTTGATCTTTCAGCAGGCTACGTAGATAATTAATTCAAATGTTATACATCTTAAAGAGGAAAATATGAGCAACCCAATCATTGCGGATAACAAGCCAGTTAAGGTGACTCTTTCTAAAGGTCAGGAATATCATTTCTGTACGTGTGGTAGATCAAAAAGCCAGCCATTTTGTGATGGCTCACATGTTGGTACATCTTTTACGCCCAGAGTCATTGTTTCTGACGAAGATGCCGAGGCCTATTTGTGTGCATGTAAGCATACCGGTAATACCCCCTATTGCGATGGCACACACAAGCAATTCAAAGCTGATGAGGTAGGTAAAGAAGGCCCGGGGACAACATTAACATCGCCTGATGTACCGATAGCCAAATCAACAACAGAAGAACCGACAGTAGAGTATATACACCAACTTTCTCGAGAAGGGTTATCTAAACTAGGGCATCATGGCCCAATGACCTCTATGGGTGTGCCGCGACATGAATTGCCCCATTGGGATGATTTACAAATAATGGCCGCACAAATGGCCACAAAACCTTTGTTAGAAAACGTAAGCGTCGGTACTGAGCTGATTATCGGACCAGAGGCTAAGAAGCCACTGATATTAAAAATTCCTTTATTTGTTTCGGATATGAGCTTCGGCGCTTTGTCCGAAGAGGCAAAAATAGCTTTAGCCAAAGGTGCTGATCTCGCAGGCACTGGCATCTGTTCGGGTGAAGGCGGAATGCTAGCTGAAGAGCAAGAAGCAAATGCGCGTTATTTTTATGAATACGCCAGTGCAGGATTTGGCTATAGAGAAGAGTTATTGGACAAAGTTCAGGCCTTTCATTTTAAAGGTGGACAAGGTGCAAAAACGGGTACAGGAGGGCACCTTCCAGGTAACAAAAACAGTGGCAAGATATCTCAGGTCAGAGGCATACCTGAAGGCCAGCCAGCAATATCGCCAGCTACATTTAAAGACCTTTCATCAGTATCTGATTTTAAACGCTTTGCTGACCGGATCAGAGAAATCACTGGCGGTATCCCTGTTGGCTTCAAGCTCAGTGCAAACCATATCGAAAAAGACATTCAATTTGCATTGGATGCCAGTGCCGACTACATCATCTTGGATGGCCGTGGTGGTGGCACAGGCGCGGCACCTGAGATGTTTCGCAACCATATCAGTGTACCAACCATACCAGCGCTTGCGCGGGCACGTCGATATCTAGACAAACAAGGTGCTAGTGGTCGTGTGACACTTATCATTACTGGTGGCTTACGTGTTCCCATCGATTTTGTTAAGGCTATGGCACTTGGTGCTGACGGCATTGCAATTTCAAATAGTGCTATGCAAGCAATTGGCTGTGTTGCTGCCAGAATGTGCAATACAAATAACTGCCCAGCAGGTATCGCCACACAAAAAGAAGACTTACGTCGAAAGTTAAATATTGAAAAATCATCTACTCAATTACACAATTTTTTCGGTGCGTCTGTTGAGCTGATGCAAGTGATGGCGCGGGCCTGTGGCCACAATGATTTAAGCAAATTTAATAACAATGATCTAGCAACCTGGCATCGTGAAATGGCTTTGCTTTCTGGTGTTGCCTACTCAGGGTTTATGGATGTATCAGGGGGTGCATAATACCAATTCCAATAAATTCGCTTGCTATTCCTTCTCCTGCTGGAGAAGGCTAGGATGAAGAGATTAAAATAAAAACCTATTGGGATTGGTATAACAAGGCGCTGCACCATTAAGTATTTTCAATCATCTCAGCAACATTAAAAAGGTATTATTATGATAAAAGCAGTTTCGGGTATTCTCTTTACGCTGGTATTTTCAAGTTCTGTTTTTGCCACTGAAAGTGTCATTTCCATCGCAAGTAATTATACGGTCAAACAAACAGCTGATCGCTTTGAAGAAATATTAAAGAAAAAAGGGTTCACTGTTTTTGCCAGAATCAATCACAGTGAAAATGCCGCCAGTGTTAAGCTAGATCTTGCCGCTACTGAAGTCGTTATTTTTGGTAACCCTAAGGTTGGAACGCCACTTATGCAGTGCTCAAAAACAGTTGCGATAGATCTCCCTCAAAAAGCACTGTTCTGGGAGGATAAAAAAGGACAGGGTTGGCTCTCGTATAATAATCCTAAATATTTAAAACAGCGGCATAGCATTAGCGGTTGTGATCAGCTTGTTACTAAAATTTCTAATGTGCTCGGTAAGTTAAGCGCAGCCGCAACATCCAAATAAACAGCGTTTAACACAGATTTTTATGTAGATACACATAAGGTATAAGTTAGAGTGCATTGAAATTACTAAGGACTATTAGTAGTGCGTATTAGCTTTTAGATTAAGTGGATTATGGGTGTGCTGATCTGCCAATGATAGTTCCAGAGGGCAGTCAGGAATAGAAAAAATTCCTGAGCTCAGAATTATAAACAAAAAGATGAGTAAAATTATGAAGAAATTTACATTATCATTAGGACTGTTTTTTATTCTTGCAACGTCTAACTTTACACAAGTATATGCTGCTGACAAGCCTATGGGGCACTCTAATTTCGAAATTATAAAGATAAAGACAAAAATTGGGTTTGAAAGTTCATCAGCTTATTTTGCTGGAAAAAGTGATAAAGTTGTTATTTTTGTTCCTGGTGCTATATTCAATAAGGAAAGTTGGTTTTTTTTGGCTGAGCGCCTTCAACAGTCAAATGTTTCCTCTCTTTCATTAGATGGAAAGACAAAAGAGGATGTTTTATCGGCCATAAAAATTCTGAAGGAAAAGGGGGTTGCCAAGATTATCTTAGTAGGCGCTAGTATGGGGGGCGGATCCGTTCTTCATGCGTTGGAAGAAAAAATAGATGATAGTATAGATAAGGTAATCGTTCTCGCCCCTTATGGAGGCAGCGCGATTAAAAGTAAAAAAATTAATAAACTGTTTGTTATTGCAGAAGATGACCGATTGGGGATTTACCCAAAGGTTAAAAAAATATATACCAATTCAGCTGATCCCAAAAAAATGGTGGAATATGAAGGGGCTGAGCATGCTCAGCATCTATTCAAAAGTTCACACAGAGATGAGTTAGCAGAGTTGCTTATCGACTTTATCAATGAGAATAATTAAAAGGGGTAAGGAATACAGTCATCTGATGATGAACACCCCCCGTTTTAGTCGACGCTGAAGTCAGGCTAAAACAAAGTAAGAAATTGAACAAAAATAATAATAAATTACTTGAGGTATAGAATGAGTTTTACAGTAAGTTTAACAAAAGCTGTCATAAAATGGACCCCGAACAAATTGGTTTCATGGGTCGCTAATATTGTGCTTAAAGATATTGCAGAATTACAAGATTTTAGTATTGATCTGGACGCGCGAAAATCGTACGTGAAAGTACAACTAGTGGGTGAGCCAGAGGCCATTGAAGTCTGGTCAGAGGGATTTGCTATTATTTCAAATGAAGGCACTTATAAACTGATCGTAGAGCAAGCTAAATCAAACCGCATTTGGTTAGATAATATATTATCTCGTATTGTGGCAAAAGAATGGAAAATTCCTGTTCCCCCTAAAATAGAACCTTATATGAAATTTATGGCTGAACTTTTGAGCTATGAGGGAATGGTAAAG